>Ga0307423_1000949_pt1 | contig 18465 bp, 18 predicted proteins | sample SalMarWE160310MG_FD_202154 | JGI IMG/M metagenome (GOLD analysis project Ga0307423, IMG submission 202154) | Salt marsh sediment microbial communities from the Plum Island Ecosystem LTER, Massachusetts, United States - WE1603-10 | ecosystem: Environmental > Aquatic > Marine > Intertidal zone >...
GTGGAACGGGTGAGTGACACGGAAGCGTCTTTGCGCACCGTCCCGATCCGGTGCATTCGACAACGTCGTCCAATGCCCACGTGGAGAGATTCCACAGGACGCTCCGCGAGGCGGCGCTCGACCACTTCATCTTCCTGAGCGAAGGACAGGTCCGCCGCGTCTGCCGCGAGTTCGTGGAGTACTACAACCGGGCGAGGCCCTCGCAAGCGATCGGAGCGATTCCGGATCCGTATCCGGAGCTTCGAATCTCACCGCCCAGGGAGGGGAAGCTGGTCGCGCTACCGGTGCTCGGCGGACTCGAGGACGACTATCGGCTGGTGGCGTAGGTAGGTTCGCGAACATGGCCGTGTTCGTGGATCGCGCAACGATGGGTGGCGCCGGCCTACTCTTCGTCCCGCCATTCTTGAGCTGATCGAGCATTTCGGCGGAGATGTCTCAGCTTGTTCCCGGGCTCAGGCGGATCGACAGGGACTGGTCATCACGGTTCGAGTCGCGCGAAGTACGGCCCATCTGTCGCAGATGGAATTTCCGCGGGGCGGCGAACCTGCTGGGCGGCCCGGCGGCGCGCCTCTACGAGTTTGGGGAGCGCGTGGAGCCTCCCTTGGGATAATTAAAATTCAGGATAATACTATTGAAAAACCACAATTCATGAACTAGAATTGTTTTTCATGGAAGAAAATCTCAGCAATCGCTTTTCAGAGCCGATCACCGTTTTTCACGACCGGCACCTTCCTGAGCCCGGCCGGCCGGCGGGCTACGCCGCGCTAATCGACGCCTACGGCCTTGACGTTCCCTTGCCGCATCGCCTCACGGCGATCGGGGAGCGCCACAAGGTCCTCACCGCGGATGGCTGGCGCCTCCTGACCCCCCGGCACCGCCCCGAGGACACCCTCGCCGCCCACCTGACCTTTGCTCTCAAATGGGAGGGCGTCAGTCTTCTTGTACTCAAGCGCCTGTTCCTGGCCGTCGGCGGCGATGCCATCGCTGCCTTCGTTAGAAGCCAACCCACCGGCTCCTACGCCCGCCGGATCTGGTTCCTCTACGAGTGGCTTACCGAGCGCACTCTCGACCTCGCGGACGCAAAGCGAGCCTCCTTTACCGACGTCCTCGATCCCGACCTCCAGTTCGCCGCCCCGGGCGAGCGCTCTTCGCGCCACCGCGTCCGCAACAATCTTCCCGGAACGCCTCAGTTCTGCCCTCTGGTGTTTCGTAGCGAGGTCTTGGACGCTTTCCACGCGCGAGACCTCGCCGCCCGCGCGCAAGAGGTCATCGCGCCCGTCCCGGCCGATGTCCTGGCACGCGCGGCGGCCTTCCTCTTGCTCGAGGATTCCCGCTCGAGCTTCGAGATCGAGGGCGAACAGCCACCCCAGAACCGCATCGAGCGCTGGGGTCAGGCAATCGCACAAGCCGGAAAGAACCCACTGGATCTCGGCGAGTTCTTGCGCCTGCAGCGCCTCCTGATTGGGGATGCGCGCTTCGTCCACCTCGGACTGCGCACGGAAGGCGGCTATGTGGGCCAGCGCGACCGCCGAAGCGGCGCGCCCATCCCGACCCACATCTCCGCTCGTCCCGAAGACCTCGCCAGCCTCGTCGACGGACTCATCGCCTTCACGAGCGAACCATCAAGCGCTCTCGATCCCATCGTCGCCGCAGCCTGCGCCGCCTTTGGTTTCGTCTATGTCCACCCGTTTGAAGACGGAAACGGACGGATTCACCGCTGGCTTGTTCACCATGTCCTGGCCAAGCGCGGCTTCAGTCCCGCTGGCCTCATCTTCCCGGTCAGCGCAGCCATCCTGCGTCTCATCGACGACTACCGCCGTGTCCTCGAAGGCCATTCGCGCGCCATTCTGCCCCTGATCGAATGGGAAGCCACGCCTGAGGGCAACGTCCGCGTCCTCAACGACACCGCTGACTTCTACCGCTTCTTCGACGCGACTCCCCAGGCCGAATTCCTCTACCGCTGCGTTCAGGAAACCGTCGAGAGCGATCTCCCGCAGGAGACCGCTTTCCTGCAGGCCTACGATCGCTTCGCCGCCCGCGTCCAGGACCTCGTCGACATGCCCCAGGTCACTTTGGATCTTCTCTTCCGCTTCCTTCGTCAGAACGGCGGGGCACTGTCGAAGCGCGCCCGTGAACGACAGTTTGCCCCGCTTACTGACGCCGAGGCCGCCGAGATCGAGACGATCTACGCTGAGGAGATCGCTGGAGTCCCTTCCCCCAGATGAGCCAGCGCGACTACCGGAAGGCTCTCGAAGATCGTGACTGGACGGTACTGGTTGTCCGTTACGACAGCTTACTCCAGCGCCGCTGCGCGCCTCTTGCCCCGAAAGCCGCCCCACTCACGATCGCCGGTCACTCCTCGGAAGCCTCGCCACCATACGGAAGGCCCGACGGGCGCAGCATTGCCGAAAGTGGCGTGAAATCAGCTGCTTGCGGAGATATTGACCCAGCCTCCGAAGCTGGGAGTCGCAGGTTCGAATCCTGCCTGGGTCACCACCCCCGTGTGGACGGTCGCCGGTGGGCATGGTCGGCCTTCGCCGGAGCGACCCGCGAGTGAAGATTCGCTGAGGACGCTAGGTTCCCGGGACTGTGTTGGATCTCGTCGATGAGTTCCGCGCTCTCCTGGCTGGGCTCGAGCGGGGTGGCGTCGAGTTTGCGGTCTGCGGCGGGCTCGCGTTCGCGATCCACGCGCGGCCGCGGGCAACCATCGACGTCGACCTTATCCTCCCGATCGAAGAGGTCGAACGCGCCAAGCAGGTGGCGCGGGAGCAGGGCTATCGGATCGAGGCCGGTCCCTTCGTGATCCGGAGGGAGGTCATCGAGATCCATCGCCTATCGAAGCCCGACCCCGAGACCGGAGACCTGCTGAGCCTGGACCTTCTCGTCGTCACCCCGGCACTCACACCGGTGTGGAAGACGCGCGAACGCGTCAGCTGGGAACATGGGACCGTACCGGTGGTGTCCAGAGCTGGTCTCGTGACGATGAAACGACTCCGGGCGAGTGGTCAGGACCTGGATGACATTCGGATTCTCGAGGCGGAAGATGACACGGATTGATATGTCACCGCGGGCCGTGACAGTTCGGCTGCTTCGCACCGCGCAGCTTCGTCGCCTCTGTCTTGAGCTGCGCCGAGGACGGGCATTGGCGCGGCCCGACCCCGAGCGTCCGCGGGAATTCGGCATGGCTAGGAAGACGAGCTCCCGGTCGGGCGCCAAATAGCTGCGCCTGCCGATAACCCTCTCCTCTTTTGCCGACCGTCTGGGAGCCGAAGCGGCGCGCGGCTCGCGATTCCTGGTTACTCCTCGGAAACCTCGCCACTCTTCGGAAAGCCCGACGGGCGCAGGGCTTTCAGAGGTGGCTCGAAATCCAACATTTGAGGAATTTTGAGCCCCAGCCTCCGGAGCTGGATGTCGCAGGTTCGAATCCTGCCTGGATCATCATCCTTTCCTTAGCGAGGAGCGGGGACGTTCCTTGCGTTCCTGCGGTTCTGGCGCGTCGTTCACACTCGCCATGACTTCTTCCGATCTGGCCCAGCCGTTGTTCGGGCGAGGCACCCCACCGCTGGAATGCACCTCGACAGATGACCTGATTCCTCGAGCATCGCGTTCTAGGGAGGGACAGGGCCACCGCGCCTCGGTCAAAGGCCGACATCCCAGACCGAGAATCCAAGACCAAGGACGAGGCCATAGACGACGTGAGCGGCGATGTGGGTAATGGCGATGCGCAGCCCGGCTTGTCGGAAGCGCTCCAGAGGATGATGCTCGGCGATGATGACTACGAGCAGAAGGCTGACCACACTACCGTGGAAGAGAGCGAAGACACCACAGATGGGCACTCCCAGCGTTGCGACCGGAAAGCCGGTCATCTCCAGGGCTTGCGCATAGATCACGGAAAAAGCGGCTCCCGCCGAAAAGTGGATCACCCAGCCGACCGGCAGCGAGTTCTCATCGCGTCTGGTGACCAAGCTTCCCAACGCCCGGACCATGTCGCCATTGGCAAAGCCGGACCAATGGATGAGGTAGAGGCAAAGGCTCATGCATGCGGTGGCTACGATTCCGACCAGCAGAACTCGTTCTACTTCCATTCCGAAAGCCCCCGCTCGATCATCCTCCGGACCGGTGACACCTAGCGCAAGATTAGCAGGCAGAAGGTGTACTATCTGAAACAAGAGGGCGTCCATGGCGATGAGACCTCCGCTAGTGCATCGGATTCGGGGCTGGCCGGGAGCCGCGGTGGCCCTGCTGGCGACGGCGCTTTGCGGTGGGTGATCCGCGGTGATCCAACAGAGCATTCGCATCGACGCTTGGCGGGGACGTTCCCCTGGAACGGACCTCGGAGGCAGGGCGCGACGAAGCTGGAGCACCGGGGAGGCTTCCTCCTCCATCCTTCGGGCGTGATGAGAATCGCCTTCGCAGTCTTGCTCCTGCTCACGGCGGCGGTCGCAGGCGCCGAAGATCTCGCCTTGGGCTCGAAGGCGCCGCCTTTCTCGCTCGCAGGCTCCGATGGAAGAACCCACACCCTCGCCGAGCACGCGGGCAAGCGGGGTGTCGTGCTGGCCTGGTTCCCCAAGGCCTTCACCCCCGGCTGAACCGCGGAGTTGAAGGCGCTGCGGGACAGCGCTGAGGCAATCGCGGCCTTCGACGTCGCGGTCTACATGGTGAGCCTTGACGACGCGGAGAAGAATCGCGCCTTCGCGGAAGGGCTGAGCGCAAAGCACGTGGTGCTATCGGACCCCCTGAAGAAAGCGGCCGACTCCTACGGCGTCGTGGCGCTCGCTGGACTCTACGCGCGGCGCTGGACCTTCTACATCGACGAAAGCGGCCGGATTCGCGAGATCGACAAGAATGTGGACGTCGCGACCGCAGGCCAGGACATCGCGCGGACCCTGGAGATGTTGGGGTTCCCGAAGGCGGAGTAGCGGCAGCCGGGGATTCCCTTTGGCGGCGACAATTGCTACCGCTGCGCGGTGCTCGGCGGGCTGCTGGGCGCAGCGTCGGGTGTCGCGTGCTGGCCGGAGCGCTGGCGCCGGGGCCTGCGCTACCAGCCCGCGTTGCCGAAGCGTCGGGAGCGCGCCGACGGCTAGCGTCGCAGGACCAGCCGGGCGGTCGAAGCGCACACGACCACGAGGTACAGGTCCTGCGGTCGTTCAGACGGGAAGCCCCTCGTCCCAGTACGGCCGGGGGCGGTAGTGCGTAGCGAGCTGGTCGACGAACTGACGCACCTTGGCGGAGAGGTGCTTGCGATGGGGATAGACGGCGTGAATCTGCGTATCGGCGCGCAGCGATTCGGCGCATACGGCCTCGAGCCGTCCTCTGCGCAGGTCCTCCGCGATCAGGAAGGTCGGCAGTAGCGAGAGTCCTTCGCCGGCGAGCAGCAGCTCGCGCGTGAGTTCGCCGTTGTTCGAGCGGTGGCGCACCGGCACCGTGATGCGCTTCGTGCCGTGTGGCGTATCGAAGCGCCAGCTGCGCTCGACCTCGTAGGCGTAGCCGACGCGATGATGGGCGAGCAGATCCTCGGGCCGCTCAGGGCGGCCGCGGGCGTCGAGGTACTCGGGCGATCCGCAGACGAGCCGCCGACACGGCGCGAGCCGGCGCGCGACGAGGCTCGACTCCGCGAGCACGCCGATCCGTACCACGACGTCGAACCCTTCTTCCACGACGTCGACGAAACGGTCCGCGAACTCGACCTCGACTTCGAGCGCCGCGTGGGCGGCAGCGAACTGCGCGATCGCGTTTGCGAGGTGGGCGCGTCCGAAGTCCATCGGGGCCCCGACGCGCAGCAAACCGCGCGGTTCCGCCTGGAGCTGTGCGACCGCCTGCTCGGCCTCGTCGACCTCCTGCACGACCGACTCGATGCGCTCGCGGAACGCGCGCCCGGCGTCGGTGAGCGAGACGCGGCGCGTGGTGCGATGGAAGAGCCGCACGCCGAGCCGGTCCTCGAGCGCTCGGATCTGCTTGCTCACCGCGGAGGGCGTGAGACCAAGAGCATCCGCCGCCCGCGAGAAGCTTCCCTCCTCGGAGACTTCGAGAAACGCTTGGAATTCCAGGAACTTATCCATTAGAAGACCACGCTCGTATGGGGTGTCAGGAAGGCAATTATTGCCATTTAGGAAAAAGTGAACGTCCAGATTATCAGATTATCAATTCCTGATCAGCAGCGATATTTTGGGAGAGACGAGACGGCAAACTGGAGTCCCGCAGAACGGGCGCAGGGAGGCGCAATGATCGAGATTCGAAAGTCCGCAGATCGGGGCCGCAGCCGCACGAGCTGGCTCGAGAGCCGGCACACGTTCTCCTTTGCGCACTACTACGACCCGGCGCAGATGGGCTTCGGTCCGCTGCGCGTGATCAATGAGGATTGGATCGCGCCGGGTCGGGGCTTCGGCGCGCACGGTCACCGCGACATGGAGATCCTGACGTATATGCTCGACGGCGCGCTGGCGCACCGCGATGGCCAGGGCAACGCCTCGACGCTGCGGCGCGGGCGCGCGCAGCTAATGCACGCCGGACGCGGGATCGTCCATAGCGAGATGAACGGGAGCGCGGAAGAGACCGCCCACCTGCTGCAGATTTGGATCGAGCCCGACCGCCTCGGCCTCGCGCCCGGCTACGCGGAGCTCGACTTCGCACTCCAGCCAGGAGCGCCGCGCGCGATCGCAACGCCCGCAGGAGGTGGGGGCGGACTTGCGATTCAGCAGGACGCGTCCGTCTGCGCGCTCCAGACCGATTCGGAGCGGCCGTTCGAGTACACGATCGCGCCGGGCCGGCAGGTCTGGGTCCAGGTGGCGGCAGGCGAGGGTTCTGTGGCGGGACATCGCGCCGAGGCCGGAGACGGCGTCGCGATCCGCAAAGAGGCGACCGTCGAAGTCGTCGGCGCGCCGGAGATCGAGGCCCTGATCTTCGACTTGCCTTGAGCGGGAGCGTAGAGCCGTAGCCGGAACCAAGAACACCACGAGAGGGATCGAGAAGACGAGTTCAAAGCTCGGGAAAGGACAGGAAGATGGGACTCCTCGTCGATGGCAAATGGGTGGATCAGTGGTACGACACCAGGTCCTCGGGCGGACGCTTCGTCCGACAGGACAGCGCTTTTCGCAGCTGGGTTCGGGCCGACGGGTCCACCCACCATCGGCCCGAGGCCGGGCGCTATCACCTCTACGTCTCGCTCGCCTGTCCTTGGGCGCACCGCACGCTGATCTTCCGCAAGCTCAAGAAGCTCGAAGGCGCGATCTCGGTCAACATCGTCGATCCCTACATGCGCGAGCACGGCTGGGTGTTCGGCGATACGCCCGGAGACACGCCCGACGAACTGTTCGGCAGCAAGTGCCTCTACGAGATCTACCAGCGCGCCAAGCCGGACTACACTGGACGCGTGACGGTACCCATTCTGTGGGACAAGAAGCTCGGGACGATCGTGAGCAACGAGTCTGCGGAGATCATCCGCATGTTCAACTCGGAGTTCGATGCGATCGGAGACCCGTCGCTCGATCTCTACCCTGCCGAGCTACGCGACGAGATCGACGCGATGAACGAGTTCGTCTACCCGCGCATCAACAACGGCGTGTATCGCTGCGGCTTCGCGACCACCCAGGAGGCCTTCGAGGAGGCGTTGGGCGAGCTCTTCTCCGCACTAGACACGCTCGAGGACCGCCTCTCCAGGCAGCGCTATCTCATCGGTGACCGAATCACGGAGGCCGACTGGCGCCTCTTCACCACGCTGGTGCGCTTCGATCCGGTCTACGTCGGCCACTTCAAGTGCAATCTGCACCGGATCGCCGACTATCCGAATCTCTCGGGCTACCTTCGCGAGCTCTACCAGGTGCCGGGGGTCGCGGATACCGTGAACATGATGCACATCAAGCATCACTACTACGGCAGCCACACCACCATCAATCCGACCGGTATCGTGCCCGTGGGCCCGGAGCTGGACCTCGATCGGCCGCACGGGCGCGAGGCCCTATGAGCAGGAGATAAAGGGCGGGCCATTTGCCTGGAGATGCACGCAATCATTTCGAACTTCGTGGCTCATTGTCTTCCTAGCGGGCCAAGGTGGACCGCATGTTCACGAGGGGTGTCCCTGTCCTGCCTGCTGCGTGCCCTTGTTGCCGCCGTCGAGCGCGTTGCGCTGACGGAGAGAGTCCGCGGCGTGTTTCCTTGAAGCCTCTGATCGCCGCTAGGGGCGCTCGCCACCCGCTGCTCGCCGGAGCGCCTTGAGCACGTCCTCACGCGCTACGATGCCTACCAAGTGGGTGCCGTCCACCACTGGGAGGCTCTTGTTGCGGGTTCTGACCAGCTCTTGCAGCACTCGCGTGAGGGGAGAATCAGGAGCGACGGTGACGAGTTCCCGACTCATCTGCTCGCCCACAGGGGAGCGCATTACCTCCTCGTATTGTGGGATGATCGAAGCGGGCTTGAACGCGAAGGCCCCGAGGAAGTCAAGCTTGGTGAAGATTCCCACCAGACGTCCATCGGGTTCCACGACGGGAAGGGCGTTGAAGTCATGCTTCTCGAAAATCGCCTCGGCCTCTGCCAGCGAGGCGCTCGGCTCTATCGTCTCGGGCCCGCTCGTCATGACGTGTCGTGCCTGGTACTCCAAGAACTCGTACATGCGAAGTCCCCCGCATCGTCTCTAGGAGATAGTGAATCATCCCGGCTTTCCCGGAGACCCCGTTACGTGAGTCCGGCCATCAAGGCCGGCGCTTCGTTGTTTGCATAATACAGCGCTTCGAACTCTGCCGGGGGAATGTTTCCGGCCGGCCTTCGCGCCCGCCGGGGCGTTTCAGCTCCCAGAAGATGGCACCTGACACATCCTTCCAAAGGGTTAGACTAGTGGCCAGCTTGGGGCTTGGCCCTCCCTGAGGGAGACAAAGGTAGTGAGCCACTGGCCGCCTCCGAGAACAGACCCATGAGTGAGCGAACCCGCATCCTGCTGCTTACGGCTGCGATCTTGGTGACCGTCTCGGCCGTGGCCGCAGTACTTGCCATGGGTGTGCTCTATCAGGCGACATTCGAGCAGCAGAGGGATCGCTTGGCCCGGATGGTCATGCACCGCGCAAGCATTCTCAAGACGGTGGCGGGTTTCGACGCTGAGCTACCTGAGGGGGAACATCGCGGAGTCGCTGGACTGACAGAAGTAGGCGAGTTGGTCGAGGTCTACAAGCACTTCGCAACGTTTGGCACTACCGGCGAGTTTACCCTCGCCCGACGTGCGGGAGACCAGATCGTGTGGCTTCTGCGCTCGGGAGAAGCCGACGCGGGTCAGCTGCCGCCAACGACCTTCGGCTCCGAAGTGGGCCAGCCCATGCAGCGCGCATTGAGTGAAGAGTCGGGCACGATGGTGGGGCTCGACTACCGGGGGGAGAGGGTCCTGGCAGCATACGAACCTGTCCCGGAAATCGGCTGGGGCGTCGTTGCCAAGATCGATATCGCGGAGATCAGGGAGCCCTTCGTTCGTGCTGGAGAGCTTGCCGGAGGTATCGCACTGATCCTGATCTTCGTCGGTGTGGGGTTGAATCTCCGCCTTACCTCGCCGCTCATCCAGCGTATCGAGGAGCGTGTGGCGGACCGCACAGCAGAGCTGTCGGAAACCAATCGGAGCTTGAAGAGGGAGATCGCCGAACGGCAGCTGACAGAGGCGGCACTCCGCCGCATGTCGAAGGTGTTCATGGAAGCGACGGTCCCGATGTCGATCCAGGACCTTTCGGGGCGAATCACCGACATCAACCCGGAGGTGGAACGAACCTACGGTTGGAGCCGGGACGAGTTGATCGGACAGCCCATCGACAAGATCGTTCCCCCCGAGCAGCTCCAGCAGCAGGAGGAGCTCGCTGCACGCTGCAAGCGCGGGGAGAAGGTCCTGAACGTGGAAGGGTGGCGACGGGCCAAGTCGGGCGAAGTCATTCCGGTGTTGTTGACCCTTTCATTGTTGACCGAGGAGGAGGGAAGGAGCGGAGGGATAGTCACGATCGCGAAGGATCTCACCGAGCAGAAGCGCCTGGAGGAGCAGCTGCGGGCTGCGGTGGGCGAAGCGACGATGGCCGAGGAGCGGGAAAGGAGGAAGCTGGCCGTTGATCTGCACGATGGCGTCGGTCAGTTGCTGGGCCTCACCAGCATGAAGCTCGGGGCGTTGCGTACGTCCGTTGAAGCCTTCGGGATCGATCCAGAGGTGCGAGAGCTCGAGCAGATCGTGATCGAGGTGCAGCGGCGCGCGAGGTCGCTGGTCTTTCAGCTGAGTCCGCCCACGCTGCACGACGTCGGCCTCGTGGCGGCGGCCCACTCGCTCGCCGAAGACATGGAGCGTCGATTCGGGTTACACGTTGCCCTGGAGGAAGAGGGGGAGCGTCAGCCGCTCGATGAAACCAGCCGCATCACCCTGTTTCGGGCGCTGAGCGAGCTGCTCGTCAACGTTGTCAAGCATGGCGAGACAGAGGACGTCGGCATCCGCTTTGCCTGGCAGGACCGGCTCGTCGAGATCACCGTCGAGGACCACGGCGTCGGCTTCGACCTGGATGCCCCCAGCAGTGGGTACGGCCTGTTCAGCATCCGTGAGCGGTTGACCCTTCTGGGTGGGAGCGTCCAGATCGAATCGGCACCCGGCAAGGGAACCAGGATCGTCCTGGCGGCGCCCATCACAGGGGCCGAAGAAGAAAGAGATACGGAATTGTCATGAGCATCCGAATCCTACTCGCGGACGACCATCGGATCATGCGTGACGGCCTTCGGGCCATCCTGGCGTCGGAGGAGAACTTCGAGATCGTCGGCGAGGCTGAGAACGGCAGGGAAGCCGCCAGGCTGGCCAGGGCGCTGGTTCCGGACGTGGTCATCATGGACATCGGCATGCCCGATCTCAACGGTGTAGAAGCGACCCGCCAGATCAAGGCCGACAACCCCGGGGTCAAGGTCATCGCTCTCTCCATGTACGCTGATAGAGGCTATGTGCTCGGCATGCTCGAGGCGGGTGCCGCTGGATATGTTCTCAAGACCGGCGCCTATGATGAAGTGCACCGTGCTGTCACGGCCGTGAGCCAAGGGAAGAATTATCTGAGCCCGGACATCACCCAGATGGTGGTCGACGCTCAAGTTCGCGTCCCATCGAAGCATGGTCCTTCCGCGCAGATGGAGCTGGGGCCCAGGGAACGTGAGATCGTGCAGCTTCTGGCCGAGGGCCACACCTCACCCGAGATTGCCAAACGACTCCACATTTCGACTCGTACCGTAGAGACGCATCGCCGCAACATCATGAAGAAGCTCGACCTCCACAGCGTCGCGGACATCACCAAGTACGCGATTCGCGAGGGGCTGACGTCGCTCGAGCGCTGAGTCTCTTGCCACCCCGTCCGCGGTCCACACCCACGGGGCTCCCGGGTCCCAGTTGTGGAAATCGACCGCGCTGCGGCGCAGCGTCTTCTTCCTGGCGATGGCTCGGCGTCGCGGCGATTCGATTCAGTCTTGGATCGCCTCCTAGCGCTTCGATGCGGGAAAGCGTGCCCGGTAGGCGGCGGCCACCAGTTTCGCTGCGTCCTCCAAGGAGAGGAAGCCGGTGTTTACACTGAGGTCGTAGCCGCCCGGATCATCCGGTTCCCGATGGAAATGATACATCAAGAACTCGCGTCGGCTCGCGTCGGCCTTGCGGATCATTTCCTCCGCCTCAGCGGCCGAGATAGATTCCCGCTTGCGGAGCCGCTCCATCCGCTCGGCTCGTGGTGCCACCACCAGGACGCGTAGGGTACGCTCCGGTGCCAGGATGAACTGAGCTCCGCGTCCCAGGATCACCGCGCCCCCCCGCTCTCCCAGTATCGCCATGATCCGGACCAGGTGACGGAGGTAGTCGCTCTCGGTAAATCGCTCGCGGACAAAGCCGTCGGTGACGAAGCGGTCGATGGTGTTGCGGATATGCTCGTCAACTCCCGCCACCAATTGCTCCCGGTGTCTGGCTTGCCGCGCAATCCACTCAACGAGCTCCTTGTTGAAGAAGGGAAACCCCAGCAGCTCGGCCACCCGCTGCCCGAGGTCGGCGGCGCCGGCGCCGAGCGGCCGAGAGAGCGCCACGCAGGGCAGGGGCGGTTCCGACACCGATGACCTTCGCGCTAGCTCCCAGCGGCGGATCTGATGTTCGACGAGTGCTTCGATACTTCGGCTCATCAGGATTTCTCCCTTCTTGCCCCGAGCGGGGTCGTCGGGTTTGCTGATTGCCATTGTCGCAATGAGTCGGAACGGAAGCCATCGGAACATCGGGTATTCTTCGCCTTTCGATCCGGTATTCTGCGTTCTGCGGTCCGGTATTTCGGTCCTGGACGGGTTCGGTCGAGTTGGGGAGATGGGAGGCGGCGTCTGGGCTGGACGGGTGCCGAGCGAAGCTCGCTTCGCTCGGCATGCCGGTCAGCCGTGCCCCGCGCCAGCAGCGTCGCCGGCCCCCACCGCGATCTCCGTTGGCAGATTACGTGAATCCCCCCGGCCGAATTGCGCGGATCCCCGGATTTCCGGCCTCTCCGCGCCATGCGATCCTGATTTCATGAAAAGTCCCTTCGGTCCTCAACGGCTGAAAGAGGCTGCGCCCAGGGGTTGAGACACGAGCCACGGACAGCGGCCCGGTCGAGAGGAGGCTCCCATGCAGACGCACCCCCTAGTAGGTAGTCAGCGAGCCGGGCGGGCACACGCCGAGAGCGAACAACTGGCCCGCGGCTCCTCCTCAGTACCCGCCCGAGCTGGAATGACACCCGAGTCGATCAGCCCGCTCCTGTTGCGGAGTCTCGCGCAGCCGTCAGCTTACGCGGACGATGCGAGTGCGGCGTCAGGAATCGAGCACATCCAGACCCATATATCGCACCTGTTCCTGACGGCCGACCGCGTCTACAAGCTCCGGAAGGCGGTCGACCTGGGCTTCGTGGACTTCACGACTCGCTCCGAACGCAATGCAGATTGCGTCCGTGAGGTTCTGCTGAACCGGCGGCTCGCTCCGGACGTTTATCTGGGAATAGCGCCCCTCGAAAGAAATCCCAGAGGGTTCATAGTCGGGGAACTTGCCAAGACGCCGCCGGCCGCCCTTACCAATGCCTCGGAACATTGTGTGGTCATGAGACGATTGCCCACCGGTCGCGACGCCTTGAGCCTTCTGTCGGCCGGCCGTCTCACCCGTCCACACATTGATGCGGTGGCCGAACGGATCGCCAGCTTTCATCAGGAGAACCGGTTACCTCTGCAGAGCCTGGCAAGCGACCGCGCAATCCTGCAATCGGTCATGCAGCCGCTCGAGGATTGCATCCGGATGCTTGAAGCCGCTCCGCAGAGCCCGGAAATCGGTGCGACTCTCTGCGCGATCGACCGACTGGCGCGCGCGTTTCTCGAGGAGCGCCGCGAGCGGGTCTGCGCGTACGCGGGCGGCGGATCCCAGGTCGACGGCCATGGTGATCTTCACCTTCAGCACGTGTGGTTCGAGCGCGACGGAAACTTCCCCGTGATGATCGACTGTCTGGAGTTCAGTGAAGCACTCCGGCAGACGAACCCTGCATGCGAGGTCGGGTTCCTGGCGATGGACCTCGCCTATCGGGGGCACGACTGCCTCGCGGAGCGTCTGCTCAGCCGTTACGCGGATGCAGCCGACGAATTCGAGTTGTACTGGATGGTGGACTTCTACGAGAGCTATCGCGCGGTGGTTCGGGCCAAGGTCGCCGCGATCGCGTCGGCCGACTCCGCTCTGGGATGGAAACAGCGGCAGGCCGCCAAGCAGAGCACCAATCGGCACTTGGCATTCGCCGAGAGGATTCTGCGGAAGGGGTCCTGCGGATCCCTGATTCTGCTTTGCGGGAAGGTCGGAACCGGGAAGAGCACGGTCTCCGATTGTCTCGCGCACGTCTCCGGTGGGATCGTCGTCTCATCAGATCGCCTCCGCAAGAAGCTGGCCGGTCTGCCTCCCGGCGCCCGCGCGACGGTGCCGACGGATACGGGGCTGTATTCCCCCCAGCGCAGGGCGGCGATCTACGAAGCGATGCTGGAACGCGCAGCGCCGGTGGTGGCATCGGGTCGCCTGGCCCTTCTGGATGCGAGCTTCAGCACGGCGGATCGACGCGATCGCGCGCGTCGCTGGGCGACCGAAAGGGGTGCGCCTGTCTTGCTGATCGAGGTCGAATGCGAGGAGGCGACGACGCTTGACCGCCTCGCGAAGCGCCAGGCGGCGGGCGGAGGCGCGTCGGACGCCGGGCCCGAGTTCTACGCGACCAGCGCGGCGCGCTTCGAGCCGCCCGATGAATGGCCTCGAGGAACACGCGTGAAGCTCCGGACCGACTCGCCGAACTGGCGGATGGACCTGTGCCGACAGCTCCGAAGCTGGAGCAGCCGAAATCTGAGGGCGTTGGGGAAATGACGAACGGTGAGGCTGATGCGCTCGCCTGGGCTTCGACGCAGGAAACGCGCCCGGCAGGCCGCGATTCGAACCGCCGCCCTGGCAGCGTCGCCCGTTCGCGCCGGCATCTCCATTGTAAGATTACGCGGATTCCGGGCCTGAATTGCGCAGATCCCCGGATTTTCCGGCTCTGGGGGCCGTGCGATGATGGACAGTGCCAGGAGTGGTACCCGATCCGTACACCAGCGCGCGAGCCAACAAGGCGCTGCTTCGCAGTCACGGAAGGAGAGGATCATGGTGACCAAGGAGATAAGAAGGTTTCTGGCCGAGCGGCCGGCTCCCGGACCAGACTGGCCCTACAGACTGGAGGTGCTCGCCGCCGCGGCCTTGATGGTGGAGTGCGCTCGCATCGACGGGGAGTTCGACGAGGAAGAGCGTGACGAGATTTGCCGCACCCTCATGGAGGAACTCGAACTCGATCAAGAGACGACAGAATGCCTGGTCGGGGTGGCCGAGAGGCGCGAGGAAGAGGTGTGGCATGACTGGCTCTTCACAAAAACGATCAAGAAGCACTTCGACGAATATGAGCGTCTAGCAGTGATCCTGAAGCTGTGGGATGTCGCCTTGGCGGATGGGACCGTCCACCCCTTCGAGGAGCGCCTTATCACCCGCATCGCGAGCGAGCTGGGCATCACCGAAGAGGATGTAGGCCGAACGCGCACGATCGTTCTGCGACAGCACCCAGGTCCTTCCAGTCTGACTTCCGACGCAGCCATGCGACCGTCTTCCTAGACTGGCGGCAGCGTACAAGGGTGCGCAGCCGACTGAAGGGGAAAGCTAGCGGAGGAGCAGGAATGAAACCGATTGGAACCATCCTCGCGGCAGTGGATTTCTCGGAACATGCCGATCAAGCGCTTGATGTAGCGGTCGAGTTCGCCAAGCAGTTCGGTGGGGAACTCCACCTCGTTCACGCCTTGGACATGCGGATCCCCCTGATGACCCCGTACGAAATCGTCATCCCCACCGCGTTCGTCGAGGAGGCTCGGGGCGCTGCGGCGTCCAAGCTCGACGTTCTGGTCCAAAAGGCGGCCACCGAAGGGGTGACGGCTACCTCGCATCTGAGTGAGCTTCCAGCTGCATCAGCCATCGTCGAGCTGGCCGAAAAGCTCGGGGCGGATCTCATCGTCATGGGAACGCGGGGCCACACCGGCCTCAAGCACGTGCTGCTCGGCAGCGTGGCCGAACGCACCCTGCGGCACGCTCCCTGTTCAGTGCTGACCGTGAAGACGTCCCCTGGCTGAGCTGCCGGCATCGCCGTCGTCGCCTACAGCGTCTCAGTTGACCAGGTGACGGACGAAGTCCCCCTCGGTGAGGATGCCGACGATGCGCTCACCCTGAGTCACCAACAGGCAGCCGATCTTCTTGTCCCTCATTAGGCGGGCAGCCTCGGCGATTGGGGCATCGGGGCCGATGGTCTGCACCGGCTTTGTCATGACTTCCTTCACCAGTAGCTGGTCCATCAGCCTTTGCTGGGCCCTCTCGCCGTAGCCGAGCGCCCGCGCCAGGGCGCTTCGAAACAGATCCCGCTGGCTCACGATGCCGACCAACTCCTCCTCGTCGTCGATCACTGGGAGGCGCCGGATGCGGTCCATCCGCATGAGCTCGTCGGCAATGGTCAGCTTGTCGTTGTGGTTGAGTGTCTTCACGTCGCGATCCATCAAGTCGCGTACGGTCAGGTCTGCCTCCATCGGTTCTTCCTCTCTTTCCCACCACTGAGATGGATAGCACCCCGGCGCCGGATCCCCACCTCGGCTGAGCTTCTTCATTGGAGCCTAGCCACCCTGCGTCGGATTCCAGCAAGACCGGCGGCGATCCGCGCCGTCTGCCTGGCAGTCTTGCCTCTCCCGAAGTTCGATCTCCGTTCGTAGATTACGTGGATCTCGCGTCCCAATTCCGCAGATCCGCGGATTTCCAGCCTCTCCCCTCCGTGCGATGTTGATTTCCTGAAGTCTGATCCCCTCCTACGTGCAGGACGAGGAGATCCGATGAGAATCGAGCAGCGTGTGGTCAGCTTGACTCAGGAAGGCCAGTGCCTTCCGCTCGCAATGATCGATTCACCACGATGAGAGCCGCTCTTCCTAGGTCATGGCTCTCAGCGGCGCCTGCGCGGCTTGATGAGGCGCACTACAAGGACCTTCGCCTCAGGCACGTTCTTCGGCTCTTCCTGACATATCTGCTGCCGCTCATCCTCCTGACTCTCTACTTCTTCCTCCAGCACGGTGCCGTCGTCTCGGAGAGCGAGCGGCTTCACCTGAAAGCCCTTGCCGAGAACCAGGCAAAGACGCTCGACCTCTTCTTGTCTGAAAGGCGAGTGAACCTCGTCAACCTGATCAGCGATCCCAGGCTTTCCTATCCCCCCGACTCCCGCATCCTGAGGATCTACCTGGAGAATCTGAAAAGGATGAGCGAGACCTTCGTCGATCTCGGCTACTTCGACCTCTCGGGTGTTCAGATGGCCTATGCGGGACCCTATCCCTCGCTAGAGAAACGCAGCTACCGTGCGGAGCCCTGGTACCAGGAGCTTCTTCAGAGCGATGATGACTTCATCATCACCGATATCTACCTTGGCTTTCGCCAGAAACTGCACTTCACCATCGCCGTCAAGCGAATCGTTGACGGGGAGACCGTCGTCCTGCGATCCACGCTCGATCCGGCGAAGATCTACGAATACATCAGCTCTCTAGAAGGATCCGGTGAAGTCTTCACCTCGATCGTCAACAAGCAAGGGCTGTATCAGGTGGTCACGGAGCACCTTGGAACACCCCTGGAGATTTCCTCCTTCGTGCCGCCCACGGATCCCCGCCTAGGTGCAGAGAGCATCTCAATCAACGACTCCTCCATTCAGTACGCCTATTCCTGGCTGCGCATGGCCGACTGGTCCTTGATCGTGCAGTGGTCTGATCCCCGTCGTCATGGGTTCCTGGCGGGACAGCGACGCGCGGCGCTGGGCATCGCTGCAGCAGTCGTCCTGCTCATCTTCTTCGTGATCGTCTACAGGTCTCGAAAGCTCGTTCAGCTCCAGCGGGAGTCCGATCAGACCAGAGTACAGCTGGAGCACGCGGCCAAGCTGGCCTCTGTAGGCGAACTGGCCGCCGGAATTGCCCACGAGATCAACAACCCGCTGGCCGTCATCACGGAGGAGACGGGTCTGACCAGAGATCTCCTGAATCCGGAATTCGAGGACGGTGCGACAACCGAGGAAGTGATCAGCCATCTAGACGAAATATACAATGCGGCGTTTCGCTGCCGGGACATCACAGCCAAGCTCCTTGGCTTCGTGCGAAAGACCGACTTGGATCTCAAATCGCACGACGTGCATGAGCTGATCGACTCGATCGTCGACGACCTCCTCGGCCGGGAGATGGCCGTATCCGACATCGAAGTCAGGAAGCAATACGGCTGCGACGTTCCCAGCTTGGTCACCGATAGCAATCAGCTCCGGCAAGTCCTTCTGAACCTTCTCAACAACGCGAGCGATGCCATAGGTAACGGGCCGGGAACGATCGTGATCGAAACCTCCTTCGATGGAGAGGCCGTTCGAGTTGCGGTGGCCGACTCCGGTAAGGGGATACCTCCCGAAGAACTCGAGAAGATCTATATGCCGTTCTTTACCACCAAGGAGGTTGGCAAGGGAACCGGTCTAGGCCTCTCAGTGAGCTACGGAATCGTCAAGAGCCTGGGGGGCCGCATGGAAGTGGAGAGCACGGTCGGTAGAGGAAGCACTTTTACCATCGTCCTTCCGACGAAGTAAGCAGCTCGCGGAATCGTATCTGACAGGGAGGCGTCCGATGGAGACCAGGTCCGTCAAGGAACTCATGATCCCGCTGGATGAATACGCAGTGGTTCCGCGTGACGCCAGTCTGCTGGAGGCCGTCAGGACCCTCAAGACAGTAGAGCGCAGACTTCGCCCCGATCGTCAGCCTGCCCGGGCTGTTCTCGTGGTTGACTCCGCGGGAATCGTCGTGGGACAGCTGGGGCATCTCGAGATCCTGCAAGCACTCGAGTCCAAGTATGGCCTGCTGGGTGACTTGGGCGTTCTCTCGAAGGCAGGGGTCAGTGAAGAGTTGGTG
>Ga0307423_1000951_pt1 | contig 18447 bp, 14 predicted proteins | sample SalMarWE160310MG_FD_202154 | JGI IMG/M metagenome (GOLD analysis project Ga0307423, IMG submission 202154) | Salt marsh sediment microbial communities from the Plum Island Ecosystem LTER, Massachusetts, United States - WE1603-10 | ecosystem: Environmental > Aquatic > Marine > Intertidal zone >...
CGAAGCAGAACCAGCAGGCAACCCCAACGCCCTCACCAAAAACGTCGCCATCTGCTCCCTCGTCACCGAAGCCGAAGGACAAAACAGATCATTCACAGGAGGATTACAACCCTTGGTAATCCCGGCAGACGCCAACGCCTCAATATTCGCCGCATGCACAGACGACCCAATATCGGTAAACGAAGCAGAACCAGCAGGCAACCCCAACGCCCTCACCAAAAACGTCGCCATCTGCTCCCTCGTCACCGAAGCCGAAGGACAAAACAGATCATTCACAGGAGGATTACAACCCTTGGTAATCCCGGCATCAGCAATCGCCTCAATCGCCGGTTCGTGAACCGACCCGTTGTCATCTGAGAACGTACCGCCGGGCTCCTGCAATGCCGATGCCAGCGGTGCCGATGAGAACATCGTCATCACAACGGCCGTTGCGACTAGTGATCGGGACAGCCGATTCGAGCGCATCGCGCTCCCCTTCCATGCTTCGGACGACACCGGGGAAGATTAGCCAGGAGGCCGGCGGTACTCATAGTGCCTCGCCCGCAGCCACCGGAGCGCTGAACAATCGCCGTCTGGTGCCGACTGGGGAAGAGATGAGTGGCATCAACGAGATCCAGTCGCGTATTCAGGATATTCAGACCCGGGTATTGAGCCCTCCGATGGCGGGTAGGTTCAGCGCGGTCTTCGACGCCCAGATGGCGGCGGCCAATGCTCGAGCCGCAGCATCCGAGCCCGCGGCCGCGGCACCGGCAGAGGGATACATCGTCACGCCGCTCTCTCTCGAATCCACAGCATCCAACTACGGTGCGGAGACCGTGTCGCTTGGTGTGATGCTCGGCCTCGCCGGGCAGAACACGTCGATGAGGGTGTCGGGAACCGTTGCCAGCAAAGCTGACCTGGCGCAGTATCTGAGCGTTTCCGGCGTAACCAACCGTAACGGCCACCTCGACTTGTCCGAGCTGTCGCCCGTGTCGGGTGCATGGAACGGTACCGGGTACCTGCTGCCACCCGCGGCAAGCGCCTGGGAGCAGATGAGGTCGGAGGCCGCCGCCGACGGAATCGACCTCCGGGCCGTCGACCTATACCGATCCTGGGACGTCCAGGAGGGTGCCTACCGGGCATACCAAAGCGGCGCCAAAGACGAGCATGTGCTGGCACCTGGTACCAGTCAGCATGGGCTTGGCCTCGCCGTCGACGTCACCAACGGCAGCGTCATCGGGGTGGGCGATCGGGAGCACGCCTGGCTCCGGGACAACGCATCGCGGTTCGGCTGGTACCCGATCTCAAACGAATCGTGGCATTGGGAGTTCCGCGGCGTCTAGTCAGACGGTGTCTTCTCACGTACCTGAAGAGCCATTGTCGTCTAGAGATTCTCGACGTTGAGCTTCCCCTTTCGGACCCCGGCTGATAGCTTGGAAGTGTTGCGGGATTCGTCAGCGTGTCGAATTCTGGAATGGTCACCCGGCAATCAGGTGGGAGTGGCCCCACCGCCATCTCCCACCTGACCGGAATGAGGGTCTCAGAAATCCGCTCTATGCTGCGCTCGATCCAGCGCAGGAGAAGTGATGACACCCCTCGACACGTCGGCGATTCGTGAGCAGTTCCCGGCGCTAGAACGTAGAGAACATGGCCGCCCCGTCGCCTGGTTTGACGGCCCGGGAGGGAGCCAGGTGCCCCAATCTGTCATCGACGCCATCAGCGAGTTCTTGACCAGGGGCGGCTCCAACCACGGTGGGGCGTTCACCGCCAGCCGCGATTCGGATGAAACGCACGAGGCGGCCCGCAAAGCCATTGCTGATCTCTTCGGCTTACGATCCGACGACTACGTGGTCTTCGGGATGAATATGACCAGCCTCAATCTGTCCCTGAGCCGTGCACTCTCAGCCGACTGGGAACCCGGTGATGAGGTCGTCGTCACCCGCCTCGACCACGATGCCAATGTCTCCCCGTGGCTACTGGCGGCGGCCGATCGGGGGGCAACAGTCAAATGGGTGCCGTTCAACACCTCGACCTATCGGCTCGACATGGATGCCCTGGCGGAAGTGGTCGGGCCACACACGAGATTGGTCGCCGTGACTCATGCTTCAAACGCCATCGGCACCATCGTCGACGTGAAGGAGGCTTCGCGCATCGCCCACGATGCAGGGGCCCTCGTCGTGGTAGACGGCGTTCACTACGCACCGCACGGATTACTCGACATGTCCGACATCGATTGTGACTTTCTACTGGCGTCGGCGTACAAATTCTTCGGGCCACATCTGGGCGCCATGGCCGGCCGCAGTTCCCTGCTCGAGAAGGTCAATGCCTACAAGGTGCGACCTGCCCCCGATACCGGGCCAGGCAAGTGGGAAACAGGAACCCAGAGCTTTGAGGCACTTGCCGGTGTCGTGGCTGCCGTTGATCACATAGCCGGTCTCGTCACCGGGACAGGAAGCCGGAGGGAGCGAATCGTCGCCGCTCATACAGCCATCGGTCAACACGCGATCGGTCTCGGGCAGCGTTTTCTCGAGGGTCTGCCGGGCTCTGCCACCGTGTACGGCATCACAGATGATCTCGCCGCACGGACGCCCACCTACGCCATTGAGCTCGAAGGGTTTTCGGCACGCCGGCTCGCCACCGAGCTCGGGGATCGCGGCATCTACGTCACCGATGGCGACTACTACGCGATGGAGGTGATGAGCTCCCTGCACCACGCAGACGGCGGTCTCGTGAGGATCGGGTTCCTCCACTACACCACTACAGAAGAGGTGGACCGGCTACTCGGTGTCCTGCATGACCTTGCCCACACCTGACATCTTCGATCTGGCACCGAAGGTCGAGCTCCACGTCCATCTCGAGGGGGCGATTCCGCTCGACACTCTTTGGAATCTGCTCGAGAAATATGGTGGAGACCCGGATGTGCCCACCCGGGCTGCCCTGGTTCACCGCCTTACCTACACGAGCTTCGCTCAATTCATCGAGACCTGGGTGTGGATGTGTGGCTTCGTGCGCAGCTATGAGGACTTCGAGCACATTGCCACGGGTGTTGCAGCCGAGCTAGCCCGTCAGCACATCGTATACGCAGAGGCGTCCTTCTCCCCCACCGACTTCTCCAGGCACGGGTTGTCTCCCGATGGCATTGCATACGCGATTCGTCGCGGGCTCGACCGTGTGACCGGCACCCGCGTCGTGCTCAACTGCGACCTGGTTCGGGACACCGGACAAAAACGGGCAACGGTGACACTCGAAGCCATAGTCGACGTTATGGCTGACGCCGACATCAGAGGGATCACGATTGGTGGCTCAGAGCAGACCTACCCGCCTGAGCTGTTTGCGGATGCATACAAACGGGCCGGGGCCGCCGGACTGCGATTGACTGCGCACGCGGGAGAGGCAGCAGGGCCGGAGAGTGTTCGCAAGGCGCTCGACGTCCTCGGAGTCGAGCGGATCGGCCACGGGGTGCGAGCGGTCGAAGACCCGTCCCTGCTCGACCGCGTCATCTCCGACCAGATTCCACTCGAGGTGTGCCCGACATCAAACATCCGTACCGGAGTGGTCACAGGTTGGGAAGCCCACCCGGTCGGGATTCTGCTTTCCCGGGGCGCCAATGTCACCATCAGCTCCGACGACCCGACCTTCTTCCACACCACGGTTGCTGCGGATCTTCGTGAGGTCGTGAGTCGCTACGGTGCCGACGCAAGGGATCTGACCGAGCGTGCGATCGACGCCTCCTGGATGACTGAGGTGGAGAAATCGACAACAACGCACAAGGTCAACGCGTGGTGGGACGACCCGGGCACAAATGGCACCGACGGTTAGCCTCTCTCACAATGAAGAGACCAATCGTTGCGCTGGTGGTGCTTGCGGCCCTGTTCTCTAGCTGCGGCCCGCAAGCCGTGCCCCCCGGGCCCGAGCCGGTGCAGTCGATGACCTCACTAGCCCCGGTGCCGACCTCCACAACAACCACGACAACGACAACCACAACAACGACGACGACGCTGCCACCGACATTCGACGTGACCGTTGCAGTGACCGATCCGGATAGCGCCCCCCTATCCAACACAACGGTGACAATCGGCGACGTGTCAGTCACAACCGGTGACGACGGTGTCGCAGCCTTCACCGCTGTGACCGCCGGCCCGATAGAAGCAACCCGTCCAGGTTGGCTCGAATCAAATGCAGACTGGGTAGGCGAAATGACACAGGTCGACATGACACTCGAGCCCCGCATCGTGCGCGGGCTGAGGGTCAGCAGCTATGTCGCCGCCGATCCCGTGCAGTTCGATCATCTGCTCGATCTCGCCGCCAACTCCACCGTCAACACGCTGGTCTTTGATACCAAAGACGAGACAAGCAAGGTGCTCTACGAATCAGATTCCGAGTTCGCCGCAGCAATCGGGTCGATCGACCCGATGTACGACCCCGAAGAGCTACTCGCCAAAGCACGGGATGCCGGTCTGTACACGATCACCCGGATCGTGACTTTTGAGGATTCGATCTGGGTGAGGGAACGGCCAGAGCACAAGCTGGCGGGGAACTGGATCGATCCGGCGAACCGGGACGCATGGGAGTACCCACTCGAGCTGGCGGAAGAGGCATGTGGGCTCGGCTTCGACGAGATCCAGTTCGACTACGTGCGGTTCCCAACCGGCAGAGCAGCCGCAGTTGTCCGGCAACAAAGCCCGACAACGCAGGAGGGGAGAACTGCCGCCGTCAGCGCTTTCCTCACCGAGGCACGTGATCGTCTACACCCGCTGGGGTGCGCCATTTCAGCCGACATCTTCGCCATCGTGTTGTCGTCTCCCAACGACCAGGGCATCGGGCAGATGCCCGAAGCAGTCTCCGGGATCCTCGATGCGGTTAGCCCCATGATCTACCCGAGCCACTATTCCGACGGCTGGCTGGGCTTCCCTGAGCCGAACGACGCACCAGGCCCGGTGGTGGCAAACGCCCTCGACTCGGGCATGCCCCGGCTCTCCGGTAACACGCTGATGCGCCCCTGGCTCCAGGCGTTCTACTACAACGGCTCACAAGTGGCTGCCGAGATAACCGAGGCAGAGACACGCGGGACTGGTTGGATTCTGTGGAACGCCGGAGGCAACTACGCCGAATCGTGGCTACCGCAGCTCGAGGACTAGCACTGTTCTCTCAGATGAGAGTCCACTCCGTCTGCACGACCGCACCCGATTCATCATGGAGCTTGCAGGTAAGCCTGACCGAGCCCGAAGGCACATCATGGAAGGTGAATCTACCCAGGGTGTCTGACCGCGCCACCCTGGTCTCGTCATGATGGTGCAACATGATCTCCGCTTCCTGCGGTGGCACGAGCTGGCCGACGATTCGCCGCCTCGTCTCCGAAACCACCTCCAGTTCGATCTCGACACCGGGGCTGCGGAAGGTCATCTGCCGGGTACCCTCCGCGCTGCGCACCCCGGCCGGAGCCTCTTCGGCCGAGTCGAATACAAGCGCAGCAAGCTCTGCATCGATGGTGCGCCAGGTGAAGGTCGCCCTGGCGGCGTCGAGTACAGCTTCCGGCACCGGGTATGCCGCCTCGAGGGCCGCACCGAGCCGGGCCAGCAACTGATCGTCTGACTCGTGCTCACTCATCGCCGCTCCAGTTTCTTTCGGATCCGATCGAGGCACCGCGCCCTGGTCGGCCCGATACTTCCGATTGCCATCCCGAGTATCTCGGAGATCTCTTCATATTCCAGAGGCGGGTCCAGACAGAGCATCTGGAGCAACTCCCGACATCGCTGCGAAATGTCCTCGAACGCAACCAGGACGTCGCGCAGTTGCTCGTCGTCGAGAAGCCGCTCATCGATACCCGGTGCGCCTTCATCGGCGACATCCACGCTGAATTCGGTGGGGACGCTTCTCGATTGGCGTTTCAGCACCCTGATCGATTCGTTGCGCGCCGTCGTGGCCAGCCACGAGCCAAGGCGCTCGGGGTCGCGAATGCGATCGGAATGCTCCACCAGCCGCAACCAGACCGTCTGACTGACATCGGCTGCCGTGGCTGCGTCCAGACGGAATCCGCGCACAACAGACCAGACAAGCCGACCGTAGTGGTCGACGAGTGAGTTCCAAGCCTCCTGGCTGCCGTTGTGGGCGGCAGCCAGCAGATCCGCAATCGGTGCCTCTGCCATCATGGAAGACGATACCCCCATTGCAACTCGTTTCTGGTCTGCTATCGCCATACACACGCGCTCTCCTGGTCCTCTGGCAATATGACCACCCAGTTCGTGGTGTGATACGCGAATCTCGATTGACCCCGCTATACCGCGGCGGTTGCCGATATGATCCGTGGATGACTCGATGAGGAGGACTGAATGGGTGCTTTCGCAGGAACCGGCGATCTGCTCAAGGGGGGACGCGGAGCGACCATAGCGGGCATCCCCGTCGTCCACAGCAGACGCGATTGCGGCTTCTACTATCAGCGCGGCGTCCTGATGGTCCCGAACGAGTCTCTCGACGAGTTGTTGACCGCGTTGGGACGCCTCGGTATCGGACAGAAGGGCACCTCGATCGAGGCGGTCGGGCGTACCGGGATCACCCAGGTGCGCCTCAGTGTCAACCGGGCAACCGATGTCCTCATCGAACAACTCGGCGGCACTATCCCGGTAGAACCCGGCTACATCTTGTTCCCGTCAACCCATGTCAAAGGTTTTGCGGCGAGGCGCCCGGCGGCAGTTCGCCCGAGCACGATTCCCACCAACCCGAGAAGAGGGAAGGGTGACAACGTCAATATCGGCGTTGTTGACCTCGGCTTCTTCTCACCCGAAAAAGCGGGCCATCCCGATTGGGCTATCCGCGGGGTGGTACTCGACAGGGAGATGCCGCTGCCCGACCCGGCGGCGACGCACCCGCCCTATATCGGACACGGTAACGCCATCATCGGGATCCTCAAGCAGCTGGCACCTGCGGCCACCGTTTACACGAGCACCATCGAGTCCACTCCGACCGATGCCCCGGGCGGGACCTCGGATCGGCGGCTTGGAGAGGCGATCGAGAAGCTCCTTTCGCGTCACCGCATCCACATCCTGGTCATCCCATTTGGTGGCTCGACACGTCACGGCTTGATGCCGGTGACCGAGCGGGTGCTGCAACCACACTTCGACTCGACTTTGATGTTCGCATCTGCAGGCAACGACGGGATCGACCCGACGATGTACCCGGCGGTCGACCCCGATGTAGTAGGAACCGGCTCCTGGCGACGACGGACGCTAGATCTGGGCTGGCTGGAGCGGGTGTGCTCCACGGTGATGTCACCTCTCAATGCAATCGGTAGACACGACCTTGCCGGATGGTCGAACCAGGGCATTGCCGCCCAACTTGGCGCCCCCGGTGTCTCGGTCCCGGCTCCGTTCCTGGAAGGTACGTACAAGATCGGGTCGGGTACGCTCGATCGACCGGAGGGTGACAAGACGGTCCGTTTTGATGGGTGGGGTCTGTTCACCGGCACCTCCTTCGCTGTGGCGATCGCTGCGGGTTGTGTTGCCGGAGATCTCGGCGGCAAATGCGCACCGTCGCCCGAGGAGCTAGCAACTGCCGCATTCCGGTGACCGCTAGCCTGCTCGAACGGGCGCAGGCTGCCCTGGCAATAGCACGGGAGGACCCCGGACCAGCGCTGGAGGAAGCCCGGAGCGTCCTCGAGGCAGCCGCCGACAGTGACGCCCTGGCCACCGCACACTTCGCTTGCGGGTTGGCGCACCGCACATTGGCCAACGGAGCTGATTCCACATACCACCTCGAGCAGGCGGCCCGGCTCGCCGAAGGGGACCAGGAGCTGCTGGGGCAGGTCCTGCGATCGTTGGCTTTTAACTACGCACAGGCAGGCGACCACGCGCTGAGCAATCGCACGATCGAGAGGTCGGTTGAGCTGTTGAGCGGTCAGGAGGCAGATCTAAGCCGGCTCCAGCAGGCGTTCCTGCTCATCATGCGTGGCGAGCATCAGGCGGCACTACCAGTGTTGTCCGCCGCTGTATCTGGCTTTGGCGAGCCGGGATCCGAAGACTATCTGGAGCTCACTCTCTACAACAGGGCCCTGATATACATGGCATTTGGAGACTATGACGCGGCCGTTGCCGACCTGAGGCGTGCCTACGAGATCGGCATCCGCATCGGGCACCAGGTCTCTGCCGCCGACGCCGCGCTGCATCTCAGTCAGGTGCTCGGCTGGCGCGACGACGTCCCCGGTGCCATGCGGTGGCACTCCCGCTCGGTCGAGTTGAGAGCGGCGGCGGGTGCTGCCAACCCCGTTGCCGACGCAGAACATGCCTTTGTCTTGATCCAGGCGCGATTGCTGCGGGAGGCCGAGGAGATCCTCCGCAGCGCCATCCCCCAGCTGGAAAGCGCCGGGGACAACGAGGCGGTGCTCGTGTCCAGCAGACTGTTGCTCGTCGATGTGCTGCTCGACAAGGGCGAATACCGGGAAGCTCTTCACCATGTCGAGCTGGCCAGGGCAGACACCCCGCCGGACGGAAGATGGCGGTTCGACATCTCCGCAGCACATCATCGTGTCAGAGCCAGCGCAGGCGAGATCTCTACAGATCTGTTGCGATCGATAATGGCCACCGCCGATGAGATGGCACGCAACGGAGAGTCTCACGCGGCCGCTGTCGAGCGCTTTCGGGCAATCGCGATGGCGCTGCAACTCGGTGACACGGAGATCACCGGATCGCTTATGCCGATGGTGCTGAAATACACCCGATCCGGCCCGTTGTGGCTCCAGGTCCAGGCGTGGACCGCCGTTGCTCAGGTAAGGCTTGCCACGGGCGACCGTCGCGGGGCGGCGTCGGCGGTCGGCGCAGGCATGAACAGGCTCGACGACTACCGCAGCGGCATCGGAGCCACGGACCTCAGAATTCACGCAGCCGGATATGGCGACAAGCTCGCACGTATCGGCATCGGCCTTGCCATCGAATCCGGCTCCGCGCAGAAGATATATGTGTGGTCGGAACGGCTCCGTTCCCGCCCCGCTCCAACCACACCCGACGGCGACCTGGAGCTGGAGACGGCATTGGCGGATCTGCGTCGAGCGGCAACCGGGATGCGCCGTGCCGACCCGGACGAACTGCGGGTCGTACGTCGCCGCGTCGCCAGGTTGGAAGAACGTGTTCGTCAGATTGGGAGGCAGCGGGCCGGAATAGCATCGGCCGGTCCCATCGCACCCCTGCGAGAGGTGCGTGCCCGGCTCGGAGACCGCACGCTGATTGAGTTTGTCGAGAACGGCCAGGACCTGTACGCCATAGTTGTGACCACCGACCGGACTCGTCTCGTCGACCTCGGTACTTGCTCGGATGTGGTGAGTTTTGTCGATCACCTGCGATTCTCTGCCGAGCGAATCGCCCGACCATCGACCAGCCCGCAGTCCCTGCTGGCGGCGATCGCTTCCGCCCGGGAGGCCACCGCGTCACTCCGCCGACGGCTTGTCGCACCGCTCGGCGTAGCGACCGCGAGGGCGATTGTGATCCCTTCGGGCGCGCTACATGGCGTCCCCTGGGGAATGGTCTTCGACATACCCGTCGTCACTGCGCCGTCGGCGACAACATGGCTGGAGGCGGCACAGAGAACATCTACCGGTCGTCGATCTCTCGTAGTTCGGGGCCCCGACCTGGCCCATGCCGAGGCGGAGGCAAATGAGATCGCGGAGCTGATTGGTGCGGTGAAAACGACATCCGTCGACGAGGCCGTCGCCGGGCTCATCCATTCCTCACTCGTCCACTTCGCGTGTCACGCCCGGTCACGAACCGACAGCCCCCTGTTCAGCAGCCTGATCCTCGAAGACGGAGAGCTGACGTTGTACGACATAGAGCGCCTACCGGCGGTGCCGGGCACCATCGTGCTCGCTGCTTGCTCGGGTGCCGGGTCGGTGCTCGCCACGGGAGCCGAGGTGCTGAGTCTCGCCGGGTCGTTTCTGGACATGGGAGCCCGCACCGTCGTTGCACCCCTGTTCACCGTTTCCGATGCGGCGACCCATGCCGTCATGTCATCGCTGCACCGCTCACTGGCCGCCGGCTCCGACGCCGCAAGCGCCCTGCGCGCCGCGGCAGAGAGCGACGACCCGGGTACACGTTTCACTGCCCTCTCGTTCATCTGCGTCGGTGCGTCCTGAACCTGCGCGGCATCGCATCGTCCAAAACCGCAATCAGGGTGTATCACAGGGCCTGGTGCCACCTCCTGTAGTCAGCGAAGCGTGCTGCGATAACGATCACGCGTCGTTGGTAGTCCTCCTAGCGCAGCGAACCTGATGGCGTTGGTGGGAACGCAACAGAACGGTTGGAGGGACGGGCAGAGGATCATCATCCTCTGCCCGTCAATCTCAGCTCAGCTCGACCGGCCCAAGGGGTGAGTCGAGGATCGCCACGAGCTTGGGACGATCGGCCACCCGAACCTCGAGATCCACACGCAAAGCATCGAGCATGGGTTGAATCACCGCCGGTACCGGGTGGTAACCCCGCAACTGCACCAGGCCGATGCCGCCGGGAGAGGTCGTCGACGGGTGCAATGAGTGCTCGTCCCATTCGATGAGGTTGGGGATGAGGCCGTCACCGTCGCCGGTGGGCATGGTCAGCCGGAACGAGAGCTGTCCGCCTTCCGGGGTCTCCCGGAATACCTTGTGCACATCACCGGTGTCGTATCCCCTACCGTGCGCATAGGCAGCAACCCGCTCGATATGCTCGACCCGGTCCGTCCAGGTGACAAGCCGGGGCTCAACAACGTCCTCGACGCCGTACCAGTAGCCGTGGACCGGACGGTGCTGCCCAGCGTCCGGGCCGATTATCTCCAGATAGCTCGATCCGAGGGAAAGCAACGCATTGCGCGTTCCATAACCGATATGACGACCTCCGGCAGCAGCCTCAACGCCGAGGCGCCGCGCCAGATCCTCAACGGTCCGGTCAACATCGGGCGTCGCATATACCAGGTGATCAAGCATGCCCCAAACGATACTTCAACACCCTCCTAGGGTGAAGACACACATTCAGCGTTCTGGGCCGCGGCCAGACTGAGACTGCCCAACTCCTTCATCAACGCAGCGCGCGCATGCTGCCAGGCACCGTGCAGGGCACATGGCTCAACCTGCGGGCACAGTTCGCCGTTGAGAACGCAGCGATTGTCCATGGTGGCGCCCTCCATGACCTCGATGAGCTCGAGAACCGAGACGTCATCCAGGCTAACCAGCAGTTCGTAACCTCCGTGTGGGCCTGGTGTGGAGCGCACCCACCGGTGTTTGACAAGCGGATTGAGAATCTGCGGCAGGTATTGCCGGGTCGTCTCGAGCGCTTCCGCCAGATCCGGGCCCGGGACGCGGGTTTCACGCGCACACAACTCTTGCATTGCGCGCAATGCAAGATCAGTCCGTTTGTTCAAATCGAGTCGCATTACACGCAATTTACCGCAACATTCGCTGCCGTTGGTAACCATTACAAGGGCCGAACGTCGCCAACAACCTCGCTGATCGTTAACCTCAGCCGCGAAGCCTCTTTATGGAGCCGAAGCATGATCATCGACGGATTCACCCATCAACTGCCCGATAGCGACCCGGGCGAGACTCAAGAATGGCTCGACTCGCTCGAGAGCCTCATCAACGCCGAGGGGCCTGCTCGCGCTCGGTTCATGATGGCCAAACTGATCGAACGCGCCCGGGCGCAGAACGTGGGCGTTCCGGCTTCGGTGTCGACACCGTACATCAACACGATCTCCAAGGACCAGGAGGCCTGGTTCCCGGGTGACGAAGACATCGAGCAACGAATCCGCCGGTTCGTAAGGTGGAACGCCGCGGTCATGGTGGTGAAGGCGAATCTCGAGGCTGAAGGTATCGGTGGCCATCTCTCCACCTTCGCGTCATCCGCCGTCTTGTATGAGATTGGCTTCAACCACTTTTTCCGGGGCAAGAGTGACGGCACGCCCGGCGATCATGTGTATTTCCAGGGTCACGCGGCACCGGGCATCTACGCCCGCGCCTTCCTGGAGCGCCGGCTCGACGAGGGAGACCTCGACAATTTCCGTAGAGAGATAGGCGGTGGCCTGTCGTCCTATCCGCACCCACGGCTAATGCCGGGCTTCTGGGAATATCCCACCGTGTCGATGGGGCTCGGCCCGATCAACTCGATTTATCAGGCCCGGTTCAACAAGTATCTGGCGCATCGCGAGATCGACAAGACAGATGAATCGAGAGTCTGGTGTTTCCTCGGTGATGGCGAGACGGACGAGCCCGAGACCCTTGGCTCGATCTCGCTGGCCGGCAGGGAGAAGCTCGACAACCTCATCTGGGTGGTCAACGCCAACCTGCAGCGGCTCGATGGGCCTGTTCGCGGCAACGGCAAGGTCATCCAGGAGCTCGAGGCCATGTTCCGCGGCGCCGGCTGGAACGTAATCAAGGTCATCTGGGGTTGCAGCTGGGATCCGCTTCTCGCCAAGGACCGCGACCGTGTCCTCGTCGACAAGATGAACAGCACCGTCGACGGTGAATACCAGCGTTACAAGGCGGAAGACGGCGCGTATGTGCGCGAGCACTTCTTCGGTCCCGACCCCCGGCTGCGCAAGCTCGTCGAGGATATGAGCGACGAGCAAATCTGGAAGCTCCGGCGTGGCGGGCTCGACTACCACAAGGTGTATGCCGCATACAAGGCTGCCAGCGAGTTCAAGGGCGCTCCCACGGTCATCATCGCCAAGACCATCAAGGGTTGGACGCTCGGTCCCGACGTCGAAGGCCGTAACGCAACGCACTCGATCAAGAAGCTCAGTGGCCAGCAGTTGCGCGACCTGCGCACCCGGCTCCATCTGGAGAACGACATCCCCGAAGAGCTACTGGACGGCGAAGCTGAGCCACCGTACTTCCGTCCTGCTGAGGATTCTCCCGAGTACACGTATCTGATGAAGCGGCGGGCCGCTCTCAATGGCTCGCTGCCCTCGCGGCCCGTGGAGTTGCGCAAGCCGATCGAGCTGCCCGACGAGAAGGTGTACGCGGAGTTCGATGCCGGCTCGGGTACCAATGCGGTCTCCACAACGGGCGCATATGTGCGGTTGCTCCGCTCGCTGGCCCGCGACGAGAAGTTCGGTAGGAGGGTGGTACCGATCATCCCGGACGAGGGCCGCACCTTTGGCATGGACGCGTTGTTCAAAGAGCTCAGGATCTATGCGTCGCAAGGTCAGATGTACGAACCGGTCGACCACAACATGCTGCTGTCATATGTTGAGAGCAAGGACGGCCAGATCCTCGAGGAGGGCATCACCGAGGCGGGCTCCATGGCCAGCTGGATCGCCGCGGCGACCTCACATGCCACCAGAGGCGTACCGATGGCACCGTTCTTCACGTTCTATTCGATGTTCGGCTTCCAGCGAGTCGGCGATCTGATCTGGGCCGCATCCGACGCTCGCTCCCGTGGTTTCCTGGTCGGGGGCACCGCCGGACGCACCACCCTGCTCGGTGAGGGTCTGCAACATCAAGACGGGCACAGCCTCCTGCTGGCCTCGGCGGTCCCCGTGTGCCAGGCGTACGACCCGGCGTTCGCCTATGAGATGTCGGCGATCATCAAAGATGGCATCCGCCGTATGTTCGTCGACTCCGAGGACATCTTCTACTACCTGACGGCCTACAACGAGAACTACATCCAACCGCCGAAACCGGAAGGCGTAGATGACGGAATCGTCAAGGGCCTCTACCGGTTTGCCGACCGGCCCGAGGGAGGCTTCCATAGGGCGACGATCCTGTTCTCCGGCCCCGCCCAGGCGGCCGCCCGGCAGGCCCAGAAGGACCTGATCGAGCACTTTGGCGTAGCCGCCGACCTCTGGAGCGCTACCAACTACAAGCTGCTCCGTGAGGAAGCGGTCGATGCCGAGCGTTGGAACAGGCTCCACCCCGGGGACACGCCGCGGGTGCCTTACGTCACCGCAATCCTCTCCGAGGGTGAAGGGCCGATCGTTGCGGTCAGCGATTACGTGAAGATGGTCGCCGATCAGGTCGGGCGCTGGATACCGCGCCGATACATAACTCTCGGTACCGACGGCTACGGGCGGTCCGACACCCGCGAGGCACTGCGTCGATTCTTCGAGGTCGACGCAGGCCACGTGGTCGTCGGGGTTCTCTCGGGGCTCGTCGCCGACGGTGTCGTCGAGCCGGGGGTCGTCAAGGAAGCCCTCGACCGATACGAGATCGACCCGGAATTGGGCAACCCGTTCTACCGGTAGCGGCGCGGGGACGGCCCGGCATGGGTGACCTCTTTGCCTTCGACCGCGTGACGCTGTCGTTCGCCGGGGTCACGGCCCTCGATGATGTCTCGGCACAGCTGCCGCAAGGAAGGCTCAGCGTTGTTGCCGGCACTTCCGGATCGGGCAAATCGAGCCTGCTCCGTCTGTGTAACCGACTCGAGATCCCCAGCTCCGGAACCGTTTGGTTCCGCGGCACCAGCCTGAGCTCGATGGATCCCCTCCTGCTACGACGCAGGGTCGGCATGGTCTTTCAACGACCGACGGTCTTTCCCGGAACGGTACGTGAGAATCTCCTGGCGGCCGACGGCGATCTGTCAGAGGCCGTACTCGGCGACATGCTGGCGACGGCGGAGCTCGACCGCGAGTTTCTCGATCGCACCGGCGACGATCTATCCGGAGGCGAGGCTCAGCGGGTTTGCCTCGCCAGGGCCCTCGCCTGTCGGCCGGAGGTGCTGTTGATGGATGAGCCGACCGCCTCGCTGCATCCTGCGGCGAGTTTGGCCCTCGAGGCGACCGTCAAGGCGCTCTGCCGGGACCATGGTGTGGACGTCGTCTGGGTCACCCATGACCTGGCACAGATCGACCGTCTGGCTGAGCATTTGCTCGTCTTGAGCAGGGGTCGTGTCGTCTACAACGGCGCTCCTGGTACGCCGAATGCGAAACCGGCTCTGGATGCGCTCACCACCGGGGAAGGTGACTGATGGGGCACGGCGATGTGAATGCGTTGGGTCTTGTCACGTCGCTGATCCTCGTGGCTGTGGCACTGGCGGTTTCGCTGGGCCAGCAGCTGCGTCTGGAGAGGGATCTGATCTGGTCCGTAATCCGTGCATTCGCCCAGTTGATCGTGATGGGCTTTGTGCTGGCCTGGTTACTCGAGCCGGGTCGCAGCACCGCATACTCATGGCTATGGGTTGCCGGGATGGTGGCATTTGCGGCGTGGACCGTGCGCAGCCGGGCCCCCGAAATCCCCGGGCTGTTCTCAATAGCCATGGTCGCGCTGACCGCTGCCACCGTCGTCACGATGGGGGTCATCTTCGGGCTCGGCGTCTTCCCGATGGAGGCGCGGGCCATCGTGCCGCTCGGCGGCATGATGATCGGCAACTCGTTGGGCGGAACCGTCGTGGCGGCTCGCCGGGTCGCCGACGAGCTCGCCGACAAGAGGGCAGAAGTGGAAGCGAGGCTGGCCCTTGGTCAGTCCTCCCGGGAGGCAGGCAAGCCGTATGTGCGGAGCGCGATCAAGACGGCGCTCACCCCTCGAATCGAATCGACAAAGGCTGTCGGCCTTGTGTTCCTACCGGGGGCGATGACCGGCCTCATCCTCGCCGGAGTCAACCCGATCGACGCGGTGCTGGTACAAGCCGCCATCATGTATCTGATCCTCGGCACGGTGGCAACGACCTCCGTGGTCATCGGGATCGGCTCGCTACGACAACTCTTCACCCCCGATCACCGGCTACGACGACTCGCGAGAAGAGCATCCTGAGGAGAGGAATCCCCATGAAATTCGGCGTCAACATCTTTCCGACCGACCAGACTATCGACCCTGCGGCCGTTGCCCGTGCCGCCGAAGAGAGGGGCTTCGAGTCCTTGTGGTTCCCCGAGCACAGCCACATCCCAAGCAGTCGCGAGACCCCATGGGGAGGCAGGCCCGACGCTCCCCCGCTTCCTGAGATGTACTGGCATACTTTCGACCAGTTCGTCTCGCTGATGGCGGCGGCCGCAGCGACAACGACATTGAAACTCGGGAGCGGTATCACCCTGGTTGCTCAGCACGACCCGATCTGGCTCGCCAAACAAGTTGCCAGCGTCGACGTCCTCTCCGGTGGCCGGCTGCAGTTCGGCATCGGGTACGGCTGGAACAAAGAGGAGCTTGCCCACCATAGTGTCGCATACACCGAACGCCGCGCTTTGCTCCGCGAGAAGATCTTGCTGATGAAAGAGCTGTGGACCCGGGATGAGGCGTCGTTTCACGGCGACCTGCTCGAGCTAAAGCCAAGCTGGGCCTGGCCGAAACCACTTCAGAAGCCACACCCGCCGATCATCATGGGGGGATCTGCGGGACCCAAGACCATCGCACATATCGTCGAGTTCTGCGACGGCTGGATGCCGATCTACGGGCGCTACCCGGTGGCGGAGAAGATCGCAGAAGTCAAGAGCGCAGCCGCGGCAGCAGGGCGCGACCCCGAGACCATCGACATCGGCATCTTCGGCGCCCCCAGGGACCGGGAGAAGCTGACCGAACTGGCTGCTGCAGGTGTGAGCAGGGCCCTGTTCAGCCTGCCCGCGGTCGCGCCCGACATCGTGCTGCGCAAACTCGACGAGTACGCCGGGCTGATCGAAGGGCTGTAGCAGTCAATCGGAGATGCTCGCTCTGGCGACGATGCGGGTCGGATGAATCCGCACCAGGTACTCGCCCGGTACTCCGTTGCGTGTGCCGTACTCCTCAGCCCGATCTGCTCCCATGTAACGGCCACCGATGGCTGTCGCCCAATGAAGAAGATCATCAGGTTCTTCTGAGATCGTCACCGTGCCTTCGACGAGAACAAATGAGAACGGCGGCGTCTCGTCATCAACCGCTACCGCTACCCGGGGGTCACGCTGAATGGCATGCCCCTTGCCCGAAGCCTTGTCGGTCGTGAATACGATGTCGTCGCCGTCGAGCACAAACCAGATCGGGGTGACGAGCGGCTGCCCGTCCTTTTTGACTACAGCCAGTTTGCCGGTTCTCGTGCCGTGCATGAGAAAACGTCTGACTTCCTCTTTGCTCATTTTCTCCATGCAGGAGAACCTACCCGATCAGACACCCGCCACGAGACGAGCTCAACCGGCAGTATGCGCCGGCATGGCTGCCTCCGGCAGGCATAGGGCAAAGACGGTCCATCCATCTTCGACTGAGAGTTCCAGCCTGCCCTCCATCATGGTCGCAAGCCGGCGGGCCACCGAGAGACCGAGGCCTACTGAAGCCACCTGGGTGGAACCGCTCGCAGCGCGGCCGTACGGCTCAAACACACGGTCATGCATGTGGGGAGGAACACCCTCTCCGTTGTCTCTGACCTCGATCTGGATCATGCCCGTTCCAGCTCGACGAGCATGAATATTGACGGTGTCGCCGCCGTAGCGATCGGCATTGGTGAGCAAGTTGCGGAGGATCTGCCGCACCCGGCCGCCATCGGCCCAAACTTCGAGGTCGTCCTTCATTACTAGATCGACCCTCGCCGAATGCGACGAAAGCACTTCGCCGACCACCCTACGGATCGACAGAGTCTCGGGCTCGACCACGATCGTGCCGGCATCCGCCCGGGCTGCCGTGAGCAGGTCTTCGACAATGTCTGCGACCTCGCGACTCTGTGAGGCCATCAGCGAGATCAGGTCGGCTCGCTCCTCCTCCGAGAAACTGTCGATGTTCTCGTCTAGTTCGGAGGCGAAGCCGACAACTGCGGTCAGTGGAGTGCGGATCTCGTGGCTGACCGAAGCGATGAATTCGTCTTTGGCAGCGAGCAGTTCCTCGAGCGCGAATTGAGCGTCACGACGATCCCAATACGCGCCAATCATCTCCGCGGTGAATCGAAGCAGCCGTCTCTCCTGTTCGGACCAGACACGACCCCGTTCGGCCGAGATGAGCCCGACACTGCCCAACCAGCGCCCCTCGATCGTGATCGGCAGCAGGATCTCGCTGCGTATCTCCATCGCTCGGTAGTAAGCGAGAGTCATCGCGTCGAGGCGGGAAATCACTGTGGTGTGATCGAGGCCGGCACCGAGCGCCATCTGCGCGGCGGGAGCCACCCGCCAGCCGGTCAGCTCCCAAGCCCCCACCCCGCCGCCTCGACCGGCGTGGAGGATGTCGCGAACCGTTACCAGGTTGCCGTGCTCATCGGGGGATTGCTGGGTATTGGTCTCGAGGAACACTGCTTGTACGTCGACTGCCTCGATCAGACCGGCCAATGACGTTCCCACAGGATCGGCAACGTTTCTCTTCAGTAGTGCCCGCGACGCAGCTGCGGTTGCAACTTCGACGAAAACCGATCGATGCGCCATATCGCTCAACTCCCGGGCACGGGCCACCGCCCGACCCGAATACCAAACGGTGGCAGCGGAAACGAGGATGGCCAGAGTGGCGATCCCGGCTGTATCGAGCCATCGCGAGACAACGAGCAGAATCGTGGCCGCACAGATACCGACCCAGGAAGTGGCGCCAAACGCGGCAAATCGCAGCTCACTCCAGTGAAGCTGCTCCGAATCATCCATGATGTCACCGTT
>Ga0307423_1000953_pt1 | contig 18436 bp, 15 predicted proteins | sample SalMarWE160310MG_FD_202154 | JGI IMG/M metagenome (GOLD analysis project Ga0307423, IMG submission 202154) | Salt marsh sediment microbial communities from the Plum Island Ecosystem LTER, Massachusetts, United States - WE1603-10 | ecosystem: Environmental > Aquatic > Marine > Intertidal zone >...
TGTTATTGCAGCTTCAACTTTTGCAGGATCGATATTATAACTTTCCGGATGACAATCTACAAAAACTGGAGTAGCACCGCACAAAGTAGCTCCCCAGGCAGTTGCTATAAAAGTGTTTGCAGGAATAATAACCTCATCACCAGGACCAACTCCTAATCCCCATAAAACAAGATGATTTGCGTCTGTCCCTGAACTAGTTCCTAAACAATACTTTACATTCTGAGCCGCTGCAAAATCTTTTTCGAAACTCACAACAGATGGTCCTAGAATGTAAGCTGTATTGTCAAGAACTTTTTGCATTGCTGTGTCAACTTCATCTTTAATAGATTGATATTGTACTTTAAGATCTAAAAATGGTACTTTCATTTTATCTCCAAATAATTCAATAATTTATATTTTAATTAATTAAAAAACTGTTTTCTATAACAAAATCAAAATGATACCAACGGACAATTTACCTTTATCATTGAGCATTTACCATCATCAACTTTAATGCTAATTATTAAAACATCTTTTTTGAAGGTTTTTTCAATTAAATAATTGTTATAATTTAAAAGAAAGAGTTCACATATATTTTGAAGCGTCACATATTGAACCAATTTTATTTTATATGATCCAATATTATGCACTAACTATAAATTTTATATGAATTCTTAAAAAAATAATTATCTTGAGAGCATTTTACCGGCATAGCGTTTGTTAATTTAAATTGCTTAAATTACTTTTACTAAAATTATAAAATTCGATTATTCTCAGGTCTTAAATGAAAAAATTATTTTTTGTTTCAATTATTATAAGTTTTTTTCTTTGTCCCAATTTAATGTCCCAGACACTAAATCCAGGAGATGGGGTAAGAATAATATTTCTTAACATCACTGATCAAATTTCCGGCGACTATTATATCCAGCAGGACGGTAATCTTCAATTACCTTTTGTTGGATTAGTAAAAACTACAAATATTAATTTTGAGATTATCAAACAAAATATATTTAATAAATATTCAGAACTCTACAAAGAGCCGGCATTGACAATTCAACTTCTAATTAGAATAAATATTCTCGGGGAAGTGAAAAATCCAGGTTACTATTATGTTACCGATATTGAAAAGATGAGTGGAATTCTTGCACTTGCAGGTGGAGTGACAGGGTCCGCAGCATCTAATGATATTTATATCATTCGTGATAACCAAGAAATTTTATTAAATAAATCCGATTTAATCGAAAAAGGCAACACTGCCGCAGACGTTGGATTACAATCTGGTGATAGAATCTTTATCCCTAGAAGCTTTTGGGCAAATGCAAGTCAATATGGTCTGATTTTATCTGGACTTGCCGTTCTCGCTACTTTAGTCAGTCTATTATTAAAATATAAATAAAAAAGCAACTTTAATCATTAAGAATTATGCCAATGAACAATAATAACGGCCATCGAAATGCTAACTCTGAAATTCCCAAAAAAGAAAAAACTTTACTGGAGATATTTCAGCTAATTATTAAAAATAAATATATCCTTTTTTCAAGTATTTGTGTATTTCTTGTCATTGGCCTCATTTACAGTTTTACTGCTTCACCTAAATATGAGGCGGATGTTACGCTTAAAAAGGAAGATAATGCTGGAGATAGTAAAACGGGGGCAATGGATATATCCACAATGCTTAGCCTTCAATCTATGGATATTATTGAAACTGAAATGCAACTTGTTAAAACATATGATGTGATGAGTAAAGTTGCTGATGAACTGGATCTCTTTTGTACAATTAAAGAATTGAAATGGGGTAATCAAAATTCATATAATATTAACAAAACCTATCTTGATATACTTGATCCAGATTTTAGATCAAAAAATTCTGGTAAATTTATCGTCCCAAAAAAGTTTGAAATCAGTTTTTCAGATACATCAAAAAAAGATATTGGTGATTTTATCATTCGTAAAGAATCAGCTAATGAATATATATTACTTGATGCTGCTGATTATAAAGTCTTAGCTAGATCAATTAAAGATAGTATTCTTATATCAGATACTACAAAATTTGCTGATTTACATAAAAGACTTGCAAAAATTATAACTGCTAATTTTTCTATAAACATTAATTGGGATGAAGCTCCTATAAAAAGTGAACTTTTAATAACTCTTAATGACTACGATAAAACTATTCATAGTCTTGAAGTGAACACAAAGGTTAGTCGGGAAGGAAAAACAGATATTTTCTATATATCATACTCGGCTAGTTCTGCAACTTCTTCAGCGCTAATCGCAAATACAATAGTTGATAAATTTAGAGAATCTCGAATAGAACAGAAAAAAGAACTCATTAGATATTCATATGCGTTTGTTGATAAACAATTAAATGAAGTACAAGATAAACTAAAACAATCTGAATCTGAGATCAGTAGGTTTAAAGCGAGTGGACAAATAATGTCGATTAATGCGAGCTCAAACGAACTTATGGGGTTTCTTAGCAATTTGGAGGCTGAAAAGTATAATACCGATTTACAACTTGCGGATTATAAAAACAAAGCTGCCGATCTTGAAAAAGAATTAAAGAAAAATGGATATTTCGATCAGAGTTTTCTTGGTCCCCAAGGCCAGGAGTCTGGAAACTCCCCGTTCTCTCAATTAATGCGTCAAATATCAGATTTGGAATTACAACGTCTTGAACTCCTTCAAAAGCGGACAGAAAACCATCCTGATGTAATTGCAATTGATGCACAAATAAAGCTTGCCAAGTCTAAACTAGCTGGTTTTAATGAGAATACAATTACTGCATATAAGATTATGATTAACACACTTGAAAAGAAATTATTAAAAATCAATGACCTGATGTCTAAATATGAAGTTAAAATGCGCAGTTTACCATCTCAGGAAAACAAACTAGCTCAGCTGATGCGTCAGAGTAGTACATATGATAAAATTTTCACCATTCTCTTAGATCAGAGAGAGGCAATGAGAGTTGCTGAACTTTCTAAAATGCAGGATATTACAATTGTTAATGATGCCAAAGTACCTGAAAATCCATCTTGGCCTAAAAAGCCATTAATTGTTTTAGTGAGTCTATTTTTGGGCGGATTTATAGGAATTCTGATGATTTTTTCCGTGGAATTATATCGAACCCGATTTGTAAATCTTGATGAATTAGAAACGGAATTCCAAGTTCCTATCCTTTCAATTATCCCTAAATATTCAAAAGAAATTTTAAATGACTTAAAAAAATCAAGCTTTGAATATAAAATTGCTACACTAATAAGTAATGATAATGGTCTTGTTGAGACTTACCGTTTATTTAGGACAAAACTTTTCCAAAAATTAAATCTGGAAAGTAAAATAATAATGATTACTAGTTGTGAGGAAAATACAGGGAAATCCTCAGTAGCGGCAAATCTGGCTGTCTCACTTTCTCAGGAAGGCAAAAAGGTTTTACTGGTCGATGGAGACTTACGTAAAGGTGATCTATCTAAAATGTTTGGACTTTCAGTAAAAGATCCGGGTTTAAATGAATTTCTGACGAAAGATAATATTAGCCCTAAAATTTATTCCCGTGCTTCTAAATTAATTGACATACTTCCCGCAGGCAGCTTGACAGAGGATTCCGGAACAATTCTTACTTCACCAAAGATGAAATCCTTATTTATAACTTTATCACGTTCAAATTATGATATAGTCCTTATTGATTCACCACCTGTTACACGCGTAGTAGATCCGCTAGTTCTTGCACAATTTATTAAGGATGTCATCATTGTTGTTAGACCTAATATGTCACTTATCGAAACCGTACGATGGGGTATGCAAGAACTTAAACAAGCAAACGTAAATATTAGAGGTATTGTTGCTAATGCGGCAAATATTGAGAATTCTTATTATTACCGTTATAGATATGGTTATGGTTATGGATATAATCACGCGAATAGTGGAAATGGAAAGTTGAAGATAAAATTATTAAAGAAGGGATTAACTACTGAAAAAAAGGTTAATTAGAAGAAATCTTTATTTTAATTAACTATTTGAGAAAATAAATAGTTTAGAATTTAGAAATAGCTAAAATTAATTTATAGATTGAAATAAGACAAATGGAAATCATCTTTTTATTTTATATGCATTTTGTTTTTATGGTAAGAACATATTTTATTAGTTGTAAATCAATCTCACCGAACAAAATTATAAGGAAACTCCATTAAAGAAATTAAGATAGTAAATCCAATTAAATTTGATAATTGGAATACACACATACTGAGCAAAAAAAATTATTCATTTTTTCACACAAAAGAATGGGCGGAAGTTCTCTTAAATACCTATAATTTTAGTCCTGCTTACTTTTGCTCAATCCAAGGTGAACTCATAAATTCAGTTGTACCAGCAATGGTAATTAATAGTTGGTTGACGGGCAGAAGGATGGTATGCTTACCGTTTAGTGATCATTGTACGCCATTGATTAAAGATGAAATTGAGTCAAGTGAGATTTTTGAAAGTATTCTAAATTATTGTAAATCAAAAAAAATAAAATTTATCGAGTTTAAATCCTTATCACAAAATTTCCCACCTAATGTTTCAGTATTTCGAAAAGATTTTATACATAAATTAAAAATAGATTTACCCGATAATGAATTATTTAAATCGTTTTCTGATAATACTAAACGTAATATAAAAAAAGCAACAAAAGAGGGGGTTGAATTAATAATAAAAAATGATGAAGGAGGTATGATTGAGTTCTACAAAATGAATTGTGTGACAAGGCAAAAACATGGTTTACCACCACAACCCTATGCTTTTTTTAATAGTATTCTTAAGAATATAATCAATGTGGGGTCTGGAGATATTTTATTTGCGACTAAAGATAATGACAACATTGCTGGAGCAATATATCTGAAGTTTGGTAAAAAACTACTTTATAAATTTGGGGCTTCTTATTCTGAGTTTTTTGAATTAAGGGGAAATAATTTTGTTATGTGGGAAGCGATAAAAAAGTATTCGTCTGAAGGATTTGAGGAATTTGATTTTGGAAAAACCGAAATTGAAAATGCGGGGTTAAGAAGATTTAAACTAGGGTGGAATACAGAGGAACTTCAAATATATACGACACGTTATGATATTAATAACAATAAATTCCTAGAAGCATCAACAAAGACACGAGGAATTCATAATTCAATATTTAATCACTCCCCAATTTTTATCCTAAAATTTATTGGTAATTTACTTTATAAACATATCGGTTAATATAGATTAATTTATTCTTGAATTTCATTAGGTTTTTAGATTGATAAACTTTCTATTCGTTATGCAAAATCATTTAGATTTAGGTTAAATGTTTGGTTATACTTTAATTTTATGCTTAAAAAAATATTCTACATCTTAAAACCACTTATTCCAAGATCACTCCAGCTTTCTTTAAGAAGAAAAATCTTAGTGGCTAAACTTCATAAATACGAAGATGTTTGGCCAATTCTTAAAGGATCGGAAAAGAAACCAGAGCATTGGAAAGGATGGCCTGAAGGAAAGCAATTTGTTTTTGTTCTTACACACGATGTTGAACATCAAAAGGGTTATGATAGAGTGCTAAGACTTATGGAGATTGAAAAAAAGTTGGGGTTTATATCTTCATTTAATTTTGTTCCTGAAAGAGATTATAAAATTGAAGAAACTTTACTGAATACTCTTAAAGAAAATGGTTTTGAATATGGTGTGCATGGATTAATTCATGATGGAAAACTTTTCTCTTCTGAAAGAGAATTTCTTAAGCGTGCCAATAAAATTAACGATTATTTAAAGAAGTGGAATTCTGTTGGATTTCGCGCTCCTGCTATGCACCATAATCTTGATTGGATAGGTGCATTAAATATAGAATATGACCTCTCTACTTTCGATACGGATCCTTTCGAACCTCAGCCTGACGGAGTAGGAACGATTTATCCATTCTGGGTTCCAAATAAGAGACACAAGAATAGTGGTTATGTTGAATTGCCCTATACATTACCTCAGGATTTTACACCTTTTATATTAATGCAAGAAAAAACGATTAATATATGGCAAAAAAAAACCGATTGGATCGTAGAAAATGGTGGTATGGTTCTTGTAAATGTTCATCCTGATTATATTAATTTTTCTAAGAATTCAAATTCAACAGAAGAATTTTATGTCAATATTTATATAGAATTTCTTGAATATATTAAAAAAAAATATTGGGGAAATTATTGGAATCCGTTACCTAAGCAATTAGCAAAATTCATAAGGCAATCAATACTTTAATTATCCTTTAAATCTTGATAATATTAAATATTAATTATGGATAATAAAACATTTAAATGACTACAGACTTTAATCTTTTTGATATAATCAGGATTCGACTCGTTAATCCTGATCAGAAACACATTGATTTCATCACTAATCTCACAGGAGTGCAAACTTCTAAATGTGAGGAAATTCCTGATATCAAAATAACTTACAAGGATAAAATCTCTACTAAAAATATTACTTTAATTGGAATGGATGCTGGTTTTGATGAAACAAATTTTTATCTCTTATTAAGAAATGGTCATACTAGCAAAGCAATAATTCCATTAGATAAAATCGGTGAAAACTTTGAGATTATTTGTGAAAAAGACATAGTTAATATACCCCTACTTAATTATATTATTCTGTTATTATTTCTTAATAAAAACTGGGTTGCAGTGCATTCTTCTTCTTTTGTTTTTAATGGAAAAGGCGCCCTCATATTAAGTTGGTCCAACGGCGGTAAAACTTCAACATTATTATCCTTTTTAAAAAATGGTGCAGAATTCGTTAGTGATGAATGGACTATAATTTCAGAGAATGGAAAATCATTGCACGGTCTTCCCACTAAACTTTCCATCTGGGAATGGTATTTTAAGGAATTAAAGAATTTTTTGCCAAAGATTAAAATTCAACAAAAAATTAATTTTAGCTTTATTCATATAATTTTAAAAATGAACGATATGGCTAAAAGATGGGATTTGCAAAATTTAGAATTCTTTAAAATCGTGAACAGAGTGGCAGGAAGATTAAAAAACAACTTGAGAATCTTTGTTCATCCACAGGATTTGATAAACATTAAAATTGCAATGGGAAAAGCTAAGTTGGATTTGGTTTTATTTACTGTCAGTAGCTTGGATGAGGACATAAAAATTCAAAAGATTCTTGAGAATGATGTCATCGAAAGAATGATTCAATCAAATAAACAGGAATATGATGACTTATTCAGTCATTATGCAAAGTTTCGTTTCGCATTCCCTGACAAAAGAAATGTTTTACTGGATAATTTTGAAGGAACGCATAAAAAGATATTAGCTTCTTGTTTCTTTGGGAAGGATATTTATAAAGTTATACATCCTTATCCGGTACCAATAGATAAATTATATCATCTATTAGAAAAAAAATTATTTACCAATAATTCATCAATCGGTGAACTTTAATATGTCTTCAATTGCAATTATTGGACAAGATGGGGCTGGGAAATCAACCATTTCCAACCTGGTTTTAGAATCTAACATTTCCATAAAATTCAAATATCTTTATATGGGAATTAGCGTTGAATCTAGCAAAATCAATCTACCAACATCCCAACTTGCTCATTATCTTAAAATATATAAATATAAGATACAGAATAAAATAAGCGACTTTGATCAAGCTAAGAAACTCTATATTGATGAAATGAATAAGGATAGAAGTAAAGATGTACATGGATCAATTTGGTTATTTGGGCGATTGTGCAATAGACTTTTGGAAGAATGGTTCAGACTTTTAATTTCTAAGTTTTATCAATTAAGTGGTTATACTGTAATTTACGATAGACATTTTGTTTTTGATTATGCAATAGACTCGGATATTACCAAAACAAAAAAAATTAGGGCTACAGATAGGATTCACTATTGGATCCTTACCCACCTATATGAGAAACCGGGTCTGATAATTTTCCTTAACGCTCCTGGAGAACTTCTTTTCTCCAGAAAAGGTGAAACAACCATTGAATATATAGAACAAAAAAACAAGCTATTTAAAAAAATTGGGGAGACCATGCCTAATTTCATTTTGGTTGATGCATCTAAACCTTTAGAAGAAGTTTTTAGTGAGGTAAAGGAAAATATTATTAAATATCATAATAGTTAAACCTACTGATGATAAATTAAGAATAACTTTAGGTAAGAATGCCTGTGCAGGTAAATCAGGGATACTAAATAAAAATAACTCATTTTATGAATAACAAAGGTTCGTTCATTAGTTCTATGAAGGTTGATGTCTTAACAAGTAATGGTTGGGATAGAATTGGCTATAATGTTCTAAGGGGCTTAGCAAAAGAAAACCTAAACGTGGCTTTTGGAACAGATAGAAATCTTGGTATGGGATATTATTCTAAATACCCTGCTGCAAGATATTTACATTCGGATTGTTTTAAGGACGAGAATAATTTTATTAGTGATTTAAATAATTCATTTAAGAAATTTCAACCTTCCGTATATCTGCCAACTGGGGATGAAACTATTATTGTTAGCCGACACTTATCTGAATTATCTGAAAACAATATCAAAATACCTATTTCAGAGTACACAACTCTTGAATCGCTAGATAATAAATCTATTTCATTTAAAATAGCAAAATCGCAAAATATTCCAACGCCGGAAACAATCATGCCGTCTTGCTTAGAAGAAATTGAAGACTTTGCTAAGAAATTTTCATACCCTATTGTGTTAAAACATATTAAATCAAACTCTTCCAAGGGGGTTTGGTTTCTATCAAAGGAAAACTTTTATAATGTTATTAATGAAATAATTAATACAAAGGGGATAAATTACGGCGATTTTATTGTTCAACAGTGCGTTAGAGGTAGTGGGTATGGTGTTTCACTTCTAATGAATAAAGGAAGCTTAAGGGCTAAATTTACTCATAAGAGATTAAGAGAAAGAATAAAAAGAGGTGGTCCTAGCACACTTAGAATTAGTACAGAAAATAGGGAACTTGAGGAATATGCAATATCCTTACTATCAAGTGTAAAATTTCATGGTGTTGCAATGGTTGAGTTTAAATATGACGAAGAAAATGAAAAAGCTACATTTATTGAAGTAAATCCAAGATTTTGGGGCTCTGTCGGTTTAGCAATAAATTCGGGAGTCAATTTCCCTTATTTACTATATAAAATGGCATTAAATGGAGATGTAGAACCAGTTTTAAATTATAAAAATGGAGTTGTTGCTAGATGGCTTTTAGGCAATATTTTAAGTTTAACGAAAGATATATTCACCACCGGTTATTTACTTAATATGAGAAGTACCACTATTCATGTTGATTTTAATGATGATTATTACAAAGATGACCGATTACCTTTTTGGATGTGGATTTTTCTTCTTTTCAGAAGAAAATTGAAAAGAATTTTTTAAAACAATAAAAAGAACAGTTGAGTTTTTCTTAGTCCATTTTGAGGATGCTTGAAATAAAGAATTTATTATCGATTATTTTTTATCAAAAAAATTATTAAAGCATGAAATGATTGTAATGGGTAAATCGAAAAAACTAAATATTAATTATTCACTTAATCTTCAATCAAGTTTTCTTATTAAATTTCTGGATAAATTATATATAGAAAGCAACAATCTAATTGGCAACTCAATGGGTACAAATTGTACTATAGTCTGCAGAAATGTGATTGGAAGGAGTGCAATTGTTGGGGGGGGTGCAACCGTTAACGGGGATGTTCCTGATTTTGCTTTAGTCATAGGAACACCTGCTAAGATTGTGGGCTTGGTAAGTGAAGCAGGTAAAAAACTAGATTTTGATGATGAAGATTACGCTAATTGTGAAAAAAGCAATAAATAATACAAGTTTGAAAACAATAGAGTTTTCGAATGTTAAAACTTTTTCTATGTTTCTAAATTGATTACTGAAAGATGATAATAAATGAAATCTAAACGCATATTAATGATAGCCCAATCAACGTACAATTACGATCCAAGAATTATGCGTTATTGCAAGGCCTTAAGAGATCTTGATTATGAGATAGATGTCATATGTTTAAAATATCATGATCAAAGTAACTATGATGTTGTTGACGGGGTAAGAGTATTTAGAATAATGGGAAGATTCAGTCTAGATTCTATTTTTTCATATTTCTTTTTTTCACTGGTTTTTCTCTTTAAATCTTTTTTCAAAACAATTTCCTTATCCAGAAAAAACAAATATTCAGTAGTTCATATTCATAATATGCCGGATTATATTGTTTTTGCAGCATTATATCCGAAACTCAGGAGCATACCGGTTATTTTAGATATACACGATTTGACAGTAGAATTGTTTAAAGAAAAATGGGGCGCGATGAAATTTAAATTATTTAAGCCTGTTTTAACTAGCGTCGAAAAAATAAGTATAATGTTTGCTGATAAGGTAATTACTGTATCTGATCAATGTGCGAAAAAATTAATTCAAAGAGGAACAAAAGAAGATAAAATAACAATAGTAATGAATGTCCCCGACTTAAGATACTTTACTTATGATGAAGATAGAAGAATTAATGGAAATGAAAATGGATTTCAATTAATCTATCACGGAACAATAGTTAGTAGATATGGATTACATAACGTCATTAAAGTATTACCCATAGTATTACAAAAAATTCCCAAGATTGTTTTTCATTTACTGGGTAGAACTGATAATGAATATTGCAATTATCTTAAGGATCTGGTAAAGGAGTTGAAGGTTGAAAATAATGTGATCTTCGAAGAACTAGTGCCTTATTATGAAGTAGGTAACAGACTAAAGTCAGCAGATGGGGGGATTGTGTTATCTGAAAATAATGAATATGCTAATTATGGAATTCCGACAAAAATATTTGAATACGCCGCAGTTGGATTGCCTGTAATCGCTACAAACCTTAGCTCAATCAGATCTGCCTTTAGAGATTGTAGTATGATATTTGTTGACCCCGAAAACTCTATCCAAATAGCGAATGAAATCATCAATATTGCAAATAATCCTGAGTCGAGAAAGAATTTATCAAAAAATGCAAAAGAAGATTTAGAAAAAGTATCCTACCAGGTTATGCATAAACGATATATTGATTTAATCGAAAAAATAATTCAAGAATAAATTATAATTAGTCAATAAAATCGAAATTATTTATGGAATCAGACAAACTCATTTTTGCAATAATATTTTACAAATTTAATACATTAAGTGAGAATTTTTCTAAATGAACAATACACTAAGAATATTAATTACCGGAGCTGGGGCACCGGGGATTATGGGAACGATTTATTCGTTGAAAAATAATTATGATCAACGACAAATTTATTTAATAGGCACAGATATAAATGTTGATGCAGTAGGCAAGTATTTATGCGATAGTTTCCATGTTCTTCCAAATGCAAATGATGTAGATAATTATCTTGATTCGTTAAAAAATATTTGTGTGAAAGAAAAGGTTAATGTAATCGTACCTCAAAACACTGGCGAGCTTTTAATTCTGGCACGTAATAAAGAAATATTTATTGACATAGGCACAGATATATTAATCTCCAGTATTGAGGCTATAAAAAAAGCTAACGATAAATTCGAATTAATGAAACTCTGTAAAGTTAATGCTATACCAGTATCCAATTTCGAGAAAGTTTCAAACGTTGATAATTTGTTAGAAGTAGCAAAGAATTTAGGATGGCCTGAGAAGAAAATCGTGGTAAAGCCACCTTCATCAAACGGTCAACGAGGCGTAAGAATCATTGATGAAGGGAGAGATTTAAAAAAAGCCTTCTATGGTGAAAAACCATCTAGTCTCTATACTACTTTAGATGAGCTGAAAAAAGTTATAGGCGAATCATTTCCAGAATTAATCGTTACTGAATATTTACCGGGAGTAGAGTATTCAGTTGATATGATAAGGAAAGGAAATTTAATGACAGTCATTCCTAGAAAAAGAGATTTGATTCGAAGTGGTATAACCTTTAACGGTACCGTTGAAAATCGAAAAGATATAATTGAGTATTCATATAAATTAGCTGCCATTCTGGATTTGGAATATTGTTTCGGTTTTCAATTTAAATTGGACGAAAGCGGCATTCCAAAAATTCTGGAATCCAATCCAAGGGTTCAGGGAACAATGGTATTATCCAGCATAGCTGGTGCTAACATTATATATTCATCAATCAAACTACTATTAGGTGAAGAAATTCCTAGCTTCGATATAGATTGGAATTCAAAAATTTATAGATATTGGGGGGGAGTAGGTCTTTATAAAGGCAACTCATTTGTAATTAACTGTTAAAATGAAAAAACTTGAAAAGTATACAACAATTATTTTTGATTTAGATAATACTCTATATAATGAAATTGAATATTTAAGTAGAGCGTATACATTTATTGGAAATAAGATTTCTCAAATTAACGAACATATTTTGCCACAAGATATTGCTATCTACCTTATTGAAGAGTTTAAAATAAATGGCAGAAAAAATATATACGAAAAATTGAAAACGAAATTCAATGTTAATAACTACTCCCTATCGAATTTTTTACACGATCTGAGGAATGTGCAAATCACGGAGAATTCTATACAAATAAATGACGAGTATTATAAATTTATTCTTGAAAGCATAAATAAGTATAATTTTTTTATTGCTACTAATGGGAATAAAATTCAGCAAAAAAACAAATTTAGGTCAGTTAATATCCCTCATAAAAATCATTTTATTATTATCTATTGTGATTCTCTTGGAGTTGATAAAAGAAAGCCGAGTCCTTTTTTTATCAATTACATCTCAAAAAAATTTCACATTGGACTTAATGACATGATATTCATTGGTGACAGTGATGAGGATTTTAGAGCTGCTGCAAATGGAAAAATTGATTTTTTAAAGGCAGAAGAATTTAATAAAAAAAAAGGTAAAGCATGAACAACATATTAATTTTATCCCCTCATACTGATGATGCTGAATTGGGATGTGGAGGATCAATAGCAAAATTTGTTAAAGAAGGTAAAAACATTTTTTGGGTTGCATTTTCTACAGCTGAAGATTCTTTGCCCGCAAATTTGCCGAAAGATACCTTAGCAAATGAATTTAAAAAAGTAACGAAAAGTCTAGGTTTATCGAGGGAAAATTATGAAATTTTTCATTTTCCAGTTAGAAAATTGTCAGAACATCGCCAGGATGTCTTAGAAGAGCTAGTCAAAATTAGAAAATCATTTAAACCTGACCTGGTAATTGGTCCTTCTTTAAATGATTTCCATCAGGATCATATTGTTGTGGCAAATGAAATGGTAAGAGCTTTTAAATCATCAGCAAACATTATATGTTATGAGCTTCCTTGGAATCACATACAGTTTAACACGCAACTTTTTATAGAACTCTCTGATGAGTTTATTAGTACCAAAATCAAAATGATGAATATGTATAAATCGCAATTTTATGTGAAACGAACATATTTCAGCAAAGATTTTATTAAAGGATTTGCTCGAACCAGAGGCTCTCAAATTGGATTGGAATATGCTGAGGCGTTTGAGGTAATTAGATGGAGAATAAAATAAATATTTTACTTTTGAGTGAATTTGTGATATCTAAAATTAGATGTTTGTTAACAGGAAAATCGCTATTGTAAAATAGAACGAAACAACTGTTTCAGAAGGATCATCTCCCTAGTTTCTAAAGATTCATTAGCCTGCAAAGTATAAAAGTATATCAGGTACTCAATTTATTATGTATGGAAAATTTTATCAGAGTTATAAAACAAAACTATTAAAGCTGATTACAAAAATTAGACTTGAAGGAAAGGTTTTTTTAAATGACACAGTTCCAATTGAAAAAATTATAGAAATTTTGAATTATATTGATATAGGTGTTGTACCCGATCGGGAAACAAATTATATTCATCAGTCACTCTCAACTAAAGCATTCGAATATGCCGTGTGTGGTATTCCAATTGTAGCATCTCGACTAAAATCTATAGGAAGTGTTTTTAGGCCCGAAAGTGTTTTGTTTTTTGAAACAGACAATCCTGATGACTTTGCAAAAAAGACCATTGAGTTATGTAATAATCCTGATTAAAGAAAAGCTTCTGTATATTCCACCCTTAAAGATTTGGAAAATATATCCTGGAAGGTGATACACGAAAAATATTTCGATATAATTTACAGTTTAATTAATAACTAGTTCGAGATTAGACAAGAATTTTATGCCTCATTTACAAATTAATTATTTAAAGTAAACAAACGAAAAAGTCTAGTAGATGAATTTTATTGGTCAAAAATCAATTAATAAATTAGTACTTAAATATTTGATTTAGTTTTCCAAATGCTTATGAAAAATCTTTCAATGATACTTCAGGACGATTATCGAATAATAGAGTTTACTCGTAACAAAGGGCTGTTGGAAGAGATTTTACCAAAACACACTAAATTATTAACAATACAAAAGGAAGTAAAAAAACCTGATAATAATTTTATAGGACTAAATAATAAAGATTTTATTTACACTATTCAAAAAAATTCGACAGATGTAATAGTCTTAAATGGTGGTGGACTTAAAGAGTTAAGTTCATTAGTAAGAACTTCTGAGGCACAATTTGCATTTGTAAAAATCACATTGTTTAATTTTATTCTATTACCATATTTTTGGTTAAAAAGTAAAGTATTAAAGAAATTTAAATATAATGGTCTATTTTCTTTAACTATATCTACGATAGCCCCATTTTATTTAGGATTCAAGAGAATCCGAGATTATAAGAGAACCACTAGATGTTATTTGTCACCTAAGATAAATATTGAAAAATTCTTTGAAGAACTCAATCGAAATGAAATAAAGTATAGTATCTTAAGATGGTTCGAAGAAATAAGTAATTTGGGTTTGAAAGAAGATATAGATTTAATTGTAGATGACCAAGATCTAAAAAAACTACATTCTATTATTTTAGATCAACCTGGAATAATTCCCTTCGATATATATTCAAAAAGTGGGTTGCCCGGATCAGATTACAGAAGTTTACCTTACTATTCATCTTCTCTTGCAGAAAAAGCCATAACTGAGGCAGTTCTGTTTAATAATAAATTTAAAGTACCCACTTGGGAAAACTATTTTTTACTTCTTGCATATCATACTGTATTTCATAAAGGCGAAAAATCTGGTCTTCATAGTAATAGATACCATTTTACTAAAAGAGTTAAACCCGATCATAACTATTTACTACATTTAAAGAACATTATTACTAAAACAAATTTAAAAATAGATGACTTTACCCTAGAAGGTCTGCATTTATTTCTTGAAAAAGGTGGTTTTGCTCCTCCAATTGATACTCAATATAAATTATCATTGCAAAATGATTATTTGAAGGCGTATCTTAAAGACTATCATAATCAATCAGAGTATACTAAAAAATTTGAAGGCTTAGTCTGTTTTGTTGCGAGGGAAAAAATTATCGAATTAGGCTTACTAGAGGATCTCAAAAAATATATTCAAAAAGAAGGTTTTACAATAATTAAAGTAAAGGAACTAGACGATAAAGTAAAAGCCCATTTTAGTAAAAAAGTAAGAGGTGGTAATTGGAATCAAGGCCCTTGGCCTGTAAGCGGTGGTTGGCCTGTCATATTAATAATAGCCGTCGACGTTTATCCCGTAGAACCAGAATCATCTGATTTTGAATTACACCCTGGATTATCCAACAAAAGGATTAAAAATAAAAATGAAATCAGGGACTTCATTAATAAAAGTCTTCCAAGTAAAAAAGAATGGTTCAATGGAATTCATAGTAGTGATAATGAAATTCAGGCTGTTGAGTATTTCACGCTGGCTGATGTAAACGAAGATGAAATTTATAACGAAATTGTTAAAATCAAAAAATCATTTCTGACTACTTATCCAGTGTTAAAAGAGTTATCTCAATATTCTAAGAGAGCTAAGGTGGAACTCATATCCTTACAGGGCGAAAAAGCTGTAAAAAAAACTTTTAAACCTGGCTGTGAAATATTTTTGGAAAATGAAATTAATGCTTACACTTCATTGAAAGACCATATTAATATTCCTGAGGTTTTAGAAATTGGACAAAATTATTTTATTACTAAATATATTGTAGATAACTATCCTTTAGGTCAAAGAATCTCTTTAAAAACATTAAAGAAATGCCTAGAAGTACTTAGAATAATTTATGATTTAGGTTACTCTTTACTAGACTTTAAGCCTGGTAATTTCTTAATAGATAACAATGGGAATCTTGTTCTTATCGATTTCGAATTCTTCTACAAATATCAAAATAAACCTGATTTCCTTGACTGTTATGATCTGATTGGAATCCCCAAAAGCATAAATCCTTTATTATCACCCAATAATCATATCCCCGAAGGGGTAAAACAATTCGACGCTCTTTGGACTAAATATACTGGCGTGCATTTTGATGATCTTTTATATCTGGATAACTCTAGTCTATATATAAAAAGCACTTTTCGTTATTATTATTTCAAGATTAATAACAGGCTCGTTAAGTATAAAAATAAAAGTAAAAAAATAATTAAATCTATTTTTAATGCACTTCCTTGAAAATAAAAATAAACCTTTGAATTTAAAACATAAAATTGTTGGCGGTGTCGCTTGGAATGCTGTTGGTTTAATAATTGACAATAGCCTTCAGATGCTTGTAAAATTAATACTAGCTCGTTTATTAGTACCGGAAGTATTTGGCATTATTGGATTTGCTACCGTTTTCATTGGAATGATTCAGGTGTTTAGCGATCTGGGTATGACGGCAGCTTTAATACAACGAAAAGATAAACATTTAACCCCTATTGATTATGATACTGCCTACTGGGCGGGAATAGCCTGGAGTATATTTTTAATTGCAGTACTATCTTTTATAATTGGGCCAATAGCTGCCAGTTTTTATAATGAAAATTTGCTGATAACAATCATCCCGGTATTATCCATCAGCCTTTTATTGCGAAACTCGAGAGCAGTTCACATTGTCAATATCACAAGGGAAATGGACTTTAAAAAATTAGTACTGCCTAGAAATATTAGCAGGATATTGGCTTCTATTGGAGCAATAATATTGGCCATCTTAGGATTTGGAGTTTGGAGTATTGTTTTTCAAAGTGTGACCACTGATGTTTTTATAGCGATTATCTACTCCTATGTAAGTCCTTGGAAACCTCAAAGACGATTTAGTAAAAAGTCTTTTAAAAATATTTTTGGCTTTGGTGTTTACACAACCGGTACTAACATATTTAATTATCTCACTGGTAATATCGACTATTTATTAATTGGAAAATTGTTAGGAGCCCACTCACTTGGGGTTTATACTCTCGGTTTTAACCTCACTTATGTTGTACGCGGTCAAATAATGAATGTAATAAATAGTGTTTTTTATCCAGTGTATAGTAAAACGCAGGATGATCTTGAAACAACGAAAAAATATTATTTTAAAGTAATTAAATACAATTGCATCGTTATTTACCCTTTAATGATTGGATTGATATTGTTAGCAAAACCATTGGTAATTTTTGGATTGGGTGCAAAATGGGCTGAATCTATTATTCCAATGCAATATATGGCTGCTGCAGGTTTGGTTCATCTATTGACAAGTTCCAACACTGTTTTATTAAGAGGCCTGGGTAAACCAAAATTAGAGTTGATTTTCTCAGTTATAAAAACTCTCGGTGTAAATATTCCTTTTATTGTTTTAGGTGTAATATTTAATGGTATAATCGGAGCTGCTCAAGGATTATTTTTAGCAAAAATTGTAATATTTTTTATAAATAATTATACTTTAAGAAAAGTTGCAGGTATAAAATTTTCGGAAATACTGGGTAATGCTGGTAGTCTTTTTATTCTTACAGTTTTGACATCATTGACAGTATTTTTTGTGAGTGGGTATATATTCCTTGCCTTAATATTTTTAATTTACTTTGCAATTCACATTAAAATTTCCTGGTCTGATATGAAACAATTATTCACATTTTACAAGAATATGAAATCAAAAAAAGTAGCTTTTGATACATAGAAAAAATTTATCAACTCAATATTTACAAGATGGATTTTTTTATTTCATTAACACCATCTTTTTTGTGGAATTATATGCACCCGCAGATATATTATAAAAATATACCCCGCTTGCAAGACCTTTAGTATCAAAATTTACCTCATAATATCCTGCTTCTTTTTCGTCATTTTCAAGAGTAGCAACTTCATTTCCAAGCATATCATAAACCTTAATAGAAACTTTTGAATCAATAGGCAAAGTATAAGCTATTTTTGTTGAGGGGTTAAACGGATTAGGATAATTTTGTGACAACTCGAATTGAGTGGGGACAACCTCTACTTCAACCACGTCCGAATATTTAAATGCGCCATCATTATCAATTTGTTTTAACCTGTACTGGAATTTACTCCCACCGCTTGGGCTTTTATCTATAAAAGAATATTCTTTAGGTGAGTTGCTGTTTCCATTACCGCCAACAAATCCAACT
>Ga0307423_1000954_pt1 | contig 18432 bp, 24 predicted proteins | sample SalMarWE160310MG_FD_202154 | JGI IMG/M metagenome (GOLD analysis project Ga0307423, IMG submission 202154) | Salt marsh sediment microbial communities from the Plum Island Ecosystem LTER, Massachusetts, United States - WE1603-10 | ecosystem: Environmental > Aquatic > Marine > Intertidal zone >...
ACCTGGGGCAAGAGGCCACATTCCACCCCCCTGTTGCGGCTACCCGGCGCGTAGAGTTGAAGTCAGAGATTGCCGCCGATGGGGCGGCTCCGTGGCCTATCCGAGATACCGAAGGCGGCCACGCCCGGCTCGGTATCTGCGTGTGATCGGTGTTTGGCCGGACAATCACAGTCGAGGAGGGATGACATGCCCGACTTTCCGCCCGATAGCGACCTCACATTGCAGCCCTGCGATATCTTCCTCACCAAGGGGACCGGCGTTGTTGCCAAGGCGATTCGCTTCTTCACTAAGTCGTTCGGGGAGAAGCGAACCCAAGCCAATCACGTCGGGATCATCGTCGAACCCGGCACGGTCCATACGGCCATGGCTGTGGAAGCGCTGACGAAGGTGAGACGTCACCCCCTTTTCCGGTACAGCAAGAAGCGCACGACCGGGGTAGCGATCTTCCGCCCCAAGTCACTCACAGACGGAGAGAGAGACAAGATCGTCGAGAAGGCCGACAGCTATGTCGGCCGCAAGTACGGCTGGACGAAGATCGCAACCCATCTGATGGACTGGGGTCTGAAGGGTGCATACGTGTTCCGCAGGCTGACTCACAACGACAACTATCCGATCTGCTCTTGGGTCGTCGCCTATGCGTATGACGCAGCCGGCAAGCGGTTCGGGGTAGATCCGGGTGCGGCGAATCCCGACGACATTTGGGATTACGTAACCACTCACCCGGATGAGTACGAGCAGATTCGTGATCTCGTCCCGCTGCCGGAAAGGCTGTAGCGCCGGCTCAACGTCCGGTAGCGGAGAAGTGCTGGTAGTCCTGCGAGTTCGCCCAACCACCACCCCAGGACCACCCGATGCCGTCGAAGGCGGACACGACGGCATCGCCGTCATGGAGCATCGCCGCTTCGGTGAGGCTCCGGTCGAGGTACTCGGTTCCCGCCGGCGGTTGGACGATCGACCCTCTCAGGTAAGGGTTCTGAACCGGGTTGATATCGATGGCACGCCCATAGGCGTGCTCGGACCAAGTGGTGGTGGCGGCAACAAACCGACAGTTGAACGCCGAGGTGTTATTGGCGGCCATGGATAGCTCGTCGTCGCCGTCGAACTCGTCGATGAGGACCATCTGCTCGATCGGGAAACGAGCCTCGAACAGGTCGGCGAACACGGCGGTGATCCCGGTTGCCCAATCCGCGTGGATCACGACTTCACCGCGATGCACGCGACCGTCGAAACCCCAGTGGCCGACTCGCACGTACCGCAGATCCTCGAGCGGCACCGGGCAGCCGGAGCGCCACGACGGCTGCATTCTTGTCGCCAGCGCAGTGTCGATGGGTCGGATCTCGGTGTGGAATCCCGGTGGTGGTGGTGGTGGTGTCATCGGCGGTAGGCCCCTGCTCTGGTGAGCAGCGTAGCCATTTCGGCTCGGGTGACGGGTTGCCCTGGGCAGTAGTGAATCGGCATGGGCGGGTCGCAGCCAACGGCAATGCCGATCCGAGCATCTCGTTGACGGCTGAGTGAACATTGGTATCGCAGGCTTTGGAGCCGGGCTGATCACCAGAACCGCGCCGCTGAAGCGCACATTCACCCCGATCATGGGTCTGGCACTGCTGGTAGGGATCGCGGTGTAATTGATGCACGGGCGCGAGCGCACAAGGGCCTGACGACCTGTGTCGGCTGCCGGTGAGTTCGTGGTTCTATCGGTCGCGGTTAGCCAGAATCCTCTCGGTCCTGCGGTCCACCCACTGGCTCGAGAAGACGGGGAAGACGACCGTGAGAGTGTGAATCAGGACACCGACACCCCAGCCCAGTAGGGGCCAGTAGAACCACCAGCCGCCATCTCCTCCGGTGCTCGCCCAGTTGATCGCAAACAGACAGGCGTTGACGACGATGTAGACGAGAATGTGGATGTAGAGACCCTGCAATGCTTCGGCCCGCTCACGCGCCTGGTGATATGCGGCGTCGGGGTCGGGTGTACCCGGACTTGTTGTCATCATGTAACCTCCGGCGCCCAGTATCTCGCAGTTCTTCGGGAACGCCTAGGGGGTGTTGACCTGGAGCGGCGACTCGTGCCACGGCTCGCAGGGTGTCGCGCATCAGCGGTCCGGAGGCGGTCTTCTGGGGCCGCGAGATCACTTTCGCGTCCTCGCATCCCGAGAACATTAGAAATTATGCATTTCTCAGGCCAACTCAGAAAACCGCCCGATATGGTTGCAAAAGTGGCTTCCGGTGCGAGCTCCGGGAGCATGATCGGGACAAGGAGCTGCAATGGCTGTCGAATCATCTGGGAGGAGCGTGGGCAACCCCCGCTTCTATGAGCTCATCGAGGATTCACCCAGGGAGGGCGACAGCCCCACGATCTGGGCGTGGCCGCAGATCACCGAGTACCTGAAGGTTGCGGCTCAACCCGTTCAAGGCCCGTGGCCACCGCATCAGAACCCGCGTCCCGACCCTGATGCAGATTCGATGCCGGTGGCAGTGCCAGACCCGCAAGGCGTCTCGACTCCACCCCGCACGACGCCTCGCTACTACACGTCTCCGGAGGAGGATTGATCGATGTACCCGTCGCGGTTCCGCTACGAATCACCGAAGACGGTGGAGGAGGCAATCCGCCTCCTGTCAGAATCAGGAGGTGAAGCCAAGATCCTGGCGGGCGGCCAGAGCCTGGTCCCGATGATGAAGCTCCGCTTTGCCTCTCCGGAAACCCTCATCGACATCAACGGAATCACGGCTCTCGATCACCTGGACTTCGCCGCCGACGGGTCGATCCGGATCGGGGCCCTCTGCCGGCACGCCACACTGGAGCGGTCGACCGAGCTCGAGGTCCGCCAACCGACCATGGCGGCCGCGTCGAAACTGGTGGCCGACCCCATCGTCCGCAACCGGGGCACGCTGGTCGGCTCGCTATGTCATGCCGACCCGCAGGGCGATTGGGCGGCAGTGATGGTGGCCCTCAACGCGCAGCTCATCGCACAGGGGCCGTCGGGGCGACGGTCGATCCCGGTCACCAACCTGGTCCGCGGTCCCTTCCAGACCACACTCGCCGCCGACGAGATCGGAGTCGAAGCCGTCGTCCCCACCCCCTCCGGTGTGCCGATGGGTGGCTACCTGAAGCTGGAACGGCGCATCGGGGACTTTGCGACGGTGGCCGTGGCCGTCGCCGTCGATATGGAAGGCAGCTCGGTTGCTCGAGCCGGGATCGGGCTTGCCGCGGTGGGTTCAAAGACGATCAACGCACTCGAGGCCGCTGCAACACTCGAGGGCGGCAGGCTCACCCCGGATCGCATCGCCGCAGCTGGTGATGCCGCCGCTGCGCTTGCAAAGCCCAGGTCCGATCATCGTGGCAGCGCCGAATACAAACGGCATATGGTGCGCACCTTCGTGGTGCGGATACTGACCAGAGTCGCCGCATCGATGGAGAAAGTAGCCTGAGATGACCAGCCTATTCGAGGAAATCACCACCACCTCCAGCGACATTCCCATCAAGCGGATCACGCTGACGCTCAACGGCAGGTCACGGACCGTAAATGTCGAGCCCCGCCTCCTGCTCGCCCACCTCATCCGCCAGGGCTTCAAGCTCACCGGTACCCACACCGGGTGCGATACGACCAATTGTGGAGCCTGCACGGTGCTGGTAGACGGCACACCGGTCAAGAGCTGCACGATGCTGGCCGTCCAGGCCGATGGGCACGACGTGATGACCGTCGAGGGCCTGGCCGGGCCGAGCGAGCTGCACCCTATCCAGGAAGGCTTCAAGGATGAGCACGGCCTCCAGTGCGGGTTCTGCACCCCGGGCATGATGCTGACGTCCAAGGCCCTGCTCGATCGTAACCCCGACCCGACCGAGGACGAGGTCCGCTGGGCTCTCTCGGGGAACCTGTGCCGGTGCACCGGCTACCAGAACATCGTCAAGGCCGTCCTCTGGGCAGCGGAGAGACTCCGGGATGAAGACGAAGGCGGAGGTGAGGCCTGATGGTGCTCGACGAGATCAAGATCGGTGGATTGGGTGCCAGCCGCCTCAGGGTCGAGGACAACCGGTTCATCAGGGGCAAGGGCAACTACGTCGACGATATCGTGCTGCCCGGGATGCTCCATATGGAAATCCTGCGCAGTCCGGTAGCCCACGCTCGGATCAAGTCGATCGACACGAGCAAGGCCTGGAACATTCCCGGCGTGAGGCTTGTGCTGACCGGTGAGATGATGGCTGCCAGAAACCTGGCCTGGATGCCGACGCTCTCGTACGACACCCAGGCGGTGCTTGCCACCGACAAGGTGCGGTTCCAGGGCCAGGAGGTCGCGGCGGTCATCGCAGACGACCCCTACATTGCCAAGGACGGTTGTGAGGCGATCGTCGTCGAGTACGAGTCGCTGCCGGTGATCGTCAACCCCGACCAGGCAAGGGCCGCCGACGCTCCTGTGATTCGCGACGACAAGGCCAATCAAACCGACAACGTGGTCTTCAACTGGGAAGTGGGGGACAAGGCAGGCACCGACGCCGCATTCGCGCGCGCCGACCACGTCTCGAAGATCGAGATGCACTACCCCCGGTCGCATCCCTCACCCATCGAGACATGCGGGTCGATCGCCGATTTCGACAGGGCGACGTCCAAGCTCACCGTGTACATGACGTCGCAGGCGCCCCACATCATCCGCGCCGCGGTGGCGCTGGTCGCAGAGCTCCCGGAGCACATGATCCGGATCGTCTCGCCTGACATCGGTGGTGGTTTTGGCAACAAGGTGCCGGTGTACCCGGGCTATGTGGTGTCGATCCTTGCCTCGATCCTGCTGGAAAAGCCGGTGAAGTGGATCGAGGACAAGTCCGGGAACCTCATCTCGACGGGTTTCGCCAGGGACATCTACCTAAAGGGGGAGCTGGCGCTCCGCAACGACGGGAAGATCCTCGGGGTGCGCATGCACACCGACTCCGACCACGGTGCGTTCTTCTCGGATGCCCAGCCGAGCAAGTTCAAGATCGGGCTCCTTCACGCCGCGTTTGCCTGTTACGACGTCCCGGTGGCTCATCTCACCGCCCAGGGGGTGTACACCAACAAGGCACCGGGCGGGGTCGCATACCGGTGCTCGTTCCGTATCACCGAGGCGATGTTCTTCCAGGAGCGGATGGTGCAGGCCGCAGCAGACGAGCTGGGCGTCGATCAGGCGGAGTTCCGCCGGATGAACTTCGTTCGCGACGACGATTTCCCGCACCGCACCGCGTTCGGTTTCCTCACCGACTCCGGGCAATACGCCAAATGCCTCGACGTCGGGCTCGAGGCGATCGGTTACGAGGACTTCCTCAAAGAGAAGGAAGAGGCGAAGAAGCGGGGACGCCTGCTCGGCCTCGGGATCTCGACGATGACCGAGCCGCTCGGCGCAGGCAACAGCCGTGAATACGACATCCTCGGCATCAAGATGTTCGACTCTGCGGAGCTGCGGGTTCACATGACCGGCAAGGCACTGCTGCGGACGGGCGCCAAGACCCAGGGACAGGGCCACGAGACGACGTGGGCCCAGATCGTCGCCCATGAGCTCGGCATCCCGGCCGCAGACGTGGTAATCGAGGAGGGCGACACAGACACGGCTCCGTTCGGGATGGGCACATACGCCTCCAGGAGCACACCGGTGGCGGGAGCTGCCGTGGCCATGGCGGCCCGCAAGATCCGGGCCAAGAGCCGCAAACTGGCCGCCCATCTCCTCGAAGCGTCGGAAGAGGACATCGAGTGGGAGCTCGGGAGGTTCTATTTACGCGGCGCACCCGAGCGTGGCGTCACCATCCAGGAATGTGCCATGGCCGCATACTCCAACATGCCGGACGGGATGGAGCCGGGGCTGGAGAACGTGGCTTACTACGACCCGCCCAACCTCACCTGGCCGTTCGGCTGCTACATCGTCACCGTCGAAGTAGACCCCGAGACCGGCGTGTGGGACGTGCTGCGGGTAGTGGCCGTCGACGACTGTGGCGTCCGGATCAACCCGATGATCGTCGAGGGCCAGATCATGGGCGGGCTCACCGAGGCGTACGCCATGGCCAACATGCAGTTCATCACCTTCGACGAGGAAGGCAACTGCATCGGCGGCAACTACACCGACTATCTGCTGCCGACGGCGTGGGAAACACCCGGGTATGAGCTCCACGAGGTGGTCACTCCCTGTCCCCACCATCCCATTGGGGCGAAGGGGATCGGCGAGTGCGCCACTGTGGGCGGGCCGGCGGCATACGTCAACGCCGTCATGGACGCGCTCAAGGACTACGGCGTGCGCAACGTCGACATGCCGCTGCTTCCCGACCGGGTATACAAGGCAATCACCGAGCGGACCGACGTTTCGGGTGCCCCACCAGTGAGGATGGAATGATGCAAGGAGGCTCATACGATGGCTGGGCGGTGCTCGACCATGCCCGCGAGCTCACTCAACGCAACGAGGCGTTCGTGCTCGGCACCGTTGTCTGGAGACAAGCGCCGTCCTCAGGCAAAGAGGGGTCACAGATCATCGTGCACGGCGACGGGTCGACATTCGGCTGGATCGGCGGCGCCTGCGCAGAGCCCATCCTCATTCGAGAGGCACTCGCCGCGCTGGCAGACGGAAAGTCGAAGCTGCTGTTCATCGGCGGTGACGACCTGGATGCCGAGGCACGGGAAGGCATGGTGTCAGTGCCGATGACATGTCAAAGCAACGGTGCCCTGCAGCTCCACATACAGCCGATGATCCCGGACCCGACGGTTGTGGTTCTGGGTCGTTCCCCGATGGCGCAAACGCTCAACGATCTGGTCGCCGCTCTGGGCTGGAATGCGGTCCTGGCGGATCGGGCGTTTCCCGGCGACGTGCCCAGGGGCGCTGCTGTTGTCGTCGCCACCCAGGGAGATGGAGACGAAGACCTGCTGGTGGCCGCCCTCGCAGCAGAGCCTGCCTATGTAGGTCTCGTTGCCTCCGCCCGGCGTGGCGACGCCGTTCGCGACTATCTGCGCAATGCGGGAGTACCGGAAGAGGCCGTCGCCGCGCTGCGGGCGCCCGTGGGGATCGATCTCGGCAAGACCTCGCACACCGAGATGGCGGTGTCGATCCTGGCCGACCTGGTGGCCGCACGGGCCCGTGGCGAGTTGACTCCTGTCGGAGTCGGAGAGACCGCAGCGCTACCGGCGACTGCGACCGATCTGGTGTGCGGGATGGAGGTCACAGCCGACGAGTCGAGCCGCCCATACGAGTACGAAGGGACCACGTACTACTTCTGCTGTCCCGCCTGCAGGAAAGCATTCTCCACAAACCCGGAAGAGTATCTGAGGAGCGTTGATGCAGATCAAGAGTGATTTCGAGGTGGCCCAGTCGCCTGAGAAGGTGTGGGAGTTCTTCAACGACATCCCGGCCGTCGCATCGTGCCTGCCGGGTGCCGACATATCGGAGAAGCTCGACGACGACAGCTACGCAGGCACGGTCGTCATCGGGATGGGGCCGGTGAAGCTCAACTTTGCTGGCCGGGCGAACATACGCGAACGCGACGAAGCGAACAAACGGATCGTGGTCGACGCCTCCGGCTCAGAGATCAAGGGCAGGGGTGAGGCTGCGCTGCTGCTCAACGCCGTACTGGCTCCGAGTGGCGACGGCACCCGGGTCGCCATCGATCAATCCCTGCAACTCTCCGGAGCTGCTGCGCAATACGGCCGGGGCATGGTGCAGGACGTCACCGCCATCCTCATCGACCAGTTCTCCACGAACATGACGGCGAAGCTCACTGCACTCGAGCAGGGCATCGACTACGTGCCGGGGGAGACCCGCCCGGCGAGCGGTTTTGCGATTGCGTTGCGGGCGCTCTGGATGGCGCTCCGCAGGGTTGCCCGGCGGTTCTTCCTTCCCTATCGCTCGGCCACGGAATAGGAGGTACGGATCATGTGGACACTTGGAAATATCTTGCTTCTGGTGGTGGTCGTGCCGGTGTTGATCGCACTCCTCAACCGTGTTCTGGCGGCGCTGGAGCGCATTCGAGGAGCCGCAGATCGAGCTCTCGCCGGTGGGGTTGCGGTCATCGGGGAGGTCGACAACGTCCCCGATCGCCTCGCTGTTACCGACGACACGATCGCTGAAGTTGCCAACGGGGCCGTTCGCTACGCCGGGTCGGTCGGGAAACTGTTGGGCTAGGAGGACGCATGGACACGGTTGCAGTAATAACACTCGTCATAGCCGGCTTGATCATCGCCGCTGCCGCACTTGGATTGGCCCGCGTGGTTCTGCACCTCTGGGCGGTCGCCAGGACCCTCGACGCCCTCGTCGGTGGGGTGAACGTGATCGCCGAGAAGACAGCGCCCGTTCCGGACGCGGTGGCTTCGGTCAACAGAAACCTGGCACCGGTTCGCGACTTCGCTGAGAGCATCTGAGGAGGCACCGATGTTTACACTTGCATCGAACACCGGATGGGTGATCGGCTACACGATCGGAATCCTGGTCGTGGTAGTGGTAGTCGCCCTGGTCGTGCCGATCCTGCTGCTCGCGCGGCGGATCGGCAACCAGGCAGAAGCCGTGAATACCGGCTTGCAGAACGCGGTCGTCAACACGGCGGCACTTGCCGACCTGGGCACGACCATCGAGTCGGCAGAGGCCATCGCGGCCGGACTGAAGCGCGGACGTCAGCGACTGGGAGGTTGAGATGATGGTCTTTGCACTCACCCACAGCGAGTTTTGGCGGCTTGCCAACATCCTCGGCTTGGTGGTCGTCATCGCGGTGGCGGCGCTGCTCACGATTCTCGTGGTCCTCGTCCGCAAGATCGAGGAACGAGTCGGCATGGTTCGCGAAACGCTGAAAGCAGCAGTGGCGAATACGAGCGATGCCCAACTCATCGCCGAGACGGCGAAACGGGTGGACGCAGTCCTCATCGAGGGCCTCCAACACCACTTGTTCCTAGGCCGTGTTCTCGACAAGGTGCGTGTGTGATGGTCGTTTTCACAGTTATCGACATCGTCCTGCTCATCGCGGTCCTGGCCGTTTACCTGTACGTCGTCGGTGGCCAGCTATCGCGGGTCGCCGGGGTCCTCGAGGAATGTGCCGATCTTGTGTGGGACATCAAAGCCAACGCCGAGGTGATCGATGGGGGTCTGGGAAGCATCAACAGCACCGGCCGAGCTGTCGCCGGGGCACTCCCGCTCCTGTACGGCATGGCAGAGGGCATCGTTGCAGGCGCCACGTTCGACCACGACGCGGCAACCGACCGCGGCCCGGCCAAGCCTGCGATGGGCATCCGCCGCACCCGTCAACTAGAAGGCGTGGCCTACACCCGGGCGGACTGACGCAGGTTCCTTGTCCTCCCTTTCAGGAGGACGCGGAACTGTCCGGTGAGTGATCGGTCGGGGGTTGGGTCTATGCCCTCCCCGCCGTGCTCCCTGTGCGGAGCGACACGGGACGGTGGAGAAGCCGGGGGTGCCGGGTCTTTCGCCCTCCCTTTGGGAGGGCACGACCGAGCCGTTAGGCGAGGTCGGGGAGGGCATGAGCAGCGGGGCAACGCCGTGATACGGGCAGTCAGCTCGACGGTGCGTCGCGGCCCGTTGTGAGCGGCTTGGTGGTGGGAGCTTCTCCGTAGGACCCAATCCACTCGTCTTTCCAGGCGCGGTCATACTGGTCCGGGTTGCAGCTGGGGTGGTAGGTGGCGATCAGCTCTTCGGTGATCCTCTCCCTATGAGACCGCAGGCCGCCCGGGATCTCGTAGAAGGCGATCCAGAGGCTCCACTTCCCGCCCGCCCGGTCTATCCAGCGGTCGGCGAGGGGATGGTCGAACGGGAGCCCGATGTCCGTCAGATCGTCGGCGTGGCCGACGTAGATGACCTCGAAACGTTGCGACTCCGCATCCGGGCGAGCCAGGATGGCGAAGATGCCCGGCACCTGTGGGGGATGCCAGCCACCGAGGACACGCGGTCCCTCGAACGGGTACCCCCCGAGCGAACCGAGGCGGATCATGCGAAACCCTCGAACTCGCTCTCTTCCGCAACCGCATCTGTCCACACCGTGGGCCACGCCGGGAGACCGGCCCCGGCGGCTGCTCGTTCGAAGATCTCTTGAGCGCGGCTGAGGGCCTCGTCGGAGGTGGGGGCCTCAACCACGATCTGGGCTGCGTAGCTGGTCGTCCCGATACCGCTGGCGATGCCTTCATGGACGGCCACCGCATCGGCCAGTTCGACGACCTCGTCGCGCTCGACGAGTCGATCTCCTTCGGCTCTCAGCGAAATGCTCCAGCGCAAGGCGACTCCTATCTGATGCCGGGTAGCGTCGTCGCGAACTCTTGCAGACTCGCCAGATTGTGGCCAGACCATAGGAGATCGATATGGGGGAGCGCCACCGACATACCGAGACTGGGAGAGGACAGCTCACCTGAGCCCTTCATGGGATTCATCCAGATGATGCGATGGGACAGACGGCGGAGCCGCCGCAATGCATCATCCAGCAGGGCTGGGTCTCCACGGTCCAGACCATCGGAGCAGATGATGACGAAAGCTCCGCGGGCCATGCCCCGTCTGGCATAGCGACGGACGAACTCGTCGAGCGAGGCCCCGATCCGGGTCCCACCCGACCAATCGACGACTTCTTCGCCGGCCAGGGCAAGCGCTTCGTCCGGTTTGCGGCGGCGCAGCGACGGAGTGATGCGCGTGAGATGCGTACCGAAGCAGAATGCCTCGACCCGGCTGGTCGCGGTGCGTGTCGAGTGGGCGAACTGGAGGAGGTTGCGCGAGTAATCGGCCATCGAGCCGGAGATGTCGAGGATGAGAACGAGCGGTCGGGGGCGTTGGCGACGCTGCCGCCACCACAGATCCCCCGGTTCACCGTGAGAGCGCATTGTCTCTCGAGCCATCCGACGGAGATCCATACGCCGCCCGGTGTTCGCTCCGCGATGGCGACGGGTCCGGCGAAGCGGAGGGGCGGCTCGCAACGTCGCGATGATCCGCCGTAGCGAGTCGAGCTCCTCTTCTGTGCAATCGGCAAACGATTTCGAGTGGTTCACGATCACCGCCGACGCCTGTGCACCGAGCCGGGTCTCGTTCTGATCTTCGCCCTCCTCAGGCTGCTCCCCCGAGGGGACGTCGAACACGGCTTCGGCGCCGCGAGCCGAAAGCTGCGGTGGAGTCGCCTGGTCCTTCTCGGTGTTCCCGCCGAGGAAGTACTCGGTGAAGCATTCGTTGTAGACGGGGATCTGGTTTCTGCCGTGCACGAGGGTGAGGCGCCCGGACCAGTAGACATCTTCGAGCCGGGCCGGGTCGAGAAGCGCGGTGGTGGCGGCGAAGGCCATGGCATCGTCGGTTCCGACGGGAAGGTCGTGTTGCCGGACGAACGCACAGAACGCGAGGAGTGTGCCGAGAGGCCCGGCGTCACCCTCCATCGACGATGCTCCCGGCTCGTCGCGCGATGACCTCCAGATCATCCCGATCCTTGATCACCGAGCCCAACGAGACCATGAATGTGTCGACGTCGAGCTTGTCGGTGCCGAGGGTCTGGAGTGCCTCGACCCAATCGATCGTCTCCGCAACGCCGGGTGGCTTGGCCAGATCCAACCCGCGCAACCGGTGTACGGCCGCGACCGCCTTTGCCGCCAGAGATTTCGAAACTCCCGGCAGCCGCGACAGAACGATCTCCTCTTCACGCTCAGCGGTCGGGTATTCGATCCAGTGATACAGACAGCGCCGCTTCAGTGCGTCATGGAGTTCTCGCGTCCGGTTCGAGGTGAGGACGACCAGCGGGCGGGACTTGGCTTTGATGGTCCCGACCTCCGGGATCGTCACCTGGAAGTCCGACAACAGCTCTAGGAGAAATGCCTCGAACTCGTCGTCGGCTCGGTCGACCTCGTCGATAAGTAGCACACATTGGTCGCCGGCGCGCACCGCTTCGAGAAGTGGCCGCTCGAGCAGGAACTTCTCCCCGAAAAGAGCATCGACGGAGTCGGCGTCCGTGAGATCGTGTTCCGAGAGCGCTCGGATCTGGAGCATCTGGCGCGCATAGTCCCACTCGTAGAGGGCCTGATTAGTGTCGATGCCCTCGTAGCACTGGAGCCGGATGAGACGGCGAGAGAACACAGTGGCGAGGGTCTTTGCCAATTCCGTCTTGCCGACACCGACCTCGCCTTCGAGCAGCAGGGGTCGGCCCAGGGTTATGGCGATGAAGGCGGCCGTGCTGAGGCCACGATCGGGGAGGTAGCCGTCGCTGCGAAGCATGGCGTCGAGTGCAGAAACGCCTTCCGGCATCGGGGTGTTCATGCGGCCAACCTGGTATGCCGACTCAAGCGTCGGGGGGCCCGAGTACGAGCTCCCGCAGGCTCGCGCTGTCACCCGAGAGCTTGCCCTCCCGTTCCAGTGTGGCTCGCCAGGCGCTGCGCAGATCGGTGCCTGGAGCCGCGAGTCCGTCGAAGGTGATGCCGACCATGTTCCGGCACGTCTTGGTGGGGCTGCAGTCGGCATCCAACAGGACCTGGTCGTCTGCTGGTGATGACCATATCGAAGTGGCTTCGTCTGGCTGAGATGGCTGGTCCATGTTGTCTCCTCGCAATCCAAATGTAGCGCGGATAGACCGGGGTCAGGGACGTTGTTGGTCGAACTCGCGGGCGGAGATTGCCTCGGCAACGATCGAAACGGCGATCTCTGGTGGGCTGGATGCGCCGATCGGCAATCCGGCAGGCCCGCGGACCCGGTCATCCCAGGCGACGCCACGGTAAGCGAGCCACTGCTTGCGCAGTTCCTGCATGCGCGGAGACCCGATCGAGCCGATATACCCAACGTTCGACTCGAGAGCGCCCTGGAGGGCACGACCGGCGGTCTCGACGTCGTGGCCCATCACGACGACAGCGTCGATCGGTGAGAGCGTCGCCATCAACCCTGTTGCTTCACCGACGTTGGAGAAGACCGAAGCCTGCCAGCCGATGAAGGTGAAGGCATCGCCCAGCGCAGCGGCGACCGGCCCTCCTCCTGAGATGACGACCCGGGTAACCGGGACAAGGGAAGTCACGAGTCGATCGGGCGAGAGCTCTATTCCCGGCTCGTCGGGTTCGAGGCGCTCCACCCGGGTGAGGTGGGTGCCGTCGATGCTCAGAGCGAAACAGGTCGGATTTCGTGCGGTCAGATCCTCCCAGATCTCGATGGGAAGGGCGGTCCCCGCGATCAGCGCCAATGTGACAATGGTTCCCTCGGTCTGTCCGCTGATGAGTGCCTCCACCGGCCCGATTTCTACCTCGAGGAGCCTGCCGCCGTCGTCGAGCCCACGAACGGCTTCCGTGATGACGTGGTCGAGTGCCCCACCCAGCAGGTTGCCTATCCGCCCTCCGCCCGGTGTGACGGCGACGGCCTGCCCGGGATCGGTTGGCGCGGGGGAGACCACCCACGCGACGTGCACGGCTGTGCCGGCGCGCAAGCACGAGAGCACGCTCATTGCGACCTCGTACATTGTGCCTCCAAAGCTAGGGGATCAGTATGCCAGGACGGGACGCCGGTTGGAGGTGAGGTTCCGTCTCGACGGACCGCCCGGGTGGGCACCGGGTGGGTTGACGCTGGAATTCAATCCGTGGGTCGCCAGGGCGACAGGCGGTACTCGGTGACCTCGTTGCGGCACGGATTGGCGGCGTAGATGCGCATCGTTCGCTCTCGGGGGAGAGCGACGATCGATGCGCACGTCTGTTTGCCTGCGGCCTGTTTGGGATGCATGCACATGCTGTGCATGTAGGTCCCGTCGGCTTGGTTGCCGTGGTCACTCAAGATGGTGTGCATCGCCTCTGCGTCGAACTTGCCCCGGTAGTCCTCAGCGAAGCGGTCCAACCGCGCCATCCGGTTGCGGGCGAAGAGCGTCGTCGGCTCATCCATCTCATCGAGCATGCTGAACGGAGCCAGCGTCGCCGTTTGCGGGAAATTCGCGCTCCACCGCAGCCCACTTTCGACGATCTCGATCTCGCGGCCGGTGGCGCTCTGCTCCACCCGCAGGAACTTCTCGCCGTCGCCGACGTATATGACCGTTCCGACGTCGTTGGGAGGCATCGACTCCAGCAGATCCCGGGCCTCGTCGACGGTGGCGCATCGGTGGAGGATCGAGAAGTTGAGCAGCATCGGAATGTGCGCCAGCGCGCCCGGCTCGGTGCGCACGAAGAGGAACGTGGCCATCATGGTCAGGCCCTTTTCGTTCATCCCGAAGTTGTAATAGAGGACTCCTGCCATGGCACAAACCTGGTAGCGATACCCCGAATCGGGTCGGAAGTCCAGGACGACCTCGAACCGCTCCGTACCGCGGGTTTCGTCGGCGTTCATCGCCAGCACGGGTGCGCCCGCCGCCGCCTCCGCCCCGGCTGCGGCCAGCGCGGTGCAGTGCAGCGAACCTTCGGCGGCGGCGTTGAGGAAGAGCAGGTCGTCAAGGTGGACGCCGGCGCCCTCCGCCATGCCCTCGAGCATCTCGAGGCTCTGCGGGTAGTAGGTGCGGAGCGTGTCAACGTAGCGGCGGCCCGCGACCCGGTAGCGGCGGCGATTTCCGAAGTACTTCCCCAGGACGAGAGGCAGGTAGCGGTATTGAGGATTGAAGAAGGTCGCTCCTGGCCGCTCCGACAGCGCGGTCATCACCTGAATCATCTTGGAGAGCAGCTTGACCTGTCTGCGACACGCCTTCCCGTATTGTCTGCCAATCTCCCGGAAGTCACCACTGAGAATGATCTCCCTCATCGTGGATCACCCCTTCTCCTGCTCGGGCCAGGCTGGGCAGTTGCGCAGCCGGCGAGGTCGTGACGGTTCCGATCGGGCGGACATTCGGGATTCACCGTCGCGCCCCGGGTTCCACGATATCGAGCGAGTCGATGGACCCGGTAGAGTCGACCGTCACTATCCGAATCGAGCCCGGGATACACCCGCCGAGCGATAATGAATCCAGGGCCATGACGACAACGACATCAGAACTGTTCGCTTCCCCTATGGGGTATTGAACATGGTTTCAAACCCGATTATTACCGTATCGAGGGACGGCAACCCGTCGCCTAGCGGTCTCGCTGAGCCTCGCTACTGAGTCTCGGAAGCGGGGTCACCGCGTTCTGGCGGGGAAATCTGAACGGCAAGCGATCGAAGCCGTTCGTTGAGTATCGCTGACTCATTATCGCTCTGCTCCCGCAGCTGATGGAGACGTTTCACCACTCGGGGTGGTGGATCAGATTCGAGGGTCTTCTCTATGGCGAGGCGGAGACTGCGGTTGCTGCGTATACAGGAGGCCACTGCCCCGATCTCTGAAGCCGTCTCGACCTGAACTGCATCTGGTTCGCCGGGCGAATCCAAAGCGGCTTCCTTGCCCTCCCTGGCAAGTGCCTCCAGCTCGGCAGCGCCCCGGCGAGCAAACCGTCGCAGCCGGACCGAAGTGGCCCGATCGCCCGAACGCCTGGCTGCGTGTCTTAGATCTCTGCGGCTCTTGCCGAGTGCAAGTGCGACCATGGCAGCGTGTCGCCGCCAGCTCGAAGGTCGCGGTTCTGGTGGAAGCTTCATCGTCGTTGCCTTTCGACTCAAATCGGTGATCTCGGTGACGGGGGGCAACCGCAGCCGCGCTACATCAGGACGACGCCTCGCCCTGCCAAGAGGATACGCCGGCACGGGCGCCGGGAACGATCCAGTCGTCGCCATCAAGTTCGAAAGATGAGTCACAACTGGTAGTTTCACCCTTGCGGGTGGGTTGAGCTGGCAAGAAGTGAGGGAAGATCTGTCCGTGCACGAGAGCCTCTGTCGCCGCGGGAACTGCAGCAGCTCGGTGCACGTTCTACCTTGGAATCCCGAGCCCCGCTGGAGGAAGGCATTGGGATGGTGGTGAAGGAGTCGATACTTGCCGGGGTCGTCGTGTTGCTGGTGGCGGCGTGTGGTTCGGTTTCCGACCCAGGCGAGACCAGTTCGGCCACGTCCACGACCGCGCGTCCGATCACCACGACAACGCCGACGACCACCATTACGACGACGACCACCACCGCCACCGCTCCCACGACCACCCTTCCCGAGGTCCCGAGTCAGACGGCCGCCGACGCTGCCCGTGACGGGGTCATCCCGGAGCTGGCGAGTGTCCCTTTCGAGGTGAGGGTCTCGCCGTTTGTCGACGTTGTGGCCGAGGAAGGCACCTGGATCCTGACACGACCCACCGATGCGCTCATCAATCGGACGATGAGCACCGGATGTGGTTTCGGCAAGCTCGACGGGACGTACCCCATCGACGTCATCTGCGCGTCGGAGTATGGCGAGGTCCTGCTCGTCGATGATGCCGGTGAGATCGCTCGGGCATATCCGATGCCGGGAGCGGTCCCCAGCTGGCTACACGTTACCGACGGCTTCGTGTATGCCGGCCGCGTCGGCGATGGTGCGTTGCCTGATTCGGCCCTGGTGCGGATCGATCGAGCGTCGTTGGAGGCGACGGTTGTGGTGATCCCGGCGTCGTTCGACGGGGGCACGGAATGGCTACCCGGTTGGCTCATCGCCTCCGATGAGCAGGCGGCGCGGTACGAAGAGGCGGTACAGGTCGGTGCCGATTCCGTCGGAACCGAGGTGGCCAACTGGATAGGAACAGTGAGGTCGATCTCGACGAAATCGACCGAATCATCGAGGAGGTGAGGGGGGAATGAGCCGGGTCCGGATCTGGATGACGCTGACCGGGACGCTGCTACTGATCGCCGGATGCAGTGGTGAAGCCACACCGACAACGACAAGAGGGGGAGCGGCCACGACGACCACCGTGGTCGAGACCACGACCACTACGACAACGACGCCCCCAACAACCACCACCGTGCCTGCCAGCACGACTACCACCACGCTCACCCCGATTCCGGATGCGCTGCCGATCGTCGACGACGGATGGGACTGGGTCGAGCTGCTCCCTGTCACGGGGGCAACCAATGTCCGCTACGACGGCAACTACCTGGTCTACTCGCAGCTACCTGACGCCTCGGTCGTAGCCATGCGGGACGGGGAGGTCATTCTGAAACACACCCCACCCGACGATGGTGATTGGATCATCCAGGAGGTGGAGCTCGGCGACCACTGGCTGGGAGTCGTCGATAACACCGACACCGACCCAATTACGTCCCGCGTCGTCGTTTACGACCTCGCGACCGGGGAGACCGTGGTTGAAGAAGTGGTGGGCGGCGGGAGCGGGCCGTTCGGATACCCGAGCATCGCCATGAGCGGGCGCTACCTGGCGATGAACGACGGTCTCCCCGACTCGGGATGCGTCGACGTCTACGACCTCGGCATCATCAATGCCATCGGTGAGCCGGGTCAGCTGGGACGGATCTGCCAGGACGACCCGGTCCGGAGCGTCGAGATCGACGGTGGCGACGTTGCGTTCGGGAGCCGTTCTGGGGAGTGCACCACGGCCTGGACCGGCGAGGTGTATGGCGGTGGGGAACATCATGGGCTCACCGCTCACACCAATAGACCCTGCTGGAGCAACTCACCGGCAGCGAGCGGTCCCATCACTCTGTGGTTCGAGAGCATCCCCGGAGGCAGCAGGGGTAACGACACTCTGCTCGCGGAGAACCGCGCCGGCGAGACAGTCAGCCTGGGCCGAGGGCTACGCGGCACAGCCGAGGCCTGCTGGGGTCGTGCCGTTTGGGTCGGCGGCAACAACGATGTTCGTTTCTGGGACGGCGGAGACACGGTGCGTACCGTCTTCTCGGCGGCCCGGTCCTACGACGTCGGGTGTGTCGGGCCGTGGGCCACTGTCACCACCGCCGACGGCATCTACGCCGCAAACATGTTGACCGGTTCTGCGATCGACTCGTGTTCGCTCGTTGAGCATGCAGACAAAGCTGAGGAGGCCGATCTCGAGGCCTCGCTACTGGAATGGGTACACACCTACCACGAGGATGTCCCCGCCGACGTAACCGCATCCGTTGGCGCAGTGGGCCTGGACGGCTGGTGGATGGGCATCGGATCGTTCTCGGGCTACATGGAGAGCGCGGTGTTCGTTTGGTATCCCGACGGCAATATCGGAGTTGCCTGGGCGGGGAGCGCCGACTCGGTGAATGACATCCGCCAGTACATGCTCTCGGTGCTACCTGAGGCGCCAGCGGCACTGCTCGGATGTGTCGCCGTGGCCGGGTTTGCACAGCCATGAGCTAGAAAGTCCGCTAGGGCAGCGGGCTGCCGCCCCTGCGGGAGCGCAGAATGACTGTCCAACTGGCTGGTTGCCAACGTAGTATTCGGCCATGGCAGACAACTATGTGGTAGAGCGAAGCAAAGTCATCAAGGGCCCGGTGGAGGCCGTCTATGCGGAGATCGTGGATTTCCATCGCTGGACCGTGTGGTCACCATGGGAGGGCATCGATCCGGATCTGGAGCGCACGTACTCCGGGTCTGACGCCGGTGTCGGTGCCAGATATGGCTGGTCGGGCAACCGAAGAGCCGGCGAAGGCACCATGGAAATCACCGAGGCGGTAGATAACTCCCAGATTGTGGTTGATCTGCACTTCCTCAAGCCGTTCAAAT
>Ga0307423_1000956_pt1 | contig 18406 bp, 14 predicted proteins | sample SalMarWE160310MG_FD_202154 | JGI IMG/M metagenome (GOLD analysis project Ga0307423, IMG submission 202154) | Salt marsh sediment microbial communities from the Plum Island Ecosystem LTER, Massachusetts, United States - WE1603-10 | ecosystem: Environmental > Aquatic > Marine > Intertidal zone >...
GCCTCCGGCTGTTGCAGGTACAGGCGGGTCAGTTCGACCAGTTCCATCCAGCCGCTCAGCGGGTCGGGTGGCGGCGCCTTGCGCAGTTGCTGCAATTCGCTGTCGGTGAGATTGTTGAGGGCATCCCACAGTGCGCGCTGGCTAAGCAGTTTCTGTTCGGGATCGGTCAACAGCGGGTCGAGCAGGATGCGTTCCTGTGCGCTGGGAAAGTACAGCGAATTCTGCAGCAGCGCCTCGGCGCGCAGGCGGTGGTACTCGATGCGCAATGCCGCGCTGGCCGGCGCAACCTGCAACAGGGCCAGCGCCTGCTCGGGATGTTGCCGGGCAAGCTCCAGCGCCGCGTGCCGGATGTCGTAGTGCTGTTTCAATTCACCATCCAGCGCCACGCCCTGGAGTTCGTCCAGCAGTGCGGCGGCGCGTGCCAGGTCATTGCCCCGGATCAGGCTGCCGGCAGCGCGCATTTGCAGGTGGTACTTTTCGGGGATGGACGCGCTGGCTGCGGCCTGCAGGTAGACCTGCGCGGCGCCGGGGTAGTCGCCGGCGGCCTCGAGGGCCTGTGCCTGTGCTTGCAGGCGGTCAGCGCCGGGTTTGATGATAGCACCGGGGGTGCACCCGGCCAGCAACGCGCCGAACAGGCCGGCAAGCAGGCTGTATCTCAGGGCGGCCAGGACTGCGCTCATGAAGCCGTCTCGAAATGCATCCCGGTCGCCCGTGCGATGGTGCAGCCCGATCGCCGGTGCTCGTTCACGCTGTGCATCTCACGTTCCCCGGAGGGTCCGTGTGCTGCCTGGATTGCCGATGTGCGAATTTGATCCGGATTCATGTTCAATCGGGTGCTTGTATGAATGCCGGGGACTCTACTGAAAAGCGGCAGTGGCGTCCACTTTTAACCTCGGCAGCATTCGGCCGCCGCGATCTCTGCTAGGATGCAGCTGCCATGTCCGGAAATGCGTCAAACGAGGGTGTGCTGTATGTCGTCGCAACGCCGATCGGCAACCTGCAGGACATGTCCTTGCGCGCCATCGATATCCTGAAATCGGTCGACCTGGTTGCCGCCGAGGATACCCGGCATACCAGGAAGCTGTTCACGTACCATGGTATCGCCACGCCGCTGCTGGCCGTGCACGAACACAACGAGCGCGACGTCACCGGACGGTTGCTGGCCCGCCTGGCGGCGGGAGAGCGCATCGCGCTGGTGTCCGATGCCGGCACCCCGCTGATCAGTGATCCCGGCTTTGTCCTGGTACGTGCGGCCCGGGAGGCCGGTGTTCGCGTGGTCCCGGTACCCGGGGCGTCGGCGCTGGTGACGGCACTGTCCGTGTCCGGGCTGCCCACGGATCGTTTCCGCTTCGAGGGCTTCCTGCCGCCCCGGCAGGCGGCGCGCCGGCAGCGCCTGCAGACGCTGCGCGCGCAGGCCGTTACGCTGGTGTTTTACGAATCCAGCCATCGCATCGTCGAGGCGCTGGCCGACATGGCGGACTGCCTGGGTGCGGCGCGCCGCGCCGTGATCGCGCGCGAGCTCACCAAGACCTACGAAACCATCCACGCGGGCACGCTGGCGGAGCTGCTGGACTGGCTGCAGGCCGACACGAACCAGCAGAAAGGCGAGTTCGTGGTGCTGGTCCATGGTGTCGAGATCGACCCCGAACAACTCGATGCAGCCGCGCGGTACGCACTCGAGGTCCTGCTCGAGGAGCTGCCATTGCGGCAGGCGTCGGCGCTGGCGGCCAGGATCACCGGCGCCCCGAAAAACCGCCTGTATGAGTACGGACTGGAACTGAAAAAACCGACCCCCTGAGATCGCGGGCCATACCCGCGGGCGTCCTGCGCAGCCGCCGGCCGGCTGAAGGGTCAGTCCAGGTGGTTGTCAGTTGCTGCCGTGCCGCTGCAGTGCCCAGTCAACATGCTCCCGAACCAGGGGGGAAGGGTGCGACTTTCTGCGCTGCAAGGCGGCAATGACCTCCGGTGAGCCGGGTGCATTGCCCAGCGCCACGGCGATATTGCGCAGCCAGCAGGCATGGCCGATGCGCCGGATCGCGCTGCCCGGCATGCGTTGCTCGAAGTCCTGCTCGCTCCATTCGAACAACGCGATGAGCGTGCTGCTGTCGAGTGCATGACGGGGCTGGAAACCGGTTTCGCCGGAGGGCCTGGCGAACCGGTTCCAGGGGCAGACCAGTTGACAGTCATCGCAGCCATAGATGCGGTTGCCAATCAGCGGTCGCAAAGCTTCCGGGATCGGCCCGCGCAGTTCGATGGTGAGATAGGAAATGCAGCGCCTGGCATCGAGGGTATAGGGTGCGATGATTGCCCCGGTCGGGCAGGCATCGATGCAGGCGCGGCAAGTGCCGCAGTGATCGTCCGCCGTGCGGTCCACCGGCAGCGGCAGGTCGGTATACAGCTCCCCGAGAAAGAACCATGAGCCGGCGCGTTCGTTGATCAGGTTGGTGTGCTTGCCGATCCAGCCCAGCCCGGCGTTGCGTGCCAGCGCCTTTTCCAGCACCGGCGCGCTGTCGGTAAAGGCGCGGTAGCCGAACGGGCCGGTCACGGTGCTGATGCGGTCGGCCAGTCGCTGCAGCCGTTGCCTGAGCAGCTTGTGATAGTCGCGTCCCAGCGCGTAGCGCGAGATATAGGCAGCGGCCGGATCGTCGAGCGCCGCGCTGGCCTCGCGCCCCGTGCCGGGCCAGTAATCCATGCGCAGCGAGATGACGCGCAGGGTCCCGGGCACCAGCGCGGCCGGGCGGCTGCGGCGGGTGCCATGGCGCGCCATGTAGTCCATCTCGCCGTGATACCCGGCTTGCAACCAGTTCAGCAGGCGCCGTTCGTCATCGGCCAGCTCGATGCCGCTGATGCCGGCCTGCTGGAAGCCGAGCTCGCCGGCCCAGCGCTTGATCTGTATGGCCAGTGTTGCGTGGTCAACCGTGTCGGCGGGTGCGGGCGTCTGTTTCATGCGGGGCTGGATTTGGCGGCAGGCTTCAGAGTATGTTGCCGTATTCCCTGCAATTGCAAGGCACACGCCATGACTTTGAATACAGCGACATCCGGCAGCATTCCGCTCTACAGTGCGGCGCAAATGCACGAACTGGACCGGCTGGCGATCGAGGCGGCGGGCATCCCCGGCTATACCCTGATGAACCGCGCCGCGACCGCCGCCTGGTCGGCGCTGACCGCGCGCTGGCCCCAGGCACGCAATCTGGTCGTGCTGTGCGGTGCCGGTAATAACGGCGGTGATGGCCTGGTTGTCGCCAGGCTGGCACGCGCGGAGGGCCGCAGCGTGCGCGTCCTGCAACTGGGCGATGAACACCGCATCCGCGGCGACGCATTGACCGCGCGCACGGACTGGCTCGAGGCCGGCGGCAGTATCGAACCGTTCAGTGCCAGTGCGCTGAACGGCGCGGATCTCATTATCGACGCCCTGCTGGGCACCGGCTTTGCCGGCCACCTCGATGCGCACTGGGTCGAGGCGATCGACGCGGTCAACGGCACGGCGCTGCCGGTTGTGGCACTGGATATTCCGAGCGGTCTGCAGGCCGATACCGGTTACGTGGCGGATACGGCCATGCATGCGCAGCTGACGGTGACGTTCATCGGTCACAAGCCCGGGCTGTACACGGGTGAAGGCCCGGCGCATGCCGGTGATATCGTCTGTGCCGATCTCGGGATACCCGACGACGTGCTGCAGGAAGTCGCGCCGCTGGCGTTGTTGCAGCGCGAACCGGTCGCCGGCTTGCTGTCCACACCCCGCCCGCGCACGGCGCACAAGGGACAGTTCGGGCATGTCCTGGTGATCGGCGGTGACCATGGCATGGCCGGGGCCGCGCGTCTGGCCGGCGAGGCGGCACTGCGCTGCGGTGCCGGCCTGGTGAGTGTGGCGACCCGGCCTGAACACGCCGCGCAGATCAGTAGTGGCTGTCCGGAGCTGATGTGTCATGGCGTCGCCGAGGCACGGCAGCTGCAGCCGCTGCTGGACAGGGCCACGGTCATCGTGCTCGGTCCGGGGCTGGGCCGCTCGTCCTGGGCGCAGGCATTGCTGGCGCGCGTGCTGACCTCCGCACAGCCGCGGGTGGTCGATGCCGACGCGCTCAACCTGCTGGCGCAGGATCCCGTGCACTGCGGGCACTGCATACTGACGCCGCATCCGGGCGAGGCCGCACGCCTGACCGGGCAGGACAGCCGGGCCGTGCAGGCCGACCGGTTTGCCGCCGCACGGATGATCAGCGAACAGTACGGCGGGGTGACCGTCCTGAAAGGTGCCGGCACAGTCATCCAGTCTCCCGACCGGGTGCCGGTGGTGTGTGCGGCGGGCAATCCCGGCATGGCCACGGGCGGGATGGGGGACGTGCTCAGTGGTGTGCTGGGCGCCTTGCTGGCCCAGGGCATGGCGTTGCCGGAGGCGGCGATCACCGGGGTGTGCCTGCATGCCTGTGCCGCCGACCGCGCGGCACGCGGCGGGGAACGCGGCCTGCTCGCACGTGACGTCATCCATGCCCTGCGCGACACCCTGGCCGCGTGTCGGTCATGAAATTCGAGGTCGCCGACGCCGCCGCGATGGCGGTGCTCGGGGCGCGGCTGGCCCGGGTGCTGGGCAGCGGCATCGTTTACCTCGAGGGCGACCTGGGGGCCGGCAAGACCACGCTGGCGCGCGCGATCCTGCGCGGGCTGGGTCACGGTGGCAAGGTGCGCAGCCCGACCTATACCCTGGTCGAGCCGTACACGCTCGAGCAGGGCACGGTCTATCACCTCGACCTGTACCGTCTGGCCGATCCCGAGGAGCTGGAATGGCTGGGTCTGCGCGACATGCTGGACGCCGCTGCGCTGCTGTTGATCGAGTGGCCGGAGCGTGGCGCCGGCAGCCTGCCGGCCCCGGATCTGGTTGTCAGGATCACCGGTTCCAACAACGGCCGCAGCGTCGATCTGGTGTCTGCAAGCGCGCATGGACGGCATATATTGGATTTACTCGAATCTTTGTGATTTAGTTCCTTAGCAGTGTGACCTCTTCTTGACGCACAGGTATAAACGCTATCTCAAGGAGAACAAACAGTATTTCTTGCAATATTCGGCCGTTTGTGGCTAGAATCCCCCAGAATGGTCAGGGTATAGAGGTCCGGGATTCCGTGAAGAAACTGCTCACAGGGTTGTGTTTCTGGCTTGCAGGACAAGGAGTTGCGTTCGCGGCCGCGGATTTTCTGAGCGTGCGCCTGTGGGCGGCACCCGATCACACCCGGGTCGTCTTCGATACCAGTGGCCCGGTGACCCACGACCTGTTCACCCTGGAAAACCCCGATCGGCTGGTCATCGATGTTCCGGCTGCGCAGGCGGCAGCGGTCATGCAGGCCTCCGGCGGCCTCGTCAAGGGTATCCGTGCGGCCAGGAACAAACCGGACACCCTCCGCATCGTACTGGACCTCAAGCAAGCCGCGAAGCCGCGCAGCTTCAACCTGACACCGAGCGGTCAGTACGGGCATCGCCTGGTCATCGACCTGTACGGTGAACAACCGGTCATAGCGGCCGCTGCTCCGCCGGCAAGGCCGTCGGTAAAGAAAGCCGTTGCCAGCCAGCCGGGCGCGATGCGCGATCTGGTGATCGCGATCGATGCCGGCCACGGCGGCGACGACCCGGGCGCCGTTGGACGCCGCAAGACGCGAGAGAAGGATGTCGTGCTGGCCATCGCCAGGCGGCTTGCCAGCCTGGTGGAGAAGGAGCCGGGTATGCGCCCGGTACTGATACGCGAGGGCGACTATTACATCGGTCTGCGCCAGCGCATCGAGAAGGCGCGCAAGCACAAGGCTGACCTGTTCATATCGATCCACGCCGACGGATTCAAGGATCACCGTGCCTCCGGCTCCTCGGTCTATGTGCTGTCACGGCGCGGGGCCTCCTCGGAAATGGCACGGGTGCTGGCGGCGCGGGAAAATGCTGCCGACCTGGTGGGTGGTGTGAGTCTGGATGACAAGGACGATTTGTTGCGCGAGGTGTTGCTGGACCTGTCCCAGACGGCCACACTGGAAGCCAGTTTCTCGCTGGCGGACAACATGCTGGGTGAACTCAAACGCATGGGCAAGACGCACAAGTCGAGCGTGCAGCAGGCCGGCTTCGTGGTACTGAAGTCGCCTGATATTCCCTCGCTCCTGGTGGAGACCGCGTTTATTTCCAATCCCGCGGAAGAGAAGAAGCTGCGCGATGCCGCGCATCAGCAGCATCTGGCGAAGGCCATGATGCGTGGCATCAAGGACTATTTCGGCAAGCACCCGCCACCCGGTACGCGTATCGCGCGCCAGTACGTGGTCAAGCGCGGCGACACCCTGAGCGATATCGCGCAGCAATTCAGCGTCTCGCTCAACAGCCTGCGCGGCTACAACAGCCTGAAATCGGATACCTTGCGGATCGGCGATACCCTGCGTATCCCGCCGACCCAGGACAGCTGAGCCGGCTGCCTGCCTCTTTGTCTGCCGGGCTACTCTGCCGGCGTCCCTGACGGTATGATCGGTGGCTGAATGCGCCGCCACGATATACCGTAATGCCCATACAGGTCCTGCCACCCCGACTGGTCAACCAGATCGCCGCCGGTGAAGTCATCGAGCGGCCGGCCTCCGTCGTCAAGGAGTTGCTGGAAAACAGCCTCGATGCGGGTGCCTGCAGTATCGAAATCGACATCGAGCACGGCGGCCGGCAGCGCATCCGGGTACGTGATGACGGCAGCGGTATTCCCCGTGACGAACTGTCGCTGGCGCTGTCGCGCCATGCGACCAGCAAGATCGCCACGCTGGAAGACCTGGAACACATCGGCAGCCTCGGTTTTCGCGGCGAGGCGCTGCCCAGCATCGCCTCGGTGTCGCGGCTGCGCCTCAGCTCCTGCAGTGCGGGCGCGGAGGCAGGCTGGACGGTGGAGGGTGATGGCTCCGACCGGCCGTTGTCACCGGCGCCGGTCGCGCACCCGCACGGTACGACCGTGGACATCCGCGACCTGTTTTTCAATACGCCCGCACGGCGCAAGTTCATGCGTACCGATGCAACCGAATACAGGCATATCGAGACGGTTGTACACCGCATCGCACTGAGCAGTTTTCCGGTGGCATTCACGCTCCGGCACAACCAGCGGGCGGCCCTGCATCTGCCTGCCGCGAAGACGCGCGAGCAGCAGGAGCGGCGCGTTGCCGAGCTCTGCGGCAACGCCTTCATGGAGCAGGCCATCCATATCGAGCATGCCGCGGCCGGGCTGAGGCTGCATGGCTGGGTGGCGCTGCCGACCTTTTCCCGCAGCCAGGCCGACCTGCAGTATTTCTATGTCAACGACCGCATGGTGCGCGACAAGCTGGTTGCGCACGCGGTACGCCAGGCCTATCAGGATGTACTGTTTCACGGCCGGCATCCGGCTTACCTGCTGTTCCTGGAGATCGACCCGGCCGCCGTGGATGTCAATGCCCATCCGGCCAAGCACGAGGTGCGTTTCCGCGACAGCCGGCTGGTACACGACTTTCTCTTCAGGACGCTGCACGAGGCGCTGGCTGCGGTTCGACCGTCACCCGAACAGCCGGCGCCGCAACCGGCGCGACCGGTAGCGGGGCTGCAATTCGAGACTGCGCGCGCCACGGCGTCCGGACAACCCAGCCTGCGTTTCGATGTGCGCGAGCAGATGAATCGCTACGGGGCGTTGCACCCGGCGCCGGTACCGGCGCCAGATGCCGGCACCGCGCCCGATGAGTTTCCACTGGGCTTTGCACTGGGCCAGCTGCACGGCGTGTATATCATGGCGCAGAACGCAACGGGGCTGGTGCTGGTGGATATGCATGCCGCCCATGAGCGCATCACCTATGAACAGCTCAAGCAGGCGCAGGCCGGCGAGGGTATTCGCTCGCAGCCGCTGCTGGTGCCACTGCGGCTGGGTGTCAGCGTGCGCGAGGCGGATGCCTGTGAGGCGCAGCAGGACGCCATCGGGGAACTGGGCCTCGATATCGACCGTACGGGGCGTGAGCAGGTGGTGGTGCGCGCCATCCCGGCGCTGCTGCATGCGGCAGACATCGGTGCGCTGGTCCGTGATGTGCTCGCGGACATACTGGAGCATGGCAGCAGCCGGCGCGTGCAGGAGTCCCTTAACGAGCTGCTGTCCACCATGGCCTGCCACGGCTCGGTGCGTGCCAACCGACGGTTGACGCAGGACGAAATGAACGCCCTGCTGCGCGACATGGAGCGCACCGAGCGCAGCGGGCAATGCAACCATGGCCGCCCGACCTGGGTGCAGGTCAGCCTCGCAGAACTCGACAAGCTGTTCCTGCGCGGGCGCTGATGGCGATTAATAAATATCCCACAGAGTACACGGAGCGTACAGAGCGCACAGAGATAACTCATTGTTGTCCAGAAATATCATTAGTGTGTAGGAGCGGACGTTGTCCGCGAACAAACATGCCACACCCGTTCGCGCATCCCTGCGCTCCTACCCAATGGATGTGGTCGCGGGTCTGGATGCATTCCGCGATCGAATCAAATAAGTGAATTTGATCCCGGTCGATTCATTTTTTCCTCTGTCTCCTCGGTGCACTCTGTGGCAGTTCTTTTCCTGGCGCCTTTGCGGCTTTGCGCGAGATAATTTTTTACCGTGAATCATTCCTCACTCCCGCCGGCCATCTTCCTGATGGGCCCGACCGCCTCGGGCAAGACCGCACTGGCGGTCGAGCTGGTGCGCCGCCACCCACTGGAGATCATCAGCGTTGATTCCGCGCTGGTCTACCGCGGTATGGATATCGGGACCGCCAAGCCGACGCCGGACATCCTGCGCGTGGCGCCGCACCGGCTGATCGATATCCGTGACCCGACGCAACCCTATTCGGCGGCGGAGTTTCGTGCCGACGCACTGGCGGCGATGGCGGAGATTACCGGGCGGGGGCGCGTGCCGCTGCTGGTCGGCGGGACCTTTCTGTACTTCCGCGCCCTGCAGCAGGGGCTCTCCGAGCTGCCGGCCGCCGACCCGGCCGTGCGCGCTACCCTCCGGGCCGCACTGCAGGCACAGGGGCTCGAGACCCTGTACCGGCGCCTGGCGACGGTGGATCCGGCGACGGCGGCACGCCTCCATGCCAGTGACCCGCAGCGCATCCTCAGAGCACTGGAAGTTTTTGAAATAACAGGAAAACCGATGAGCGAGCTGCTTGCCCGGGGGCGCGGCGAGGCGCTACCCTACCGGGTGCTCAAGCTGGCCCTGATACCCCTCGACCGCGCGCTGCTGCAGGCACGGATAGTCGCCCGGCTGGAGAACATGCTCGCGGCCGGCTTCGAGGCCGAGGTGCGCCGCCTGATGGCGCGCGGTGACCTCGGTCCTGAACTCCCTGCATTGCGGGCGGTCGGATATCGCCAGATGTGGAGCTATATCACCGGCCCCCTGGAACGGGAGGACATGGTCCGGAAAATCATCGTGGCAACCCGTCAGTATGCCAAACGGCAGCTGACCTGGTTGCGCAGTGAACCGGATGCCGAGCGGTACACGGAGGAGGACGCCGCCACGCGCATTGACGCGCGGCTGGCCGAATGGCTGGTGAATCGCTGAAACAGGTCTGTGATCCCCCGGGAAAACGGGTATGATCAAGGGCATGGTATTACGTCGGCCAATCCACTAATATCCCTGCAAATTAGTGGCCTGGTGGCCACTTTTGGCTGGCAGCACAACAAAAAAGGAGATTAAAGAAATGAACAGAGGACAATCTTTGCAGGATCCATTTCTGAATGCACTGCGCAAAGAACGAGTCCCGGTATCGATCTACCTGGTGAACGGCATCAAGCTGCAGGGCCAGATTGAATCATTTGACCAGTTTGTCGTGCTCTTGAAGAACGCGGTCAGTCAGATGGTATACAAGCATGCCATTTCAACCGTCGTTCCGGCACGCAATGTTCGTATCTCCGGTCCCGAAGAACCGGCTGAACCAGAGCCGGGGAATGCCTAGGCGCACCCAATCATGATGGTGAAGTTGTTTGTTCGAACGCCCTGAGACCGGTGAGCGGGCCGTCCTGGTCCACGTGTACTTTCCAGCAGCGGCCAGGCAGGAAGATCTGCAGGAGTTCACTGAACTGGTGCGCTCCGCCGGCGCAATACCCGCGGCGACCATCACCGCGACCCGTGCAGTGCCCGAGCCGCGGCTGTTCGTCGGCCAGGGCAAGGCAGAGGAAATCCTTGCCGCGGTTCGACAGCATGAGGCCGACGTGGTGATATTCGATCACACCCTCAGCCCCAGCCAGGAACGCAACCTCGAACGCCTGCTGTCCTGCCGGGTGCTTGGGCGTACGGGCCTGATCCTGGATATCTTCGCCCAGCGTGCACGCTCCTTCGAAGGCAAGCTGCAGGTGGAGCTCGCGCAGCTGCGCCATCTGTCAACCCGGCTGGTACGCGGCTGGACACACCTCGAACGCCAGAAAGGCGGTATCGGCCTGCGCGGGCCGGGTGAAACCCAGCTCGAATCCGACCGGCGCATGATCAATGCGCGTATCAAGATGATCAACCGGCGCCTGGAGAAGGTGGAACGCCAGCGCGACCAGGGGCGCCGTGCGCGCGCACGTGCCCGGATACCCACCGTCTCACTGGTCGGTTATACCAATGCCGGCAAATCGACGTTGTTCAATGCGCTCAGCGGCGCGGATGCCTATGCGGCAAACCAGTTGTTCGCAACGCTGGATCCCACGCTGCGACGCATCGAGGTGCCGGGCGTCGGGCCGCTGGTGCTGGCCGATACCGTCGGTTTTATCCGCCACCTGCCGCACGACCTGGTGGCCGCGTTCCGCGCCACGCTCGAGGAGACGCGACGTGCGGACCTGCTGCTGCATGTGGTGGATGCCCTCGACGAGGAGAAGCTCGCGCATATCGAACAGGTCAACGCAGTACTCACCGAGATCGGCGCTGCGGGTATCCCGCAAATCAGGGTTTACAACAAGATAGACCTCTCGGATATCGAGCCGCACCAGGAATATGGCGAGGACGGACGGGTCAGCCGGGTCTGGCTGTCGGCGGTCAGCGGTGCGGGCCTCGACCTGCTGGCGGAGGCGCTGAGCGGGCATTTTCAGGGGCGACAGGTGCAGGGCTGGCTGCATTTGCCGGCCGTGGCCGGTGCCGTTCGCTCCTCGCTGTACAATATCGGACAGGTGCTGTCCGAACGCGTGGACGAGCACGGCGACTGGTGGCTGGAAATCTGCATGGCACAACGCAATATCGACCGGCTGATCCGCGAATCGGGCGGGAAATGCGATTTCCATCCTGCTGATTCTGCCGCCGTTGTTGCGGGCAAAGCACAAGCTTCTTAAACTTGCACACTTGACGACGCGCATGCATGGCAATCATGCAGGGCGCATTTTGGCTGACTGGGGTGAATGTATGGCGTGGAATGAACCGGGTGGTGGCAAGCGTGACCCTTGGGGCGGCGGCGGTAACGAGGGACCGCCGGACCTCGACGAGGTGGCACGCAAGCTGCGCGAGCGGATGAACAGCTTCTTCGGCGGCAAGAGCGGGCGCGGTGCCGGGTCCGGCAAGCCGTTCAACTTCAGCCTGGTTGCCATCGTGGCGCTGGCGGCATGGGTGCTGTCCGGCATCTACATCATCGAACCGGCCGAGCGCGGCGTGGTGTTGCGTCTGGGCAAGTTCCACACCGTCACCGGGCCGGGACCGCACTGGTATCCGCGCGGTATCGATACCGTCGACGTGGTCGACGTGGACCGGCTGCGCACCGTCAGCCACCGGGCGAAGATGCTGACCAAGGACGAGAACATCATCCAGGTCGAACTGGCCGTGCAGTACCAGGTCAAGGACGCCGAGGATTACCTGTTCCGGGTGCGCGACCCGGACTTTACCCTGCAGGAGGCCAGTGAAAGCGCGCTGCGCGAGGTGATCGGATCCAGCACCATGGACGAGTTTCTCAGCGGCGGCCGTGGCGAGATTGTGCGCAAGACCATGGAACTGACCCAGGACACGCTCGACAAGTACCAGGCCGGCCTGATCCTGACCAGCGTCAACCTGCAGGATCCGCAGCCGCCGGAAGAGGTGCAGGGCGCGTTCGAGGACGCCATCAAGGCGCGCGAGGACCAGGTGCGCTATCGAAACCAGGCCGAGGCCTTTGCCCTGGACATCCTGCCCAAGGCGCGCGGTGATTCCACGCGCCTGCGCGAGGCGGCCAATGCCTACCGCGAGCAGGTGATCGCCAAGGCGGAGGGCGAGGCCAGTCGATTCCTGCAGACGCTGAAGGAGTACGACAAGGAACCCGAGGTGACCCGCAAGCGCCTCTATATCGAAACCATGGAATACGTGCTGTCCAATACCAGCAAGGTGGTCATGCAGGTCAAGGACGGCAACAACCTGATGTATATCCCCCTGGACCGGTTGATGGAGTCACGCGGCAGTTACCTGGGTACGCCGAATGACCAGGGCAGCTACGACGCCACACCCACCCCCAGCCCGCAGCCCGATATACGCCTGCGCAGTCCGCGCAGCGAGGGAGGACGATAGCCATGGGCCGTTCACTGATAGTTCTGTTTGCACTGGCCGCCGTGGTGGGCCTGAGCACGATCTTTACCGTTGACGAGCGCGAACACGCCATCAAGTTCCAGCTGGGTGAAATCGTTACCTCGTCCTACGAGCCCGGCCTGCATTTCAAGGCGCCGTGGCCTCTCAACAACGTGCGCAAGTTCGACAAGCGCATCCTGACACTGGATACGCGCCCGGAGCGGTTTCTGACCGGCGAGAAGAAAAACGTCACAGTGGATTTCTTCGTCAAGTGGCGGATCCGGAACCCGGCAGATTACTACACCACCTTCATGGGCGATGAGCGTCAGGCCAATCTGCGCCTGCTGCAGATCATCAAGAACGGCCTGCAGCTCGAGTTTGACCAGCGCACCATCCAGCAGGTGGTGGCCGAGGATCGTTCCCAGATGATGGGTGATCTGACCCGGCTGGCCAATGACAAGGTCGCGGCATTCGGCATCGATGTCGTGGATGCCCGTATCAAGCAGATCGAGTTGCCGGAGGATGTGCGCAACTCCGTATTCGAACGCATGCGCACCGAGCGTGAACGTATCGCCAAGGACCTGCGCGCACAGGGTGAGGAAGCGGCCAAGGGCATACGTGCGGTTGCCGAAAGGGATCGCACGGTCCTGCTTGCCGAGGCGACGCGCGATGCGGAAAAGATCCGCGGCGAGGGTGATGCGAAGGCCACGGAAATCTACGGCAAGGCCTTCGGCAAGAACCGTGAATTCTATGATTTCTACCGCAGCATGAATGCCTACCGGACAGCGCTGTCCAGCACGCAGGACGTGATGGTGCTGGAGCCGGAATCCGAGTTCTTCAAGTATTTCAACAGTGCCAGCGGCGACTAGGCTGACGGACAGGTGTTGCATGCGACAGGATATGCCCCGGGCAGCCACCCGGGGCTTTTTGAATAGTGGAGCTGAACTGGGCTGACTTGCTGGCCGCGCTGGCGCTGGTACTGGTGATCGAAGGCATGATTCCCTTTCTCAATCCACGCTACCTGCGGCGCATGCTGGAGACCGCGTCGCAGCTCGATGACCGGACGCTGCGCATGGCCGGACTGGCCAGCATGGTGGGCGGGATCGTCATGCTGTATCTCGTGCGCTAGATGAAACACCGGAAATCGACATGAGTCGCAAGGATCAGTGGTTGCTGCCGGAAGGCATCGAGGAAGTGCTGCCGCCCGAGGCGTGGCGGCTTGAATGTGCGCGGCGCGAGCTGCTCGACCTGTTTGCGCGTTGGGGTTATGCACTGATCATGCCGCCGCTCATCGAGTACCTCGAGTCGCTGCTGACCGGTACCGGCAACGATCTCGACCTGCAGACCTTCAAGGTCACCGACCAGATGAGCGGCCGCATGATGGGTGTGCGCGCCGACATGACCCCGCAGGCGGCGCGCATCGACGCCCACCCGCTGCGGCGCGACGCACCGACCAGGCTCTGCTACATGGGAACGGTGCTGCACACACGCAGCGACGGCTTCGGCAGTACGCGCAGTCCGCTGCAGGTGGGCGCGGAACTGTTCGGCCATGCCGGTATCGAGAGCGATGTCGAGATACTGATGCTGTTGCTGGAATCGCTGGCGCTGCTGGAGATACCGGATGTGCATGTCAATCTCGGGCATGTCGGTATCTTTCGCGGACTGGCGCGTGACGCCGGGCTCAACACCGCGCAGGAAAGCGAGCTGTTCGATGCACTGCAGCGCAAGGCAGCCGCCGAGATCGACGAGATGCTGGAGCACAGCGTGAGCGATACCGGCCAGCGTGAACGGCTGGCGTCCCTGGTCCGGCTCAATGGCGGCTGGGACGTGCTGTACGGCGCGCGCGAAGTGCTGGACGGTGCCGGCCCGGAGGTGATCCATGCACTGGAGAATCTGCGTGCCATCGCAGACCGCCTGCAGCAGCGCGCCGGTGACGTACAGCTGGATTTCGATCTCGCCGAGCTGCGTGGCTATCGTTACCAGACCGGCGTGGTGTTCGCGGTGTTTGTCCCCGGCTGCGGGCAGGAGATTGCGCGCGGCGGGCGCTACGACGCCATCGGCGAGGTGTTCGGGCGCGCCCGCCCGGCAACCGGTTTCAGTACCGACCTGAAGACGCTGATGGACCTGAGTCCGCGTGATTTCGACGGACGCCCCGGTGCGATATTCGCCCCCGCGGGCGGTAACGGGCGGCTCGAGGAGGCGGTGGCGGCATTGCGCAGCCAGGGTGAACGCGTGGTGTCTGCCTTGCCCGGCCAGGCCGGTGCGGCGCACGACATGGGCTGCGACCGGCAGCTGGTGCGGGAAGCGGGTGCATGGGTCGTCACACCGGTCGACTGAACCCGTCCGCTGCAGCCGTGCATTCCCGTTCCCGGTGCGCGAGCTGCGGATTCTCTGACGTGTCGATGGTTGCTGATTGCCGTTGCCCCGCGGTCCTTGCATCCCCGCGGCAACACCTTGAATACAATTTTCCGGAGCGAGTAATGTAATGGGCAAGAACGTAGTCGTCATAGGCACCCAGTGGGGTGACGAGGGCAAGGGCAAGGTCGTCGACCTGCTGACCGACAAGGCCGCCGCGGTGGTGCGTTTCCAGGGCGGGCACAACGCCGGTCACACCCTGGTCATCGACGGCAAGAAAACCGTGCTGCACCTGATTCCGTCCGGCATCCTGCGCGACAACGTGCAGTGCCTGATCGGTAATGGCGTGGTGCTCTCGCCAGCCGCATTGCTCGAGGAACTCGCCATGCTGGAGGCGGCCGGCGTGCCGGCACGCTCGCGCCTGAAAATCAGCGAATCCTGCCCGCTGATCCTGCCCTATCACATCGCGCTCGACCAGGCGCGCGAGCTGGCGCGCGGCAAGAAGGCCATCGGCACCACCGGGCGCGGCATCGGTCCGGCCTACGAGGACAAGGTCTCGCGGCGCGGACTGCGGCTGGGTGACATGCTCGATACCGCGCACTATCCCGAGCGCCTGCGCGAGGTCATGGAATATCACAATCACACGCTGGAACACTACTTCAAGACGCAAGCCGTCGACTATCAGCAGGTGCTCGACGAGTCGCTGGCACAGGCCGAAGAGATCAGGCCGCTGGTGGCGGATATCCCGGGGCTGCTGCATCGCCTGCGCAGGCAGGGCAGCAACATCATGTTCGAAGGGGCGCAGGGTGCGCTGCTGGATATCGATCACGGCACCTATCCCTACGTGACCTCGTCCACCACCACGGCCGGCGGCGCGGCCAGTGGCAGCGGCGTCGGCCCGCGGCATCTCGACTACGTGCTGGGCATCGTCAAGGCCTATACCACGCGTGTGGGCGCCGGCCCGTTCCCGACCGAACTGTTCGACGCGGACGGCGACTATCTCGGCGAGAAGGGACACGAATTCGGTGCCACCACCGGGCGCAAGCGCCGTTGCGGCTGGCTGGATACCGTGGCGCTGCGGCGCTCGCTGGAGATCAACAGCGTGACCGGCATGTGCATCACCAAGCTGGACGTGCTGGACGGTCTCGAGACGCTGAAGATCTGCGTGTCCTACCGGCTCAATGGCAACAGCATTGACGTGCCGCCGGTGGGCGCCGACCTGCTCGAACAGTGCGAACCGGAATACATCGAAATGCCGGGCTGGTCGGAATCGACCGTTGGCGCGAAGCGACTGGAGGACCTGCCGGAGGCCGCGCAGGCCTACCTGCGCAAGGTCGAGGAACTGTGCGAGACCCCGATCGCCATTGTGTCGACCGGGCCGGACCGCGCGGAGACGGTTATCCTGCAGAATCCCTTCGGGTAGGGAGCCCGGGCATGGAACGCATAATGGAGCAGGAAAGAAGTGGTGCCGAGGAGAGGACTTGAACCTCCACGGGGTTACCCCCACTAGCACCTGAAGCTAGCGTGTCTACCAATTTCACCACCTCGGCGTGATGCAAGTCAGCCTGAAAGCTGCCTTGAGAGCCGCGAACTCTACCGCCTGCTTTTTAGCTTGTCAATTTGCCCGTTTTGCAACCGAATCAACATACACTTGAGTGAACCGCGATATGCCACGAAAAACCTCCAAAAAGACCGCCACCCGGCGCCGGCGTGACCCGCAGGCGAGTCGCGAGGCGACCCGCTACGCGAAGCCGATCGCCAGCCGCGAGCACATTCTCGACGTCATCGATGACGTCGACCACCCGGTCAACCGGGACGACCTTGCCGGCTTGCTGGGCATCGACGCGGAGGATGATCTCGAGGCGCTGCGCCGGCGCCTGAATGCCATGACGCGTGACGGCCAGCTGGTGCGCAACCGGCGCGACTGCTATGCACGGGCCGACCGCCTGGACCTGGTGGCAGGCCGCGTCATAGGTCACCAGGACGGCTTCGGCTTCCTGGTCACCGATGATCCCGGTGATGATGTATTCCTGTCGGCACGCCAGATGCGGGCCCTGTTTCACGGCGATCGCGTGCTGGCGCATATCACCGGTCTTGATCGCCGCGGGCGCCGCGAGGGGTCTGTGGTCGAGGTGCTCAAGCGCAATACCCACAAGGTCGTGGGGCGCTTTTACAACGAAAGCGGCGTCACCTTTGTAAGTCCCGACAGCAAGCGTCTGCCGCAGGAAATTGCCGTGCCGGCCGGCGAGTCCGGTGGCGCGGCACATGGCCAGATCGTCACGGTCGAGATCATCGAACAGCCGACCAAGCGTGCGCCGCCGGTCGGGCGGGTTATCGAGGTGCTGGGTGACCACATGGCGCCGGGCATGGAAATCGATATCGCCATACGCAGCCATGACGTGCCGCTGGCGTGGCCGGCGGACGTGGAAGCGGAGATTGCAGGTCTGGGCGAGGAGGTGCCGGCCGGGGCAAAACGGGGGCGCGAGGACCTGCGCGCATTGCCGCTGGTCACCATCGACGGCAGTGATGCGCGCGATTTCGACGATGCGGTGTATTGCGAGCGCACCCCCGGCGGCTGGCGCCTGCTGGTCGCAATCGCCGACGTCTCGCACTATGTCCACCCCGATACGGCACTGGACCGCGAAGCCCACGAGCGCGGCAACTCGGTTTATTTTCCGGAGCGGGTCATACCGATGCTGCCCGAAATCCTGTCCAACGGCCTGTGTTCGCTGAACCCGGATGTCGACCGGCTGTGCCTGGTCTGCGAGATGATCATCAAGCGTGACGGCCGCCTGCTGCGTTCACGCTTCTTCGACGGCCTGATGCGTTCGCATGCACGGCTGACCTACAGCGAGGCGGCAGCGGTCATGGTCGACCGGGATGCGGCGACATGCGGGCAGCATGAATCCCTGGTGCCGCATCTCGATGAGCTTTACCGGCTCTACCAGGCACTGCGCGGCGCGCGCACCAAGCGCGGCGCGATTGACTTTGAAACCACCGAGACCCGCATCATCTTCGGCAAGGAGCGCAAGATCGAGCGCATCGTACCGCTGGTGCGCAATGACGCCCACAAGGTCATCGAGGAGTGCATGATTGCCGCCAATGTCGCCGCGGCACGCTTCCTGGAACGCCACGACATGCCCACCCTGTACCGTGTGCACGCGGTGCCATCCGCCGAAAAGATCACCGACCTGCAGGAGTTCCTGAATGAACTGGGCCTCGGGCTGCGCGGCGGAGCCAAGCCGTCGGCGCGCGATTATTCCGCGCTGCTGGACGAGGTGCGCGGGCGCCCGGACGAGCACCTGATCAATACCGTGCTGCTGCGTTCCATGCCGCGTGCCGAGTACAGCCCTGTGAACATCGGTCATTTCGGGCTGGCGCATGACCACTATGTCCACTATACGTCCCCGATCCGGCGTTACCCGGACCTGCTGGTGCACCGTGCCATCCGTCACGTACTGGCGGGGAAAAAGGCGAAAACCTTCCACTATGGCGCCGGTACGATGCTCGACCTCGGCGAGCACTGCTCGGCAACGGAACGGCGTGCCGACGATGCAACCCGCGATGCCATCGACTGGCTCAAGT
>Ga0307423_1000957_pt1 | contig 18387 bp, 15 predicted proteins | sample SalMarWE160310MG_FD_202154 | JGI IMG/M metagenome (GOLD analysis project Ga0307423, IMG submission 202154) | Salt marsh sediment microbial communities from the Plum Island Ecosystem LTER, Massachusetts, United States - WE1603-10 | ecosystem: Environmental > Aquatic > Marine > Intertidal zone >...
TTTCACGAGACCAAGGCTTGAAGCTGGTGCAGCCAGGCGAAATCACCTTCGTGGTTATGGCTAGAAACGCAACCAACGAGCCGCACCGCCTAGTCGCCTCATCCATAGGCGTCGCCATCCCCAGCGGCAAGAACCAGTACGGCTACCTTTCAGAGCACCATTCTCATGGACAAACAGACGAGGCAGCAGGAGACTACGCCGAAGACCTCGCGGCAACAATGCTTGCAACCACCATGGGCATCCAGTTCGACCCGGAAACCGCTTGGGACGAACGCAAACAACTCTTCAAAACCAGCGGCTTAATAATCAAAACCGCCAACATCACCCAGTCAGCAACAGGAGACAAAAACGGGTTGTGGACAACAACCATAGCCGCGGCAGTTTTTGTGCCTCCAGAAAACGGAGCCCTTCTGAAAACCCGAAAGAAGCGCGCTTAAACGCGGGTTTAGCCTTCCGTTACGGGCTAGTGGTTGATTCAAAAGATTTATTGGATTCAGCTTCTCTTTTCTCTTGAATGGTTTATGAGCGGCTGAGATGAGTTATGGCTGAAGATGACGCGAACGCTGATTACATTTTGAACGTGTCCAATCTGACCGTTGAAATTTCAAATCAGCTAATCCTGAATAACTTGAATTTCAAGATTAAACGCGGCATCACGCTAGCCGTTGTTGGACCTAACGCCGCAGGCAAAACCACACTTTTCAGGGCACTGTTGAATTTGGTTCCGTACAGCGGAAAAATCGAGTGGATTGGAAAAGTGAAAATCGGTTACGTTCCGCAAATCTTGTCTGTTCGGGACATGCCGATTTCTGTTGGGGAGTTTTTGTCGTTTAAAAACGATTCCGAAGCCGACATTAAAGCTGTTCTAGCCTCTGTTGGACTAAGCGCTGAAACTGCCGATAAGGGTTTGGCGGCTTTGTCGGGTGGGCAGATGCGCAGGGTTCTGATTGCTTGGGCTATTGTGGATAAGCCTGATGTGTTGCTGTTTGATGAGCCTACAAGCGGGGTGGACTTGGACAGTGAAGAAGCCATCTACGGCATGCTTCGAAGCCTCACCGTGAAAAACGGGATTACACTGATGCTGATTTCGCATGACCTGCACATAGTCAGGGAATACTCGGATTACGCGTTGGCGTTGAACAAGTGCTTGGTGTTCTTCGGCGAATCAAAAGAAGTCATGAAGCCCGAAACGCAGAGGCTGATTTACGGAGAACCCATATGCCGAGAGTACGGTGACATCCATGCTTGAAACTTTAGTTTTCAGCGGAGTGGTGGCGGCAGCCGTCGGCGTTTCCGCAGGCTACCTCGGCTCAATCATGGTTCTTGAAAAGATGGCTCTTGTCGGGGACGCGCTGTCCCACGTTGCCCTGCCTGGGCTTGCGTTAGGCATCCTTTTCGGCTTTAACCCCCTGCTCGGCGGCTTCGTGTTCCTTTTCGTCTCAGCGGTTTTGATATGGTATTTGGGCAGGGTCACCAAGCTGTCTTTTGAAACGCTTGTGGGCGCAACGTTCACGCTTTCGCTGGCCATAGGTATACTTCTTTTCCCGAATTTGGACGCTCTTGAAGAAGCCTTGTTCGGCGACATCACGGCAGTCGGCCTAACCGAAGCTCTTGTTGCGGTGCTCATTTCTGCAGTGGTGATTGGCTTGACGCGGCTTATTTACCGAAAAATAGTTTTAGGGCTAATCTCTGAAGAACTGGCTACTTCAAAAGGCATCAACGTCGCCCGAATAAACCTGCTTTACCTGTTGCTTGTCTCTCTCACAGTGGCTGTAGGCATACAAATCACTGGCACGTTGCTGGTTGGGTTTCTGGTGGTGACGCCTGCCGCAGCCGCCAAAATCGTGAGCACCCACTTATCCAGGTACTACACGTTAAGCGCCGTGTTCGGGCTGGTTTCTGCGGTGGCGGGCATACTTCTGGCAAGCTTCTTCAATGTCGTGCCTGGCCCGATGGTGGTGATTGTCGGCATCATCATTTTTGTGGTCGCCTTGATAGTGAGGTGGCGCAGGAAAATTGGCTCCTGAAAACCAAGCTAAATAGGTGGGATGCAATTTTATGTTGAGGAGTTGTGATACATGAAGTACGCTGGAAGAACCGCAACCGCCATAATTCCCTATTCGCCTGACGAGATTCTGCTGATAAAAAGGCGCACCGTTCCCTTCCGTGGATACTGGGCTCTGCCTGGCGGAAGGGTTGAACCTGGCGAGACGGTGAAGCAAACCATAGTGAGAGAGGTGAAAGAGGAAACAGGGCTCGGTGTGGCGATTGTGCGCAAGCTTGGTGAGTACCATGAGCAGGGCGTGCAAGGCGGCTTCGAGTATGACTATTACCCCGCGTGTTTCCTTGTTGAAGTTGTGGGCGGAGAAATCAGGAAGCAGGAAAGCGAAATTGAAGAAATCAAACTGTTCAGCTTGAACGCTGTTCCAGAAGTTTTGGCGTTTGAGCACTCGCAGATGATTAAAGATTACATTGCAGCAAGGAAAACTGATGTCTAAGCTTTTTTCTGCTGTTTTTTGAGAAGTGCCGCGGTGAGCAGTGTTGCGCCAGCCAAAGCCGCCAACATGGTGCCTGCTGCAAATTCTGGTATGGCAGTGTACTTGTAGAAGAGTCCTTGGTTGTCGTTTACGGCTGTGTTGTCAAAGTTGTCGGTGGCTACTATTCTGTACTCCACTGTGGCTTGGTACGGCATCGCGGGTATGGTGGCGTTGAAGGTGTCCTGCGCAACCTGCACCATGGCGAGGTTTGTCCACAGTGAGTCGTTTCTGTATGCGAGGGTGACTTCCCTTACTCCGCTGGAGTCGAAGACATCAACGGAGACTTCCACTGTTTCGTCGGGCATCGGGTTTAAGGGCGTTTGAAGTGGCGTGTTAATGGTTGGCGCTGTCCCATCAGTGGCGGGTTGGTTCAGCTTGTAGATTTTTCCGTCGAAAGCGGTGAAGTAGAGCTCGCTGTTTTCATCTAACCCAAACGAAGTGATGCTTAAGGTGGTGTCAACCAGCAGCGTGTTCACGAACGTGCCGTCGCCTTGGAGTGCCCAGATTTTTCCAGACCCGTAGTCTCCGTAGATGTAGGCGCCGTCAAGGCTTGTCAAGGTTGAGCCTCGATAAGTATAGCCGCCGATTATGGCGTTTCCTTCATCATGACCGTATTCCCACACGGGCAATTCCAACCCTGTCTGATTGCAGCCTGTTGATGGCGAGAAGCAGAGGTTGCCTTCCATTATGTTCCAGCCGTAGTTTTTGCCTTTCGCAACCAAGTCTATTTCTTCTCTTTGGCTCTGACCCACGTCTCCTACCCAGAGTTTTCCAGTGGCTTGGTCGAAGCTGAATCGCCATGGGTTGCGGAAGCCGTAAGCGTAAATCTCTTCACGGTAGCCTAACGTGTTGCCAGCAAAGGGGTTGTCGGCTGGAATCCCGTAGTTTCTCCCAGCGGATGGCGAGTCCACATCGATACGCAAGATTTTTCCAAGCAGAGACGCCCTGTTTTGCGCGTGGCCCAACGGGTCACCTCCTGAACCGCCGTCGCCTAAGCCTATGCAGAGATAGCCGTCACCTCCAAAGGTGAGCTGTCCGCCGTTGTGATTGGAGAAGGGCTGGTTTATTTCCAACAGGGCAACCTCACTATTTGGGTCCGCTTGGTCGGGGTCATTAGACATGACGGAGTATCTGGCGATTATCGTTCTGCGGGGGTTATCTGCCACGTAGTTGACGTAGAAATAGCCCGTTTCGATGTAGTTCGGGTGGAAAGCCAGTCCAAGAAGCCCTTGTTCCCCACCGTAAAGTACGCGGTCGCTGATGTCAAGGAAAACGTTGGAAGCAGCCGTGTTCTCTGAGTTTTCAAAAACTATACTTCTGCCTGCCTGCTCAACCACGAAAAGCCTGTTTGAACCGTCGTCTGCTTGGATTATTCCGACAGGCTGGTTGAATGTCAAATTGGGAAAAGCTGGCTCCACGTTGTATCCGTTTGGGGTTTGACCTGAACCTTCATTCTTTTGCCCCGCAAAATAGATTATGATGAGGCTCAAAGCTAAGACACAGGTGAACACGGCAAGAATCAGCTTTCGGTTTACTTACGTCACCTCCATATACGCTGTTTAGCGGAAATTTTTCTATGACTTTACAATGTGTGCTTGTGAATTTGTTAAACTGGCAAAATTATTAAAATGTTGTAGTTGCCTACCTGCAGTCACATGTTTCAGAAACTGTGCCGTTCAGGAGCGACCTGTTTCACGGATGTTATTTGCTTTTCAGTTTTTCTTTGATGAGCATAAGCAGTTCTTCAGGTTTCACAGGCTTCACTAGATATGCGTCTGCGCCTTCGTCAAGTGCTTTGACGCCGCTTTCTAGAGATGGAAAACCTGTAATCATTATTTTGATTGTGTTTTTCAACTGTTTTTTTATTTTTGCAAGAAGGTCTGTTCCATCCATGTCGGGAAGCCTTATGTCCACTAAAGCCAAGTCATAATGGTTTTTATCGGCTTTTTCTATTGTTTCTTTTCCTGTTTCTGCCGTGTCAATTTTGTAACCGTTTTTTTGAAGAATACGCGTGAACGTTCTAAGTATTGACTTATCGTCGTCCACTACGAGAATTGTCCTGTTTTTTTCCACCCATTAAACCTCCTATCATTTGGAACTTCATCGTGAATTTGGTGCCTTTTCCCACACTTTGCTTTCAAAGACTATTGACCCGCTCGCTGTGAGCTTCTACCAACCGCTTGCACACAGACAAACCGAATCCTCGCCCTTTGGATTTCGTGGTAAACAAAGGTTTAAAGATTTTGTTTCTGTTTTCTTCCAGTATCCCTAAGCCCGCGTCTCCGACACTTAGGCATCCATTCCATTTTCTTGAGTCGCTTTTATTGTTAGTGTGCCGCCGCCAAGCATGGCTTGTATAGCATTGGTGATTAAATTTATGAGGACACGCTTTATGATATATTTGTCCACAATTAACTGCCGTATGTGTTATTCAATCAAGATTAAAACTTTTATGTTCTCGGGTATAGCAATACTCAGAAATGCGTCTTTAACACTTAGGCAAGTCAACCTTTTCGAATTTTCGGGTAAAAGCTCACGAAACCCTGCAAGTCTGAAACAATTTTGCTGATGAACCGCCCTTGCTACTCACTCGTCTCCAAGCTTTCCTTTTCGCTGCGCTAACAAAGTGTAAACGAAAAATAAAAGCTGGAATTTTTACATTTTGAGCAATCTTTTATATACGTAAATGTTTAAAACTATGTTGCGGAGTTGTAGACGAGAGGGGCCTTCAAGGTTGAGTGAGAAAGACATCACGAAATTTCTTCAGGTCCTCAGCTTGTCAAAAAGAGAAATACAGGTCTACATGTTTCTCGCTAAAAGCGGTGTTCAATCAACAAGTTTCGTCGCTAAACGGCTTAAAATGGAGAGAGTGCAAGCCTACAGGACATTCAAGAAGCTTCAGGAAAAAGGCTTCATTGAGGCAACCATAGAAAGACCCACCCGCTTCACCATAGTTCCTTTTGAGACGTTGCTGGACACGTTCATTAACTCCAAAAAAACCGAAGTGGCAAGGTTAAATGAGCAGAAAGAAAAGCTTATGTCCACTTGGAACGCAATCAGCGCTCCCGAATCTAGTTATCCAGTCGCCAAGTTCTCCGTCATCACTGGAAAAAAGAAGATTCACACAAAAATGGAGAACATGATTGAAGAATCCGCCAAAGAAGTTTTAATTTTAACAACCAGCGTAGGTTTGATTCAAGAAGACATTGCGGGAATTTTCGATGCCGTAATGCACCCCGCTCAGAAGCGCCATGTCAAATTTAAAATCCTAACTGAAGTTACAAACGGCAACCTCAAAATAATGGAGCGGGTATGCCAGAACTTCTCCGCTGCAAACGGGAACATCAGGTGTCGACACTTAACCTTGAACTCCACCTTTTTCCCCCGGTTCCTAATCAAAGATGAGGAAGAAGCTATATTATATTCTCCAGTTGGGGAAAAAACCTCCGTGCTGAACCTCGAAGATGAAGGCTTATGGATAAACGATAAAATGTTCATTTCAATCATCAAAGCCTTTTTCGGTCGAATGTGGCAAAGCGCCGTAGAAGTGTCAAGACGCGTTGACGAGTTGAAAACTGGAATACCGATGGGCGAAACAATTGTGATAAACGACCCAGACGAAGCTTGGGAAAAAATCACAAAAGTTCTAAAAACAGCCGAAAAAAGCGTGGTTTTCATCACCTCCTCGCAAAGCATAAACAACCTTCTGGAACACGACCCCTTCAGGAAGTACTGCACGAAAGGCATGAAATGCCAGCTTATGGCTTCAATAGACATGGATAACCTTGAAACCGCCCAGAAACTCTCAGCTAACTACGAAATCAAACATGTCCCAATCAGCTACCTCACCATGATGGTGGTTGACGACAAACACCTCTTCATGTTTAAAAAACCGTCTTTAAACGAAACAGAAAACCCGTCAGGCTTCTACTTGGTGGATACGTTCTACTCTAACGACCCGAGTTCAACTGAACGCGTAAGCGAAATGCTCCGTGACATCTGGAAAAGAGGCATAGACATCTCGGAAATAAGCTCCCAAGCAGGCATGAAAATGCCTTCTGTGGAAGTTAAAGCAGCAGAAACCGTGTTGAAACTCGTTAAAACGATGCTCCAAACAGGTGTCAACTCCATCATAATAACCGAAAACCAAACGCCAATCGGCATGATAAACGACAGGGACATCTTAAAAGAAATAGTTGAAAACAAGAAAAACCCCCAAAAAACACTGGTGAAAAACCTCGGATACACACCGCTGATCCTACTTGGCGACGATGAATCCATAATGCACGCCGTCAAAGTGATGCGTGAAAAAGGAATGAAACGGGCTGCGCTGGTCAAAAACGGGCGGCTAGTGGGCATGTTAACTGATGATCTCGCCAAGAAGATGACCGTTACAGCGTGAAAAAGGTTTAACGAAAATAATTGTGAGGAATTAGCTGTGAAAAGCCGGTTTTACAGAGCCGCGTTCACTTAATGGGTTTGAGTTATGGAGAAAACTGTCTCGGCGAAAGAAACGATTATTAATGCTCCGTGTTAACCATAGCTCGGTGGATAATACCTTTGAAGTTGAGACTTCAGACACCTGTCATAATTGTAAACTTTAAAACGTACTTGGAGGCTACAGGTCGAAGAGCGGTCGCTTTAGCCAAGCATGCTGAAAAGGTGAGTAAGGAAACAGGCGCTTACATTGTTGTGGCACCTCAATGCACTGATATCTGCAAAGTGGCAGAATCTGTCGAGATTCCTGTTTTTGCCCAGCACATAGACCCCATAACGCCCGGCAGCCACACAGGCAAAGTTCTCGTGGACTCAGTCAAGGAAGCAGGCGCGGTTGGAACGTTGATTAACCATTCTGAACGGCAACTGAAACTCTCGGACATTGACGCGGTTGTGAAAACGGCTGCTGAAAAACATCTTATCAGCTGCGTATGCACGAACAACCCAGCGGTCAGCGCCGCGGTTGCCTACTTGAACCCCGACATAATCTCCATTGAACCGCCCGAGCTGATCGGGTCAGGCGTGGCGGTTTCTAAGGCTAAACCTGAAGAAGTCACTAAAACCATAAAGCTTGTCCGTAAAGTTAACGCTGAGGCGCATATTTTGTGCGGTGCGGGTATAAGCCACGGTGAAGACGTTGCGGTAGCGTTGAAGCTGCAAACGCAGGGTGTGCTTGTTGCAAGTGCTATTGTGAAAGCGAAAGACCCTTATAGCGTGCTACTAGAGTTTGCAGACGCAACAATATAACAGCGTGTGAATAATCGTGAAAGTTGAAGCTGAATGCGCCGCTTGCCTGCTTTCGAGGGCAACCGCAGAAACCTACTATGCCACAACTAACCCTGCGCTGCGTTTCCGAACCATAAAAGAAGTTATGAAATTGCTGAACAGGGAGTTCAGACCCACCACTGTTCCCGCTGACATAGGCACAAAACGCGACCGCTTGATAAAAGAGCTGACAGGCAGCCCTGACCCGTACAAACGGAGCAAACAGATGAGCAACGAAAAAGCCGCCAAACTATATCCGTACGCGAAAAAGCTTGTGGAGAAAGGCTACACGCAGCAGGAACGGTTCAAGAAAGCGTGCTTATGCGCCATAGTGGGTAACATACTGGAGTTCGACATTCCAGGTCACAAATTCACGTTTCGCTCTTTAACCAAGAGCTTCAGGGACGCCGCCAAAGACCTTGTTATAGACGACATTGATGAGGCTTACGAGTTGGCGAAAAAAGCTAAAAGTGTTCTTTTCTTGGCTGATAACGCGGGCGAAATCGTTTTTGACACGTTGCTGGTTGAGCAGTTGAAGAACATGGGGTTGAAGGTGACGTACGTTGTTAAGGGCGGTCCAGTGCTTAACGATGCCACGTTGGAGGATGTGGAGCCTTCAGGGATGGGTAAACTCGCAGACAAAATAGTCACCACGGGCACCGATGCGGTTGGGTTTTTGCCAAAAGAAGTTTCCAAAGAGTTCCTGAAAGTCTACGAGGCGGCGGAACTGGTTTTCGCTAAGGGCATGGGCTACGCCGAAACCTTAACCGAACTCAAACTCACCAAGCCTCACCTGCTCCTTTTCAGAACCAAGTGTACTCCAGTAGCAAACTATTTCTGTTCAGCACGCGATAAGAATATCGCCAAGCTGATGCCTTAAAATGAAATTGCCCGCCATAACCATAAATCGAGAAGCGTTTGGACATTTTGATGAAACCGTCCGCAGCGAATGGCTGATTACGAACGGTCTCGGCGGCTACGCTGCCAGCACCATTTTAGGAGTGAACACGCGGAAATATCACGGTTTGCTCGTAGCCGCATTGCATCCGCCTGGAGACCGCACCGTCTGCCTCGCAAAACTGGACGAAGAGGTCGCGGTGGGCAGCAACACCTACCCGCTTGGCACCAACGAATTCCACGACACAGTTTATCCGCAAGGACATGTTCACCTGAAAGCGTTCGCGCTGGACCCCTTTCCAAGGTACGTTTACACAGTGCAAGAAATTGAAGTGCAAAAAACGGTTTTCATGCCTAAAGACAAAAACGCTGTAGCCGTAAAATACAAGGTTTTGAACCAAGGCATGGCTGAAGCAAAAATCCGCGTTTACCCCCTGCTAACCTGCAGGCATTTTCACACGGTCATAGACAAGCGAAAAAACCCGCTGAGCTTCAACCAACGCCAAAACGGCGGAACAATGGAATTCAATTTTAACAATCCAAAAGCTACGGTTTCAATTCGCTCCACCATGGGCGAATTCAACGAGAAACCCGAGTGGATAGAGCGGTTGTGTTATTGTGAGGAAGCCAGCCGAGGCGAAAGCAGCGCAGACGACTGTTACCAGCCTGGGTACTTTGAAGTGGTGGTGCCTCATAAGCGGGACAGAGACTTCGCCGTGGTCGCGGCGGCAAGCGAGAACAGCCAAGAATGCCGAGAAACTTTAGACTCCTTATGCAACGCCATATATGATGTTGAAGAGCAGCTTGCTTCTGAGATTGAGGAACGCACGAGCCTGCTGACAAATTTTTATGATGCGCGCATCCAAGTTCCAGCGAGCGACTGGCTGAACTGGATTCTTTTAGCGGCAGACGCTTTCGTAGTCACGGGCGGAGGCGACAGGAAAGCCGTCGTGGCAGGGTACTTCTGGTTTGAAACGTGGGGCAGAGACACCTTCGTCTCGCTGCCTGGTTTGCTGCTTACCACTGGCAGGTTCGAGGACGCGCGGAAAATCCTCTTGAACTTCATGCTTCACAGCAAGCAGGGGTTGATTCCCAACTTCATTCAAGACCTGTCAGGAGAACCCGCTTACAACACGGTTGACGGCACACTATGGTATATTAACGCTGTTCTGCAGTACTTGAAGTACACTGGTGACTTCCCGTTTGTTCAACAGCAACTTTGGAAAAACCTGCAGGCAATAGTTGAAAGCCACCAGAAAGGAACAGCTTTCGGCATACACGTGGACAGCGATGGATTACTTATTCATGGTCCGCGGCTTACGTGGATGGACGCCGAAGTGGACGGCGAAGGCGTGACACCGAGGGCTGGGAAAGCCGTGGAAATCCAAGCATTATGGTATAACGCGTTAAAAACCATGCAGCTCTTAGCCGCCAAGTTTGACGAGGCACGCTTAGCTGAGAAATACGAGGACATGGCGGTTAAGACGCAACAGAGTTTTAACGCGAAGTTTTGGAATGGCGAAAATGGCTTGTTCGATGTGGTGACAGATTCAGGTGTTGACGCGTCGCTTAGACCCAACCAGATAATCGCGGCGGCTTTAGACTTCACGATGCTATACAACGCGCAGAGCGAGCGGGTTGTTGACGTGGTGCAGCGTGAGTTGGTGACCCCTTGTGGTCTGCGTACGTTGGCGCGGGGTGATTCGCGGTACAGGGGCATGTACGTGGGTGACAGGCGTAGCAGAGACCAAGCTTATCATAATGGTACGGTTTGGGCTTGGCTGCTTGGGGCGTACGTGACGGCTTGCCGTAAGGCGCAGATTAGCAGTGACTACGATTTGAAGCATCAGCTTACGTCCTTGTTTTCTCAGCAAATCTTTCAAGCTGGCTTGGGCACTGTAAGCGAGATTTTTGACGGTGACCCTCCTCACGAGCCCAGAGGTTGCGTCGCTCAAGCGTGGAGTGTAGCTGAGCCTTTTAGGGCATACCTTGAAGACGTGGTGTGGATTAGGCCAAAATACGAGAAAGAAGTGTTGCAGGGTTTAAGCCCGTAGAGCTTTTCTGAGTTCCTCAGCTGACGTTTCAGGCTTAACTGTGTTGATGTACATTCCAGTGTTCTTTTCAAACCCAGCCCAAATGGACAAGCGCGGATAAACCTCCAAATGCCAATGATAATAGTTGTCGGCCTCACGATTGATGGACATGTGGAAGCCATAATTGTAGGGCGGGTCGTTCACCAGTGTTTTCAGCGCTTTCAGGCTTGCCTTTAACGTTTCCGCGAACGCTGCTGCTTCGGCTTCAGTTAGGTCGAATATGTTGGAGGCGTGTTTTTTGGGAAGTATCCAAAACTCCAGTGGATGCACGCTGGCGTAGGGAGCAAAAACCACAAAATGCGTGTTTTCCAGCATTAAACGTGGACCTTTTGTTTCCTTTTGGATTATGTCGCAGAAGACGCATTTTTTGTGTTGTTCATAGAATTGTTTGCTTGCCGCCATCTCTTCCGCGGGGATTCTGGGAACGGTGGGCGTGGCGATCATCTGGCTGTGAGCGTGCGAGAGCGAGGCGCCTGCTTCTTTGCCGTAGTTGCGGAAAATCGAAACATACCGCACGTATGGTTTAGCAGACATGTCGCGGAGCCTGTCAATGTACGCGTTGATTAGAAGCTTTAGTTGGGGCAGTTCAGCGTCTGCTGGGTCTTCGTCGTGTTTTGGCGACTCAATCAAAACCTCGTGGTGCCCGATGGCATAGCCGAAGTTTTCGTTTTTCATTATTATCTGTGTTTTGTCTGCGGGGTCTTTTGGCGGCGTGAAGGCGGGGTAAAGGTTTGGAATGACGCGTACAAGCCAGTTTTTGCTGCGTGTTCCGTTTTGGTCTTTGCTTTTTTCTATTTCTCCGTTCTGTTTCAAGTAAAGCATGACTGCAGGCGGGGTCATTTGTTCGTTTCCCACGCAGAGAGGGCACACGCTGTTTTCCGCTGATTCGGTTTTTTGTTTAGCGAAGTCTGTGGGTCTCCTGCTGCGTTCAGTGGCTATGACAACCCAGCGGTTTAGCAAGTAGTCTTTTCTTAGCTCGTTGTAAACCATCGCGTTAAGCTCCTGACACAATAGGCAAAATGGCTTAACCGCATTTATAGCATTTCCGAAAACCTCACACCTGCTACGCCAGCAAAAAGCCACTACTGATCCTGCTAAACGGAAAAATAGTTGGGTGAGTTGACCGCGGCGCTCGAGCGATACTGGAGGGATATGTTCGGCTCTTTGCCGCCTGTCAACTTCACCCCTTTTTTGTTCCAAACCTGTGCCGGGTGTCACGTCACGGGTGAGGCATTCTAAGCGCCCAATACTTATGCCTCTGCACCCCTTTTAGCGCAATTGACATAAAAAACTTAGGAAATTAAAATCAAAACCTTTAATCACGCTTAATCTGAAAAAAAGTCTGTATAAAAAACGGATTCAGATTCAGAACAGCAAAAAACGCTGTAAACTGAATCTTCCTAGCCTTAGTGGACGCCGTTATGGCGTTTCGGGTTTAGAAGAAGCTGACGATGGGTGAATCGTCTTGTTGCTGGTTGGCTATTTTGTCTATTGTTGTTTTTGTTAAGGCTTTGATGTTGTTGAAGTACGAGAGTTCTCCGTGGCTGACGAGTGTGATGGCTGTGCCTTCGTTTCCCATTCTGGCGGTTCTGCCTATGCGGTGGAAGTAAACTGGCGCTTCTAAGGGTACGTCAAAATTTATGATGTGGGTTATGCCTTCGATGTCTAAGCCTCTTGCGGCAACGTCGGTTGCGACCAGCAACTTGAGCTTTCCTTCTCGGAAGACGTTGGTTACTCGGTCTCTCTGTGCTTGAGTGAATCCTGCGTGTAGTGCTTGGGCGTTGTAGCCTCTCCTTCGAAGCTTATCTGTTATGGCGCTTGTGCCTCTGCGTGTTTTGCAGAATATTATGGCTCTGCCTATGTGATTTTCCTCTATAATGTCGCATAGTTTTTCGAATTTGCCGTGGGGGTTCACCAGCATGTAAAACTGTTTCATCTGTGTGAGCGCGATTTCGTCTTTGCTTACGAGTATTTTTTCAGGGTTTCTCATGTACCTGTCGCAGACTCGCATAACCGTATCTTCTATGGTTGCTGAGAACAGTGCTGTCTGCCTGTCCCGCGGTGTTCTCGAGAGAATATATTCTATGTCTTCGATGAAGCCCATGTCCAGCATCCTGTCTGCCTCGTCAAGAACCACCATCTTAGCAGAATGCAGGTTCAATGCGCCCCGTTTAAGCAGGTCGATTAGGCGTCCTGGCGTGCCCACCACGATGTGAACGCCATGTGTTAATTCTCGTATCTGTCTCTGGATTGATTCTCCGCCGTAAACCGCCAAAACCCGCAGTCTTGTGTGCTTCGCGAACAGCTTCATGTTGTCCGCTACTTGCACGGCTAACTCGCGTGTTGGCACCAAAATTAGCCCTTGAACTTTTCTGTCTTCAGGGTTTAACTTTTCAACCATGGGCACTCCGAACGCGGCGGTTTTTCCTGTGCCCGTTTGTGCTTGCCCGATGACATCTTTGCCTTCGAGCAGCGGTATTATTGCTTGAGCTTGAATCGGAAAAAGACTTTCAAAACCAAGCTCGTCTATGCCTCTCAAGACTTCCCTGCTTAAGGGTAAGTCCTTGAATGCTTGTATTTCCATTATTTTTATTTTCTCCTGCCACAAATTTTTTCATGGCTTCCAAAAAGCTCTTTCTTGATGCTTCGTTAGTGACATGATGAATGTGACATACCAACACCATCAATTCACATATAAAAAGGTTTAGCTTCATTCCAACAAAAAGAATCCGTTTCCACGCTTATTTCGCCTAAAAAACAGAAAAATGAATTGTTTGAGAGCGGAATGAAACTTTTGCCTTTTACTCGTTTATTCTTTCCACAGCTTCAGCGCCACTTTGAGTTCCTTATGCGTTTCAGCATACGCCACTAATGTTTTACCCTGTAGTGTGGCGTCAACAGCTTGTCGCATGGCTGTTGCTCCTGCAAATGTTCCGTCTGTGTGTCCGTGTATGCCTCCTCCTGCTTGGATGACGAAATCTTTCCCAAAATATTTCATCAACGCTGGCACCAGCTGGGGGTGCAGTCCGCCTGAAGCAACTGGCAGGACAGGTTTCAACCCAGCCGTCTCCATTTTCAGAGCGTCGATGTTCTCCAGCACTTCTTCTTCGGTTTCAGACATTTTCCCCACGATGGTTCCCACGTGAAGTTGATCCACACCGATTATCCGCGCCACCTTGGCGATGGCTCGCATGGATATGCCGTGCTTCGGGTTCTTGGTGAACGCGGCGTGACCTGCCCTGTGCGCGTGAATCACCAGCTTGAAGTTCTGGTCTCGCAGGGTTTGCAGGGCGGACCAGCCGCAGGTTAAGATGTCCACCATGACGTATCTTCCGCCGTGGTCCAGCACGTACTCGGCTCTCTTGAGCATGGTTTCGGTTTCCGCTGTGATGTTCGCCATGTAAACTTTGCGTTCGCCAGTTTCCTTTTCGGCTTTGTCTCTGCCTTCCAGCGTCTCAACAATGCGCTCTTCAAAAGGGTTGAATTTTTGGCTGCTGAGGTTTTCGTCGTCTTTCACGATGTCGCAGCCTCCAGCCCACGCTTCGTAAGCCACTTTTGCGTGGTCTCGGGTTTTTAAGCCCAGCTTCGGCTTGATTATGGTTCCCACTAGAGGGCGCTCTGGCACCTTCAGCAGTTTGCGGATTCCTGGTATGCCGAATCTGGGTCCTTTGAAGCTTTCCGCAAGTTTAGCTGGCAACTCCAAGTCGTTGAGCCGCAAGTTCTTCAGTGCCTTCAAGCCGAAGACGTTTCCTGCCACGCTGCTCAGGATGTTAGGCATGTTTCCCTCCTCAAAGAGCTCTATGGGATACGCTATTTTGATCGTGTTGCCTTCGATGCTGAATACGCGGGCTGCAAACTTCGCCATGTACGGCTCTGTCGTGGTGAGTTCCGTCCATGTGCCGATGGAGCTTTCAGCGGCGACTCCGCCTGCGGCTTCTTTCAGGCTGATGCCTTCTGGCTCAACGTGAAACGTGCAGATTAAATCTGTTTCTGATGGCTTGTATTTTGAATCCACAAAGTCTATGTACTTCAAAACTGGCTTCCTCAACGCTATTGTGGGTGAGGTTTCCTTAAAATCTTTAACTACCACATTTTACTTTAAACTATATACTTGCTCCGCCGAATCTTTTGGGTTTCCTGTAGAAGTGCATTTGAACGCCGTTGAAGGTTGCTTCGTCGTATTTTGTCCAGCCTGCTTTTCCCAGCTCTTTGATTTCTTCGGGTGTGGTTGCGGTGGCTATGTCGTAGTCTTCGTTTTTGTACTCTATTGTGTGTATGTATTTCATGGTGTTTTGGATGTTTTTGTGGCGTAGCATTCTTTTTATTTCGAGGACGTTGCCGTTGGTGACGTGGGCGAGCATTGATCCGCCCCAGTGTCGGTAGGATTTGAAGCTGATTTGTAGCAGTTTTGGGTTTTGAAGGTAGGCTGCTGCTCGTGTTCTTAGTTTGTCAAAGCTGCTTTTTATGGCTGGGTAGGTTGTGGGGAAGATTCGTTTGTCTTTTTTTGGTAGCTGGTTGAGCATGGCTGTGAGTTGGGGTGATAGTTGGCATCTTCCGGGCAGGTGTCCTTTTACTGGGTGATTGATTGTCAGAATGTCGTCGTTGAGGTCTCTCCATTCCGCTCTTAGGATTTCTCCAGGGTCGGCGAAGGTTTCCTTTAGGCATTGTAGATAGGTGGTCATGCGTTTGCTGTGGGAGGCGTTTATTAGCTGGTCGAGGTCTTTTTCGTCTGGAACGTAGAGTAAGGTTTCGCCTTGTTTGTAGTGTGGTGGCTCCCAGACGAGCCCTTCCATCTTGCAGAAGGCGTCGTAAGCGTAGGTGGCTAGCATTTTTGTGGTTTCTGCCCATGGTCCACGGTCGTTGCCGTGTCTGTCGTGTTTTCTGTGGCGTGCAATTTTGGTTTTCACGTTCTCTGGGTCTAAGAGGTTCGCGCCATCTTTGGCGAGAGATTTTATCAGGTCAAGGTAGCAGCTGTCTTCATAGTAGCCTTGTCTTTCTAGGTATGCCATGTACTTCGTGATTAGGCCCCTAGTTTCCTCCGGCAGTTTCGTTAAGTCTCCCGCAACAGTCTTTGTTTCTGTTGCAGTGGTCAAATTTTTCGCTTCCTCGCGGTTTGCGCATATTCGACGCTTAGAAACTAAGGCGCTTGCTGTATTTATTTGCCATTTTAGGTTTTTCCGTGGTGGTTTTTCCGAAAATCTGAAAGCGCAGTCTCTGCACAACCAACGTTGAACGCTGGAGCCATCCGATAAATATCGCAGTCCGTCGCGGTAAAGCCTCTTTGAGCCGCATTCTGGGCATAGGGGGCTGGCGCTGGCGGATCCTTTAGAATCCGACTTCCCAACTTTTTGTGAACCAGCTTCGTCGAATATGCTTGCGTTTCGGAAGCCAGCCTTTCCCTCATTCAAATGCAAAGCTCACCTTTTTTGTTTAAAATTTTTAAGTGGAATATCTACAGCCTCGTACACAGCCACGTAAACACATAATTCTGGAAAATATCTTAAAGCGCGAATTGGCGGATTCATTCTTGACTGCTCGCGTTTTCTGGCTTCGCTTCGCGCAATCGCCAAGATGCTGCCAAACTCTGTTGTTTTTTCGTTAATTGCTATGACAAGAGCTTTCAGAATTTTCATCTACCCTCCAGTTTTTAGGATCAACTTTAGCCTGCTCAAGATGCTTCTCGCAAAGACGAAAAGACTTTGAATCTCGCCAAACCCCAGAGGCTACCGCAGGCTCTTTACACTCCCTAAAACCACACATATCAACATCGAGCTTTCGACGCGGGCGAAGATTCCGTTCAATGTTTATGCGATCAATTACGATAGTTTGACCGAAGTTAACTTGTTCTTTCTGCAAAGCTAAAACGGCAATCATAAAACATTAAAATAATGGTCTGCAAACCGAGCCAAAATAAGCTTTGGCTACGGGTTTAAAGGCTGAATAAAGCCCCGTATCACACCTGAAACCCACAGGTTTTCTAACGCCGCTAAACACGTTTTGAGGGTCAACCTTGAAAACAGGAAAAGACGAAAGCCCTTTTGATAAAGTGAAGCCCACTTGGGCTGGAGTATCTTCCTTTTTTGCTTTCACCCGTGAATGCAAAATCAGTTATCAAATCGGTTGGGAACGTATTTGAAGCTTAGAGTTAGTCTCCGTTTTGAAAGCGCTCCGTAAAGGTCTTTGCGACCAACCCACTTTCCTGACACATGCCCTACCCTTGTTAAACACCATCTGCTTTTCTTATTGATGTTTCTAAATTGTGGGTTGCTCGTTGTAATGAAAAGAGGCACACTTGTTTTCGCTGTCCAATACTCAGCTATAGCCGTGAGAAAACGTGTGCCAATTCCTATACCCTGATAATCTGGCAGAACCACGAGACGGCTAACACGCCAATACTTCTCCTTGTACGGCGAACATAACAGCGCTATGAAGCCCACGGGCGTATTATTGTAGACTGCAACAAAGCACCTTGATGCCTTATTGAGCTCAGTATTCAGATAGTGATAGTTCCTAAAGAGCCGCCACAAGTGGTGAGTACACTGGTGGATTGAAACCTCAATTTGTGGTCGCCGTCTTTTTTTTTAATGAAAGACATATCATCGGTGCAGAACACCCAGTCAGGCTCCAACCAATCCACCACATCATAATGACAAGTGACAGCTACGAACCGCTTGCCTGTACGTCTTACGGCTTTGGCGATGGCAAAAGCGCTAACCTTGGCGATTTCGCGGTCCACAACACTGGTGAACTCATCAAACACTATAAGCTGCTGCTTTAGACAGAGGGCTCGGGCGATGTCAACGCGCATCTTCTCCCCTTGGCTCAACTGCTCGTAGGCTTTCAGCCAATCAGGAGGCGAAGCAAAACCAACATTGCACAAGGAACTAGTTATTTCGCCGACAGATACGTTCTCAGGAAAGTCGTCAAGCACCGTCGCGCTCTTGTATTCAAAACCTCGAATCAACTCTTTAGGGAATAGCTGTTGGGCTATGCTTGTCTTGCCCGTCCCGCTTCTGCCCACGATAACTCCGATCTGCCACTTCTCACCCTCAATAGGAATAGACCCAACAAACTGCTTCTGCATTTTCACGTCGTTCAGGGTGAAGCTGCCGATGACGCTTTGCGCTCTGAAGCTTTCGGGGCGACTCCACGTTTTCACAATGTTAAAACTCGGCACTTATACCCCTCCAGCCTAAGCTTATTGTAAACGCTTTCCTGCTCCGCTTCATCCTTGCAGGAGACAACAACCTCAAAAGTCTCACGATATTCAACTTCCCCTACATCACCGTCAAAGTACGTTTGCAGCTTCTCATCGGAAAACCCAAGCAAATACTTCAAATCCTCCTCGGCTTTTGCGTCAACAATAATTCTGAACTCCTCAGCATCCAACTCCTTCACGTGTTCGCCCCTAAGCTTATTCAGCACCTGCCTCAATAGCCGACGATCCACATCCGCAACTGGGAGCCTGATCACGCTGCACTCGGTCATGCCCAACTCTTTCATGGCTAAGGCTCTTTGTTCCCCGTCAGCAACCAAAAGATCCTTGTTCGTAACTATCGGAATAATGTCGCCCCACTTGCGAATTGAAGCTTTAAGCC
>Ga0307423_1000958_pt1 | contig 18386 bp, 18 predicted proteins | sample SalMarWE160310MG_FD_202154 | JGI IMG/M metagenome (GOLD analysis project Ga0307423, IMG submission 202154) | Salt marsh sediment microbial communities from the Plum Island Ecosystem LTER, Massachusetts, United States - WE1603-10 | ecosystem: Environmental > Aquatic > Marine > Intertidal zone >...
TAAAAGGGCTCACGATCCAAGACAGGACAATGGTAATCAGGGTGGGCCAGTGCACTGCCGCCGTGCCTGAGGTGACCAGGCCGAAGCCCAGCATGGCGCCTACCACCGAGTGGGTGGAGCTGACCGGAAGCGAAGCCAGCGTGGCAAAAAACACCCAGAACACGGCGGCCAACAGCGCCGCGCAGAGGCCCAAAGTGAGCGCTTGGGGGCTGCCCACCGCGGCCGGGTCCACGATGCCCTCGCTGATGGTGGCCGTCACCCGCGAGCCCAAAAAACCGCGCCGATGAAGTTGAGTATGGCGGCGATGCTCACAGCCTGGCGGATGGTGATGGCCTTGGCGCCCAGGTTGAAAGCCACTAAAAAACCCAGGCCAGCGGTAAAGTAGAAAGTCAGCTCGAAGAAATCAAAGGAAAGAGCTCCCGTTCGCGATATCAGGCTTGTTAAGAAAGCAGAGCTGTAATGCTATAAAAAGGCGGACGGTTATGGCAACCGAAATAAGCTCTTGGCGTTGGCGCTGGTGACCTCAGCCACCGCGAGCGGGGTGAGGCCTTTGAGTTCGGCCACCAGGCGGCAAGTCTCGGCCACGCGGACCGGTTCGGTCGGTTTGCCGCCGTGGACCACCGGCGTATCGGTCTCCAGCAGCAGGCGCTCCAGGGGGCAGGCCTGCACTGCGGCGCGGTGGGGCGGGCTCAAGGCCGCAGAGGGCGTGGCCGAGATGAAGTGCCCCGCCTCAAGAACCTGGGGCAGCAAGTCTGGCGCGGCGAACCAGTGAAAAACCGCCCGCACCCCGGCCTCGCCCAACATGTGCAGCACGCGGCGCTCGGAAAAGCGGCAATGAACCAGGGCGGTCAGGCCGTGCCGGGCGGCAAGTTCCAACTGCGCGGCCAAGGCCGCGGCTAGGTGGAGGTTTTGGGAAACAAAAGCCACTTCATCTTGCCAGGTGTCCTCAGCCACTTGCCAGGGGTGCAGGCCAAGACAGGGCCACACCCGCCTATCTTCCGCCGCCAGTTGCAGGGCCAAGCGCCCGGAAGCGGCTTCCATGGAAACCGCAGCCACCGCCTCCACCCCGGCCTCCCAGGCCCGGGCCAGGGCCGCGCGGGGATCATCCAGGCCTTCGAGATGCGCGTGGGTGTCAATCATGATCGCTTTCGTTCATGATGCCAGAGCGTTGTTTGAACCAAGGGAAAATTGGGGTGCGAGCGGTGGAAGTGTTATTGATGGGATCTCTTTCAAACCATTCATATTTCCATATTTTCGCTTTAAAGAACTCCAAGCCAAAATCAGGATTGCGTTTGCACGCCTGAAATGCCGTGTTCAATATATACACAATTTCCCGTATTCGTTGATAAAATAAAACTTTTTTGATCTGGCGCCTAATATATATAGCGGCTAGGATAATGACGATAAAAAAGAGAGCATTAGTTAAATATATAAAGAGCTTCCCAGAATCAATATATTCGTGAGGCTTAACAAATTTATAATTGATATAGAGAAGCACAAAGACAGTTGCCAATGAAAAGCAAGCTAAGTAGAGTAAATATTTCATAGCGTACCAGATTGAACTGCTCAATCTTACCAATGCCTCGTTTCGTGCGACATCGAGATATTTATCAGGGAAATAGAATTTGATATTGTCTTTTAATACATTAATAAACATTTTACTTCTTCGGTAATAAGCTTCATCAGCTGGTTGCTCATCACCATTTTGGTCTTTACTATTTTTATTGTTGGTTAGTTTTTCACTTTTGTTTTTGTTTGCTGGTTTTGGCGGTTCCCATGGAACTAGCTTTGCAAGGTGAGGCAGCCTGTAATTTAAATATCTTTTTAAGTATTCATAAGGCCATTGAAAGTCTTTTGAATAATCAATTTTTGTTGTATAATTCGGCTCTGTTTCGCTTTTTATCGGCAATTTTATTATTAAATATCTTTTTAAATGATCATAGATGCGTCGGTATCCTTTAGGGTGATCAGTTGCCTTTTCTAGTTTTAACTCTGCAGACCCTTTTATTGGTGGATTATCGTCTTTAATTGATTTGTATTGAGCCTTGATACTTTTAATGTCAACTTCTTTTGGGCCTTTGCGGAAAAAGAGAAAACCTAGAATATAGCTGATAACAATTGAAAAGAAAACTAGCTCCCACCTAAATGTGTTTATCTCTGCTAAAGGGACAACGCAATTGTCACGCCAAGTGCTTGCCCAACAATAATACAGGCCATATAGCATCAAGAGGAATAACAGCCAAAATGTCACTCCCGGTATGAGAATGCCAAAAAAGTCCACAAAATAATCGTAGACCCTTGGATATCTTTTTAAAGATACGTTTACTTGATCTTCAACGCTGGCACGCGCTTTGCCGAGTTTGACCTCTGCCATGGCACACCCCCCCAGATATGATGACGGCTAGCGGAAAGATTTGTTGTAATTGATATGATCACAATAGCAAATAAGTTTATCCATGGATAGTCGGAAAAACCGGCTAGTCTTTCACCGGCCGGTTTTAAGCTTTTCCACCGTGACCTCTGGCAGGCCCTCTTCACGCAGCAGCTCCGCCTCTGCCTCCAGGTCGTAATTCAGGCGCACGATCTCGGCGCTGAGTTTTTTCAGGTTAACCAGGGCGTAGGAAGGCCGGGGATCGCCGTCCTTGGGCTGGCCCAGGCTGCCCGGGTTTACCACCAGGCCCTGGGAAAGCTTGCGCACAAAGGGGAAATGGGTCTGGCCCATGAAGAGGCAGTGCGCGCCGTATTCCTCCAGCCAGGTGGCCAATTGTTCCGAGGGCCGGTCGGGGTAGACGTAATCGCGCACCCCCTCCGGACTGCCGTGCACCGCCAGGCAGTGCACGCCGGATAATTTAAAACTTAAGCTATTGGGTAGGTTGGCCAGGAGTTCCCGGATTGGAGGATTTACTTTTTGGCAAGTCCAATCAAATACCTGGCGGGGCATTTCGCCGATGCCTGGCTTGAGGAAGCGCTCCGCGCCTTCATCGCCCCCGGCCACCACCGCCAAATCATAATTGCCCGCCAAGGTGCGCCAGCCTTTTTGGGCCATGCGCAGGGCCACTCTCTGAACCACCCGGCTGGGGCGGGCCAGATAGCCCACCAGATCGCCCAAGACCACCACATGGTCCACCTTGCGGCGGGTCAAGTCCACCACCGCGGCCTCCAAGGCACCTAAATTGCCATGGAGGTCCGATAGCACGGCCAGGGTGGTCATGGCTCCATGGCCGGGCGCGGGTTCTGGGCTAGAAGTAGCCGCGCCGGATTACGCTGCCGCCGTCGCCGTTTTCCGCCGCGCCTTGGTCCTGCGCCGAAGCAGTTTGGCCCGGAGCCAAGTCTTCCAGGGGCACGCCCTGGACCTTGGCTTTTAGCACCCGGGAAGGCCGGAAGGTGACCACCTTGCGCGGGGGCAAGGTTAAGGGGTCGCCGGTTTGGGGGTTGCGGCCCCGCCGGGCTGCCTTGCGGCGCACCGACCATTTGCCGAAACCACTCACCAGAACCTCTTCCTCTTTAGCCAGGGCTTCCTTCACCAGGTCCAACGACCGCTCCACCGCGTCGGCCGCTTCGGCCTTGGTGAGCATGCCTTCGGCGTAAACCCGGGCGACGATGTCCGCCTTGGTCAACGTCATATGTCGATCTCCTAGCTAGATTCGGGTTGGTTAATACACAGATGGTATGCCATTTGGGGTGGTTAAGTCAACCACGCCGCACAGTGGGAGATTTTATTGCCTTCGGGGCTGAGGGTCGGCGCAAGCAAGGCGATTGTTAAAACCGGTTGACGTATAAGTGGCAAAAGTGTAGAAAGACCACACAAAAGACAGGCCTAGGTGTTGGACTTGGCGGGGCTTAATAGCCCAGCTAAAGGCCGACGCCTGGATTTTTGGCGGCGGGCCTAAGTGGCTCGTCTTAAACAACAAAAGGGGGCTCCCATGTAACGGCCCCCCGCCGGCCCGGCTCTGTTAGGCCCATAAAGGCCGCCGGCCAAAAGCGGGCAAGGCTAGTACTTCGGTCGCGCATAGCTACTCCGCATGCCGTCTCCTTAAATGGGAGCCGGTAAAGGCGCAAGCGCCCTTTAAGGCGCGCGTCAGCGGCTTTTGCGGCCCCACATTTTCTGGGCACCTAAGGCCCTTGAAACCACCCAAAGTGGACCGGGCCTTGGCAAAAGCCGTTTTTTTGTAGCTCTAGCAGGGCTTATCCATAAGCCCCGACCCACCCCCTTTTGCCGTACACAAAGTAACGCGGCGCGGCATTTAAATCGGCCTTTTCGCCAACACCTGCCGGCGCCGGCAAATGGGGGCCTAGCCATGAAAGCTTTGGGTTGCCACCTGATTCTGGAACTTTACGATTGCCCCGCCCGCCTGCTCGATGATCCCGACCACGTGGCCGAGACTATGCTGGAGGCGGTGGAAGCCTCGGGCGCCACGGTCATACAGCCGTTTTTTCACCAGTTCGCGCCCCAGGGCGTGAGCGGGGTGGTCATCATAAGCGAATCCCATTTTTCCGTTCACACCTGGCCCGAGTATGGTTATGCGGCTTTGGATGTATTCACCTGCGGCGATGTGATAGATATGGACGCGGCGGCCGAGTCCCTGCGACGGGGTTTCGAGGCAGGGTCCATGCAAAAAATGATGTTCAGCCGCGGCATGCTGGATTTGCCGCCGGAAATGATCCACCACAAACCCGAGAGCCTGGAAAAGGCTGCGGGCTGCCGCACCGATAACTAGGCGGCGGTCTTTTAGTGGGGGTCATGGCAGCCGGCCAAGGCCCCCGTTTTTTGGTTTGCAGGGGAGCAGGAAAGATGTCTCAAGCCAGCCGCATCCCCACTGAGGGCGGGTTTTTCCTGGAGCCGCCGGAGTTGGAAGGCCGCCTGGGCCTGGCGCTTAAGATCGACAGCATTCTTTTGCACAAAAAGACCAAGTATCAAGAGATCCACGTGGTGGAGGCCGGCCCTCTGGGGCGGGTGCTACTCTTGGATGGCGCCATTCAGCTGACCTCCTGGGACGAACCGGCCTATCACGAAATGATGGTTCATGTGCCGCTCTTAAGCCATCCCAACCCCAAGCGGGTGCTGGTCATCGGTGGCGGCGACGGCGGCACCTTGCGCGAGGTGCTGAGACACCCCGGCGTGGAGAGGTGCGATCTCTGCGAGATCGATGGCGAGGTGATCCAGGCCGCCAAAGAGTATCTGCCCCAGACGGCAATCGCCTTTGACCATCCCAAGGCGCGGGTGGAGGTGGGCGACGGCCTGGCCTTTGTCAAAAGCGCCCAGGCCGCGTACGACGTGATCCTGGTGGATAGCTCCGACCCCGAGGGGCCGGCCCAGGGACTTTTCGGCCCGGAGTTTTATGCGGATGTGTGCAGGGCGCTCAGGCCCGGCGGAGTGGTGGTGAGCCAAGCCGAGTCTTGCAACTTTTTCGGCCCCATGCTTAAGGACATTTTCCAGTTCATGCGGGGGTTGTTCCCGCTGACCCTCTATTACCTGGCCATGGTGCCTACCTATTTGGGCGGCAGCATAGGGTTTGCCATCAATTCCCTGGGGCCGGATCCCATGGTCGGGCCCCATCCCGGCCACCTGGCCCAGCTGGGAACCATGAAATACTACACTCCGGCCTTGCACCGGGCGGCGTTTGCCTTGCCGGCCCATTACCAGGAGTTCCTCACACCGGACATGGTCCAGCGCCAGATCGGGTCGTTCTAGCGCCCGAGTCTTGCCGGCGTTGCTCGAACACCAAGTGAGTTGTTAGTTGGTCTGTTTCGAGGCGGCGGTCCTATGGCCATCGCTAGCTGTTGCAAGGGCTCTGCCGCCAAAAAGGTTCTGCCTATCGTGCTACAATATTTGCCCACAATGCAGCTTAAACCGGGCCATAAGCAAAGCGGGCTAATATGATTAAAAGTATCGGTTCAATTATTGATAATCTTATTTCATCCACTCATGGCCGGGAGCCCATCTCAGGCCAGGATATCTCCAGCCAATTCAACCCGCAAGATCTCGGCCCAGTGGCCTTGGCCCGCAACCTAAACGCCGCTTTTTTGTTAGGATTGACCAGTAACCAGGAATTAAACAATGCCAGGGAATATATAGGGGCCATGGCAAAGCGACCTGAGGCCGCCGCCCTGGCGCACTTTTTCCAAAACGGCTTTAGTTGGCTGGAAAGCGAACTGGACAAGGCTGCAAACCAAGATCCGGGCCTTGTGCCGACTATTGAACAAGCGGCAAAAACCTTGGGAAATCCCACCGGGGGCCCGGCTGTCGAGTCTGTATGGGAAGTGTTTTTCCCCGAGGGCTTAAGCCTTCTGGACAACCGGGAAGCTGCGGTATCCCAACTGCGCCAGAGACGAAAAATCAAGGTGCTTAGGCCCAACCCGGAGCCGGTTACAAACCCAGCCGCCGAAGTTTTGTTTACAAGCAATATATTACTCGGCAAGCCGGCGGGTGTTTTGGACTCAGCAGCATCCGGCCTTAGTCAAGACCTGGTGGACCGGATAAGCAATTGGGAGCCGGGCCAACAGCGCTATTGGTATGACCACCCCACTCCTTTGGGCATCGTTCTTGATCAAAACGAAATCCTGCACGGCCTGTGCGGCCTGAGCCAAGCCGTGGCCTATGAACAGAGCCGCCAAGCCAAAACCGGTCAAGAGCCTCTCACCTGCATATGCTCGGTTTCAGTGACTCATGACAGCCTTCATGATTTGGCCCACGACTATATTGACCAAACCTTGCGGAATGCCGCCGGTCTGAAAAACTTGGATATTTATTTGTTTACAGAGCGGGATACGGACCGTTTGAAAAAGGAGGTACTGTTCCCGGCGGCGAAGCATTACTTCCCTAGGGCTTCTCTAGATTCCCTTGATCGGGTTATCGGGGTGGATGGCGAGTATGGACGCCATTTCAGTTTTCTGAAAGCAGTGGCGGCGTTCTGGCAAGTTTTAATCAAGCCCGAGATCAAGGCAACCTTCAAAATCGATTTGGACCAGGTTTTTCCGCAACACGAGCTGACCTCCCAAGCCGGGGCCTCGGCTTTCGAGCTTTTGGCCGACCCCCTGTGGGGGGCAGTGGGAGCCGATCACTGGGGCCAAGAAGTGGAACTGGGAATGATCGCCGGGGCCTTGGTGAACCACAGCGATATATCCAAAGGCATTTTTACTCCCGACGTACCCTGGCCGGAAGGCCTTCCTAAAGCGGATCAAACCGTGTTTTTCAGTTCATTGCCTCAAGCGTTATCAACCGAGGCTGAAATGATGACCCGATATGGCCGCACGGATCTCGATGGCCATGATGCCTGTATTCAAAGAATACATGTTTCAGGAGGCATGACCGGCATCCTGGTAAATTCCCTCAGGCGTTGCCGCCCCTTTACCCCGACTTTTATTGGCCGGGCTGAAGATCAGGCCTATGTACTCGCAACCCTGTTCAGCCGGCCCCCTTGGTTGCGATGCCTGCATAAGCCGGGTTTGATAATGCGCCATGACAAAGAGGACCTGATACCGGAAACTATCGCCAGTTCCAAGGTGAGCAAAACCATCGGGGACTATCTGCGCATCTTGCTGTTTTCTGATTATTGCCAGGCCTTGCCTTGGCCCCAAGAACGCATAAAGCAGACGGCAGACCCTTTTACCGGCTGTTTTATTTCTTCATTGCCGCTTCATGTGGTTTTTCTGAGATTAGCCTTGAAAGCCGCGGCGCTTTTTGCCGTCAATAAGCCGGAAAACACCCTTGAAGCCTGTCAGCTGCTTCATGAAGGCGCTTCCCGGTTAGGCCAAATGATCACTCGAAGGGGTGAATACCCCCAGGAAATTGTTGATGAGCTTGGCAAGCAACGCGAGGGCTGGGACCTTTACTACGATTTGCTCCAGCGCTTGGAACAAGGCCTTACTCAAAATGGAGATTTTGAGCTGGCCATCAAGCAAAAAGCCGAGGATTTGGCGGACAGCCTGAGAGCTGACACTAATCCAGGTATTTCTTGAAAACACATTCCAGGGCGGTTCCTCTTAAATTATTCTTCCAACTGGCAGGCCGGGCAAAAATGGGTGGAGCGTCCCCCCAGCACAATGCGCTGGATGGTGTCCCCGCAGCGCGGGCAATCGCATCCGGTGCGCTGATACACCCTATGCGCGTGCTGAAAAGTGCCTGCCCTCCCTTCGGCGTCCACGAAATTGCGCACGCTTGAACCGCCCTTTTCCAGGGCCTCGGCCAGGGTTTCCTGAATAACGCCGTGCAGGGTAATGAGTTTTTCTTGGGGCAGGTCCGCGGGCCGGGCCAAGGGCGAGATGCCGGCCCGGTGCAAGGCCTCGTCCGCATAAATATTGCCCACCCCGGCCAGGATGCGCTGATCCAGAAGCAGATTTTTCATTGGCGCGGTGCGGCGGCCCAGGCCGGAAAGAAACGTCTCCAGGTCCAAGCCCAAGGCGTCGGGGCCGAAGTTGGCCAAGGGACCGGCCAGGAGGGCGGCGCGGTCCGGGCAATAGGCCATATAGCCGAACCGGCGCACGTCGCGGTAATAGAGCTTGGGACCTTTGTCCATGAAGCTTACCGTGATGTGGATATGGTCGGCTTGGGGCCTGTTAACGGCGGAGATCACCTGCCCGGTCATGCCCAGGTGGATGGCCCAGATGCCGCCGTCGTCCAGGTGCAGGATCAGGAGTTTGCCGTGGCGACTGGTGGCGGTGATGCTGCGGCCGGTGAGGCCTTTGCGGAAGGCCTCCGGGGTGGGCCGGGCCAGCTTGGGTTTTTCCACGCGAATCCGGCTAACTTGCCGGTTTAATATTGAAGGTTCCAGGGTGCGGCGCACGCATTCCACCTCGGGCAGTTCAGGCATCTTGTCTCCCGCCGGGCCCCACCCTCCCAAGCAGGGCTAACTGGGTGGAACCCCATCATTTAGTGGTTGACACTCCTCATAATCCTATATACAGTGCATTTGGTGCTTTATCTACAAGCATCGCCGAATTCGGCCACCTAGTCCGGCAGGAGAAAGCCAGTTGTGAGTAATATCAGCAAAATGAAGGACGCCTGCCCAAACACTAAGCATAACTTGGCAGACTGTTCTTGCACCTATGATTGCGAGAAAAAGGGCTTGTGCTGCCAATGCGTTTCTTATCACCGAAAAATGCGCCAGATTCCTGGCTGTTTCTTTAGCGCCCAAGGGGAGCGCACATACGATAGATCATATGCCAATTTCTGCCGCGATTGCAGTTAACGGCGCCGGTTCGCCGGTAACGCCGCTTCTGGTACCCCGCAGGGACCTGCGCGAAGCCGTGGAACTGTTGGCGGATTTGACCGAAGCCTTCACTGCCGCGCTTTTCCTGCGCGACCGCGGAGCCGACACCTTAAGGGCCGTGGCCTGGCACACCCTGAGCCGCTCCTTCCGCTCGGACGAGCCCATCAAGGTGGGCGAGGGCGTGGTGGGCTATGTGGCCAAGCACCAGGTGCCGGTGGACGTGGACCGCTATCAGCAAAGCGCCACCGCCACCCGCCTCTATCGCGAGGACGAGGGCATCAAGGCCTTTCTGGCGATGCCTTTGGGCGAGATGGGCGTGCTGGTGATCGACAGCAAGGCGCGCTCGATCTTCGGGGAGCGCGAGAAAAAGGTGGTACGCGACTTCGCCCGTTTCCTGGGCAATCTGGTGCTGCAGCAGGAGACCTGCACCAGGGAGGCGCTCTACGGACGCACTCTGGACCTGTTATACGATGTGGAGAACGCGGCCATGGCTTTCAGCGATGCCCGCGAGTTCTATGCCGAGGTTTTGGACGCCGCCCGGCGCTACTCCGGCCTTTCCATGGGTTTTTTCTGCCTGCTTCTGCCCGGCCGCAAGCAATATGTGGTGGAGGCGGTGCAAGGGCCCTCCTTGAGCACCCTGCGGGGGCGGGCCTTTCCGGTGAGCCAGGGCTTGGTGGGCTGGATATTCCGCGAGGTGCGGCCATTGACTCATTCCAGCTTGCGCCCGCTCAAAGGAAAATCATACTTGATCTCGCCGGACGAGCCTATGCGGGGATATAATGCATTCGTGGGGGTTCCCCTCTTAGCTTGGCGCCGTTTGATGGGCGTTTGGGCCTTTGCCGGGCGCAGTGAGCGCCATTTGGAGGAGGAAGAGGAGCGGGCTTTGCAGCTGGCCGGACACCGGGTGGCTGCCACGGTTGAACATTTTGGCTTGGCGCCGGTTTAAATCCCCTGGAAACAATGGCCGGCACATAGGCAGGAGGGCATAAGAGCATGGTCTTTGGGAAGATTCTAGGTCTATTTGGCAAGGATATGGCCATGGACCTGGGAACCGCCAATACCTTGATTTATATCAAGGGCAAGGGAGTCGTGCTCAACGAGCCATCGGTGGTGGCCATAAATCGCGAAAGTGGCAAGCCGATTGCGGTGGGCCACAAGGCCAAGGAATACCTGGGCCGCACCAATCCCTCCATCCTGGCCAGCCGACCCTTGAAGGACGGCGTGATCGCCGATTTTGATTTGACCCGCATCATGATCCGCGAGTTCATCACCAAGGTGCGTACTGCGGCAGGGCTCATCAAACCACGCCTTCTGATAGGGGTGCCCACCGGCGTGACCCAGGTTGAGAAGCGTGCGGTGATCGAAAGCGCCGAACAGGCCGGAGCCCGCGACATCTATCTCATCGAAGAGCCTATGGCCGCGGCCATAGGGGCCGGGCTTCCCATCCACGAACCCCGGGGATCCATGGTGGTGGACATCGGCGGCGGCACCACCGAGGTGGCGGTGATCAGCCTATTCGCCACGGCTTATTCCGAGAGCGTGCGGGTGGCCGGCGACGAGGCCAACGAATCCATCCTGCGCCTGGTGCAGAAAAAATATCAGATGCTGATCGGCGAAAACACCGCCGAGCATGTCAAGCTCACGATCGGCTCGGCCTATCCCACCGGGGAGCCGCTGACCATGGATGTCAGCGGCAAGGACCTGGTGAACGGCGTGCCGCGCACCATCACCTTGACCGATGACGAGGTGCGCGAGGCGATGGCCGAGCCGGTGGGGGTGATCGTGGAAAGTGTGCGGCGGGCTTTTGAGAAGACCCCGCCCGAGCTGGCTTCGGACGTGGCTGATCGCGGCTTGATACTGGCCGGCGGAGGGGCCCTGATCCGGGGCCTGGACCAATTGATCTATGAGGAACTGAATCTCAAGGTGATAATCGCCGATGATCCCCTGACCTCGGTGGTCATGGGCGCCGGCATCGCCTTGCAGAACATAAAGGAGTATCGCAGGGTTTTTATTAATTAGAGCTAGGGCTTGCAAAAGTTGCCCATAAGCTCTATACCTACAACCATGAGCACCCAGCAACGAGTCCCGGCCGAAATCCGGGGCGCAAACACCAGCCGAGAGGATAACCTTGGCGCATAGACTGCAACCGGAGGACGTGGAAGACCGTATCGACTGCTTCGGCGAGTTCGATCGGGCTGATTCAGTCTGCCTGGCCCACTGCAGCCTGAATATTGAATGCGCGGCAGCGAAGGAGCGCTACCAGAATCTCCAGCTTTTGGATGAATCGCTGGAGGCCCTTGGCTGCTCGCACAACGCCTAACTGGCGTCTTGCCCCGGAGTCTTTGGGTATGGCTTCGGCCTTGATGGGCTTTGCAACCCCGCCTGGCCCATGACATCGCCGCGTACCGGCGGTGGAGGCCAGATTCGTTTTTGCTCCATATCTTGGTTTCCATCTATCTCTAATAAATCCAGTTGCTTTAGCTTCTGACGCTGCTTCCGGTGCCGCCATACCAACGCTATGCCGGCCGTCAAGCCGATAAAGGCCCACAGAGTGGAGCCGGCGAACAGTAGCGCCAACCAGGAGAAGCGGCTGATCATGGTTTCCCTGAACTCGGCCTCCACCTGTAAAAGGCTATGACCCGTCACCTGGTGCAGGGCCGCGGTCAATGACCGGTCTAGCGCCAACTCGCGCAAAAGCCGGTGCAGGACCTCTGGCCCATAGGTGTTCAATAGGTGGCTAACCATGTAGAAAGACTGGGCATAAGCCAGGCCAGCCTCGTCGGCCCCGGAGGGGAAACGGATTTCCAGCGCAGCAAAAGGTTTAATCTTCTCAGATAGAACCCCCCTGGTCATGGCGCTGGCCAAGCTCAGGCCGCCTTCGCCGGCAGCGTACATGGCCAACCCCTCCTCCAGCCAAAGGGGAGCTTGGCGGCCTTTCAACTGCCGGGCCAGGTAGAGATGGGTGAGTTCGTGAATCAACAAGGGCCGGAAATCGCCGGGCTGGGTGAGTTCTTTGGGCGAACGCAAAAGGATCAGCCCTTGGCCCGGCACCGCCAGGCCGGCCGCCCAGAGAGGGCCGCCTAATTCCTTGGCCCGGCGGTTGAAGGCTTCCCGGTCCTGGGCCACTTCCACTTTGATGTGAGCGGGATGTCCGCCGGTGAGTTGGGCCAGCCGCGGCGCAATTTGGCGGAAGATGCTGCGCACGTCGTGGGAAAGCTCCAGGCTGGGCGCCACCACCACCAGGCCGGGCAGAGACGACTGCCTGGGGGTGGCCAAGGTTGGCGTGGCCAGCAGCGCCAAAAGGATCATCAGCCCGGCCCAGAGCCCGCCCGCCCGGCGCAGAGGCTTAGCCCCCATTGGTTTCCCGCACTGCCTCGAAACGCAGGCCCACAAAGTCCACGGTCCAGTTGCCTTCCCGGTCTCTGATCGCCGGTTTTAAAAAAGAAATGGCTTGGTCGCGGGCGGCTGGGCGCTCTTGGGGCGGCAGCAAGTCCAAAAAATGATGGGCAAAGGTGTCCATCCAGCCCTCTATGCCGGTGGGCAGCCGGGTGGGGTTAGGAACCAATTCTATGCGCCCCACCGCAAAGCCGTTCGCCTCCAATAACCCGCGATACTCATCGGCCGTGGGAAAAAACCAAGGCATGGCTTGATTAGCGTCCACACCTCTTGCTTCCAGCACTGCGGACAAGGCCACGATAAGCGGGGCCGCGCAGCCGTGCCCGCCCATCTGGGCCACAAAACGCCCGCCGGGCTTAAGGGCTCGGGCCACGCCGGCCAGCATCGCTTGCTGAGGATGCATCCAATGCAGGGCCGCGTTGGAAAAAACCGCGTCAAACTCAAGGTCGAATTCCAAGGCTTGGCCCTGCATGGCCCGGGCGTCCAAGCCCCGCTCCCTGGCGGCGGCCACCATTTCCAGGGAGCCGTCCACCGCCAACACCTGGGCTCCGGCCTTGAGCAATGCCAGGGTGAGCCGGCCGTCGCCGCAGCCCAGGTCCAAGATGCGCTGGCCAGGCCGGGGAGAAAGCCATTCCAGTACCTCGCCGGCCATTTCAACCACGTAAGCTGCATTCTCTTCGTACTGCTTGGAATTCCATTTTGAGCCTGGCTGCTCGGACATGGGGCGGCTCCTGCTTGAAAATAGTGAATAGCCTGTGGCTGCCAAACTACACCACGGCCCCGGAAGGCGCAAGGCAAGGGAAGGGATGGCGGAAGAGGTTCAGAGACTCAGGCGGCGGGCGATTTCCTCCGGTTCCAGGCCCTCGATCAAGAGACGTTTGTCGCGCGATTTATGGCCTTGGACCACCTTCACCCTGCTTTTGGCCAGGCCTAGGGCTTTGGCCAGAAGCTTGACCAGGGCCTCGTTGGCCGCGCCTTCCACCGGCGGAGCCGTAAGCCGCACCTTGAGGGCGCCATCAGCAACTTCGGCGATTTTGTTCTGGGATGCGCGGGGTGCGACCTTGACCGCGAAGCTGGCCCCGCTTTTTTCTTGCCTAATATTCAGCAAGGGTGAGGTCTATGACGAGGGTGCGCGCAGTATCTTGATCTTGTCTTCCAACTCGGCCAGGTCGCGGTCGCGCTCGGTTTCCACGTCCAGAAGCTTGAGATGGGCTTCAACCAGAGAGCGCAGGCGAACTTCGAACTGGGCCCGCTGGCGCTTGAGTTCGGAGATATCGTCGTGGATTTGAGCCAAGCGGTTGTGGGCCTGTCCCAGGATCTTCTCGGCCTGTAGCTCGGCTTCGGCCACCAGGAGCTGACCTTCGCGCTCGGCGTTGATCTTGATATCCGCAGCTACCTCGCGGGTCTGGGCCAGGGTGGCTTCCAGGGATTGCTCGCGCTGGCGGTATTCCTTGAGTTCCCTGGCCAGTTCGGTGGCCTGCTTGCGCAGGTCTTGGCTCTCTTTGCCTAAAGAAGCCAGGCGCTCGGCCACCTGATCCAGATAGGTATGAACCTCCAGGGGATCATAGCCCCTGAAACGGCGGTTGAATTCTTTTTGACGGATATCTTCGCTATCCATGATTGTGCTCCCCCAGGTTTTGGGTAGAGGGGCTCCTTGGCCGCTATTCTTATATGATCGGGCGGAAAAGTCAAGGGTTTTCAGTTTTTTTAACTGGTTAGGTCCTTTGGCCTACTCCCGGGGACGGCCTTTTCTGGGCCAGTAGGGCCTAATTTCGGCGGCCACTCTCTCTGGCCGCACAAAGGTGAGCATTTCGTCGTGCAGCTTCTCGAAATAATTGATTTCATCCACCCCCAGGGGGGGGATCTCGATGCGGCTCACCAGACGTAGCATGAGTGGCATGCCAGTGCCGGGCTGGAGGGGCGTGTGCAGGGCCATGTTGTAGGAACTGACGCCCTTGTCCTGGAAATAGCCCAGCACCGCCACCAGGCCTTGGGCCAGCTTCGCCACCTGGGCGGGCTTGAGGTCGCAGAGCCCGCGATCCCCCGGCACCAAGGCCACGATGTCGTAGATGGCCCGGGGCGCAAAGGTGGCAGCCCAGCCGGCCGGACCCAGCTGGCCCAGCCAGCGTGAGCCGTCCTTGCGTTCATGCTCCAGGTAACCTGCGGCCAGATCGGACTGGGGATGCCTGCGTTTATAGGCCTTGGCCTTGCGGCGTAGCGCGTCCTGATATCTGGTGGGGCGTAGGCCCGCGGCCAGCTGAAAGTGGGGATGGATGATGCCGGCGCCGGCGGGCATCATGTAGTTCCAATTCACCGAGGCGTAGGACATGCCCCCCGCCAGCTTTTTGAACGCTTCCCGGGCCAGCATGAAGCCGTTGGCCAGAATGGCGGTGGTGAATTGGCCCGGCTCCAGGAAGTGCTCCTTGGTCAGAACCAGCACCGAGTTCATGGTTTCATAAGGGAAGGCGTTGGGAAACAGCACGGCCTCGCCCCGCCTCAGGTGGCCTTGCGGGACCTGTTCCGGCAGAAAGCGGGACGCCATTTGGTCTATGTTTTCCGGGCAGAAGGGGCACTTGAGCCCCGCCTGGCGCTCCAAAAAGTGGCTGTGGTCAATGGGGCCCAGGTCGCGGGCGCGAAACTCCAGGATGCGGGCAACGTCCCCGCTCAAAGGGTCGCGCCGCACCTCGATCTTGAGGTCCTTGCGCTGGAAGTTGCTGAAGGGGTCCAAAAAGGCGAAATTGCGGGTGGTGGTCTTGAAGGCAAGTGACATGAGCCTACTCCCGGTTGCTGAGGGCCGCTGAGGCCGGATTCTAGTTTGCGCAGATTCATCTTTTTGTATCATGACTGGCCCGATCGCAGAAAATACTATGTTAAGGACTTGTGCTATTATGAAATTAACCAGCCACCTCTTCCTGTATGCAAGCACATAACAGGGGCCATGCTAAGCCCCTTCTAAAGCCTGGCCCGGCGTCAGCCTGGCAGGGAAACATTTTTGGCAAACGGCGGCGCTTGGGCCGGCGAGATGAGCCGATAGGTTTTACCGCCGCCGTGTTTTGAGAAGACGGAATGAACCGTCCAAAGGAAAAGGGGGGTAATGAATGCGTACAAGCAAGTTTATGGTTTGGGGTTTGGCGTTTATGCTGGCGTTGCCGCTAGCTGCCATGGCTGGTGATGATCCCAACGAGAAACAAGAGACCGATAAGGGCGGCGCGCGCTTCATTATTGTGCGCTTCATGGTGGGCACCGAGGGCATGGGCGTGGTTCAGTGTGGCGACTGCAACACCGCGGGCGGGTGCCAGTCGGTGTGGTGCCAGGTGGGCAAAGTGTTTACCTGCAAGGCCATGCCGGCCCCGGGCTGGAAATTCACCCATTGGACCGCTAACGGCAACTTCGCTGGCGACAAACCCACTAAAATGTTCTGCCGCAAGGGCGCCGAGCTCATGGCCCATTTTGAAAAGGCCAAGTAAGCGGCCCATAAGCCAGCGCCCCGGCCCCATGGGGCCGGGGCATTTTTTGTTTTGGTGTGGCGTGGGCCTCTAGCCAGCCAGGGCCAGCACTCCGTATTTCAGGCCATGTAAAACCAGGTGCTCACACATCTGGGGCGGCAGGTTGCGGGCCAGGTGCTTTTGCAATTGGGCCAGTTGGGCGCTGCCACCCAGCTCCTCCAGGACTTTTAGGATCATCTCCAATCCCTGGGGCGGCAGGAGGTCGCCCAAATCCGCGAAAGGCTGGCGCGCCCAGGTGCCTTGGCTAAAGGCCATGGTAAAGGGGCCGGGGGCCAGGCGGTCGTTGGCCGAGATCAGGCGGGTGGTGAAGTGGCCGAACAGGCCGGCCAGTCCTGCGCCTGCCACATTGGGGGGCCGGGGCGCGATTGCCTGTGGCGGGGCGGAGGCTTTAAGCTCGCGCCATTTGGTCTCCATGGCCCCCACCACCGCTGACCAGTCAAAGCGCTCCGCCACCCGCTTTTGCCCGGCCTGCCCCATTTTTTGGCGCAGTTCCGGATCGCCAAGAAGCGTCTCCAGCTTGGAGCGCAATATCCCCAGATCCAGGGCGGTGCGCTGGGACATCTGCAAGGCGCAGGTGAACTCGGCCAAGATGGGCCAGCCCGCGTCGATCAGCCCGGTGTCGGCCGGACCCAGGGTGGGAATCAAAAACCCGGTTTCGCCCTCCAGCACCAGGTCGCGGTAGCCGCTGAAATCGCTGGCCACCACCGGCAGGTTTGCAGCCATGGCCTCCAAAATCGTGAGGCCGAAGGTCTCCTGCAGGTTGTCGGCCGGCGAGATGAACACGTCCGCCGCCGCATAGAGATCGGGCTTGATTTGGCTGTCAAAGTCAGCGAACAGATGCACCTTGCCGCCCAGGCCCAGTTCTTCAGCCGCTTTAAGCAAGTCCTGGCCATAACGCTTCGATTCGCCGCCGGCCAAAATCAGGCGCAGGTCAAAGCTATCAGCCAACTGGCGCACCACGCCTAAAACAGGCAGCAGGTCGTATTTGTCCGAGGGCCGCAAACGGCCCAGGCAGAGCAGGGTCAGCGGGCCGGGCGCCAGATTCAAGCGCACCAGTGCCTGGCTTTTATCACGGCCCTGGAAGTCTGCACTGTGCACGCCCAAGGGGACCACCTCCAGACGGCCGGCATAGCCCGCGCCTTGCATGCCCAAACCGCGCAGCTCGGCCGCGGCCGCCTCGAAGGCCGCCTGCAAGTGCTCTTGGGCGGCCCGACTGGTGCAAAACACTGCGTCAAAAGGCAGGGGGCCGGGTAAAAGCTTGTACAGGTTGCGCACCTGGGTGGACCAATAGCTGAGCGTATGGGTGGTGCAGGTTATGGGGAATGGCCGGGCGGACCAGCGGTTGCGCAGATGGCACAGCTCGGGGAAATAGCGGTCCAGTTCCGCGGCGTGCATGGCCAAGTAATCCACCCGGGTGAGTGCTACCGGCATTTTGAGGGCGGGCAGCAGCCGCACCCGTTCCGGGTTGGGCGCCTTTTTCAGCCAGGGCCCGTAGCTTTTCTCGAACGGTTTGACCGCGTTTTGAAAAGGCAGATAAAAATGCAGCTCATCAGCGCTGCTGTGCTCCAATAGGGCTGTGACCAGGCCGTAGTTAGCCACCTTGCGGCCGATGCGCTGGTCCGCGTCGGCCAGTTCATCAAAGGCGTTTATAAAACCTAATGCTTGCAAAGCACGCTTTGGCCTTTCTCGGGTCCTGTCCCGTTTGCTAAGCTGTTTATAAAGGCGCTTATGGTTCGATTCGCCCGGTGGCGCATGCTGCGCGGGGCCATTACAGGGTTTCATTATCAGCCGCTGCGCGGGCCGGAAGCAAGCCGGGACCGTGGAAATCGCTTTTTTTTTAACGGTTCTAGCGTAAGATGTTGTAAAAATAGTTTTTGGTCTGCTCAGCCTCTTAGCCCCTGGGGGATGGGTATGCTTTTCAAGGAGAGGCTTCCATGGCTGACAACGTGAGCCAGATCGTGCTGGAATCGCTGGATTCGGAGGATCCCAATATCTTAAGGGCGGCCTGCTTCATGGCCGGCTCCTTGGGCCTGGCCCAAGGGGAACGCGGGCTTTTAAAGGCCCTGGGCCATAAGGCTTGGCAAGTGCAGGCCGAGGCGGCCAGGGCTTTGGGCCGCATAAACGCCGCGGGCGCGCTGCCATATTTGCGGCGGCTTCTGAAGACCTCGGACGCGGAGTTGCGCGGCAAGATGCTGGCCGCCGCCGCCGGCAAGGGCAAGGCTCCCTCCGATGACAGCGAGGAAACCCATCCCGAAGTGGCTCACGCCGCGGCGGT
>Ga0307423_1000961_pt1 | contig 18362 bp, 20 predicted proteins | sample SalMarWE160310MG_FD_202154 | JGI IMG/M metagenome (GOLD analysis project Ga0307423, IMG submission 202154) | Salt marsh sediment microbial communities from the Plum Island Ecosystem LTER, Massachusetts, United States - WE1603-10 | ecosystem: Environmental > Aquatic > Marine > Intertidal zone >...
GGAGAATGAGAGAAAACATACTGTTTAAAAATGTCGGTCATTTTTTTTTCGCTGATCACTTGTCCATCCCTGTGCACCAGGAGATTCTGAGGCACCTTCACCCGCACCTGCTGATCGCCACCCATGAGGGACGCGAGCCGGTAGATCAAAAACCGGCTGTTCAGATCAACATTTCTTCCCGGAGCAGGGGCGGCGGCCACTTTTCGAGCACGAAATCGGGAAACGCGCACGTCCCCCTTCGGGGTAAATGTGGCAATATCCCCGAGCCTGATGGTGTCACCGGTGACCGTGGCCTTTTCCTTGATCAAGATACGCAATTCACCTGCATGGGTGACCTGCCCAAAGGCCAGAAACACCAGTGCGGCTGTCAAGAAAAAGCAGAGGCATCCTATCTTTTTACCGGACATCTTTTCTCTCCCAACCATGACTGTTCAGGGTGCTTCGGCTGTAGGCTGAAGGTTGTTGGTTTTTTCTTAATGCCTACGGTCTAAACACCTAATACTTTACTTTATCTAATAATATTGTCGGCCATTTGCAACATCTCGTCAGCGGCCTTGATGGCCTTGGAGCTGACTTCATAGGCCCGCTGACTCGTGATCATGTTCACCATCTCTTCCACCACATCCACGTTCGACATCTCAAGGTACCCTTGGGAGACGGTGCCCATGCCGTCCACCCCCGGATTTCCCTCCACCGGGTCGCCCGACGAAAGGCTGGTCTGAAAGCGGTTCCCTCCCATGCTCAGGAGCCCAGCAGGATTGGAGAAGCTGTAGAGGGTCAATTGCGCGGTTGCGAGCTCATTTCCCCCGGCATCCATGGCAACCATGTTGCCCCCGGAGTCTACAGTGAAATTGACCGCATCAGCTGGAATTGCGAATTCGGGCTGCAAACGGTCTCCGTCAGGAGTGCAGACGTACCCTTCGCTGTCCACCTTGAAGCTGCCCGAACGGATATAGACCTCTTCGCCGTTACTCAAAACCTTGAAAAAGCCCTTTCCTTCAATGGCCAGGTCCAGATTGTTCTTTGTCTGCACATAGTCACCCTGGGAGAAAATCTTCTGTACAGATGCTGGCTTGGTGCCCATGCCTATCTGGATTCCCGTGGGTATCTGACCACCCGAAGCTGTTGCGGCACCCGGGGCGCGGAGATTCTGATACAGCAGGTCCTCAAAATCAGCTCTGCTCTTCTTGAAGCCACTGGTGTTTACGTTGGCCAAATTATTGGCGATCACGTCCATATTGAGTTTTTGAGCTGCCATCCCTGAAGCAGCCGTCCACAAACTCCTGATCATGATGAGTACCTCCCGTTCTTTCGCGTTCTTAATGGAATCATAAGGGCAATCTTTTGTAAGGACTTCATATTGTTTCCTATCTCGCCAACTGTATTTCGCCAGTTTATCCTACCTTACTGACGTCGTTGATCGCCTTGTTATTGAGCCCGTCCATCACTTGTATGGCCTTCTGGTAACTCTCGAATGCCCTGAGAGAATGGATCATGGTCACCATTTCTTCAGGGACGTTTACATTTGAATCTTCTGCATAGCCCTGCCTGACAATGGTCTCCTGCGGGAGGGGGAGCTCATCGCTACCCTCCACCGCACGGAAAAGTGTTGCGCCGACCTTTTCAAGGAGTTCAGGCTGGGCAAAATCCGTCAGATCAAGCTGCCCCACTTCCGAGCCGTCCACCAGGACCTTTCCCGTTTTATCTATAACCACATTCTCCCCTGAAACGGATATGGGGCCGCCCTTCCCGAGGACCGGATTCCCATCCTGCGTCATGAGCAACCCCTCCTCATCACTGGAAAAATTGCCCTTGCGGGTGTAGCGGACTCCTTCCGGAGTCTGGATCTTGAAAAAGCCTTTCCCTTCTATGGCCAGATCCAGGGAATTTCCGGTTGGACGGAGCGGGCCATCGCTAAAATCCGTCTGAACGTGCACGAGGTTCGGGTCCTGGTTGGGGGCACCGGACCCCTGTGGGGTGCCGGTGCTCCCAGGGGCGGTTCCCTGAAGCATGTTCTGAAAAGAAATCTTGTCCCTCTTGAACCCGATGACCGCGGCATTTGCCAGGTTGTTCGCGATCACATCCGCTCTCACTTCCTCCTTCACGCACCCCCGAACCGCTTCCAGCATGCCAATCATGTGCTCAATTCTCCTTTTCAGGCCCTGCTTCCGTCAAATTCTTTAAATCCGCTCTCTCTATTCCCTCTAATAGCAATAAGCGTACCACATGGAAAAAAGAAACCAGTTTTGCGATGTAACAGGGTAACTATATGTTTTTACAGTTGTTTTAATTAACATGGAAACACCTGCTCTGCGCATCTCGGCACCAGCCCGCGTCAGCCATGCACGTGTTTCCTGCATCTCGGAAAAATTTACCGACCCTCCCAGTTGGAGGTTGAGTCCGTTGGCCCGTTGAGCCGGTTTGCCCGTTTCAATGAAACGATCTCCTTCCCTTTTCGCCTTTCACCTTTATCCTTCAACCTTCAGCCTTCAGCCTATTAAGCTATTTAGACTCCTGACCCCTGCCCCCCTGCCCTGACTCAAGACTCCACACTCACCACTCCAGACTCATGACTCACCACCATATTTTTGGTTCATGCGATACGCAAAGGCCAGCACCTCTGCGACAACCTGATACAGGGCTGCAGGGATCTCTTCATACCAGTCCAGTTGCATTAGTGAAAGAACCAGGTCCGGGTCCTCTTTCAGGGGAATCCCTCTTTTCCTTGCAAGCGCGATAATCTTTTCCGCGACCGCGCCGCTTCCCTTCGCAGAAATCCTCGGGGCATTGTCTTTCGCGGCATCATATTTCAACGCAACCGCCCTTTTTCTCACTTTTCCTCTGTCCCTTTTCAACGTTTCTTTTTTCTCCAAGAATGCTCTCCGCAGTACCCCATGAGCAACAGCGATGCATTCAAACCACCAGATCCATCAATCCATTCGTTCTCTTTTCTTCAGCAAAAGGATGAGTCACGCTCCCCTCTGTTACCGTTTCACAGGCAACCCGTGTCACCGTCAATCCCTTTTCTTCTATTCCCTTCTTCAGGAGGGCGATATTTTCTTCCAGCAAGCGGCCGATAGAATCGTTTGTCACCTGCAGGGACAGCGCAACGTTCTCTTTCCGCAGCACACAGTCCACGTGAATCTCCCCCAATTGGCTGAAACAAAGGTCCATGTGAAGATGATGGAGATCGCTTTTCTCCTCTTTCTTGCCAAACAGTTCGCCGTGCAGAAGCCCCCTCTGGTCTCCTCCCGGGATAAACCAGTACCAGCCACAGCCATCTTTGAGTGCTTCAAGGTTCAATGCCTGGTGGTTTTCCAGCAACGAAAGCAGGCGATCAATACGGCCTATCTGCGTTTGGATGTCCCGGGCAGGCAATGCGGACCGTTTTATTTCCTTTTTCAGGGAGAGAAGCATCCCTTTGAGATCATTTTCGCTTAGCGCTACAACCGGTTCATTGGCCCAGTCCAGGAGAAGATGGCGGAACACTTTGTTTTCCCAGAAAATACCACTGCTGAGGAGGTTTCGGGAAAACCATACGGCGTCTTCCTGTGTTGGTCCTTGATAAAGAAGAAGGGGGAGAAGTTGTTTCAGATTTCTTGGCGAATGGAATGAAGCGAGCTCGCGAAGCAACCCCCCGAATAGGACGCGGTCTTTCTGCCCTGATATCCACCGATTGCCTGCTGAAATAAAATTGACATCCTCGCTTCTCATGACCTTGAGTTCAATTCTGGGAGGGCCTGTTTTGACCAGGAATGAATAGGATTTTCCTTCTGCCAGTTGAATCGATGTGCGCGCTTCAAAAGTTTTGCCGCCCGTGGTCACAAGGATAGAACCATTTGCCCTCTGGTGGATTACTTTCCCCTGGAAGGTCTGGCCTGCTTTGAAATGAATCTCTTTCGGCGAAACTTGAAGGTATACCTTGCCGTGGAGGGAACGACCGGCGGGGAGGCTGTTGGTGGGGACGCCTTTCATCATTCCTTACGTGGAATCGGCCCCTGCAATTTCAGCATGAGCTCAAGTTCTCCCAGGGGGATATCAAGAAGCTTGGCAATTTCTTTTCTGGCAATGCCTTGTTCCAGAAGGGTCTTCGCTGATCTCTTCAGACGCGCGGTATCGGTAAGAGAGTTCTTCTCGGATGGCCGTGACCTCTGCCATGTACTCATGAGCCCTTCGAGCCGAAGGGTAGCGCTTTCAGCGTCGGAAAGGAGTGTCTCCAGGTCCGTGATGACATTTCTGGTCAGGTTCCTTTTTTCTTCCAGGTTCTTTTCCAACGTCTCGCTGATCTGCCTCATTTCTTTCAGAAGAGTCCCTGGCTGTAAAAACGCAGGATCGGGACCGGTCGCGGTTTCCCGTTTGCGGTTCACATTCTTCAACAGAACCACCAGGAGGACCAGCATGAATATGTCTATGGCCATTTGTGCAATGGCCCAATATTGTTCCTGCATAAACACCCGCACAATCAGATCATCAGATCAATTTTGCTTTTCCGTTTCTTTCCCGGGAGCCGCTTCCCATATTCTAATACTGCCTCTTCCTGTTTCGGTTCCCCGTCTTTCACCACGAGCCTGCCTTCAGTTTCATTGTCCTTTTTTCCCATTGATTCCTGGATTCGCCCGTGAATGATGATATCCTCCTCTTCCTTTTTCCGTTTTTCGTTCCCGTTCTTTTTCTGCTTTTTTCTATCGCCGATTTTTCTTTTCCCGGTGAGCCCTGACACCTTCCCGTGAGGCGGTGTTATGATTGACGTACCTGCAAGCGATGAATATTCGTCCATGGTATTCCTCCTTGCCAGTCATGAGTCAGATGACTGAGGCTTCGGCCACTCGAACCTCGACATTTTTTACTGCAAGCGCATGTTGGAAGACCTGTTTCAGTTCCGACGCCAAGGCTGATTTCTGTTCCACCATGTCCTTCTTTGATCCTGCCGCCTGTAACAGGTAGCGGTACACCTCATTTCGGACCATTACCGCTCTTCTCTTATACCTTGTCAGGGTTTCAGGACCCCATTTGACAGAAATGACAAGTCTGATCGCCGCGTTTTCGGAATCTTCAGGCAAAGGGATAAAAAAGGGCTGCAGGACGGTTTGCACGTCAGATTGATCTTCATTCCCCGGTCCGCCAAGAAGCGAAACAACGTTCAGGGTTTTCCCACTGTCCCCGCCAAAGAACACGAAGCTGATGCCCATGGCAAGGAAAAGGCCTCCTGCTGACAGAAGCACCCATTTCTTCCGCAGAAGAGCAAGCGTGCCCATTTTTTTATGCTCTTTTTTCGGGGCTTGCTCGGCGCCCTCGGTCTTCTCTTCACGTACATCGTTCTCCTTTGCTGTTTCCTCTTCGGGCGTCGGTGTATCGGGTTCCGGGGGCTTTTCTTCGCCGGCATCAGTTTCATCCAGGACCACCTCTTCTACCTGTTCAACATCACCGGCATCTTCTTTGTTTTCTTCGGTGCTTTCAACCTCCGCAGGCACTTTCTCGCTGGTGGTATCTTCTTCAGTCTTCTCTCCCCCTGCGACTTCGACCTGTGAATTTTCCTTTTTTTCCTCCAGCTCTTTCGGGGTATCGGGTGTTTCTTCTTGGGTGGGACCCTCCTCTTTCTCAGCTTTCTGTTCCTCGGTCTCCTCCCGAGAAACTTCTTCACCGACCTTCTCTTCCTCAGTCTCCTGTGACTGATTTTCCTTTTTTTCTTTTTTTTCTTCAGCGCTCATGGCCGCTGTCCCGCTTTCCTTTTCGCTCATTCTCAATCTTCAAAGTAACGTCTGACCTTGTGACGAAGCCTGATGACGGCCTTTGTATGAAGCTGAGAAATCCTCGACTCCGTGTACCCGATGACTTCCCCTATCTCTTTCATGGTGAGTTCTTCGTAGTAATAAAGCGTCACAACAATCCGCTCATTTTTTGGGAGTGCGTCTATGGCCTTTGCCAGCACCTCTTTCACTTCTGTCAGGTCGAGAGAGACAGCAGGATCCGTCATCATGGATCCTTGATGGGCATACCACAAGTTGTTGATTTTCTTGTGAGCCATCAGTTCTCCCAAGTCTTCCTCATTGAAGACGGAGATACCCTTGGTTTCTTCAAGCAACCGGAAGAAGGATTCCATATCAACGCCAAGCTCTTTTGCTACTTCCTCATCGCTCGCAGGCTTCATGGTGCGCCGTTCTACAATCCCGTATGCCCTTTCCAGTATCTTCGCGTTTTTTCTCACGGAACGGGGGACCCAATCCATGGTACGCAATTCATCGAGCATGGCTCCCCTGATCCGGAATTCGGCATAGGACTTGAAAGCCACCCCTTTCTCCGGATCGAACTTTTCTATGGCATCCAGAAGGCCCATTATGCCCGCGCTCAGGAGATCATTCTGATCAACGTGGCTGGGTAGTCGCATGGCGAGTCTTCCGGCCACCGTCTTGATCAATGGGGCATATTCAGTAACATAGTATTCCCGTTCGCTCTCAGATATCCGCGATCCAGTGTGACCATTTTGGCCATATTGTTTTACTTTTTTCGCAGCGCTAGTTGCCATAGTCGGTCTGCCATGAGTCAACGAGTTTTTTCCAAAAGAACTTGATATCACCCTCAAAATCCAGGTGATTCACACTGGTCAGCAGGCTTTTTGTTACGCGCACAAAGCTTTTGCTTGCGGCCGCATCCGGATAGACGGCCAATACCGCCTGCTGTTGTCTGACCGCCTGGGGAATGTGTTCGTCATAGGGAATCCAGCCAAGGTAGTCGATGGATGGCGATCCAAGAAAATTGTCTACCACCTGGCTCAGTTGACGAAAAATCCGGTCCGCTTCAGCCGCGTTTCTTGCCTGGTTGATGAGGATCTTGAAGGTTTTCTGCTGGTATTTTGTGGTAAGCACTTTTATGAGGGCATAGGCATCAGTGAGAGAAGTAGGTTCATTGGTGACTACCACCACCTTTTCCACGGCGGCAAAATTGAAATACATGACGTTGGCTGAAATTCCTGCACCGGTATCAATGAGCAACACGTCAAACCGGTCCTGCAGAATATCCAGCTCATCAAGGAGAAACAACCTCTGGGATTGATCGAGCTCCGTCAATTCCTGGATGCCTGAAGCGGCTGGAAGGACCTGAAAGCCGCCCGGCGCCTCCATAATAATTTCCTCAAGACGTTTCTCCCCGGTCAGCACATGCTGAATATTGAAATGATGGTTCAACCCGAGAAGAACATCCATGTTCCCCAGGCCCAGATCAGCGTCCAGGATGAGGACTTTTTTATCTGATTGCGTCAATGCCAGTGCCAGGTTGGCTACGACGTTCGTCTTTCCGACCCCGCCTTTCCCGCTGGTAACTGAAATGACCCTCACTCCAGATCCGTCTTGATGTGCGTCCACTGTTTCATTCGCGGCCATAAGCTTTTTTTTAATACCCTTTCCGTTTCCGACCATATCTCTTAAGCGGCTCGCCTGATCCATCCTAGTGTACCCCGTAACCCGTGCTCATCACCGGTCCGCTTTTTCCGTTCAGAATCATCTTGGCGAGTCTCTTCTTGGAAGCCGGTTCCACGTCCTCGGGAACTTGCTGTCCCGTCGTAAAATAGGCAACCGGCCTTGACTGACATAAGAGAAAATTGACCATTGAGGATGCGTCTTCCACTTCATCCAGTTTAGTAAAAATATAGCTCTTGTAGTCCACTGCCCGGAATTTCGTCTCCGCAAGGAGGAGCTGATGCAGGTCAGTTGTCGCACTGAGGACAAGATACCCGTGAATTTTCTTTGAGATTTTCAACAGATCCATCAACTGATCTATCTCCCTTGTATCCTTTGGGCTCCTCCCTACTGTATCCACAAACAGGTGGTCACAATCTCCATGCCTTGCGATAGCCTTCCGCAGTTCAATTCTGGTGGAAGCTACTTCCATGGGTATTCCCATAATCCTGGCATAGGTTTCCAGCTGGTTCACAGCGGCTATCCGAAAGGTGTCTACCGTGATGAGGGCAACCTTTTTTCCCTGCTCAATAGCGGTCCTGGCGGCCAATTTTGCCAGTGTGGTTGTCTTGCCCACACCGGTTGGGCCGATAAAAGCGTGAATGGCCTGCCCTGATTCTCCGGCCACTTCACCCCCCATGTTGATGTTTTTCAAGATATTGACGAGACTCTGCTTCAAGGCGTCCTGTCCTTGTCTTGCTGTTTCTTCGGGATCTGCAACCACCATTTTTTTTAAGAGCGACCGGATGATCTCGCCTTTTATTCCAAAATCTTTGAAGTGCCCATACTGCCCCCGCACCTGTGGGTCAAGAATTGTATCGGGCTGCAGGACAGCACCCGCCTCGATACTCCAGAGCAGATCCCGGATCTCCCTGATCTGCGCTTCCAGGTTCTCATACCGCTCCAGCAAAGCACGCGCTCCTGTACCTCCTTTTTCCTGCTGGAAATGGCACGTGACATCATAATCCACTGCCGCGGTAACCTCGACGGTTTCTCGACTATCTCCTGATTTTTCGCCTCCCGGGTGGATGGTTCGTGTCCGGAGAATCACCGCATCGTTCCCCATTTCCTCCTTCACCATGCGGAGGGCTTCCTGAGTATTTCTGCCAACGAATCGTTTTATATTCATCACGAAAGTCCTATCTCTCCAACAGCCTGTACTCGCAGTCCGCTTGGTATTTCGTTATGAGAAATCACTGCCACGTGCATTTGATATCGTTCACAGAGTTTCCGTAAATGACGCCGTATGGTTGAGGAACAGAGAACCACCGGCTGCTCCATGCTGGCCGCGCTTCTTTCGATGGTATTCCTGATACTGGTGATAATTTTTTCAGCCTGTTCAGGTTCAAGTGCGAGGTAGGCACCGTATTCCGTCTGGTTCACTCCGTCCGCGATGGTCCCTTCCACTGCCGGGCTCACGGAAAGGATCTTCATGCTCTGATCCTTCTCCACGTAAGGTTTTGTCAATGATCTTGCCAGTCTCTGACGCACGTATTCCGTCAGAAGTTCCGGGTCTTTTGTCACGGGAGCATAATCAGCAAGGGTCTCGACAATGGTGAGTAGGTCCCTGATGGATACCTGCTCCCGCAGCAGGTTCTGCAGCACCTTCTGCACTCCTCCTACGCTCAAGAGTCCGGGAACCAATTCCTCAACGGCTTTCGGATTCGATTTGGCCAGATTGTCCAGGAGCCGTTGAACCTCCTGTCGACCGAGAAACTCATACCCGTGTTCCCGAACCACTTCCGACAGGTGGGTGGTCACAACGCTCGGGAGATCGACAACGGTGTAGCCACACAACTGGGCATCCCCTTTCTTCTCCGAAGTGACCCACAGGGCGGGCAGGCCAAATGCCGGTTCTACCGTTGAAACGCCTTCCACTCTTGTTTTCACATCTCCGGGATCGATAGCCAGGTAATGGTCCATCATGAGCTCTCCCCGGGCAACGCTGTTTCCCTTGATGCAGACAGCGTATTCGTTCGGTTTCAGTTCAAGGTTGTCACGGATATGAAGGGCGGGAATAATCAGGCCCACTTCAAGGGCGAACTGCTTCCGCAGGGAACGAATACGATCCAAGAGCCCCCCTGATTTCTGGTTGTCCACCAGTGGGATGAGGCCATATCCGATCTCCAGTTCAAGGCTGTCCAGCGGGAGCAGATCTTCCACCTGTTCCGGAGTGACCTGCCCGGCCTTTTCCACCTCTTCGGATTCCTCCTCCATGGCCTTTTTTCCCTTCATCACGATCACTGCCCTGGCCAGGAGAAAAACACCGACCGCCAGTATGGCAAAAGGAATGAACGGCATGCCGGGGGCGAGCGCGAACAGGAAAATAATCACCGAGGCTATAATCAGGGCCTTGGGTTGAAATCCGAACTGCTTGATCACCTCGAAACCCAGTCCTCCTTCGGCTGCGGCCCGGCTCACCAGGATACCCGCGCCGGTGGAAATGATGACTGCCGGGATTTGCGAAACCAATCCATCCCCGATGGTCAGGAGGGTATAATTCTGTACTGCCGTGGAGAGGTCAAGATGCATCTGAACCACTCCGATGATCAGACCGCCGAGGATATTGATGAGCGTAATAATGATACTGGCGATGGCGTCTCCCCTGACAAACTTGCTTGCACCATCCATGGCCCCGTAGAATTCGGCCTCCCTTGCTATTTCCGCGCGCCGGATTCTTGCTTCCGTTTCATCAATCAGCCCCGCATTGAGGTCCGCGTCGATGCTCATTTGCTTCCCCGGCATGGCATCTAATGTAAAGCGAGCCGCCACCTCGGCGATACGCCCTGCCCCCTTGGTAATGACAACGAAATTGATAACCACCAGGATCATAAATACTACGAGACCGACGGTGGTATTCCCACCTACCACGAACGCGCCAAATCCTTTTATGATCCGCCCTGCGGCGAGAGAACCTGTGTGCCCGTTCAGGAGAATCAGCCTTGTGCTGGCAATATTCAATGAAAGGCGGTAAAGGGTGGTGATCAGCAGCAAAGAAGGAAATACCGAAAAATCCAGCGGGCGCAGCACATAGATCGTGAGCATCAAGATCAGGATGCTCATGGTTATGTTGAGGGCCAGCATGACATCGAGCATTCCCGTTGGCAAGGGCACGAGCATGACCAACAGGATACCCACAACTCCGGCCGCGATGAAGACATCGCTGTTGTTTTTTAAGAAAAATCCGTCTGCCGGTAGTCTAAGCTGTTCCAAAAGCGTCCCTTTTGTGAGTCGTGAGTCTTGAGTCATCAGTCATGGGTCAGGGGTCGCGGAACAGCGATGTTCAGTTCCTTTGACCTTTATCCTTTGCCCTTAGTCCTGTTCTTGAGCCCGTACACATAGGCCAGTATCTCAGCTGCGGCCTGGTAAAAATCGGGAGGGATTTCCTGTCCGATATCCACGAATTTATACAAATTCTGTGCCAGGGGTTTATTCTCCACCAGCGGGATCTGGTTCTCCTTTGCTATCTCCCTGATCTTAAAGGCAATCTTATTCGCTCCTTTCGCCACGACGCTGGGAGCTTCCATAGTAAGCGAATCATAACGCAATGCGATGGACAAATGCTCAGGGTTGGTAATAATCACATCCGCCTTCTTCACGTCTTCCATCATGCGCCGTCTCGCCATCTCCCGCTGAATCGACCTGATGCGGCTTTTCACAAGGGGATCTCCCTCCGTTTGCTTGAACTCCTCTTTTACCTCCTGCTTTGTCATCTTAAGGTCTTGTTCAAACTCCCATTTCTGGTAGAGAAAATCGAGAATGGCAAGGATCGCTATGACATAGCAACTCCTGGTAAGCACATCCAAAGACGTCTCTCCCATGAATCGAAGGATCTCGGCCTTGCTCTGGTAAACGAGTTCCACGAGACGGCCCTTGTTGGCCTGAAGCGTGGAAAAGGCAGCCCATCCCACCACAAGAATTTTCCCGAGGGATTTTGCCAGTTCCACCAGGGACCGTTTAGAAAACATCCTTTTGGCGCCTTCAATTGGACTGATTTTTGACGCTTTTGGTGCCAACGGCTCGACACTCCAGATGAACCCGGTCTGGGCGAAATTGGCGACAATGGCCACGATCGAAAGGACGCCAAGCATGGGCAGAATCATGGATAAAAAGGCTTCAAGGTACTGGTGGAAAAAAGAGGTAATAGCAAAGTCGCTGTCCTTCATATAGGGAACGGAAACAAAGGTTTTATGGATCAGGTTTCCCATGGAAAAAGTAAGGTGTCGCGCTCCAAAATAGAGGAAGAGAGCACTCGCTCCCAGTACGGCCACCGAGGGGATCTCCCTGCTTTTTCCGACCTGGCCCTTTTTCCGGGCCTCTTCCCTCCTCTTGGGAGTGGCCGGCTCGGTCTTGTCTTGAAAAGGTTTTTCAGGCATTCCTTAATCCAGTGCTGAGTGCTAAGTACTAAGCAGGAGCGAGGTCTCCTCGCGATATCGCAGGCGGAGCCTGCTCCTACAATGCAAAAAATTTCTCATTACTGCTCAGGTTCACGGTTAAATCTTCAGGGTTGCCTCCTTTGTGCCCTTCATTGCTCTCTAACCTGAAACCGTGAACCCCAGAACTTTGAACCCGCTCCTGTTACATCAACTGAATCACACCCATCATCACCACTCCCATTTTTTTGACAAGGTCCACCAGGAAAGGCGAAAGATTCAAGATGACCAGGGAAAACAGGATCATTCCTAAGAAAATATTGAGCGGAAATCCGATCATGAGGACATTTACCTGGGGCACGGTCCTTGCCACAATCCCCAAGCACAAATTAGAGAGAAAAAGGGCAACCATGATCGGAGCTGCCATCTTGATGGCGATAACAAACATGTCGCCGCTCACCCTGACCAGCGCGCCGACCACCGGCGCGTTGAGGCGGAAGCTGTCCGGCGGTACCTTGTAGAAGGACGCAGCCAGGGCCCGGATAAACATGTGGTGCCCGTTGACCGAAAAAAAGATTAAAATGGTAAAGAGGTAGAGAAACTGGGATATGACGGTACTTTGTCCTCCTGTTTCCGGATCCATGGCACTCGCCATATTGAAACCCATCTGGAACCCCATGAATTGGCCTGCCAGTTCAACTGCAGCGAACAGCATTTTCACCCCGATCGCCAGGACAAAACCCAGCAAAACCTCGGAAGCCATTCCCATGATCACTTCCAGCACCGTCCGGGGAAAAGCAGGAGGAGGCGGCACTACCGGGAACAGGACCAGAGCCGTAACCAGCGATAATCCCGCCTTCCACAGCGCAGGGATATTCCTGGCTCCGAAAAAAGGCAAAAGGAAAAACAAGGCCGCGACCCTGATGAAAATCCAGAAGAAGCCCTGCACCTGTTGAATCGTCTCAATGGAAAAAGCCATAACTTACAGTGATGAGTTATGAGTGCTGAGTGATAAGTGCGACAAAAAGAATATCCACCCTCCGATGCGGGTTCGCCCGTTTGTCCGGTTAACCGGTCCCCCGTTTATTGCCCTTGACTCCAGACTCTCGACTCAACACTACCGTATGACATGCGGAATGGTCGCTATGATATGACTGGTATAGGAGGTCATCTTCGCAAGCATCCAGGGGGCCGCTGCAAGGAGTGCCAACAGGACCGCAACGATCTTGGGCACAAAGGTGAGCGTCATTTCCTGTACCTGGGTTGTTGCCTGCAATATGGCAATTACCAATCCCACTATCAATCCCACACCAAGAAGCGGGGCTGAAAGCAGGAGGGTAAGCTTTATGGCTTCGCTCGCCATGCTGACCACGAATTCAGGTGTCATATGCCTCACCTCTCATGAAAAACTCTTTACCATCGACCCCACCAGCAGGTTCCAGCCGTCCACCAGCACAAACAACATCAGTTTGAAGGGCAATGAAACCATGAAGGGGGGCAGCATCATCATTCCCATGGACAGAAGAACACTCGCAACCACCATGTCAATGATCAAAAAGGGGATATAGATGAGGAACCCGATTTGAAATGCCGTCTTCAGTTCGCTGATAACAAAAGACGGGATCAGGACCATGGTAGGTATTTCTTTAATATTATGTGGTTTTTCCGATTTAGAAACCTGCAGAAAAAGGGCAATGTCCTTCTTTCGGGTCTGCTTAAACATAAATTGCCTGATGGGAACCAGGGCCCTTTCAATGGCCTCGGTCTGGGATATCTCCTCCGCCAAATAGGGCTGCAACGCGTCTTTATTGACCTTTTCATATACCGGTGACATGAGAAAAAAAGTGAGGAGCAGGGCGAGACCGATCAGGACCTGGTTGGGCGGCATCTGCTGGGTTCCCAGGGCGTGCCGAAGCAGGGAAAACACCACTGCCAGCCGGGTAAAAGAGGTCATCATGACCAAAATCGCGGGCGCAAGTGACAGGACGGTCAGAAGGAGCAGGATTTGGAGAAGAACACTTACCTGTTGAGGCTTGTCAGCCTGGCCCACGCCAATGGTCACGCTGGGGAGCAGTGGGATCTGTTGTGCGTGGACAGAGGAACTCCAGGCAATGATACCGATCACCAGCACCGGCAAAAGGATGGAAAAGGCCCGTGCAGGCCATTCTTTGCCCTTCTCTGGTGCCAAACTGAAAACAGTGAGGTTTGAGGAGCAGCCTTTCCTGGCCATTAACGTAGTAGCATAATACCCTGTTCTATTTCCCGGGTGTTCCATCTTTTTCTCTTGTACTGACGTTCCCTGTTATCGATCGCTTCATTTTCCTGCGAAGGAGCGATTGAAAGCTGCCATTGGTCCCGCCGGTGGTTGATATGGCCTCATTGTTATTAACGGGGGGGTCTTCGATTCTCCTGAGGAGTGTTATGCTTTCAGCTCCTACCCCAAGTACCAGCCATTCACCACAAACTTCCACCAGTGCGATCGATTGCTTCGAGGCCAGACTCAGTGATCCGATCACCCGCATGGCAGGGTTTCTGTTCAAGGAAAATCGACCATCCCGGATTCTCTTGGAAAGGTAATAGATGCCGAAAATCATCCCAATGACGAGCAACAACGCTGCGCCCATCTTGAGGCTCGCCATGCCCATGTCTCCCTGGGGAAGATTGGCCTCCGCGTTCCCGGCCGCCTTGCCTATCCCTATAGACATGGAAAAGGCAGTAAGAAAGGTACATAAAAAACTGCACGTCAAGACCCCTGCTTTTCTCAACACAGTATGGAGAATTTTCATCGGAAGCCTGGATTGTTTCTCCCACCTCATGCCAATTCCTTCACTCTTTCTCCCGGGCTGATGATATTGGTAAGCCTGATTGCGAACTTTTCGTTCACCACCACGACTTCACCGTGACCCATGAGTTTCTGATTGATGTAAAGGTCAACCGGTTCATTGGTCAACTTTTCCAGCTCAACCACCGATCCCTGCCCAAGCTTCAGCAGGTCACCGATTTGAATGCGTGTCCTGCCCAGCTCTACCGTAATCTCCAGCGGTATATCGAGGAGAAAGTCAATGCTCTGAGGGCTGTCACCACCCTCCAGGCCCGGTTCAACTTCCGCGAAATCCACACTCTCAGGAGACGCATTCTGCTCCGGGGCAGGATTCTCGGCAACTTGTTCATTTTGATCGTTCATGAAAACACCTCATAAGGAAATTATCTCAACCATAACAACGGCAATTTCTTGAAAGCTCTCTGTCTCTGTCTATCCGGGATCTCCATTCAGGGTATTGGCCACCCGGAATACCTTTTTTCGCCCGTAGCGACCGGCATATCCCTGGTATTTTGGTATTCCCTGAACACGAGCCAGTAGTTTTTCTTGAAAACTGTTGTTGAGGAGCAGGATATCTCCCTCTTTCATGTTCAAGAAATCTTTGACCGGGAGATTGCTTTTCCCCAGATCAACACTAAAATCCACTTTTGATTCATAGATGCGCTGCCGGAGGAGCGAAATCCACATCCTGTCCTGCGCACTGTCATCCTTCTGGTAGCTGCCGGAAAGTTTCTCACGTATAGGCTGAATACTCGCATATGGAATACAAAGGGTGATGCTACCGGCAGCTTTTTTCAACTCCACTTCAAATTTCACCGAGATCAGGAATTCGCTCGGAGGCATTACGTTTACTCCTTGGGGATTTGTCTCTGAACGAACGAAAACTGTTTTTACGGGATACACGTCTTTCCACGCCTTCTCCATATCCGCCAGGGCTATGTTGACCACTTTCCCTATGATTTTTTGCTCGATAGGCGTAAAATCCCTTCCCTCTACCTTGGCTGATCCCGCCCCGTTTCCCCCGAAAAAAGCCTCAATCAGACTGAATACCAGCCGGGTCTCTATGACCAACATCCCAACCCCCCGCAGAGGTTCAATTTTGAATAGATGGAGGCTCGTAGGAAGGGGTAAAGATCTCTGGAATTCCTCAAACTTGATCATCTCCAGAGGGCCCGCGTCTATTTCGATCATCTTGCCCAGGGTATTGGAGAGGGAGTTTTTCAGCCTGTGGGCATATCGCTGGTTCGCGAGCACGAAAAGCGGCATGTTCCCTTTCAGCTTTCTCCCCTGGCTGCTCCAGTCGAAAGATTCGTATTCACCTTCTGCTTCAAGCGTATCACTGTCCGTCTCCACATCACCGGAATCCATTCCCTTGAGCAGGGCATCTACTTCATCTTGTGAGAGTATCTGGTTCACGCCTTCCTTCTTTTCATTGACCCGTTGACCCGTTAGTCGCTTTAAGCAGTCTCGGATAAAATGTTACTCTTCCTCTTTTGCCTTATGTTTTGCGCCTTATGCCTTACGCCCTACGCCTGTCTTTTTGGTTACTGGACGATGAATTCCGTGAAGTAAACATTCCTCACCTTTCCCGATTTCAGATACCCATTTACCATTCCGAGAATTTCAGCGCGCAGTTCATATTTTCCCGAAAGATCACTGACGTCCTTGTAACTTTTGCTGCTCAGAAGAGTAAGGATACCGTCCCGGAACTGTGGTAGCCGTTTTTCCATTTCAGGCTGGAGTTTTTCGTTGTCCAGTTCAAACTCAACCTTCACCTTCAGGTATCGTTTTCCCAGCGGTTCATTGAGGTTGACGATAAATGGTTCCAGGGGATATACGGGACCGATTTCCTGATTGGGATCCTCTTTGACGGCTTTCGCGGCCTTTCCCTCGTCTTTTTCATCGAGAACGTTGCTCAACATGCCGCTTTTCCACGCAAACGCCCCTCCTCCCAGCAGCAGAACGATGACAAGTGCGAGGATAATAAATTTCATGGGAGACTTTTTTCCCGATGGTTTCTCTTCCTGTTCCTTGACCGCTTCTTTCTCTTCTTCAGCCATGTCGCCATTCTCCTCTTATTCTTATCTTTGCTCCGGGGAGTTTTTCCCGGTTTTATTTAAATGAACTTTCCCGCATCTGAGGCGGCAAATACGCGTTGAGTTTCTGCTCGATCACACGCGGGTTTTCCCCCTTGGCTATGGAAATAACTCCTTCCGTCATCAGGTCCTTCACCATGACCTCTGAGCTGCTCCTGTTCTTCAGTTTTCCCGCGATGGGGAGACACATAATATTCGCCAGCAGTGCCCCGTAAAACGTGGTGAGAAGCGCAACCGCCATGGAAGGGCCGATGGTGCTGGGGTCATCCATGGTCTGGAGCATCTGCACGAGTCCTATGAGAGTCCCGATCATGCCCATGGCAGGGGCAAACGTTCCCAGGGTGGTAAAAATCTCGGCCCCGAGCTTGTGCCGGTCCTGGATGGCGACCACCTCCGTCTCCAGGATTTCCCGGATGGAGCCGGGCTCCAGCCCATCCACCGCAAGCTGCAAACCCTTTTTCATGAATTCATCATTTGCCTCGTTGGCGCTGGATTCAAGGGCAAGGATGCCTTCACGCCGGGCGATACCGGCAAGTTTTACGAAGTTGGCGATGACTTCACTGGCCGTCACCTGTTTGTGGAGAAAGGCATTCTTGACCACCTTGATGACCTTGAGCATGTCCGGGAGGGGGTAGTTGATCATCGTGGCGCCGAGTGACCCGCCAACCACGATGAGGACCGAGGGGATATTGACAAACAGTGCCAGACTTCCCCCCATCAGGATGGCGGAAACGACAAGGGCAAAGGCTGTAATAATACCAACGAGGGTTGCAATATCCATGCGACTCACTTCTCCGGTATAATGATGTAATCACCGTAACTACTCAGATAGACAGACCCACTCCTACATACCTGGGCAGTTACCAATCGCAATAGTATTAAGCAACCACCGTGCCAGAAGCTCCCGTTGGAGACATTTCATTTTTGTTTGATTTTTTGTCCTTTTATTTCAAGAACATAATAGGGCAAGAAAGGATGGGGACAAGATTGGAAACGGACGCACGGAAAGAATTGTCAATTTATTGACGCGACACGATGAGTCAGGAGTCACGTACCTCGACTCCTGACTCGTTTTTCTTGACTCGTCTTTATCGTTTCAGGTTAATCAAGTCCGCCAGCATCTGGTCTGTTACCGTAATGATTTTGGAGTTTGCCTGAAATCCCCGCTGGGTGGTGATCATCTTGACGAACTCGTTGGCAATATCCACATTTGACTGCTCAAGGGAATTGGGGGATATGCTGCCAAGACCATTTGTCCCCGGATCGCCGGTGATGGCATCGCCACTCTCCCGCGTTTCCCGATACAAACTGCTTCCCTCCTTGTGCAAGCCCTGCACATTCTGGAACTTTGCCAGAGCGACCCGATACAGGGGGATGAGCTGGCCGTTGGAATACAACCCGGTCATGGTTCCGTCAACGTCCACGTCTACGCCCTTGAGATCACCCGCACCATACCCGTTTGCCGACTGGAAAATGGTACTGGAAGACCGCGCATACTGAGTCGTGGTGAGTGCGGCATTGGTCCACGAAGCTCCTTCGAGATGAGTACCAATATCCAGGCCGATATCCATGACGGTTCCTGCACCACCGATAAAATCAGGGGTGAACTGGAGGTAGCCTG
>Ga0307423_1000962_pt1 | contig 18322 bp, 14 predicted proteins | sample SalMarWE160310MG_FD_202154 | JGI IMG/M metagenome (GOLD analysis project Ga0307423, IMG submission 202154) | Salt marsh sediment microbial communities from the Plum Island Ecosystem LTER, Massachusetts, United States - WE1603-10 | ecosystem: Environmental > Aquatic > Marine > Intertidal zone >...
AGGCAAGCTGAAGCTGCGCGGAGGGGACGGCCGCAAGGTGGCTTTCCACGATCCCTGCTATCTGGGCCGTCACAGCGGGATATTCGATGATCCGCGGCAGCTGGTGGAGGCCGCCGGTGGGGAGTTGGCCCCCATGCAGCGAGAGCGGGAGTTTTCGCTTTGTTGCGGCGGCGGCGGCGGGCGCATCTGGATGGAGACGCCCCAAGAGCAGCGCTTCAGCGTGCTGCGGGTCCAGGAGGCGGCCCAGGTCGGGGCCGAGGTCCTGGCGACCTCCTGCCCCTACTGCGTGTCGCTGTTGGAGGACAGCTGCAAGACCTCCGGCCTGGAGGACTCCTTGGAGATCGTGGAGATCAGCGAGCTGTTGGCCGCCGACCTGGCCTGAAGCCCGGCGGCCCACAGCCTTCAACCCAGCGCCAAAGCGCCTTTATGCAGAGGATGACATGCACACTCCTGATTTCAGCCGCATCGCCGTCGTGGCTTGCGGAACCTTGAGCCCGGAGTTGAACCACCTCAAGGCGGAAGGTTTCCTCAACGCCGGCAAGATCATCTTCACCACGCCGGGCCTGCACCAGGATTGCCCCGAGTTGGAGCGCCAGTTAAGCCGGGCGGTGGACAAGGTCAAGAATGAGTTCGACCGGGTTATCGTGGTCTACGGCGGCAAATACTGCTATGTAAACGCCGATCAGCCCACCCGCACCATGGCCAGGGTTATCGAGGAAATGGGCCCCAAGGTGGTGCGGGTGCAGGCCACCCATTGCATGGACATGCTGGCCTCGCAGGCCGAAAGGGATGAGCTGGCAGCCGGGGAAAAGGTGTGGTGGATGACCCCGGGATGGGTGAAGTACCGCAAGCAGGTGTTCAAAGGCTGGGACCAGGGCATTGCCAACGAGAACTTTCCCCGCCACACCGGCGGGGCCCGGGTGCTGGACGGCGTGGGGCTTTGCGAGGATTATCTCAACGAGCGCCCCGAGGAGATTCTGGATTACTCCGATTGGATGGGCATTCCTCTGCAAGGGGTGCCGGTAAGCCTGGAGCGCCTGAAGGGGCTTTTGACCGCGGCCTTGGAAGCCAACTGATCCCCGACCAGCCGCGCCAATTTGTTATATGCAAAGCGCGACGCTTCCCAAAGCGACCCCGTTTTTGAAGCGCAACTTTTAGGCGGATTTTTGGTATCGCCGATAGCCGAGATAGCCCGGCCATCGATTTGGACCAGGGGATCACCGGAAAGCAAGTGGCAAAGATGCTGGAACCGGTTTTGCAAAAACGTGGTCTACCTGAGAGGATATTCCTGTATTACAGCCCGGAAATCGTCTCAAAGGCAATGGACAAATGGGCCCGCGAGCACGAGGTGGCCCTGGATTTCTGCAGGACTGGCAAGCCCACCGAACAACACCGTGATCGCAAGCTTCAACGGCCGCTTTCGCTATGAATGCCTTAAGGTGAATTGGCCCTTGTCTCTGGAAAACGCCAGAGTTAAGATCGAAACCCAGAGGCGAAACTACCACGGCAGCAGGCACCACACCTTCCCGGGAGACCGGACGCCTCGGGAATTCACCCGATGCCGCTTGGCCAAACTCCCAGGCGGGGTCTCTTCCAAAAGGCCAAGTCCCCACCTGTTGGCCGGATCTAATTCGGGGTGACCTTCAAAGGGTCAGGTCGTTAAAGTTACAAGCTGGACATTAAATTGAGCGGGCCATGACATCAGGGTGAAGGGTGATGGGGTGAAAAATAATTGTTTTGGCCAATAATGTGAAAAATGAGAGATGATGAGTGGCTATGGCCAATACATGTGCCTTTCCACCTAAACCAGACTCGCCCACGCCGGCAGAAGAGGCCCAGGTCCGGGCCAACAAACGCCTGGCCACGCTCTCCCTGGCCGCCTTAGGGGTGGTATTCGGCGATATCGCCACTAGTCCCATATATGCAATACGGGAATGCTTTCACGGCGAATACGGCATCGCAGTGACCCAGACCAATATACTAGGCATCCTATCCCTGATCTTCTGGGCGCTGATCTTGATCGTGGGGCTTAAATACCTCACTTTCGTTTTTCGGGCGGACAATCATGGGGAAGGCGGCGTCATCGCCCTGACAACTCTAATACGCGGGCCTCAGGGAGCCGATGATACCCGGCAACGGATGCGGGTCGTCACCTTGGGCCTCTTCGCGGCCTGTCTTTTGTTCGGCGACGGGATGATCACCCCGTCCATATCCGTCTTGAGCGCCGTGGAGGGTATCGGCATAGCCACACCGATCTTCACCCCCTACGTAATTCCGCTCACCGTGGCCATTCTGCTCGGCCTTTTCATGATCCAGCGCCATGGCACGGCGCGGGTGGGTGGCCTGTTCGGGCCGGTGATTCTGATCTGGCTGTGCTTCCTGGCGGTGACCGGGGCGGCACAGGTGGCGGACAAGCCGCAGGTGCTCGCCGCCATTTTCCCCTGGTACGCGGTCAAATTTTTGCTTCTCAATAAGGTACCGGGGTTTGTGGCCTTGGGCGCCGTTTTCCTGGTGGTCACGGGCACCGAGGCTCTGTACGCTGACATGGGCCACTTCGGCACCAGGCCCATCCGTCTCACCTGGTTTGTACTGGTGCTGCCAGCCCTGCTGCTGAACTATTTTGGCCAGGGCGCTCTGCTTTTGGACAACCCGGGCGCATCGTTTCATCCCTTCTACGCCATGGTGCCGTCCTGGGCCATGATCCCCACCGTGGTCCTGACCACCCTGGCCACCATAATCGCCTCCCAGGCGGTGATCAGTGCCGCCTTCTCCCTGACCCGTCAGGCCATCCAGCAGGGCTATTTGCCGCGCTTGAATATCCGCCACACCTCGGCCAGCCAGATCGGCCAGATATACGTGGCTCCCGTCAATTGGATGCTAATGGTCTGCACGCTGGCCCTGGTGGTCGGCTTTCAGACCTCCAGCAAGCTGGCCGCCGCCTACGGGGTGGCGGTGACCTCCACCATGATAGTCACCAGCGTCCTGTTTTTCGTGGTGGCCCACAACCGCTGGCATTGGCGCCTGTCCTGGGCCCTGCCCCTGACCGGACTTTTCCTGCTGGTGGACACCCCCTTCTTCCTGGCCAACATCAGCAAGCTCCTGCACGGCGCGTGGTTCCCCCTCTTTATTGGGGCCTTGTTCTTCATGCTGATGCTGACCTGGGCCAAGGGGCGCCGGATTCTGGCCAAGCAGCTACGCAAGATCATGCCACCCGTTCACCAATACGTCGTGGATTTGGACAGCCACCCACCCAACAAGATCAAGGGGGACGCGGTCTTCCTGACTAACAGCCGCAACGCCGTGCCCTTGGCCCTGGCTAAGAACGTCAAGCACAACGAAGTCATCCACAGCCGTACCGTCTTGCTGCACTTTAAGGTGGAAGACGTGCCCCGGGTACCAAGTCTGGAAAAGGTCTCGATCGAGCAACTGGGCGGCGGATTTCATCGCATCATCGCCCGTTATGGCTTCATGGAGGATCCCACCCTGGAAACCATGCTTTGCCTGGCGCAGGAGCAGGGACTCGAGTTGCAGGCGGAAAACATTAGTTTCTTCATCGGGCGGGCAAACCTGGTTCCGGCGGAAAAATCGGCCATGCCGCGTTGGCAGACCAGGCTTTTCATCTTCATGTCACGCAACGCTGCTGATGCCACATCTTTTTTCAAGCTCCCCCCGGAGCAGGTGATAGAAGTTGGGACCCGGATTACGATTTGAACGTGGCGGATATCTTGTAGGCAGCGGACGATAAGCTCACACGTTTTAAGATTCGGCTAAAGGCCCGCCTGGATCGGCGCTTGTGATATGTCAGCCCGCAAGTACGAGAAAATATCATAATGAAATGCTACCCATGATGTCGGCCACTTTGTCCGAAGACACTTCCCAACATGAATTCAGCCGAGTTGCGCCCGCGTGTCGCCTTGGTCTGCTTCTTCTCGATGGTCATGGATCGCCTCCGATCCGCAATTTACCCGCTTAACGGAGTGCCAGTCAAAATTGGGTGGGATCAAGCCGCCGCTGGGCCCTGTCATCAATCGTTGCAGGTAAGGGGGGTGACTGGCAGGGCATGCATGCGCACCTCCTTCACCCCCGGCGCGCGCAGGGCCAGATCCCTTATCCGGCCGGCCAACTCCGGCTCCACCTCCAAGTTGATCTTGGCGTCGATGAAAACCACTCCGGCTTGGGCGTGCACCTGGACCATGGGGAAATCATGCACCAGGGCGGCCCTGACTTGGGCGGCTAGGACCAGGTCGTCCAGTACCTCCTGAGACTCGGGCGTGGCCTGAAACTGCTCAAGTTGCGCGGTCTGGCAGATGATACCCACCGCGTTATCCACGTTGAGTTTGTGCACGTGCAGCACCAGGTCGTAGAGGCAGGGATCCCAGGGGTCCTTCCCGAACAGATGCTGACTCCATTTGCGCCGTTCTTGGTCGTCCTTGGTCAGGCGGTCCAGGGTCTGCTCCCGGCTCAGGCCCTCCCTCTCCATCTCCAGAGCCACCCGGTCGTCCAGGTTGGCCAGGATGCGCACACTGAACACATGAGACACCCCGCTCAGAAAGAAGTGACCGGCCAGGCCGTGGTATACCACGTTGTTTTTCTGCACCCGTTCCAAGAGGGCGGCGGCTATATAGGCCAGGTAGCGCTCCTTGCCATAGGTGAAATGCTCCAGTATGGAGGGGGCATCGTGCAGGGCCCGCACCAGTTTGATCTCGGGTATGTTGAAATGATCCGACGCCTCCAAGAGGATCTCTCGTGAGATGCACTCGTAACCCAGAGTTTGGGCCACCCTCTGAGCCACCTCCTTGCCCTTGCTGTAGGACCCGCGAGAAATGGTTATTATGGCCACGATATCCTCCTCTCGGCCCGCGTGGGGCTTTGCGATCCGTCTGATACCGGCTCCAGGCCCGGACCCCGCGGCCTCGACTAATGCCCCCCGCCCTTGCGGTGGAAGACCAGGCCGCTGAGCATGCCCACCACCATGGCCAGGACCACCGCCAACAGGCCATAGAGTACGCCGTGCTTACGCGCCATGACTTGCAGGAAGGCCGGTAATCCCGTCAGCTCCGCCTTGAAAGTGGTGCTGCGTTTTTCCACCAGCTTGCCATCCTTGAGAACCCACAGGGACACGTGGTAGACCCCGCGCTTGAGCCGCGAGGGCAGGCGGAAGTCGGCCCGCGCCTGCCAGCGCTCGGGGCTGGCGTGGTTAATGCGCAGACCGCCGGGTTCGAGGTGATAGAGCTCGTCGCGCTCCTTGAGCTCGACGAACTCCTTAAAGATGGTGTCATCTTCCACCGGCTTGAGCCTGCCGATGAACTGGGCGTTTCTCTCCAAGGCCGCATAACCCCAAGGAACTTGTCCGGCCGCCGGGGAAAGCAGATTCGGCTCGCTGCTGAAGGCCATGTAGAGGAGGGGGGCGTTGTCGATATCTACCTCGCCGCTGTTCATCCACAGGTCCCAATGGCGGGACTTACGCATCAACTCCTCTTCGATTCTTTTGCCGCGGACGGTCAATACGGCTTGGCTGCCTGGGGGCAAGTCGCCGGTGACGGTCATCTGGATTCCGGAGAAAAAGGCGTTGATGGTCACCGAGGACGGCTCCACCACTAGTTTGCCGGCGGCCGCCGCCGAGGTGGCCAGGCCCACGAGGAGAAGAAGAACCAGCCCGGTCAAAGGCGCGCGTTTAGGCATGGCACGACCAGACATCTTATTCTCCTCCCTTGAAATCCAGCATGTAATGAGGAGACAGGACCAGTCCCAGCAATATCTTGATCATGACCGCCAGCACGACGCAGGCCAGCAGGGTCTTGAGGTGGTCGGCCTTGAGGCGGTGGCTGAAGCGGGCTCCCATCTGGGCGCCCAGGCTGGAACCCAATAGGAGCAGGATGGCCAGAACCAGGTCCACGGTGTGATTGGAGGCGGCCTGCATGATGGTCACGTTGGCGCACACGAACACCTCTTGGAAAAGGTTGGTGCCGACCACCACGCGCATGGGCATCTCCAGCACATAGCACATCATGGGCACCATGATGAAGCCCCCGCCCAGGCCCATGATGGCCGCTAGCATCCCCACGAAAGCTCCCACCAAAAAAGGCAGGATGGGTGAAAGGGTGACGTTGGATTTGGCGAAATGGGTCTGCCAGGGCAGGGCCCTCACCATCCGGCGGAAGCGGGAGGGAGAGGTGGCATGCTCCAGAAGGGCGGCGCCGGCAGCCTCCCGTTTGCGGGCGCGAATGCTGTCCACCAGCATGTAGGAACCCACCAGGGAGAGCATCACCACGTAGGTTGTCTTGATGAAGAAGTCCGCGTCTCCCAGGGGGCGCAACAGCTTTATGATCTGAACCCCGGCCGTGCCGCCCAGAAAGCCTCCGGCCAACAGGATCAGTCCCATCTTCAAATCCACATTACCCATGCGGTAGTGGGCGTAGGTGCCCGAGGTAGTGGCGGCCACGATTTGATTGGAGTCCGAGGCCGCTGCAATGGTGGGGGGAATGCCGCCCATGATCAAGAGCGGGGTCATGAGAAAGCCGCCACCCACCCCCGTGAGACCGGACAGGAAGCCCACGGCCGCCCCCAAGCCCAACAAGACGAAAATGTTGAGGCTGTGACCGGCGATGGGAAGGTAGAAACTCCAATCCATGGCATAGCCTCCCGCGAATGCAGAAGAAAAGGGCTGGGAGCTAGTTCGATGACCGGTTCAGGCAATTTTCATACGCGGCAGCCGACCGGGACTCTGATGAGTTGCTAATTCCTTTTCCTAATCGTGTCGATCGGGCATAAAGTAAAGCGGCTGGGTCTTCTTGACCCCTGCGCCGCTTGGCGGCCTCCTTCCGACTCCGAATGCTAAAACGCTTATAATTAAAATATTGCACCGTTATGACACCTCGTCAACTACTGCTAATAAACTGGCGGACGGACTTTGGCAACGGCACCTGGAGGAACGGCTGGAAGGCAATTTAGTTACCTGTAGTAGCGGCTGCTTGATCCGGCACTTGATCCCTCTGGAGGCCGATTGTCGGTTGGAGTGCCTTAATCAGAACCGGTTTGCCTCGCTGAAGGATGCCAAATCCAAGATCGAGGCATGGAGGAAAGACTACAACTGGGAGCGGCCTCATAGCTCGCTGGACAACCAAACCCCCAGGGCTTTTAACCAGAGCCGGGAGCCCCCGGAACCCATACCCTTGGCCGCGATGGCCTGAAAATCCTAACCATGTCGCTGGTGCAGTGTCCGGGGGAAGGACAATTGGACAACACCAAACGTAAATAGGATGTTGGCCTCATTAAAACTTAAGGCCAAATCACTTCATATTTACTTCAGGAGTTTAGACGAATGCCCCAGCGCGAAGCGGTGCCAGTTAACAAATTGATATATTAGCAATAATCAGCAATGACTATCCACTGATCACAATCAAGGGGCTCCGGGGGGGCAACCCCTTCTTTTCCGAAAAAGAAGGGGTCCCCCCCGGAGAAAACCTGCTTCTTCTTTAAAAAAAGAAAAGGTACTCCCGGACCTCTTCCCAAAGAAACCTGGCTAACAAATACGCGGCAGAGGCTCGCCCGAGAGCATGTCCAAAAGGCGGCGGCCGCCCACCGCGGTATTTAGCCAAACCCTGCCGGCCGGGGCCTCAATCACCCGCCCGATGACAGCCGCCCTCCCCCCCTTGGCATGGGCCTGCATGGCCTTCAGCGCCGCCGGAGCCTCATCCTCGGGCATCACGGCGATGAACTTGCCCTCGTTGGCCAGGTACAAGGGGTCCAGGCCCAGGAGCTCGCAAACCCCACTCACCGCCGGGTCCACCGGTATGGCGTCCTCGTACAGCTCCATGGCCACGCCGCTGGTGGCGGCGATCTCATTCAGGGTGGTGGCCAGGCCTCCCCGGGTGGGGTCGCGCAGCACATGCAGCCCGGGGCAAGCCTGAATGAGCGCGGCGGCCATGCCGTGCAGCGAGGCCGCGTCGCTCTTTAAAGGCGCCTTAAGTCCCAGCCCCCCGCGCTGGGCCATTATGGTCACGCCGTGGTCGCCCATGGTGCCCGAGACCAGCACTGCGTCGCCGGGCCGGGCCCGGTGCCCGCCGATATCGACCCCGGGAGGGATCACCCCCACCCCGGCGGTGTTGATGAATATCTTATCCGCCTGGCCCCGGCCCACCACCTTGGTGTCGCCGGCCACGATGCTGACCCCGGCCTCGGCGGCGGCGGCTGCCATGGCTTCCACCACCTCCTCCAAAAGGCTCATCTCCAGGCCCTCTTCCAGGACAAACCCGGCGGTTAGCCACAAGGGCCGGGCCCCGCGGCAGGAGAGGTCGTTCACCGTGCCGTGCACCGCCAGAGATCCGATGTTGCCGCCGGGAAATATAATGGGGTCCACCACAAAGCTGTCGGTGCTGATGGCCAGGCGCCCGGCCGGCACCTCCACCACCGCCGCATCGTCCATGGCGTCCAGCACCGGGTTGGCCAGGCGTCGGGCGAAGACGCGCTGCACCAGCTCATGGCTGGCCCGGCCTCCGGCCCCGTGATCCAATAGAATGGTTTCTTTCATGATCAGGCTCTTTACGAATTGACGCCGACCGGCATCCCTAGCTGCGCCGGGCCGCGCGCCTGTTGATAACCACATCTAGTCTACAAGCAATCAATATTATGAAAGCCCCGGGGGCTCCACACCTGAATACCACGAAGCCATGGCGAAGTAAAACAGGAGTGGTGCGGGGGAGGTCGGGCGGCCGGCCGCGGCCGGCCGCCCGTTTCGGGAGAGAACGAGGCGCCTGGCGCCCCTGCGGATGGTTTTTTTCGTGCCGAATTCGCGCCGCGCTGAGTCGCGGCGCCCGGGGATTCCGGTTGCTTTGCCGTTTCCGCCCGGCCCGGGTTAGCCCTAATGCGGGGCGTTCTTGAATTTGCCTTTTACCGTGAGCGCCACGCCCACCGCCGACAGCGCCAGGAACACCGCCGAGATGGGATGGCTCAAAAAGATCAGCAAGGACCCCTGGGAAATTAAAAGGCTCTGCCTAAAGGAGATTTCCAGGATGGGCTCCAGAATAAAGGCAATCAAAAGCGGCGCCACCGGGAAGCCGTTCTTGCGCAACACGTAGCCGATCCCGCCGAAGGCCAGGGTCATCCACACGTCGAACATGCTCTGGTTGAATCCGTAGGCCCCGATCAGGCAGAAGGCCAGGATGGCGGGGAACACGAAATGCTTGGGGACCTGCGCCACCTTGTGGGCGATTTTGATGTAGAACCGGGCCAGGATGAAGTTGAAGAAGTTGGACAACAAAAGCGCCATGAAGATGGCGTAGATTATGTCCAGGTTCTCCTTGAAAAGCAGTGGTCCGGGGTGCAGGCCCTGGATCATGAACGCGCCCAGCAAAAGGGCCGCGCCCACGTCGCCGGGGATGCCCAGGGTCAGAAGCGGAATCAAGTTGGCCCCGGCCACTGCGTTGTTGCCGGCCTCGGCCGCGGCCACGCCCTCCACCGAGCCGTGGCCGAACTCTTCAGGGTGCTTGGACATCCTCTTGGCCTGGGCATAGGAGGCAAAGGCGGCGATGGAAGGCCCGATGCCCGGCACCGCGCCCAGGAAGGTGCCGATGCCTGCGGCCACGCCGATGATCTTGGCGCAGGCCTTCTTTTCCTCCCTGGTCAACTTTACGTTCTTTTCGTCCTGGGAGATGTCGAACATGCCCGCCTTGTCCTGGCGCACTTTTTTTTCGGCGTTCATGAAAAACTCCGAAAGCGCGAAAAGGCCGATGAGCATGGGCATCAGGGATATGCCCTCGTCCAGCTGGCTCAGGTCGAAGCCGAAGCGCCGGGTGGCCATGATGGGGTCCAGGCCGACGGTGCCCACCAAGAGGCCGATCACGCCGGCGATGAGCCCCTTGGTCAACGAGTTGCCGGCCACGGCGATGATGATAAGGAGCGAGAATACGATCAGGCCGGTCATCTCGGGCGGGCCCATCTTGAGGGCGATAAGGGCCAAAGGCGGCGCCACCAGGATAAGCACGATGTCGCTGAAGCTGTCGGCCAGCACCGAGGAGTAGATCGCCACCCTAAGCGCCTTCAAGCCTTGGCCTTTCTTGGCCATCTCGTGTCCGTCCAGCACCGTGGCCGCCGCCGCCGGAGTGCCGGGAGTGTTCAGCATGATGGCGGGTATGGAGCCGCCAAAGCAGCCACCCTTGTAGGCGCCCATCAGCATGCCCACCGAAGCCACCGGCGACATGCTGAAGGTCATGGGCACGATCAGGGCGATGGCCATGGTGGCGGTGAGGCCCGGTATGGAGCCCAGCACGATGCCCATGGCCACCCCGAAAAGGGTGGAACCGATCACCGGCAGCTGAAAGAACATGTTAAATGCGGCCGCTAGCGTTTCCAAGGCCGTCCTCCTTTAAACCGCCCTCCGCAAGAAGCGGGGTCCCGACGGGAATCTAGGCGGGTCGCCGAAAGCGACGGGTTATCAGTCCCGCGACGAAAAAGGCTGATGCGCCCATCAAATAAGCAAGCCCTCGGGTAGCACTACCTTGAGGGCAATCACGAATAAGGCATAGATGAATGGAATGATAATAAATAAAAACACCAGGCCGACCTTCCAGCTTTTGGCCCCGAAAAAGCGCAGAAAAAACAGCATGACCAGCAGCGTGGAGCTGAAGTATCCCAAATAGGTGATGAGCACCACGTACAGGGCCGCTATCGCCACCGCGATGGAACCGCGCGTAAAGGGATGGCCTCTGGCCTCATCACCCGTTCCCTCACCCGCGGAGGGCCCGGCCTTAAGGCCAATCGCCATCAGGCTTAATGAAAGAAGCAAAAGCAGCACTGCCGTGATATGGCAAAACAGCCTGGGCGACAGCGCCAGGGGACCGGCCTGGTTGTACTCCACTTCCAGGGGGATTATCACCAAATACAGCAAGGCCGCCAACACCGCCAGGACGGAGCCCGATATCACATCTCGATTCAGCCTAAGCATTTCGCCGCTTTCCTTTTTGGGATTGGCGGGGGAGGCCGGGGGGCGTACCCTCCCCCGCCAGCGGTTAGGGGCTATTTCTTTTTGGCCAAGCCCACCTTGCGGACCAGGTCCTGCTTCATCTCAAAGTCCTTAAGCAGGAATTCAGTGAGCTGCTTCTGATCCAGGTAGTAGGGCAGAAGGTCCATCTTGTCCAAGAGCTTGGCGAAGCCGGGCTCCTTGGTGGCGGCGGTGAAGGCCGCGGCCACCTTCTGCACCACGTTCGCCGGCAGGCCCTTTGGGCCCACGATGCCCATGCCGGAGACCAGGGCGTAGTCATAGCCGATCTCCTTAAGGGTGCGCACATCGGGGAAGCTGGGGATGCGCTTGATGCCGTAAACCACAAGTAAGCGCAATTGGCCGGCCTGCACGTAAGGCTTCCACTCAGTGGCCTGGGATACCGCGGTTACGTGCCCGCCCAGACAAGCTGTGACCGCGTTGACCCCGCCCTTGTAGGGCACGTGGGTCCACTTGATGCCTTCCTTGGCCGCCAGGTATTCCATGACCAGATGCTGGCCGGAGCCGGTGCCGGCGGTGGCGTAGGTCACCTTGCCGGGGTTGGCCTTGGCATAAGCGATAAACTCCTCAAAGGTCTTGTAGGGCGCGTCGGCCCGCACGGCCAGGCCATGCTGGTAAAGCGCGAACAGCATGATGGGCGTGAAGTCGGTCATGGGGTTGTAGTTGACCTTGCGCAGCAAGGGAATGCGGGTGAGCCCCGCGGTGACCAGAACGCCCAAAGTGTAGCCGTCCGGCTTGGCCTGGGCCACCAGCTCGTGCATCAGCGCCGAGCCGCCGCCGGGCTTGTTGATGCAAACAATGGGCGTGGGGAAATCTTTCTGGGCCAGGTTGGCCAAAAGGCGGGCGGAGACGTCGGTGGTGCCGCCACCGGAATAGGGGATGTACAGGTTTACCGGTTTTGTGGGGTATTTATCCTCGGCCAGTGCCGGCGCGCAGAGCAGGCAAAGCAGCGCGGCCAAGGTTACCACAGTGATTAAAGCGCCTCTAAACTTCATTTCACCCTCCTTCAAGCAGTTGCAATATAGCCCGTTAGCTAAACGAGTCGTTTCTTTTCCAAGCAGAACCCCACCCCCTGCATGACCTGCAGCAGGTAGCGATCACGGTCGCGGTTTATCTCGGCCAGGTCGCGGCCGCCGTAGTCAAAGAAACCGCGTCCGGTCTTGACCCCCAGATCGCCGTTATCGATGCGCGATTGTAAGGCGGCGGGCCGGTTGTCGATGGGTGGATCGAAAAAGCTTTCGTCCAAAAGATTCCGAGCGCTCAGGTCCAGTCCGGTGAAGTCGTAGCGCTGGATAAGGCCCAGCACCATCATGCGGGGCGCGATGCTGGCCTTGACCGCCAGGTCCAGGTCCTCGGCGCTGACATAGCCTTTGTCCAAAAGGAAGAAGGCCTCGCGGCCCAGGTTGCGCAGGATGCGGTTGATGATGAAGCCCGGCACGTATTTCTCGATCACGATGGGCTGTTTGCCTTGCTGCTTTAGGAGTCCCAGCGCCAGATCCACGGTCTCCGGCGCGGTCCGGGGCCCCTTCACCACCTCCACCAGGGGAATGATGTGGGGCGGCGCGAACCAGTGCGCGATCACGGTGCGCTCCTGCCGGGCCTCGGGGACCAACTCATAGATGTTCAGGGTGGAGGTGTTGCTCCAGATGTAGCTTTCCGCAGGCGCGGCCTGGTCTATCTCTTTATAAACCTTGCGCTTGATGTCGACGTTTTCACTCACCGCCTCCACCACGATATGCGCGTCCCGTACCGCTTCCGCCAGCGAGTCCGCATAGGAAACCCTGCCCACGGCCAACTTGGACTCGGCGGCCTCGGCCAGGCCGAACTCCTGCAAAGTCCCCAGGTTGGTCTCTATGATTTTGGCGCAAAGAGCCGCAGCCTGGGGATTGACGTCAAAACCCTTGACCAGATAACCGGCCTGGGCAAAGGACTGGATTATGCCGGGCCCCATGGTGCCGAGGCCGATCACCGCGATGCTTTTTATTTCGTTAGCCTGCATTTTCTCTCTGCGCTCCTGATCGCGTGCTTCCGCCTTCATCGTTGCAAGCCCAGATACCCGCGGGCCTCGTCCGGCGTGGCCGGCTCCTTGCCAAGCTCGCGGGCGATGCGCACCATGCGGGCCACCAGTTGGGCGTTGCTCCCCGCCAGTTCGCCCTTGCGGTAATAGATGTTGTCCTCCAGGCCAACCCGCACGCAGCCGCCCATGATCATGGCCATGGTGCCCAGGCTGGTCTGGGCCGGGCCCACCCCGGTGCAGTTGAAGATGCTATCCGCCGGCAGCTGGCGCACGATGGAAGCCAGGGTGTCGGGCGTGGCGGGCTCGGCGCCCTGATAGCGCATGCCCAGCACGATGTTCATGTAATAGGGCTTCTGCACCAGGTTTTCCGCAATGAGCCGCCGCACTTCCGACAGCATGGCGTGGCTGTAGATTTCCATCTCGGGCTTGATGCCTCGCCCCGCCATCTCGCCCACGTAGTAGTCGATCTCGTGCGGCATGTTGGACCAGGGCACGCCCTTGTAGGGTCCGGAGATCCGCATCAGGGTGCCCATGTTCAAGGAGGCCATTTCCGGACCGGCCTCCAGGCACTTGATGCGCTCTTCCTGGCTCAGGTTGGGCCCGCCGCCGGTGCTGTCCTGGATGATAATCTTGCATTTGTCCCGGATACGGCCGTGGATCTCTTGGAAGATGTCCAGGTCCGAGGTGTTCTCGCCGGATTTGTCGCGGGCGTGAACGTGACAGATGGCGGCGCCTTCGTTATAGCAGTCATAAGCCGAGGCCGCGATTTCTTCCGGCTGCTCGGGCACGTTGGGGTTCAGTCTCTTGTTGGTGATCGCCCCGGTCTGCGCCACGGTGATGATGACTTTATTCGCTGGAATTCCGTAAGTCATGGTTCGGTTCCCTCCCTCTACATTTTTCCGGACATGGCCCTGGGGGGATCGGGCCAGTCCCGACTGCAAACGTTTGCGGTTTCCATTAAAAAAATTTTCCTCTCTTCTCCATACCGGGCGCGCCGCCGCGCAGAAGCTTCAGCGCTTCCCCTTATAAGGTCCGGTGGACTCCCTTATGACCAAATCCGTGGGTATGACCACGTTCTTTTGCTGGCATTGGCCGGTCTCGATCAGCTCTATTACCAGGTTGGCCGCTGCTTGGCCGATCTGGTTGACCGGCACGTGGATGGTGGTCAAGGGTGGCTCGAAAAGTTCCAAGGTGTCCGAGCAGCCGATGGCCACTACCGAGATGTCGCCCGGAATTTTGAGCTCCCGGCTGTTGATCTGGTGCAGCGCGCCGGGGGTCACCGTATCGTTGATGCATATAACCGCGCTGGGAGGATCCGGCATGTCCAACAATTTTCCCATGAGTTGGAAGGCGTCGGCCTTGGAAAAGTCGCTTTCCACCAAATATTTTTCCTTGCAGGCAAGACCGTTTTCTCTAAACGCCGCCTTGAACGCCTCGGAGCGCTCGATGGTGTATTTGGAGTTGCTCTGGCCAAGAATGAAGGCGATGTCGCGGTGTCCCAGGCCGATCAGGTAGTTCACCGCCCGCCGCACGCACCTGCGGTTCTCCGAGTTGACACTGGCGATGTCCACGCCCGAGCCCTCCGGGAATCCCGGCACCGCCACCGCGGGCACCCCCTTTTCCACCAGCTCTAAGATGCGCTCATCGTCGATGCGGTTGGCCACCACCACGATCCCGTCCACCAAACGCCGATGATGAAAAGAGGCATAGCTCTTTTTCTCGTTGATGTAGAGCATCAGATTGTAGCCGTGCTCTCTGGCCACCGAGCTCAAGCCCAACAGGATGTAGGAAAAATAGGGATTCTGAAAGGCGAACTCGCTGGTGCGGGGGATCACCACGCCTATCACCCCCACCCGTTTTTGCACTAGGGCCTGGGCCGAGGCGTGGGGGGCATAGTCCATTTCCTTGGCGATCTTCATCACCAGCTCCCTTATCTCCGGCCGGACCCCTTTTTTTTCATTCAGGGCCCGGGACACGGTGGAGTAGGACACCCCGGCCTTTTTGGCGATTTCTTTGATGGTGGCAGCCAAAGTCTCCCGCCTTGAAAGGGTCTGCCCTTTTAAATACTGCAAACGTTTGCATGATGTCAAGCCAAAAAACCGGGTTCGCCGCCTTGGCCGCCGAACCCGGTTTTTTCCTTTACCCCCCTATTGGCCGCCTCCATATAGGTTTATAATTCCAGACTAAGGCTCAGTCAGCAAAGTTCAGCCAGGTCGTCAAAAATGAACTGGATGGCAGGCCTTTGCTAACTCGGCCTTAACCTATGCCTGCCGAGCTCTGCTTTATAAATTTGGTAGGGCAAAGCCATGTATGCACGAAACAGAATCTCTTTCCTGTTGTGCTCGGCCCTCTTGGCCGGATTGATCCTCATGCCGGGCGTTTCCTGGCTGGTGCGGCAATCCTTCTACCCCGACCCCGGCCGCCAACCTGGCCTCTTGCTGCAATATTTCTCAAACCCAAAACTGGCCGGCCCGGCCAGCTACCAGCGGGCGGAGCAGCGCACCTCTTGGGAGGGGGCCAGCCTCAGCCCGCAGCGCGCCCATGATTACAGCCTTCGCTTGACCGGACTTCTGTACATAACAGTACCCGGCTATTATGAGCTGGGCACCGCCTCGGATGATGACTCCTGGCTCTTCTTGGACGGCAAATCGCTGGTGGACAACCACGGCGAGCACCCGCTGCAGCGCCGCATGTACGGCGTATGGCTGGCTCCCGGCCCCCATCTCTTCTGGGTGGAGTATGTGCAGCGCCGGGGTAACGCCGTCTTGCAATTATACTGGCGGCCGTTCTGGTCCCGGGAGCCCAGCCTTTTGCCGCCGGGAACGCTCAGGCCCGTGGCCCAGGCTTTGGACTATGCCAACATGCTGGAGTTGGGCCACGCGGTCCATATACGCCAGGCCCAGGCGGCCGCAGTACTGTTGACAACCTGGCTCCTGTTGGTCGCCGGGCTATTGCCTCCCGGCGGCTGGCGCCGGGTGCTTACGCTATACCTGGCCACCGCGCCTTTTGTCATCTTGAGCATATTGCCTCAACTGGGCCAGGATTTGTGGTGCGATGAAATAGTGAGCTTGACCCTTTTTTCCGTGCAGCCTCTTGCCGTGACAGTCGGCGCATACCCATTTGCCAACAACCACATTTTCTACAATGTGATAAACAATCTTTTCCTGCAGCTTATTGGCAGCCATGACCTTCACCAAGTTGTGATGTCTCCCTTTGCGCTGCGTCTCCTGTCATTAGGTTTCACCATAGGGGCCCTGGCCTGGCTATATCGCGCCATGCTGCGGCGTTTCTCTGGCGAGGCGGCCTGGCTGGCAACCCTGGTTCTGGCCACCACCCTGCCTGTGGCAAGCTTTGCCACCCAGCTTCGCGGCTATTCTTTATGCCTGCTGCTCACTGTAATAATGCTGGACTTGCTGCTGAGGTTTATCGATCGCCCCAAAGCGTTCACCGGATTGGGCCTGGCTTTGGCCAATGGCGCTCTGGTCTGGGTCCTGCCCACCAACGTCTATTTCTGCGCCGCCGTCCTGTTGGCCATGACTCCTTTGCTCCGCCAACCGGAAAAGCGCCGCCAGGTATTGTCTGCCATGGCATGGGTGGCTGGAGGCATGGTTTTGGGGGCGTTGCTCTATCTGCCGGTGCGGGATCAAGTTCTCAAACAAGGCTCGGTCATGGGATTTTTCAGCCAAGCGAAGATTGTCTTCTCGCTTATGCCCACGGTATGGGAGCATCTCCTCACCGGCCGCTATTTGCTTTTGCCGGCACTGATGCTTGGCGCTTGGCTGCTGATGAAAAAAAAGGCCAAGGGAGGCGGATCAGCCCTGGCCGCGGCGAGCTTGTTGGTTTTGCCATTTTTGCTGCTTTGGGCTTATGGCACCGATACCTATCAGCGGGTTTTCCTGATGCTGGCCGTGCCCGGGGCTGGCGCGGCCGGCCTTTTGTTGTCCGCTCCCCTGAAGGCCTGGTCATGGGGGAAAGCCGGGCGTTGGGCATGGCTGGGGATGGTGTTTGCGATCTGCGTTGGTTCCTATGCCTGGAGTTTGACCTATTGGAGGAACCAAGCGGAGGCTGCCTATTCTTCCGGCCATTATGTGCAGAACCTTTCCTATGGCTACTATCTGCACCATTTCAATCCCCGGCAGACCTTGTTGCGCGTACGCAAGGCCAGCCGATGCCTGCCTAGCGGCCATTTCATCTTGGGCGTCGGTTTGCAAGACGGGGGGGCGCTTTTTGATTACGGTATGCACTTCGGGTTGGAATTGCTGGACGATATCGATAGGGCCCGCTCCATTATAAGCCAAAGCGGATGCCTTTATGTAATCACTCGGGGCAGGCCGAAACCGCCTGGCCTTCACCTGGAAGCCTTGGCGCCGCTGAAGCCGCTGGACCGCGGCGCTCAGTTTTACCACCTATACCGTTGGGGGCCGGCTGAAGTACTGCATTCCCACTACGACGACGATTCCGACTAAACTATCAGCGCCTTTGGGCGTAGGGTATTATCTCTTGGTCCCCGGCGCCAGGGCGGGTTCCGCCTGCTTCAACGGAAATACTTCAGCAACTCCGCATTGGTCTTCACCTGGGGCAGGGCCAGCATGAGTAGCAGCCGGGCCTTGGGTCCGCGCAAGTCGCCGCCCAGGATGCACCCGGCCTTCTGCAGGGTCAGCCCGCCGCCCTTGTCCCCGTAGACCGGCACCACCGCGCCGCGGAACACCCGGGAGGTGATGACCACGGCCACGCCCTTTTTCAGCGCGTATTGGATGGCCATATAGACTTCCGCGTTCACGTTGCCCGCGCCCACGCCTTCCACCACCAGACCCTTGGCGCCCTTGTCCACCGCATAGCGCAGCAGAGAGCCGTCGTCGCCGGCAAAGGTGGCCAGGAACACCACCTTGGGCAGCTTCTGCGCAAGGGGCAGGGTCAGCCGGGGGCCGCGCTCTCTAAAGCGCCTCACCTGTCCGCCCTGGATATAGCCCAAATAGCCCTTTTCGCCGGAATCAAAGGTCTGCACATTGGTGGTCTGGGTCTTGACCACGTCCCAGGCCGCGTTGACATACTGGTTCAAGGTCACGGTGACGCCCCAGTCCCGGGCCTGGGGGGAAGCCGCCTGGATGACCGCGTTAAGGATATTAGCTGGCCCGTCCGGGCTTATATCGCTGGCGTCGCGCATGGCCCCCACGAAAACCACCGGTTTCTTGCTGGTGACGGTGAGATCCAGGAAAAAGGCGCCCTCGGCCATGGTGTCGGTGCCGTGGGTCACCACCGCTCCCGCCACCTGGGGGTCGGCCAGCTCCTTATCCACCGCCCGGCTCACC
>Ga0307423_1000963_pt1 | contig 18290 bp, 18 predicted proteins | sample SalMarWE160310MG_FD_202154 | JGI IMG/M metagenome (GOLD analysis project Ga0307423, IMG submission 202154) | Salt marsh sediment microbial communities from the Plum Island Ecosystem LTER, Massachusetts, United States - WE1603-10 | ecosystem: Environmental > Aquatic > Marine > Intertidal zone >...
GGGGATCGCCGCCGGGCGTGCTCACCATGGCTCACGCTTCCCCGTGCGTAGGCGCGGCCACGACCGCGACCGCCATGTCCGCCGTGACGTTGGTGGCCGTGAGCAACATGTCCGGGACCAGATCCAGGGCGATCAGGATCCCGATCCCCTCCAGCGGAAGGCCGAACGCCTGGTAGATGGGCGCCATGACGAAGAGGCCGCCGCTGGGAATGCCCGGCGAATAGAAGCTCAGCACGCCCAGGAAGGCCGCGAGCGCGGCCCACTCGAGCGCACCCAGCTCGATGCCGAAGAGCGTCGCGATCAGGTACGTGCCCGCGATGCGCGTGATCGGCGAGCCGTACTTGAATACGGCCACCGCGGCCGGCAGCACCAGTGCGCTCACATGCTCGGGGAGCTCGACCGTACGCTCCGCCTCTTCGAGGAGCACCGGCAAGCTCGCCATCGACGAGCGCGTGCTGAACCCGACGGCCTGGGCGGGTGCGCACGCCCTCGCGAACACGCGGACGGAAACGCCCCCGGCCACCCGAGCCAGCGGATAGAGCGCGAGAATCGCGACCGTCAGCAGGACCCCCACCACCAGGAAGAACCCACCCACGGCCCCGATCACGGAGAAGCCGGTTTGGGCTGCGAGGCCGAGCGTGAGCGCGAAGACTCCCACGGGCGCGGTTGCCAGAATCCACCCCACGACCACGAGGATCGCCTCGGAAACGGCGCGCGCCCCCCGGGCCAGGGCGTCCCTGAGCTCGGGCTCGATGCGCGTGGCGGCGAGACCGAAGATCACCGTGAAGATCACCAGGGGGAGGATGTCCCCCTGCGCCGCCGCCTGGACCGGGTTGGCGGGCAGCAGCCCCACGAACCAATCCCGGAAGGGGGGAAGTGTCACCTCGCCTGCGGTGCGGGCCGCGGTGACTTCGGGCATGGTCCAGCCGTCGGCGCCCAGGAGTCGATAGAAGGGTGGTACGGTGAGCGCTGCCAGCGTCGTCGTGCAGACGATCATCCCGAGGAACCACGCGAGAGCGCGCCCACCCACGCGGGCCAGGGTGTGGGCACCGGAGGACGCGATGCCGCCGAGCAGGAGTGAGACGACGAGCGGGATCACGGTCATCCGGATCGCGTTGACCCAGAGTGCGCCGACCGGCTCCACCCACGCTACGACGGTGTCACTCCAGGACGCCTCCACGGAGGCGAGGGCGAGACCCGCGGCCAGCCCGAGCACCAAACCCATCAGGACCGCAGCCGTGAGCGATCTCCGCATTCGGACCTCACCGGTGGAAGCAGCGGCGCAACGCGGGAGAAGGTAGGGGGTCCAGGGCACGCGGGCGACGGCGCCGTGGGTGGCGCCCGCGGCCTTCGTCCCGGCCGAGCCTCCACCGCACGGAATCGATTAGCTTCCTGCCGGGCCACGTAGCCCCCGACAAGACACGCCGCCCCATCCACACCGAAAGGGAGGTTCGCCCGATGTCCGCCCACTCCCCGGTCGACCCCGACGGCCTGCTCGAGTACTCCGTCGTCTTCACGGACCGGTCGCTCAATCACATGTCGCAGAAGTTCCAGAAGGTCATGCGCGACATATCCGCGACGCTCGAGCAGACGTACAACGCGGCGGCGGTCGCCCTGGTGCCCGGCGGCGGGACCTACGGCATGGAGGCCATTGCGCGGCAGTTCGCCGACGGTCGTAGGTGTCTGGTGATTCGCAACGGCTACTTCAGCTTCCGCTGGAGCCAGATCATCGAAGCCGGGGGGATCACTGACGACGTCTTCGTCCTGAAGGCCAGCCCGATCGCGCCCGGGCCGAAGCAGCCCTGGGCGCCCCCCGCGCTCGAGTCCGTGCTCGGGGCCATACGCGAGCACCGACCCGACGTGGTCTTCGCGCCGCACGTGGACACGTCGTCCGGGATGATCCTTCCGGCCGATTACATCCGGTCCGTGGGCGAGGCGGTGCAAGAATACGGCGGGATCTTCGTCATGGACTGCGTGGCGTCCGGGACCGTGTGGATCGACATGAAGGACTGCGCCGTCGACGTGCTGCTCAGCGCGCCGCAGAAGGGCTGGAGCGCGTCGCCCTGTGCCGCCCTCGTGATGCTCGGTGAAGCCGCGCTGGAGCGGATGCAGCAGACCCGCAGCAGCAGCTTCGCCTGCGACCTGAACAAGTGGCTCCAGATCATGCAGGCGTACGAGAAGGGCGGGCACGCCTACCACGCCACGCTGCCCACCGACACGCTGCTCGCGTTCCGGGACAGCATGAAGGAGACGGTGGCTCTGGGCCTCGAGGAGATGGAACGCCGGCAATGGGAGCTGGGCACGCGCGTGCGTGCGTTGCTGGCCGAGCACGGCTTCCCGAGTGTCGCGGCGTCCGGGTTCGAGGCCCCTGGGGTCGTGGTCGCCTACACCGATGATCCGCTGATCCAGAACGGCAAGAAGTTCGCCGCCGTTGGACTGCAGATCGCCGCGGGTGTGCCGCTGATGTGTGACGAGCCCGCGGAGTTCAGGAGCTTCCGTCTGGGTCTGTTCGGGCTCGACAAGTGGGCGGATATCGACCGCACGGTGGAGCGGCTGGAGGCCGCGCTGGAGCGCGTCGAGCACGGCGCCGGCGTTCCCAGCGCCTGACCCACGAGCAGGTCTCGCGGCCCCGACGGCTCCCGAGCGGAGCTCGCACCCATGCCACCGACCCGACGCGAAGCCCTCGCCCAGCTGGCTGCCCTCGCAGCCGCAGCCGCCCTGCCCCGGCGCGGGTGGGCATTCGCCGAAGTCGAACCGCTGGACGGTACCATCGCCAGCTTCCAGGAGGGGCTCCGTCGCGGCGCCTGGAGCGCTGCCGAGATCACCGACCGGGCGCTGGACCGTTGCCGCGCGGAGGGAATGGCGTGGCGGGCCATCGACGTGCTGTCCGACACGGCTACCGCGGAAGCACGTGCCGCCGACGCCGGCCGGCGCGCCGGCCGGCTGCGGGGTCCCCTCGACGGCGTCCCTGTCTTCGCCAAGGCCATCTACGACATGGACGGTCTGCCGACCACCGCCTCGAACGCGGAGTGGGCGGGGCTTTTCCCCAACGCGGTGCGGCGCGACGCCCTCGAGGTGGCACGGCTTCGCGCGGCGGGCGCCATCGTCCTCGGAAAGACCGCCGCGGACGACTTCGCCTATCACGGCAACGGCACGAGCAGCCACACCGGGCAGGTGCTCAATCCGCGCGACCCCACGGGGACGCGCACGCCGGGCGGGTCGAGCGCGGGCTCGGCCGTCGCGGTCGCGGGTGGGATGGCCTTCGCCGCTCTCGGCACCGACGACGGCGGCTCCAACCGGATCCCGGCGCAGTTCACGGGCGTCGTGGGGATGAAGCCGACCTTCGGGCTCGTTCCCCGCGCCGGGGTGATTCCGACCTGGCCCTGGCTCGACACCCACGGTCCGCTCGCGCGCACCGTGGCCGACGCGGCGCTTCTCCTCGCGGCCGTGGCGGGGGCTGACCCTTCGGACCCGCTCGCGCGCAGGGACCCATGGAACGGGGCTCCGCTCGCCGCCCTGCGCGACGATGCGCTCGCCGGCGTTCGGCTCGGCCTCGTCGAGGCGCACGTCCCGCGCGAGCAGATGTCGGCCGAGGCCCTCTCGGTGTGGGACCGGGCGGTGGGTGACCTGGGCGCCGCGGGAGGGACGGTCGATCCTTTCGTTCCCGCGGTCACCCTGTGGGACGTGCGCGACGCCTTCGCCGCCGCGGCCAGCGAACGCGGTGACGTACCCGTGGACCCGAGGTCACCTGCGCCGACGGCCAACGCCCTGTACCTCTACTTCGCCGGGCGCACCGACCAGCCGCGCGAAGCGGTGCGCCGGGGGTATGCGGCCTACCGGTCTTTCTATGACGTGCTCCCCGAGTCCTTCGAGGACTGCGAGCCCCTGCTCCATCAGCCCATGGCGGACGACGTGGCCGGGCGCTCCTTCGCACGCTCGCGGGCCCACGTGGTGGTGGCGCTAGCCGACTCCATGCGCGCGGCCGGGGTCGAGGCGATGGTCTATCCGACCATGCCCTTCAACGCACCCCGTGCCGTGGACTCGTGGCCGCCCATCCGCACCGCCCTGGGCTACGGGAATTGGCTCGGCCTCCCTGAGGTGTCGGTCCCGGCGGGCATCGGCGCGGACGGCATGCCCGCGCTCAACCTGTCCATCGTGGGGCTCCCGGGCGAGGATGCGCGCGTGCTGGCGCTGGCGCACGCATACGAACGGCAGTCGCGACGCTTTGTCGCGCCGCCGCGTCCGGCGGCGGGCGCGGCTTCGCGATAGAGGCGGCTCGCCCCACCCGAGCGGGGCCCGAAGCTCGCGTTCGTGCTGGTCCGCGAGCCCGGCGGGCGGCCGTCAGGCATCCCGTGCCGCGCCGTCCAGGAGGAAGCGGGCCAGAAAGAGAGCCGCAACGAGCCAGCAGACGGAGATGCCCAGGAAGGCGGCACGTATCCCCGGGGGGGTGCCCTCCTTCACGGGGTGGTCGGGGTGGATGTACAGCGGCGCCGTCCGCAGCGCCACGAAGGCCAGCGCCGCCGCGGCGCTCCACGTGAGGTTGCGCGCCCGGGCGGGGGCCAGCCAGCCGTCGACCGCCACGGCTACCAGGCCCACCGCCACCACACCCAGAGAGGCGCGCACGCGCGGCTCGGCCCAGAAGATGCCGCCCCAACTGATACGGGCCGACACCAGGCTCAGAAGGAAGCCCGCAACGAAGGCCGCCATGCCAGCGATCCACAGGGGGCGCAGCGCTCGCTCCACCCGCGGGACGGGCAGCACGGCCGTGGCCAGACCCAGGGCCCCAGCGCCGTAGAGACAGGCGAGTCCCGCCATGGTCGCCGACACATGGAGATAGACGACACGGATGGCGTCACCCAGGGTCCGTTCCGGCGGCGCCAGCAGCGCCCAGACGCAGGCAGCAGCCAGCGCGCCGAGGCAGCCCGACAGAGCCAGGGCACGGCCGGTGGGGCCTGGATACGGGGCGCGCTTCACGGGACCTCCATGTGGACCGGGGGTCGAGCTCGGCCGCCGGTGCGACAGGACGTCCGGGTCCGACGCAACCAGGCCGCCGGCCGCAGCGGGCCACGCGCGGCCGGCGTCACGCCTCCCTGTGCCGGGCGGAGAAGCGTCGCGCCTTGGCCCGGTTGCCACAGACCTTCATGTCGCACCAGCGTCGGCTCCGGTTTCGGCTCATGTCCAGGAAGAGCCAGTTGCAGTTGTCCGCTGCGCACTCCTTCACGCGTGATCGCTCTTCGGCCGAAGTGAGCAGCTCGGCGGCTGCCAGCGCGACCGGCCAGAGCGGCTGTTCGAGACGGTCGCTCTCCGGCCACGTGTACGCGTAGCCGTCCGCGGTGGCCGCGAGGCGCCGCTCCGCCGCTGCGCGCGCGGCCTCGTCCGCGAGGAGGTCGAGGTCGCCTCCCTCCGTGCCGGGCCGCGCGAAGATCCGGAACACCGCCTCCCGGAGGTCCCGCGCCCGCCGCAGCACCTGGTCCGCCTCTTCCGGGGAGCGATGCCCCGCCGTCCGCAGACGCCGGCCCTGCGCTTCGGTGATCACGCCCACACGCTCGGCCCAGGTCACGAGGTCATCATAGGCATGCAGCTTCTCCCGGAGGGAGCCGGAGTCGCGCCTGCTCGCCGTGTTCACGAAGTCCAGGCTGATGTCTCCGCCGGACAGGTCCATGCTCTCGACCGGCTGGTAGTCGTCTTCCTCGTGCATAACCACCATATGGCTATTGACAGGTTATTATTCGTTCGGTAGTGTTCGTGCCGGACTAACTAGCAAACTCGATTTTGACGGTCATGCAGTCAAGGAGTTGGGGATGGGTGGGGTGCGGGGGATCGTGTTTCGGTGGGTGGAGCGCTGGGCGCGGGCGGTGGCGGTGAGTGGCGCCTGGAAGTCGATCCGATGAGGCGCCGCGAGGGATGATCGGGGTCCGCTGTGTGCCGGCCGGAGCCGTGCTCCACGGGTGGGCGCGACTGCGGCGCGGGGCCCGGCCCAGCGCGCAGGGCCGGCCACCGGGGACGGCCCGGGGACCGTCGGGTCCCCCGTCTGCGTTGCTCTACCGCACCGCCCGCACGGTCCAGGCGAACGCCGACTTCGGTTGATACGTGCGGCGACTCGGCGTCGGCGTCATTTCGTAGTAACGGATCGAAACATCCTGGCCGAAGCGATCGAGTGAGCGAAGGATGCTCGAGGTCTCGGCGTCGCTTCCCGTGTGCGCATGGATCTCGTCGCGGAGGGTCGGGTCGGACAGGACGGAGCACCGGGAGCGGGTGATCGAGAAGGAGTTGGGCACGGCTTGTCTCCGGAATGGGCACCCGCAGGGAGCCGACGATGCGTCGCTACCAAAACCTAGCGGGAAATCAGATGTCGCGCCGCGTTGGTGGGCCGCGCGCAGCGCGCGCGGGCCCCCCGCCGCTACATTCCGACCATGATCCTGACGCCGGCCGAGGAGATCGCCGTTCGCCGAGCCGTTTCGGCGTACCGCGAGATGAGGAACAAGGCCTCGAAGGGGGCATTCCGCGGGATAACCGCGGACCAGATCCTCGAGGAGTTGCACCCCACCCCGGTACGCTGGGTCGCACTCGCCTCCTTCGTGATCGCCAGGGCGGAGGGCGAGCCGGCGAGCGGCTGAGCTCAGGCGCGGCGCCTCCCAAAGCGGCGGCGCCGCGGCCCCCCACGCCCGGAAGTATCGGTGCCGACGACCGTTCGGCCCGGCCTGGCTGCGGCGCCCGCGCGGGGGAACTCGAGAGCCGAATCGGGCGTCGCCTCGTACGCGAAGCCCTCGAGTTGCCTGCGCGGGAGCGTCGACGACAGGACACGCTCGATGCGCCTGAGGTCGGCCTCTTCCTCTGGTGCCACCAGGGTGATCGCCTGCCCCGTGGCTCCCGCCCGGGCGGTACGGCCGACCCGATGGATGTAGTCCTCGGGCACGTTGGGGAGGTCGAAGTTCACCACGTGGCCCAGTGCCTGCACGTCGATGCCCCTCGCGGCGATGTCCGTCGCGACCAGGATCTGGAAATCGCCGGCCTTGAAGCCCTGAAGCGCTCTCGTGCGCTGCGCCTGCGATCTGTTTCCGTGGATGCGCTCGGCGGTGATCCCGTTTCGGGTCAGCAGCCGGGTCAGACGGTCGGCCCTGTGCTTGGTTCGGGTGAAGACGAGCGCGTCGTCCACGACGCCGCCTCCCCCCACCAGCGCCACCAGAAGCTGCCCCTTGAGGGTGGACGGCACCGGGTAGGCCGACTGTTCGACGCCATCGGCCGGGGCCGCCTTGGGCTGCAGCGCGATCCGGGCCGGTGACCGGAGGATCTCCCGGGTCAGCGCCTCGATGGGAGGCGGCATGGTCGCGCTGAACAGCAGCGTCTGCCGCGGCTTCGGGACGTGGCGGAGCACCCGCTTGATGTCCGGGAGGAAACCCATGTCCAGCATCCGGTCGGCTTCGTCCAACACGAGGTACTCGAGCCCCGACAGGGCGGCGTACGCGTGCTGGAAGTGATCGAGCAGCCGCCCGGGCGTGGCGACGATGACGTCGGTGCCGCGCCGGAGCGCCGTCTCCTGGGGCCGCATGCCCACGCCCCCGTAGACGGCGGCGGCGCGGACGCCGGTGTGCCGGGCGAGTCCCTCGAGGTCGCCCACGATCTGCAGGGCGAGCTCGCGGGTGGGCGCGAGGACCAGCGCGCGGGTGGTGCCCCGGGGCCGGTCCACGAGGTTGTGCAGGATGGGCAGCAGGAACGCTGCGGTCTTTCCGCTGCCGGTGGCGGCGCACGCCAGGAGGTCACGTCCCTGGAGGGCCGGGGTGATGGCATGGGACTGGATCGGGGTAGGGCTGGTGAAGCCGAGGTCCGCGATGCCCCGAAGGAGCGTCGGGTGCAACGCGAGGGCAGAAAACGCCAAAGGTGTGGTCCGGTCGGGAGGGTGCTCAGCCGGCCAGCCGGCATGTCCGGCTCGATGGGCTGTGCGACGTCGCGCGAGGAACGGCCCCCGGAACCGGGGGCTCGAGGTGGGAATCCCGCAGCGCGGAAGCTAGCGGGAAACCGATGTGGGCGTCAGGGGGGCAGTCGGTGGGCCACGATCGAATGGCTTCGTAGCCTTCCTTTCGAAGGCCGGACGCGCACGCTATGTTCGGAACCTGACATAGCGGGGAGGAGTGGAGGTGCGCTCCTCAGGAAAGGAACCACACCGCCTAACCACTGATGGTGCGCTGGCGCCGACGGCCGTCAACCCCGCAACGCACTGGACCTCGCAGCACGCTCGCCCCGGTGCGAGCGGGAGGTACCGTGCGTCGACTCCGCGTCACGGTCGTGGACCTCACGACCGAACGACCCACGCGCGCACTGTATGCGCGTCTCATGAACGCGAACCTCGCGAGCATCATGCCGCAGGTCATCGCGGTGTGGTGCGAGCAGGCCGGCCATCACGTTCGCTACGTCTGCTACACCGGCTTCGAAGACCTGGCGCGGGAGGTCCTCGGACCGGCCGACGTCGTCTTCATCGGCGCCTTCACGCAGGCGGCGCATACCGCCTACGCGATCAGCAACCTGCACCGACAACGGGGTGCGATCACGGTGCTCGGCGGGCCGCACGCGCGCTGCTACCCGCAGGACGCGGCGCGCCACTTCGACTACGTCCTCGGCTTCACCGATCGGACGACCGTCGAGGACCTGCTTCGCGATGGCGCGCCGCAACGTCCCGTCGGTATGCACGTCAGCGCCGCACGTCAGCCGCAGACGCTCCCAGGCGTTCGGGAGCGCTGGAAGTTCATCGAGGCCACGATCGCCAAGGCGCCGGTGCTCAAGGTCGTGCCCATGCTCGGGAGCCTGGGCTGCCCCTACTCCTGCTCCTTCTGCATCGACTCGACGGTACCCTATCAGCCGCTCGGATTCGACCAGATCCGCAGCGACCTCCGCTTTCTGCTCACCAAGATTCCCCACCCCAGGGTGGGCTGGCACGACCCCAACTTCGGCGTCCGCTTCGAGGACTACATGGGCGCGATCGAGGAGGCGGTGCCGCCCGGCCGGATCGACTTCTTCGCCGAGAGTAGTCTGTCGCTTCTCTCCGAGGCGCATCTCGAGCGCCTCGCGAAGAACGGCTTCAAAGTGAGCCTTCCGGGGGTGGAGTCGTGGTTCGCGCTGGGCAACAAGGCCAAGACGGGGCGGGACGTGGGTGCGGAGAAGGTCCGGCGCGTCGCCGAGCACATCAACATGATCCTGCGCTACATCCCGTACGTTCAGACCAACTTCGTGCTGGGCCTGGACACCGACGAGGGCGCCGAGCCGTTCGAGTTGACCAAGCGATTCATCGATCTCGCCCCGGGCGCCTTTCCCGTGTTCTCGCTTCTGTCCGCGTTCGGTCGCGCGGCCCCGCTCAACCTCGACCTTCAGCGCGCGGGACGTGTCCTCCCCTTCCCCTTCCACTTCCTCGACGCCAGCCAGGCGATGAACGTGGTCCCGAGGCACTACGGCTGGCGCTCGTTCTACGACAAGTTGGTCGACTTGGAGCGGTACGCGTTCTCCGCGCCGCGGATCGCGCGCCGATTCGTCGCGAACCGCATGGCGATCCCCAAGTGGATGAACGTGGTCCGCGGGCTCTCCTCCGAGCGCTTTGACCGCGTCAGGCACCACGCGCGAATCCGCGGGCTCCTCGACTCCGATCGGAGCGTGCACCGCTTCTTCAACCGTGAGACGGCGACGCTCCCTGAGTTCTACGCGAATCGGGTGCGACGCGACCTTGGCGTGCTCTGGGATGCGCTGCCGAGCGGCGGCCTGATGCACGATCACAACGCGTACCTCAGAAGCGAGCTGAGCGTGGCGGTCTGAGCGTTCCGGCACGCGCCGAGGCCACGGGCCCATGTCCACATCCGACGGGCGGCACGCGGAGCGAAACCATCTCCTGCTCGCCCTTTCGAGGGCGGAGTACGGACGACTCCTGCCGGGCCTGGAGGCCGTCTCGGTCCCGGCCGGGCGCGTCCTCCATCAGGCCCACGAAACGATCACCAGGATCTACTTTCCCCAGCGGTGTATCGTCTCGGTGCTCGTCGACGTGGAGGACGGCGAGCGGGTAGAGGTGCAGACGATCGGCAACGAGGGGGTGGTGGGCCTCGCCGCGTTCCTCGGTGGGGGTACCTCGATCGCGTGCACGGTCGCGCGCGTTCCCGACCACGCGATGCAGATGAGCGCGGCTGCCTTCCAGCGCGCCTTCCGGGAGAGTGCGCCGCTGCGCAGGGTCTTGCTCCGGTACACGCAGTCCGTTCTCGAGCAGTTGGCCCGGACCGTGCTGTGTCAACGCCTGCATCCGCTGGAGGCGCGCTGCGCCCACTGTCTCGTCACGACGCAGGATCGCGTGGGCACCGACCGGTTCCTGCTGACGCAGGCATCCCTCGCGCAGATGGTCGGCGTACGGCGACCGAGCATCACGAGCGCCGCCGCCGAGCTCCGTCGAGCCGGGCTCATTCGCTACAGCCGCGGCCGCATCACGATCACGGATCGCCCGGGACTGGAGGCCGCGGCGTGCCCCTGCTACGCCGCTCTTCGCGCCGACCATGAAGGCCTGGTTGGCCGGGACGGCGATCGGCCCCGGTAGTGGTGGGACCGAAGGTCCTCCCCGCGGATGGCACGAAGCCCCCCGGGCGCTCTCTCGGCGCCCGGGGGGCTTCGACCACTTCGCGGAGGGTCGTCAGACCTTGACGACGTTCTCCGCCGCGGGACCCTTCTGACCCTGGGTGACGTCGAACTCCACCTTGTCGCCCTCGCTCAGGGTCTTGAAACCCTGGGCCTGGATCGCCGAGTGGTGAACGAAGCAATCCTTGCTGCCGTCGTCCGGGGTGATGAATCCGAAGCCCTTCTGATCGTTGAACCACTTCACGGTGCCCGTGCTACGCATCTTCCTGCTCCTGTTTGTACTGCGGTCCTCGGTCGGAATCTTCGGAAGATCCGTAGCTACCGACTGCTGACCCACGTGGTTGCTCCCCCACGCTGGGTAGTGGCGACGTGCCACGAACTGAAAAGAATGAGATCCTCATCCAATGCCGCGGATGTCGGTGGTGCCAAGCGGCGCCGCATCGAAGGCGCCGACTTCGGGGTCCTCGGGCTCGCGTCGCTGGAGGACGTTGGACGCCGACGCGAAATACGGCGGCTTGGGTCGATCGAGCAGGCGGAGCTCGAGGAGCCTGCTCCCGTCGCTCGTCCGTCCGAGCACGCGAACGACCTCCGCAACACCGTCCACGGACCAGACGTCGTCGCCCACGCGGGGAACCCGCTCCACACGCTGGTCCCATCCGGGTCGGTCGACCGAGGCGATGCGGAGGGAGTCGCGACGCTTGGGGGCACCGTCGGAGGCCACCGGCTCAGCGTCTCCGCTTCCGGGGCGGCGGCGGAGCGTCGCCCGTCTTGTGACGATAGGTGATCCGGCCCCGCGACATGTCATAGGGTGACAGCTCCAGCGTGACCCTGTCCCCCACCAGCACACGGATGCGGAACTTGGACATCTTTCCCGCCGCGTAGGCGAGGACGACGTGGTCGTTCTGCAGGCGCACCCGGAAGTTCTGGTCGGGAAGAACCTCGGTGACCAGTCCCTCCACCTCCACCGCCTCCTGCTTGGCCATCGTTGCCTCGGACGGGTCCTGGACCCGGAAACAGAAGACGCCGGCAACGGCACCGCGGGAGTGCTCGCCGCCAGCGTCAGTCGCGGGAGACCACGCTCCCGTCAGAACACAAGCCTAACGGAATGGGAGGGCCGGTGTCGAGGGCGGCCGCGGTCGCTGGAGCCGCCACCTCGGCCGCCGGCCTCACACCCGCCGCATCGTCTTGCTCAGCGCCCCCACGGCCCGCTCGACGTCCGACTCGTCGTTGAAGATGTGCGTGGAGATGCGGATGGCGTTGTACGCCACGCTCCCGCGCTTCAGCACGATATCGTAGTCGTCGGCGAGGGTGGCCCGGACCTGCCCGGCGTCCCCCCGCCCCAGGGAGATGGTGAGGATCCCCCCACAGAGCGCCTCGTCCCGAGGGGTGATGACCTTCACCCCGTCCACCGTCGCCAGGGCCTCCCGCAGGTGGCGGCGCAACTCCCTGCACCGTGCCTCCACCTTCTCGCAGCCCAGCGTGTCGTGGAAGTCCATGGCCACCCCGTGGGCGAGGACGCCCGCGACGTTCCTCGTCCCGCCGGAGGCCGAGTAGACCTGATAGCTCGAGCGCAGGGAAAGGGGCTTCACCCGGTCCTGTACCTCCTTGCGGATGTACAGGAGTCCCGAGCCCTTCGGCGCCAGCATCCACTTGTGTGAGCTGGACGCGTAGGTGTCCACGCCCAGGGCATGCACGTCCACGTTCAGCATGCCCGGCGCCTGGGCGCCGTCGCACGCCAGCAGGATGTCCCGGGGTCGGGTCACCTCGGCGACGGCCGCCATGGGCATGACCAGCCCGGTGATCGTGCTCACGTGGCTGAACGAGCACACCCGGGTCCGCGGCGTGAGATGTCGCTTCACCAGAGCGACCACCTCGTCCGGCGAAGCGGCCGTGGCGGGCATCTCGATGCGCACGATCTCGGCGCCCGTGCGTTCGGCCAGCCACTCCCAGCACACGCTTCCCCCGGGGTGTTCGTGGTTCGTCGAGAGGATCTGGTCGCCGGGTTCCAGCTCCAGACCCTGGGCGACGTGGTTCATCCCCTCCGTGGTGTTGCGGGTGAGGGCCACCTCGTCCACGCCGGCGCCCAGGAACGCCGCCGCCCGGGCGCGCACGTCCTCCATGCGCTGCTCGCCGGCGGCCCCGAAGACCTCCTCCTGGGGGTCGCTCTCCACCTGCCAGAGGAAGTCGGTGAGGGCGCTCACCACCGGGCGCGGCGTCGCGCCGATGGTAGCGGAGTTCATGTGGACCAGCCCCGGACGGAGGAGGAACTGGCCGCGCACTCGTTTCCAGAACGCGGCGTCGTCGGGCGCCGAGAACAGGTCCTGCCGCAGGGCGACGAGATCGCGGCTCGCCCCGGCCAGCCACGGCATCATGGCCGCGGCGCTCATCCGGTGGAGGAAGGTGCGTCTGTGCATGAGGGCGCTCCCGTTGGACGCGGGTTGCGGAAGACCGATCATCGCGCCGACTCCCGAAGGAGCTCCGCGAGGTACTGCTTCCACAGCGATGCCTTGGTGTGCGAGCCGTGCCCGACCGACTCGGCACTTTCCGGGATCACCACCGCACGGCCGCGCTTCACCCGCGCGATCTCCTTCTCCAGGATGCCGAGGTCGGGCGGGTTGATCAGGTCGTCGGCCGTGTTCACCGCGATCATGGGCGCCTGGATCCTCTCCAGATCGGGCGAGGGGTCGTAGTCCTCGGAGGCGGCGAAGGCGTACATGACATCGTTGGCGTCGTGCGTCTGGACGAACCGGTCCACATACTCCTTCAGCTCCTTGTCCGCCGCGGCCAGTGTGGGCGCCTGCAGGTAGTGTAGCCGCGGGTTGCTCCCCATGAACAGCATCAGCCCCCCTGCGAACCGCAGGCCTTCGGGTTGGGTCGTGTAGTCGCCCCCGGCCCAACTCGGGTCCGTCCGGATGGCATCGATCAACAGCTTGCGCCAGATCCGGTTGCGCCCGCTGATGGGTCCCGGAAGGCTCGCCAGCGGCATCAGGGCGTCCATGAAGTCCGGATACATCTCACCCCACAGCCACGTGTGCATGCCGCCCATGGACGTTCCCATGACCAATCGGAGGTGGTTCACGCGCAGGCCGTCGGTGAGCATCTCGTGATCGGCACGGATCATGTCGCGATAGCCGTAGTTCGGGAACCTGGTGTGCAGGCCGTCGCTGGGCTTGCTGGAGTCGCCGTGGCCGATCCCGTCCGGCAGGATCACGTAGTACTTCGTGGTGTCGAGGAGCTGCCCAGCCCCGAACAGCTGCTCGGCGAACTGGGGCACGAGGAAGTTGGTCCCGCTGCCGGTCGTCCCGTGCATGATGTAGACCGCGTTGACGGTACCGCCGCCGGCATCCGTCCGGGGTCGGCCCATCGTCCGGTAGTGGAGCTTCAGCTCGGGCAGCGTCTGGCCGTTCTCGAACTGGAAGTCCTCGATGACGTAGTCGCCCTCGGTCACCCGCGGTTGTGCGGACCGGCCTCGACCCGTCGTCTGTGCCGAGGCCGGGACGCTGGTGGCGGCGAGCAGGGTGGAGATCCCGAGGATGATCGACGTCAGCTTCATGGTGGACGCACCTCACGAGTCGACGGTACCAGGAATGCGGATGCCCATGACATTCGCGCTGGCGACGGTCCCGGGCCAGAAGTGCGTCGTCGGACCTCCGGGCGGCTCGCCACGACGGGATGGTGCGGAGGGCTCGGAGTGGCCCAGGGCCCCCCGCGCGGGCAACCGTTGACGCTCGACCCCCGGGACGTGTCTCTTCCAGGGTATTGTCCCCACCCCGTACCGGACGAGGCGACCGTGGATTGGCGAAGAGTGTGTGTTGGTCTGGCGGTGGCGTGTTCAGCGGGCATCGCGGTCGCATGCGGATCGTCCGCCACGGCGGTGTCCACCTCGGGAACCGTCCGCCTGTCGGTCGCCGTTTCCGGCGAAGGCCGGGATACCGCCTTCTTCCTCAACTTCGACAGCGACACGACCGCCTACCGGATCTACGCGGACAGCGTCCAGAATTACGCCACGCAGGAGGGGACGCACGAGATCACCCTCGGCGACGTCGCCGACAACTGCTCCGTCGGGGGGGACAACCCGCGCCTGGTGCAGGTGGTCGCCGGCGAGGAGACCGACGTGACGTTCGCGGTGACGTGCTCCGCGAACGGCTACGCCAGGGTGACGATCGTCACGACGGGCGTGGACCTCGACGACATCTACACGCTGGATTTCAACGGCGGCTTCCGAAGCCTCCTGGTGGGCCCGAACCAGTTCGTCAGGCCGTCCCTGCCCGTGGGCCCCTATGTGGTGCAGCTGGGGGACGTCGCCGCCAACTGCTCGGTCCAGAGCGAGAACCCGATCTCACTGAACGTGTCGGCGGACAGCATAGCCACCGGCTCCTTCGGCGTGGTGTGCGTCGCGAAGTAGCGTCGCCTCAGTCCGCCCTCAGCGATCGGATGGGGTCCACGGCGGCCGCCCGCCGGGCCGGCAGTAGCGCGGCGAGCAGCGCGGTCGCGAGGAGCACCGCGCAAGCGCCCGCGACGCTGGAAGGATCGGCGGCGCGCACGCCGAAGAGGATCCCGCGCGCGAGGCCCGCCAGGGCCAGCGAGGCGGCCAGGCCGACGACGAGACCCAGACCCACCGAGGCGCCCGCACGCCGCATCACCAGACGCGCGATGTCGGCGCCCCGGGCCCCCACGGCCATGCGAAGGCCGATCTCACGCGTGCGCTGGCTCACCGCCAGGCTCATGACACCGAAGATGCCCGCCGCGGCCAGCACCAGGCCCAGGAAGGCCAGCGCCGAGAACATCTGGGCGTTCATGCGCTGCGCATACGTGGAGCCCCGCACGACCTCGGTGTACGGCAGGACGTTCACGATGGCGATGTGGCTCTCGTAGGCTCGCAGCCACTGGTACAGGCGAGGGACCGCGGCGGCGGCCTCGATGGTCGTCGCCACGGTCAATGCGCTCCCCGACGCGTACGACTGCTGAGGGTTGGCGAGGTACACCACCGGCTCCGGCTCGGCGAGAAAGTCCTGCACGCGGGCGTCGTTCACCACCCCCACGACCTCGAAGGCGCGCTCCGCCCCGCCGTCGGCTCCGGCCAACCACACCCGCCGGCCCAGGCCGTCGCTCCCCGGGAAATGGCGACGTACCAGCGCCTCGTTCACGATGGCGACGCCGGGCGCGCCCGCCGTGTCGGCCTCGGCGAAGTCCCGTCCTCGGAGGATCCGCATCCCCAGAGTCTCGAAATAGCCGGGGATGACCGTGGCATAGGTCAGATCCACATCGTCCCCGTCGTTCTCCAGGCGGAAGGCGCGGGCCCCGTGCGGCGAGAGTGGAGCCTGGTTGGAGATGGTCGCCGATCGCACCCACGGCTCCTCGGAGAGACGTTCCGCCAGGGTCCGGAACCACAGGTCCCGCTCCTCCACGGTGACACCGGTGCTGCTGGTGGAGATGTAGCTGGCCAGCAGCGGATCCACCTCGAACCCGGGGTCGATGGCTCCGACGTTGGCCAGGGTCCGCAGGGTGAGCGCGGCTACCGTGAGGAGCACCACCGACAGCCCCACCTGGGCGGAGACCATGAGGTCGCGCGCCTCGGGGAGACGAAAACGCCCGACCCGCCTCGTCGGGGGCCGGCCACCGGCCGTCTGCTCCTTCAGGGCTTCCGCCAGGTTGCGCCGGGACGACGTCAGGGCCGGAGGCAGGCCGGCCAGCAGGCTGGCGACCACGGCCAGGGCGAGGGCGCCCAGCACCACATAGCCATCCACGGCCGTCTGTCGCGCCACGTTCGCACCCCAGACGCTCGGGCGGGCGAAGTACGAGCCGAGGCGTGTCGCGACGGGGCCGGCCAAAGCCAGCGCGACGACCCCCGCCGCGCCCCCCAGTAGGAGACTCTCCAGGAGGAGCTGCCTGAGGAGCCCGCCCCGGGAAGCGCCCAGGGCCGCCCGCAGCGCCATCTCCCGTCGGCGGCCGGCGGCCACGGCGAGCAGCAGGTTGCCCACGTTTGCGCACACCAGGAGCAGGAAGGCCACTGCCGCAGCCGTCATGAGGCGGACCGTCCCCGATTCGGATACCCTGGCGCGAGGGTCGATCCAGGTGGCGCGTGCCAGGGTGGCGCGGCGGGCCCGTGCGTCCCGGAGGGGGTGGATCTCGTCCAACCCCGCAGCCACACGCTCCATCTCCCCGGTTGCCCGATCGATGTCCGCTCCTTCCTGGAGCCGGCCCAGGACGCGCACGAGGGGGACGTCACGGTCCTCGGAGGCGCGGGCCCAGCTGGTGTACCGTGCCTTGAACGGCTCGAAGGGAAGCCACGCGTCGGGGCGGTAGGACGCCAGCGACCCCAGGAAGCGCGGTGAGGCCACCCCGACCACGGTGTGGGGTCGGAAGTTGAAGTAGACCACCGACCCGATGATGGATGGGTCCCCGTTCCAGTGCCGTTGCCACCACGCGTAGGAGATGACGGCGACGGGCTCGGCGCCTGGCTGGTCGTCCTCGGGGGTGAGCTGCCGCCCCAGGCTCATCTCCACGCCCAGGACGGGGAAATAGCTCCCCGAAACCGCCTCGAGAAAGACGACCTCCGTGGACGCTTCGAAGCGCACGCTCGCGGCGTAGCCGGCCTGCGCGGCCGCCAGCCCACGGAAGGTGCCGCCGACCGCGGCTGCGTAGTCCAGGTAGTCCAGGTAGGAGACGTTGCCGAAGGGATCGGCCGGCGTGGCTTCGAACAGACGGACGAGCCCGTGGGCGTCGGCGCCGGGGAAAGGCTGGCGGAAGCCGTTGGCGTACGTGTACACGCCCATGCCCGCGGCGAGGCCGAGAGCCAGGATGACGACCGCGACGGTCGTGTGGAACGGCCGGCGGGTGATGCCCTTCATCGCCGCGCGCAACTCTCCCACGAGGTTTCTCCAGAACGGTGATCCGGCCGCCCGTGCGGCCTTGTCGTGTCGGAAGGCACGGTAGGCTGCGGGTGCGGGTGCGGCAAGAATGCCTGGCGCTACTTGGCCCTGAGCGCCTCCGACGGCCCGACCCTCACCGTCCGGCGCGCGGGCCACCAGCCATCCAACGCGCCAGTAGGTCAATCGGGTCGTCTCTTCATGGACCCGGGCGCCGGAGTCCCCGAGATTGAGGTTGCCTGCCCCGGGCACCTCAGGAGTCGCGCATGGCCGAACCCGCCTCCACCCCCCAAGCCCTCCTGGCAGGGCGATACGAGGTCCAGGCCGAGCTGGGCCGTGGCGGGATGGCGCGGCGCTCAACCACCCCCACATCCTCCCCCTCCTCGAGTCCGGCGATGCCGGGGGGCTTCTCTTCTACGTCATGCCGTACGTGGCCGGCGGCTCCCTCCGGCGCCTCCTGACCCCTGGAGAACGGATCCCCATGGGGGCGGCCCTCCGGATTACGCGAGAGGTTGCGTCGGCCCTCGACCACGCTCACGCCCAGGGTGTGATCCACCGGGACATCAAGCCGGAGAACATCCTGTTGAACGCCGGGCTCGCCGTGGTCGCGGACTTCGGCGTCGCCGTGGCCGTGAGCCTCGCGCCCCGCGATCACATGACCCGCACCGGCGTGGCGGTGGGCACGCTGGGGTATATGAGCCCGGAGCAGGCCATCGGCTCGGACGGCGTGGACGGGCGCACCGATGTCTTCAGCCTGGGGTGCGTCGTCTACGAGATGCTTACCGGGGGCACGCCGGCATCCTGGCCTCTTCCGGAGGATGT
>Ga0307423_1000964_pt1 | contig 18280 bp, 19 predicted proteins | sample SalMarWE160310MG_FD_202154 | JGI IMG/M metagenome (GOLD analysis project Ga0307423, IMG submission 202154) | Salt marsh sediment microbial communities from the Plum Island Ecosystem LTER, Massachusetts, United States - WE1603-10 | ecosystem: Environmental > Aquatic > Marine > Intertidal zone >...
TGATTGTCCGGCCAAACACCGATCACACGCAGATACCGAGCCGGGCGTGGCCGCCTTCGGTATCTCGGATAGGCCACGGAGCCGCCCCATCGGCGGCAATCTCTGACTTCAACTCTACGCGCCGGGCAGCCGCAACAGGGGGGTGGAATGTGGCCTCTTGCCCCAGGTGGCTCCCCACGTCGCGAGCTACCATCCCGACCATGCCCGATGATGCCATTTACCTCGCCGATGGAGACCGTTACGTGCCAACCGGGCTGGCCAGAGGCGGTTGGAGTGACGACACCCAGCATGGTGGCCCTCCCTGCGGGTTGCTTGCTCATGCCATCGAAGGGGTGCCCTCCGATCACCCGATGCAGACAGTGCGGATCACGTTCGATCTCGTCCGCCCGGTCCCGATGGCGCCGGTTACCGTCACTACCCGTATTGCCCGGCAAGGGCGCCGCATCCAGCTCATCGCCGCCACCATCGAGATCGACGGGACCGAGATAGCTCTCGCCCGAGCGCTTCGCATCCGCCTGAGCGAGGTGGAGCTTCCGGAATCATCCGGAGCAGACTGGGCCGCCCCGCCTTCGCCGGACGATCTGCCGGTCACCGATTTCCGACATTGGCATCCGGAGGATGATCCGCTGACCCGGTACCACACCGAAGCCGTCGAGATTCGCTCGGTCGACGGCAGCTTCCTGCAAATGGGCCGGGGTGTTTCCTGGGTTCGCCTCCGCTACCCGGTCGTCGATGGCGTCCCAAACTCGTCGCTGGTGAATGTCGCCGCGATCGCCGACCTGGGTAACGGCAACTCCATGGCGCTCGATGCCGTCCATTACCTCTACGTCAACCCCGACGTGACTCTTCACCTGCACCGCATGCCGGCAAACGATTGGGTAGGCATGGACTCACTCGCCTACCAGCACGCCACGGGGATCGGCCTCGCCGACACGCTGCTGTTCGACACGGGCGGCCCATTCGGCCGGGTTACCCAGGCCCAGCTCATCGAGAAGCACGCCTGATCGTTCTTCGGCGGTCGAGCCGCGAGGGGACCCACCCGCTTCACAAACTCGCTCGTGGCGGCATGCGACCGAGTCAGTCGCATCCGGGGACGGCAAGGCATCGGCTAGCCACCGCCCCGACCGTAATCCTCGAGGTCACGCCATACCTCCCCTTGCTGGGAGACGAACCGTGTGTCGTGTGCGTCGCGGAGGCGCCACAGTGGATAGAGCGGCGAGCGAGAAGCCCGACAGGACTGCCAGACGAGATCACTCGTCGCACCGGCCATCCTGGCCAGACTCGAGGCCGTTTCCGCATCCACCGCGAGGTGCTCGGTGCCGCCTGGTAGCACAGCCCATTCGCCCACTTCCATTGACGATGCGTCTACGGTCGCAACGGCCGTACGTGATCCCTGAGGCCCAAAGATGACCAGGTGATAGTGCTCGCCGACCTTGTCTAGACGCTCGACTCGTACAGCGTCCACCGGCACGGACTCTTCGATCCCTATCCGGGCGCGAGCCAGCGATACCGCCTCAGCCACCTCCTTGGAAATCAAAGACCCTTCTTCCTTCCCTGTCGCTAGATCCCTCGCCCTGCCGGGTGGAGCTGTGTGAAGACTTCGCCATCAACCCGAATGTACAGTCGTTGCTCACCGATGGTCACCATGTGGAACGGATAGAACGGGCTGAGCGATTCCCGGCATGGCTTCCAAACAAGCGTCGGGTATAGACAGAGCACATCGGGCCGAACCCGTAGGCGCCCCAGCGGTTCATCCAACTCGAATACCCGGTCAGCAATCATGTCGAGAACTTGCCGTGGATCGAGCAGCTCGAATACCGTCTGCGCTCGGGACAGTGCCCCGGTCTCCCGATAATCGCCAAAGCGCCCGTCCACGCTGACAAAAGCGCTCGCCCGGTCCTCCGTCACCATCGGGACCAGGTAGTAAAAGGCATCTGCAACATCCAGCCGCTGGACCAGATGCGGCTGCGAAGGCTCTGTCCCTCGGAGGATCTCGGCCCACCCCTTGCGTCCGTATAGCCCGTATTCGTCGAGCCCGCGGAGGGCCAGCTCAATGGCTTCTCTGGGTTCCACAAGCCGCTCTCCGGACAGCCGTTCTGGACGAGGGGCTTGTTCTCCCGGCCGTTGCGCTGGTGGGTCCGGGTCGCACACGGCGACAAAGTTCCCTTTCCAATGCCCGGAGGGAACACCGGTCATATACGTCGACTTCCACGTCGAGTATGCGATGTGTTGATTGTCTATGCCCCGATTGCCACCCGATCCGCAGCCATCACCGCCCGAGTGCGGTGGTGGCGGTGGTGGAGGAGGAGTCGATGGAGCGTACCAACTCGGACAAGGCGGCCACGGGTTGTTGACATCGAACGCCGTGATCGTGTAGCCCGTATCGGATGACGACGACGGTGCCGCGCTCGCGTCAAACCCCCGGATGACGATCCAGTGGTCCCACCCGAATACCAGAGCTGCTGGAGCTACTTGATAGTGGTGGATGGTCCACACGAGTTTGCGTGAGATGGTGTCCTCGGTGGACGGTGCGTACGTGACGAACCAACCGCCGAAGCCGGCGGGTCGCCGGTCGTTGAGGGTCCATTGCAGACCGTCGGGGGCGGTATACCACCCCGACTCGATCGTGCTGTGGTTGTGATTGTCCGTATACAGGTCGTCTTGGTCGAGCAAACCAGCGCCGATCGAGTCGAGAATCATCTGGGCGCAGGCGGCACCGCAGTAGTAGCTGGTGTCTTGCTGGTGGTAGGCGACGGTCAGGTCTTCCTGGGTGGCCATGATCTCCTCCGATCTGAAGCCAACCGTGGTGCAACGACACGACAAGCAGCTCGCTATGCGACACAGACCTGACCACCACACACACCCCGGCCCACGCCGGGGCGCACCTGCGCACTCCACCGCGTCACACGTCAGCTCGGAAATCGCGCCGTCGACACCGCGCGAGTTACTCGTAATTATCCTCTGCGTGCCTGCGGACGGTCACACATGTTTTCGCGACCTTGGCCGCTGCTCACCCAACCCGGACACCAGCACCGGCTCGACTGTCGTCAGGCCGTTGTGCGCTCGCGCACCTGCATCAAGTACACCGTGATCCCTATCGGCAGCGCTAGACCCATGATCGGTGTGAATGTGCGCTTCAGCAGAACCGTCCTGGTGATCAGCTCGGCTCCAAAGCCCGCGGTTCACTCCCCACTGCAGTATCCGATCGGCGATCCGTCGCCCGGCCGACGCGCCGAGGTTCGCCGCCAGCACACCAAAGCGCACATTGGTCATCACTCCGATGAACATCGTGTGGTCAAAGGTCAGCAGTAGACCCTCCTGCGCCTTGGTTAGTGCGTTGAAATCGACCGCTCCGGTGACGATCCAGGAGACGAGCACGCTCAGCAGCACCAAATACACGACGAGGAAGACCATGGCCAGGCGCGGGAACACGCCCGCTCCGGCATTGCGCCAACCGTCCGGCCCGGCGGCGCAGACCATGAGTCGACTCTCGCCGCGCGTGGAGTCAACACAACGCCGACGCGGCCTACGAGTGCCAAGCTGTTTGCGTTGGCGAGACGGGCCCGGACCACCAGAGTGGGGACAAGAAGCCGCACCTCCCGGACCCCCTAAACTCACATGGAGGCCGGTATCAACGGCCCAGAATGGCTTGGAGGTACTCATGGCCAATGTGCTAGTGGCATATGCCACACGTCATGGCTCCACCGCCGAAGTGGCCGACGCCATCACCGAAACCCTGCAGCAGCATGGTCACACGGTGACGGCCGCTCCCGCCGCTCGTTTCAAGGACCGTGTCGATGAGTTCGACCTGATCGTCCTCGGCGGGGCACTGTATTCCGGGCGGTGGCACTCCGGCGCTCACCGTTTCCTACGAAGACACCGACGCGAGTTGGATGGTCCTGCGGTGGCCGTCTTCGGTATGGGCCCCCGTCGCGACGTCGAGGAGGCCTGGCAAACGTCCCGGGCGCAGCTCGACCGTGCGTTGGGGAAGCGCCCGTGGCTCCACCCGGTCGCGGTGACCGTGTTTGGCGGTGTCGATCCCCCAAAGAAACGCGAGCGCCGCGACATCCGTGACTATGCCGCGATCACGGCGTGGGCAGAGAGTCTCGTTGACTAGTCATCAGCCATAGGCGACATCCGAACGACGCCTTGCGATAATGGCTCACATGATCATCGTCTTCGCAGGGCCCCCGCTGTCAGGCAAGACCAAGCTCTCCAAACGCCTGAGTAGAAGGCGGGACATCAAGCGCTATAGCGTGGACGAGATTCGTAGGAGGGAACTTCCCCATTCCGATCAGACGAAGCGGGACCGCAATGTCGGATACCGGGTTATGCACCGCAAGGTGGCTCGCTACCTGTCGCGGAAGCCTTGCGGATCATCGGTGATTGTCGATGCGACCTATGGACCTCCAGAGCACCGGTCCGCGCTTGTCGAGTTGGCGCGGTCCCACGAAACCCCGATCTGCCTGATCGAATGCCGAACCTCGCCCAACGATGCAGCTCAACGGTTCCGGGCGAGAAAGGGCGGCCACGCTGCGGTCGATCTGACGGAGGCACGAGTTCGGGAGATTGCCGCCACCTTCACCCACTACGGGGGTGGCCTTTCGGTGGATACCTCGATGCACGCGAAAAGAGATTGCCTCCGGATGATCGAGGCACACATTGATTCGCAGGAGACATTGGCGATGCCCGATGACTGGGCTGCCGATCGCGCTTTGGGCGAGCGGGCGCTCATACCCATTTCCGATCGTGACGCTGACCTCATCGCCCCGCGATCGCGACTCCAAGCATGGGGCCAACTGGTGGCGATTGGTCTCTTTGTGGTTACGGCCCTCGGCTTCGCCCTCTTTGGCTTCATTTCGTTGTCCGGTGTCGTGGAGGAGGCGCCCGATCCGGCGGAGTTCTTCGGCGCCGCCGGGGCTCTGCTGACCGTCGCTGCCTTCTTCAGGTTCTTGTCTGCACCATCGATGCAACGGGCATTGAATGTGGTTCGCGCCGGGTCGGGGCCTCGCTTCGGTCCGGCCACGGAAGTCAAACGCTCCAATCGGGAACTGGTTCAAGACTATCTGGAGCGGGTCCCGCCGGAGACCCGCGAATCCCTTCTGGCTAGGATGCCGCCCACCTCCGACGGCTTGCGGGACGTTCCCGTTGTGTTCCTCATCGAACCACAGAGCGATCTGAGCTTTGATGTGCGATGTGCACTCGACGGCCCCCGATGGAGCGAGAAGGCAATCGCGAAGCGCGCTATGGAAGGTCCCTTCCGTACCTTCTCATGGCCGGAGTTCGCCCGGTGGCAGAGAGCACTGTCTCGACGCGACTACTACGGATGGACCCGGCTCGGGACCAGGCATTTGCGGATCACCGATGTAGGTCGGCCGGTGCTTGGGGACGGAGTCAGTATTCTGCGGGCGACTGGAAGCCCAATCAGGTATGAGGACTACCTGGTCACCGAACAGTCGGCTCGCCTCGAGATCGAAGGCCAGCTCCCCTATTTACGGGAGTTCTTCGAGGGTCCTCGGTGGAACGCCCGCGAGGTAGACCTGACTCCTGAAGGCTTCGGCAGAGAGCACTCGTATTCTCTCATGGCAAGCGTTCAAGCCATCATCACTACGAAAGACGACAAAGTTGTCCTGCAGCGTCGCTCGAGGCATGTGCACGCCGCCGGCGGGGGGATCGCTTCCAGCGCCGGTGGCAGTGCGGATTGGAGTGACGTGCAGAGCAGACTTCGGCGTGTCTTGAGTGGTAGGCATGAGCGTTCGTGGAGGCATGACCGCTCCCTTCGTGTGTCGCTGTTCCGAGAAATAGGTGAGGAGCTTGGGCTTCAACCTCACGACTTCGAGGAGGACTCGGCGCCGTTCATCGCTGCCGCCCTGAACCTCCGATATGGACGCGATCTCAACTTCTACGCACATCTGCGCTACCAGCGATCGTCAGCGGACTTCATCGCGCGTTTCGAAAGACGAAGGTGGTGGCAACTTCGAGCAGCGAGCCGTTGGGCCGGGATCAACCGAGGCAAAGACAGCTGGGAGGTTGCCCACCTGGTCCTTCTCCCCATTGCTGAAATCAACCCCGATGGCTCACTGAGTCCTCGCGGGTCAGAGATCGTCGGCAGTGGCAGGCACGTGCGCGGGGCCTTGTGCGCGCTGGCGAGGTCGGGCCGCCTATGACCGTGAGCCGCTGTTGAACACGCTGGCGAAGGGTCCCCTCATCGACGTGGCCGAAACGGCGTGCGCGGCGTCGGGAGAGCGACTCATCGAGCGGAGGGCTTGTCGTGAACCCAGGCGACCTCGTCGCTCGTACTTGCTCACGAGTTCCGAAGGGTCCAGGCGACGCACTCTCTCCCGGGAGCAGCCGGGTCACATGCGTCGAGCGCTGAACATCTCCCTGCTGGCCGGGCCGGATGCCTCCGTCGAATCTGCGTGCACGTCACTTCCCATCAGCGACCGGAACCTTTCGAGGTCTTCGATGTCGAAGTAGATGACGTAGCTCCCGGGAACATCGACGTCCTCGTAGAGAACCTCACCGGCTACGCCGTTCCGGGCACGGATCGGCCGGTCGTTCTCGAATGTCCGTCTCCAGCGGGCCGGGTCTTCCGGCGTGACTCTGACCATGATCGTATCTGTGCTACTGACCTGGCTCGACATCCTCGACCGGCTCCGCCAATCACCCGACCAACGGATGCGGATGAACGAGCTCGAGGAAGCATCGCTGTTTACGAGAAGCGGTCTCACCCGTCTCATCGACAAGATGGAACAGGCCGGGTTCGTCCAACGCGAGCGCGTGCCCGACGACCGACGCGGCATCTATGTCACCATCACCGCTGCCGGACACGAAAAGGTGTCGAGCGTATGGCCCGACCTCGGCACCAGCATCCACAACCATTTCGGCCGCCATCTCAACCAAGACGACGCGCACGCCATCATCGGCGCACTCTCGAAGGTGCTCCCAGAGGGCGCAGGCCCCCTGGTGAGCCCCCCAGCCGGGACGGACCAAGGGTGGGTGCGTTCAACCACCTGAGATGGTCGCCACTCCCCTTCGAGTGGTCGGGCGGGCCGGATTTGAGTCTGCGACCTCTTGACCCCCGGACGAATTCGAATTTGATCCGGGTCCCAAGAACTCCGCCGGGGTAACCACGGGCTGCAATCCCACCGAGGGTCGCCGGGCTGCCTTCCTCAACTCCTGCGGGAGAGGTGGTAGCGGAGGTGGGTGACGAGTGGCGAGTGAATCGCCTCTGCGATCTCGATCCCGACACGGTCGGTGTCGAGGCCGTCGAGTAGTGGTGTGCCGCTGCCGAACACGACGGGCGCCAGGTCGATGGCGAGCTCGTCGACGAGACCGGCGTTGAGATACTGGACGATGACGTTGGCGCCTCCCGAGATCCGGATGTCGCTCTCGCCCGACACCCCACGTGCCTGCTCGAGGGCACTTTCGATCCCATCGTTGACGAAGTAGAAGGTGGTGCCGCCGGGACGGACCCAGGGCTCCCGGACCTCGTTGGTGAGCACGAACACAGGCGTGTGGAAGGGCGCCTCCTCGGGCCACATCGCTTCGCCCAACTCGAACATCCGCTTGCCCATGATGCTCACACCGGTGCGCTCGAACGTCCTGCGCACGATGTCGTTGTCCTCTCCGGTCTCCCCACCGTCGCTAAGCCCCAGGCGTTGTTGGAAGTACTCCTGCTGCAACAGCCAGTTCTGCATCTGAGACCATTTCGCCGCCCAACCCAGATACTCGGGATCGCCTGCATGGGCCACATCCATCCCGTCCGGCGCCATGTAGCCATCGAGGGTCATACCTACGCTGACAAAGACCTTGCTCACGATTTGCCCCTGTTTCTTTCCACGTGTACCGCGAGGCGAGAGAGCGTCTGCTCGGCACCCTTGACGGCGTGGAAGCGCTCGACGGCACGATCCTGCAGCTCCTTGGTCTTGAACACCGAGCGGAGCGTCACCCTGCAGGCGCCGGCCCACTCGTCGAACGTCACCGTTGAGACGAAGGCGTCGGGATCGTCCCGCCTCGACCCGTGACGCATCACGATCCGCTCCGGCAGTGAGATCTCCAGGTACTCGACATGATTCGGATAGTCGGTGCCATCGGGGCCGTGCATCGTGTAATTCCACACTCCACCGGGCCGGAACTCGAACACATGTGTCGTCGTCGTGAACCCCGACGGCCCAAACCACTTCGACAGATGACGGACCTCACCGAACGCCTCGAAGACGACCTCCCTCGGCGCCTCCACCATCCTCGAGACGACAACCTCACGATCCTTCTCCTCACCCGTCATCCTTTGTGCCCTCCTTGATCGTCTTCACGTAATCGTTGAGACGGTCAAAGCTTCCGTTCCAGAATTCCTCGAAACCGCCGGTCCACTCGTGGATCTTGCGAAGCCCACCAGCATCCAACCCGTAGACACGCTGTTTGCCGACCTGGCGCACATGAACCAGACCAACCTCCCTCAACACGCGCAGGTGTTTCGAAGTGGCCGGTTGTTTGAGACCGATCTCGTCGGCGACACCGCCCACTGAGAGCTCGTTGTGTTTGAGCACAGTGAGAATCCTCCGACGCTGCGGCTCGGCAATAGCATTGAAGACATCCGAGGTCGTAGCGGCTCGTGCCATGAGCGCAATCATATTCCCATATAGGCACGTGTCGAGCCAGCCAGTTCACCCACGGTTCTCGGTCAGGGTCATCGATGAGTTCGATGACGCAGGTCACGGATGAGGGTCGACCAGACGACCCGCGTGTTGGCGGTGCCTGGCGACGAACTCCAGGACGACGCACCTCTGGCGCGTTTGAGCAAGAAGACCTCTTGACCTTCGAGTGGGTTGAGGGTTCATACTGCCACTAGGTGCAGGAAAGTCCCACGAAACCGGGAGACGGATCGGTGCTGAAGGTTGGTGAGTTCTCGAAGTTGGGCATGGTGTCGGTGTCGTTACTGCGCTACTACGACAAGATCGGCCTGCTCGAACCGGCCGCAGTCGACCCGATCAACGGGTATCGCCTGTACCGGGCCACCCAGTTGCGCGACCTGAATCGCATCATCGCTCTCAAGGATCTCGGTCTGGCACTCGAGGAGATTCCGCCCGTGTTGGCCGACGAGTTGACCGGGTCGGAGCTGCGGGGAATGTTGCGACTCAAGCAGGCCGAGATTCGCCGTCACATTGCCGAAGAGCAAGAGAGGTTGCAGCGGGTCGCCGTCCGGCTGACTCTGATCGAGAAGGAGGGCACCATGCCCGACACGGAAGTGACAATCAAAACGTTGGAAGCGGCAGCCGGCCTGTCTGTGCGCGAGACGGTACCGGGCGGCCCTGGGATAGGCGATGTCATCGGCGACACGATCGGCGGCATCTTCGCCAACGGGCTACAGCTCGCCGGTGCTCCCATAGCCATCTATCACGATCTGGAGTTCACCCCCGATAGCGTCGACGTCGAGGTGTTCTGCCCCGTCGCCGTGTCCGGTGCCACGCCCTTGGAGACACCCGGTGGACGCAAGCTGGAGCCACGGACCCTCGAAGCGGCTGAGGTCGCAAGCACGGTGTTCGTCGGGAACTACGAGGAGTTGGCGACCCCATACCAGGCGCTGGCCGCATGGATCGGAGAGCACGGCTACCGGGTTGCCGGCCCGACCCAGGAGATCTACATGTCCGGACCCGACGAGCCAGGGCCGCCGGTCACCGAGATCCGGATGCCTATCACCACGGCGTAGCCGGCGAGTATGCGAGGTCTGAGGAGACCGACCCATTCCGTCGCGGCCGGTCGAGCGCATCCAGTATGGCGGCGCCAACCGTGAGTCAAGGTTCGCCGTCTGAGGTGCGTCCCGGGGAGCGGGGGCACGCCTCGGCGCCGCGGGCCGCTGCCCTGAGATCTCCGGGACACGCTCGGCCCCAGCTCAACGGCCGTGTACGGCGACACAGGAGAGCTTCGTACGGGTAACGTGCCCTCAGGAGCGCGGCCCAGCCATCCCCGCGATGCACACAATGACTGACAGTGTTCCCGGAGATGACCTCGCCAGAGTGATCGGTTCTGCAAGGCGTCTCGGCGTCGAGGTGAACGAATCCGAGGCTTCCGAATGGCTCGCTGCGATTGACGTGGCGCGCGCAGAAGCCGATGTTGAGTTCGACGGCAGGTCCGGGGTGTATGGGCACCGTGTCACGATGCTGGACTTCGATCCTGCAGACCTCGCCTACTTCCGCCGTGTTGCGGACATCGTGGGGTTCGAGGACGAGCCCGGTGTTGAGACTGCGCTGGCGTTGTCCGGATCCGCGGCACAATCGAGGGTCCAGACGTATCCGGGAGATTGCGACTACTTCGAAAGAATCAACATCCGCGCCGAGACGAGAGCGCTCGCCGAGAAGCGGTTCGCCGAAGTATTCCGAGCCAAGGCTCTCTCAACCCTTGGTTCGGCGACCTACAAGTTGACGGAAGTCAAATTCGGGAGCTACCCATTCGACGTGGTCCACAACCGGCGCCCACAAGCCAAGGGCTCAGCCATCTCCTGGGCGCCGTCAGAGATCGAAGATGGGAAGATCCGCGTCGAGACCGCCGGTGGCGAAACCTTCGACATCTCGTGGGATTCGTGCGCCGAGCATCCAGGTTGGTGCAAGCTGGACTGGATCGTTGCGGACCCGATCAGAGGTGACGTCGCCAACGCGTCCAACATGCTCGATGTCACCTGGGAAGCACCTGATGGCTCAATCGTGGCCCTCGACGGCTTCATCGACTCGTACTTCCAAGAGGTGTATCTCGAGGCCGAGTCCCTGCCCGTGTTCTCCAAGATCGCCGGCCATGTGTCGCCGGATGCCCTCGATGCGTACGTCGAAGCACTCGAAGGTGAGGTTCACAAGTACATCGCAAAAGAACCAAGAAACTACGGCAAGGCCGCCAAGCGGATGTACAACATATTCCGGTACAGCGGCGCCTACGCCGAAGCCGCCTACATCCGAGAGCTTTTCGACGAACCGACAGCAGCGCTCTATCAGATCCATGCGGTCGTACGCGCGCTGGATGAAGCGGCGCAGCCCGGGTCCGGGATCTCGGTCGAGTCTGTGACCGCGAAACTCGATGAAACGATCGTCGCGGTGGTCGATCTCATCGACGGCGAAGAAGAGACCGAGATTGTGCGAATCCTGCTCGAACTCCGAGAGGCCGTCGCATCGGGTGGCGACGAGGACCGCTCGGACTACGTCGAGGGGGTCAGGCAACGTCTCCTCAACCTTGTCAACAGCTTCTTCTACGACAAGCTGAGCGGTATGCCGGAGATCCGCGACTACATGGAGGGCTTGGCCTGATTCCCGGAGACAGCCGGGCCCGCTGTGCTGGGGAGGATTAGCGCGCCCGATAGCCGGCAGAGAAGTCCCTGTCCGCGCGGGGCTGTCGATAGGCGGCTAATCCTCCGCTCGCCGGAGAACCCAGACCTGCTCGCGCCCATAGGCGGGTGGCCCGCCCCTGAAGTCGCCGTAGTCCCCGATGACCGCAAGGCCAGCCAACTCGAACAACAGGCGCATCTCGCTGCGCAGCGACCAGCGCAGGGTCAGCCGCTCGGTGTCGGTCCGAAGAACACGCCCCGAGCCGTCGATCTCGGTGGCCGTCCACTCGTCGACGATCAGTTGCCGGGCAGGATCGGGATTCCTGGCCGTCGCCTTCCAGGTGACGCGGTTCCCGGTTGTTGGATGAGCAACCTCAACGCCGTCCTGTGGAGCGCCCGGGCTCGGGACGACCTGGTCGAGCAGCGGGTCGAACAGGTCCAGGACGAGCCGCCCGTTGGGGCGCAGATGGGACCGCAGGACTTCCAGGGCCTGCCGCTGCGCGTCGGACGTCAGCGCGAACTGGAAGACCCGGGAGGGCGTCACGATGAGCGGAAAGTCGCGCCCGAGGGCCAGGGTCGTCATGTCCGCCCGCTGAAACGAGAGGCGGCCAGCTATCTCGTTGGGCAACCCCTCTCGCCGGTGTTCAGCGAGCCGCAGCATCGGCCCGGAGGTGTCGATGCCCACGACCTCGTGACCGTCGACCGCGAGGGCGGCCGCCACGCGCCCTGTGCCGCAGCCGACATCAAGGATCGGTCCGCCCGTCTCGCTGGCCAGCCGGCGGTAAAAGTCGATGTCGCCTTCGACGGCGCTGCCCGGGATGATCTGCGCCGCCACAACGTCGTAGATCTCGGTGCTCAAGCTGTCGGCCTCGTACGAGGCGCGCGAATGGCGCACGTCGCTCATGGAGGCAACGTAGGTTGGAACGGCGATGGGTGTCAAGGCGTTCCGCCCCCGACGCGACTGGGTTCGCATCGCTACCAGACCCGGGTCGGCTGGCCTTGCCCCAGCCGTAGCGAGCGGCAAGAAGTCCGACCCATCTGAGGTCCTACACTCCACATTGACACCGGCACCAACTTTCCGCGATTCGCTTGGAGGCACAATGGCCAATGTGCTCGTTGCCTACGCACCCAAGAATGGATCCACCGACGATGAGATAGCCGGATACGGCTTCGTCGACTGGTTCACGTTGCAGCACTACGACCGATTCGGTGGCAGATACGTGCCCTCATTGGTTGAGGTAGATGTCGACGTGCCGTTCAGTGGATCCCTCTGATCGATCGGGGATCAAGACGCATCGAACATCCCAGCGCCCAACATGGATGGTGCTGGGAGTGGTCGCGGCGCTTTTCGGACTTGCGGCGTGTACAACGAGCTCGCTGGATCCCAACACCAGCTTGGACAACCGGAGATTCGACAGGCTTCAGGCCGCCTTTGACGAAGACCCCGCTGTCTTCGAAACGGCAGTGGCGCCTATCGAAGGATGGATCGCAGCCAACCCGGCAGCCGACCGCATCTCCTGGATCTACCTGCAGTGGTGCACGAGCGGGGCCGACCAGCCGAGGACGTGCACCGACACCACCGCCGGTGAGCAGCAGGTGCTCGGGGGCCTGCCCAACCCGGACGCCATTGTCTACCAGAGCAAGGATCCGGGTCGCATCTTCTTCCGCTTCGACGTAAACGATCCCCCGGTCTATCACGTGATGTACGCACCGGGAGACACTGATCCCGCCGCCTATGCAGAGGAACGCGGTTTCCGGTCGTTCCGTGTGTTGCTGAACGCCTGGACCATCCTTGGCCCGATACCAGACAACGATCGCTATTCCGACCAGTTCCCCGTTCCGGAGTGAATCGACCGTTTTGACTACCCCCGGCGGAAGCGTCGGGCTCGTTCGAGGATGAGGTGGTGTCGGTCGAAGCGGGGTGCTCCACATCGGTTCAGCATCACCGGCCAACACGCATTCACGCCGGATTCCTGACAAGTCCCGGATTCCAGTGGTCGGGCTGGCCGGATTTGAACCGGCGACCTCTTGACCCCGGTCAAGGAAGGGCCTTGCCACTTGGTATCGGGCAATGATGAGCTGCCAGTGAAGACCGGGCATGACCAGGGATTATGGTGCCGGGTCGTTCTTGGTGATTCCACTGCGTGTTGCCTGGTTCTCGAGTCGATAGGCGCCAGATAGGCGCCAGCCCCGGCCTCGACGAGTCGCGTTATCAGCGCCCGATTTGAACTCAAACATCAGGGGTTCTGGCCGACGTCGCTCGATGATGCACAGGTGCCTGGCCAGCGCAAACGCGAATCTCCTCGGTCGAACAGTGATGCGCTGTACCGGGCTGTTACGCGGCGTTTGTGACCGGGGCGTGACCACGTCCACGTCCGATGACGTATGGAATCCGGCCGAACTGCAACGACGCCCGAGCCGCTCGCCGAACATCGGTCGATAGCGTCGGACCGCGGTCCACGCCAGAGCAGTTCGGTTACGTGCCTCGAAAGACCTCGGCAGAGGCGCTCGAGGTTTTCCTGGAGGGCAGGCGTGGTTAGCTGGAAGAGGCTACGGGCTTCTTGACGAGCAAGACGATCCCGGCGGCGAGCGCCACCCACGGCCCGATAGCAAAGCCCTGCGTGAACATGGTTGACGCGGCTGTGATTGGGTCCCCCTCGTTCTCCATGAAAGCCCGAAAAAGCTGAACGAGGTAGACAGCGGAGACCGCAACAGTGATCCAGGCGGCAGTCCTCCGATGCTGTTTGAACCGGTCCACATATTCAGTGGCCAGTACCGCGGCCGCCACCACCATCATCACGGTGCCCATGTTGGGGAATTCCGTATTGGGATAGAGGCTCCACAAGAACGCCGCAGGCACATCGCTTGCGTCACCCGAGCCGAAGTAGCGCCCGTAGCTGAACCAGGGGAGGAATATGGTCACTGCCACGGCAACTGCGGCGACGGCTCGGAGCGAGAGAGACGTGGTCGTGCTCGGAACAGCCTGGTCCCCCGCCGCAGCCACGGCTGGCCACGGTGGGGGTTGAGCGGCAACAACCTGGGCAGCGACGAGCCTGCGCCCATCCACCCAGCCCTGCCATCCATTCTGGGCGACAACGTGCGCCCAATCGGCCCGACGCTCCTGGACCTGAAGCTCGACACCGCCGGCCAGACTGGCGATGATCGCCCCGGCGGGATCTGGTTGGGCCCAAGCCTGGAGACCCTCTGGTGGAATCGTGTGCGTGGCGGTCCACGCTGGTGCTGCCGGTTGCACGGGTGGCGGCGGAGCCGGCTGAACTGGCGGATCGGCAAGAGCGGTGTCTGCGATAGGCGGACGGTCGCCAGCGCCAGGGGTGATCTCGATCAAGCGACGGCCGTCAACCCAGTACCGTCTCTTGTCGGCTGTCTCGACTCGAACCCAGAGACCGAGCCGCTCCAGTTCGGTCAGTTCGCTTCCGGCCTCGATTCGGACCGAAGGGCCTTCGGAGGCATCCGGGCGATCTCTTCCCGGCAAGACCTCGGCTGCGGTCCAGCGTGCTGTAGACACCAATCGCCCCTTTCAACGATTCATCTTGGGATCAAACTCAGCAGTCATCATCACGGTCATCCCCGGTTCCCTCGGTTGGCAATGTCATCGATGATCTGCTGTGCAGCATCGATTTGCCGGTCGACCTCGCGATAACCGGCCATAGCCCTATCTTGCTCTTCTGCGATTCGCGCCAATTCCCGGGCGGGTCGATCGAAAGCGGTTCCCCGGTCACCGGGTCGTGCGGGCTCGACGTCGGACACATGTGTCAACGACTCCCGCTCTGCAACCTCTTCCCGAAGCCGCTGCGCCTCTTCGAAGTAGCGACCCGATGTGTCACGATTTCGCCAATCCTCCAGCGCGTCGTAGTACGCCCGCTCCGGATCGGATTGGGTCTCGAAATCGATTCGATCGGGTGGCCGCGTGCCACTCTCTATCTCCGTCAACCTCTCCCTGGCGTTGTCGAGCCTCAGGTCATCGGCGGCGGAGGTTCGGTATTGACCCAGGTCCTCAGTCAACCGTGATCTCAGTGAGTTCTGCTCTGCTTGGAGTCTCTGGATCTGGTCATGGTGCCAGCCGTAGCTATGTCTGTTCTCCCAGCTCTCCCATGCCTCCTCGCGAGTAGCCATCCCCGCCCGCTCGAAGTCCCAGGTCATCGGGTCCGGCCGTCGGGCGAGACGGGCCAGCTCATCGTTGATCGCGTCGATGCGTGCCTCGGTTGTATTGATGCGGGTCATCATGTCGGCGGTACCGGCAATCAGACGTTCGCCGGCAAGTCGTTCGGTTCCGCCCCAAAACGCAGCATCCTTGTCGAGGTTGGCCATCTTTCCGCGGAGTGCATCACGCTGTCTCGTCAGGCGAGCAATCTCTGCCGCCGCTTCGTCGTACTGCGCCGCTTCCGTTGCAGTGACGGTCACCAGACCGGCCGGGGTATCCACCTGGATCAGGGTCTCGGGGAGCTCGATCGGACCCGTCCCACCTCTCGCCCGGTTGTAGCCCTCGATGTCTTGCAGGATGTCCTCTGGAGACCGGTTCCGCTCCACACCCCAATTCACCCACTCCTCGATCTCCTCGGGGTCGAGCGCCACCGCCGGAGCGGGTCCATCGGGAAGCTCATCCTCTGCTTCGTCGTCCGGCAGAGCGTCGTCCGGAGACTCTTCCTCCACCGGCGGCAGCTCCTCGGCCGGGGGAGGTTCCGGAGGCGGCTCATCGATCGAGGGCGGCCGCGGCGGTAACGGCTCCAAATCCGCCGACGGCTCATAGATCTCATCAATGGCTGGAGGCGGTGGAACCTCACCGGGGGGAGGCCGGGGCGGCAACGGCTCCAAATCCGCCGACGGCTCATAGATCTCATCAATGGCTGGAGGCGGTGGAACCTCACCGGGGGGAGGCCGGGGCGGGACCATCTCCGGTTCCGGTGGCGTATCGACAATCGGATCGATCCTGATCGGAGGCGGCGGTGTCGGGTCGAATGCGTCGACCTCGACGGACACGCTGACTGTGCCGTCTGGACCGCGAGCGATCGGGCCGACCGAGCGCACAATGCCGACTGACCCGACGCGGCCCTCAGTGACCGGCGGCTCGCCGGGAACGGAGACGTTCACGTCCCATTGCTGGTCGGTGGGAATCGCGACACTGGAACCCGAACCGCCGTTGATGACGGCTTCAGCGGCGGCGCCCGAGATGACGACGGTTCGGGTCCGCGTCGGCGGCATCCCCCCGCTGCCGAGCCCACCGAGAATCTGCCCGATCTCGGTGGCGGCCTCGGCCCAGGTGATAGCACCGATCGCCGCCGCCGCAATGAGCCCGGCGACCGCCTGCCCTGCTGCTTGTTCGGGTTCGATCGGCTCGTCGTCTTGTGTCCGAGACGGACGTACGGCCCCCGTCGTCGCCTCTGTCGTTGCAGTCACCGGCCGGGTGTCAATCGTGGTCGTCGTCTCGCCGCCACCCGATGTAATCGTGGTTGTCGTCTCGCCGCCGCCCGGTGCGAGTGTGGTCGAGGCAACGACGCTGACATCGGCGGCAAATGGAGCGACGTTGGCATCGATCTCCCGCATCGCCTCTCGGGCGGGGATGACTTCGAACCAGCTGTTGATCTGGAAGATGAACGGGCCGCGTTGGCCCATGGCGAGGAAGTCCAGATCGCCAAGAACACCGATCTCCATGTACCGGTCACCGATGCCAATGTCCAACATCGTGAAAGCCAATGCATTCGCGGCTTCGTCGAACGCTGCCGTCGCCGCGGCCGTGGATGGGTAGAGATACACCGACACGACATCCGCGTTGTAACGCTGACCATTCTCGATATACCCGCCAAACGTCCGAGCACAAAACTTGACTCCGTCGGCGGTCGCCGGACCAAGGTCAGCTTGCGGATCGGCCAAACCCTCCCCGGCGTCGAGATCGAGCGTCTGGTACGGGGCAAACGCGCAGAGGTCTTCGGCGGTCAGTTCACTCTGGGCGACAGCTCGCGTCTCGGCACCGAGGATCACCGCCATCGGCAGCGTCACGGCAACCAGCAAAACTACCCCTGCACCCGCAAGGGCGTTCTTGGCATTCTGGAGAGGCCCGTTGCGGCCCACCATCAGGCCAATGCCGAGACAGGCACTGAACCAAGCAACGGTCTGTCCAATGCGAACCGTCCCGGCCCGAGAGGCGATGCCGGCACTCTGCATCAATACGATGCCTGCTCCCCACAACACAATGCCCAATGAGCTGCGCTGGGCGTAGAATCCGCCTTCGCCGGGGCTGACCTCGAGCGCGGAGCCCTGGGAGAAGCCGAGCGCGGCGCCGATGATGACAGCGATGACGATGGCTGCAATGGGCGTCGTAACGTGCGTCACGGCCGCCATCACAAGAATTGCAACGATGCCAACAGACGCACGGGCGAGGTCGAACCCGATACGAATCCGGCTGCGCTTGCGCGCAAAGAGCACGGCAAGGACGAGCGAAACCACCGTGAGGATGATCGATACGATCGCAATCGCTCGAGCTACACCCTCCCCCAAGATTCCTCCTCGCAGGGCGGAAACGTGATTCCACTATAGGGGTGCGACGAGGAGCTATACAGGATCCTGAGCCGGCACGCCGGTCTCAACGTCGATATCGTGGGTGGGTCAGACTCCCACGCCAATGCGTGCGGTCATCATGGCCACCCCCGGCGTCCCGAAAAGGGTGGTTCTGAGATCGTGATCATCCTGGAGTCGTTTTCCGCTGGTTGAGCAGATCTGTCTATCACAACATCGGTCTGTACCGTTCGTGACACGATCCAGCGTTGAGATGCAGCGATCCACGGGCCTTATGCGATCCGACGGAGCTGGGGACGGCAAGGCGAACGGTCGATCCATTCAGGATTCTGCTCCAATCCTCGTCAGACCCCGACTACCAGCACTTCTCCGCTACCGGACGTTGAGCCGGCGCTACAGCCTTTCCGGCAGCGGGACGAGATCACGAATCTGCTCGTACTC
>Ga0307423_1000965_pt1 | contig 18280 bp, 21 predicted proteins | sample SalMarWE160310MG_FD_202154 | JGI IMG/M metagenome (GOLD analysis project Ga0307423, IMG submission 202154) | Salt marsh sediment microbial communities from the Plum Island Ecosystem LTER, Massachusetts, United States - WE1603-10 | ecosystem: Environmental > Aquatic > Marine > Intertidal zone >...
CCGAGTCGATGGCGGATGTCGTGGAAGGTGGGGCAGCGATCCAGGGCCTTGCGATAGGCCTCGATGGCTTCCCGCAGCTCCCCGGCCTCGCGGTAGGCATCTCCCAGCACTGCGTGCAGGTTCGCCAACTTGCCGCGTGTGGTGGCATCCAGGTTGCCATTGCCCGAGTCGGCCGAGGGACTCAGCTGCGCTGCGAGCTCCCGACTGCGCTCGAAGAGGCCACGCCGTTCGTAGACACTCACCAGGGCGGCGACAGCCTCGGCATAGCTCGGGTTGATTTCGAGGGCGCGCTCGAGGCTGCTGCTGGCGGCCTCCAGGTCGCCCCCTCGCTCGTGGACGAGTCCCACCATGTAGTGAACGTCCGCGAACCGGGGACAGCTCTGGAGCAGGAGGGTGAAGGTCTCGAGGGCACCCCGATCGTCACCGGACTCGAAACGCTGACGACCGAGGAGATACGATTCCCGCTCGTCTCGGGTCATCGGACCGTGGTGCTGCATCGCTCACCCCTCGGTACGCGTTGGATCGCCGCACCGGGCACCGGCGGCTCCATGTCTCCATGTCGGGGGGATTCAGTTCGAAGCGGGAATGTAGTCCTGAGCGGCCGCGGCCACCTCACTACCGTCATAGTTCTCCATGATTACCTGAAAGATCCGGGCGGCCTCGTCGTTCAGGTTCATCTCCCGGTAGCAAAGCCCAAGCTTGAAGAGTGCCTTCGCGTCCAGTCCGAGTCCGGGGTACTCGTTCAGCACTGAGCGGAAGCGATCCGCTGCGCTCCGGTACTCGGACCGCTCCATGTAGAAGTCGCCGATGTTCATGACACTGGTTCCAAGTCGGGTGCGGAGTACCCGCCAGAGCTCGTCGGCTTCTTCGCTCTCAGCCGCTTGGGGATAGTTGCTGCGGAGACGCTCGAGCTGGCCCAGGGCCTGTCGCGTCGCCGTCTGGTCGCGGTTGGCCGGTCGGGACTGATGGTAGTAGGCGAGGGCGGCGCGCAGGATCGTATACGGGACCTTCTCGTGGTCCGGATGCAGCTCGGAAAAGTCGCGATAGTAGGAGACTGCCTCTTCCCAGAGCTCCTGCTCGTAATAGGTGTCCGCGATGCGAAGCTCTGCCAGCGTTGCGTAGTCGCTGTACGGGTAGTTGTCGATGATGTCCTGGAATGTGTTGATGGCACCCTGGTGGTCCCGCGTGTCGATGAACCAGAAGTGGATGCCACCCTCCTCGAGCTTGGCGTTGCCCTCAGCGTAGAGCTCCTCGGCGGACGGCACTTCGCCGAACTCCTCGGCATCGGGCGTGCTGCCGGCACACGCCATGGCGAGTGTCAGCAAGAGAACGGATACCGTTTGAACGAGCGTGCTCACGGCGCCCCCCCCCGGGTTGCTCCCAGGCAGATCCAAAGCAGATGGATTCGAAACAGGTCGGAAACGTCGATCTCCGACTCCGAGGCAGGCTACCCGAACCTCGAAGCAGGTGTCAATTTGCTACGGTCGCGGCTCGCAGGAGTTGGGGGAGTCGAGATGGCCTACGATTACATCCGAAAGCTGAAGTTCGACCGCAGGCTGCAGCGCCGTCGCGGATGGGTCGATCCGCAGGAGCTGGAGAAGGAGCTCGCCGACCTTCCCGACGTGTCGCACAAGGCCCATTCCCGGGCTGAGGAGGAGCCTGCTCAGGAGCCCGAGGAGCCGCCTTCGCAGAACGATAACTCACCGAATTAATTCGGTTTTTCGATAGGAGCGAGCGGTGATCAAGGCCATCTTGGGGAGGCGTCTGGACGCGGCCCTGGAGAGGTGCTTTCCCTTCCTCTTCCGCCGTCCCCTGAATCCCAACCTGCTCTCGGTGCTGGGTGTCGTGATCTCGCTCGGCGGTGCCGTGAGCTTTGCCCGGGGGGCACTCCCCCTGGGCGGCGTCCTGCTCCTGGCGGGGACATTCTTCGACGCAGCGGACGGGGCGGTGGCACGTCACAATGGCACCAGCAGCTCCTTCGGTGCCTTTCTCGATTCGACTTTCGACCGGATCGTCGACATGGCGATTCTGCTGGGAATCCTGATGCACTACGCCAGGGCCGGCGACCTCCCCCTGGCGCTCCTGGCCGGCCTCGCCTCCATCGCCACGGTCCTGGTCTCCTACACGAAGGCCCGTGCCGAGTCCATCATCTCCGAATTCAACGGGGGCATCATGGAGCGGTTCGAGCGCGTGGTGTTTCTGGTGGCCGGCGCTCTCACCGGCTACCTGCCGCTATGCTTGGGGATCGTGGCAGCCGGCTCCACGATCACGGCAATCCAGCGCGTGGCGATGGCCTACCGTGAGATGGCGCAGGTCGACGCGGCCGCCCAGGGGGAGAAGACCTAGATGGGAAGTGAAGAAGAGACCAAGGGTCCCGGCTTTACGATCGTCGACAAGCGCGGTGTGGATGAGGAGCCCGCCGCGGAACCGCAGCCCGCTCCCGAGCGACCCTCGCAGCGGTCCCTTCCCGAAGTCGACTTTGGCGCCTTCGTCATCTCTCTGGGAACCTCGGCTCTCTATCACATGGGCATGGTTCCGGATCCCGCGACCGGAGAGCCGGCAGAACCGAACCTCCCCGTCGCCCGGCAGACCATCGATACGGTGGCGATGCTGCAGGAGAAGACCCAGGGGAACCTGAGCGAGGAGGAGTCGAGCCTGGTCAAGAACCTTCTCACCGAGCTCCGCATGCGCTTCGTGGAAGCGGCGAAATAGCCCGAATCATTCATGAGCGCTCATGAATGATTCGGGTTAGCCAGGTGCGGCTCCCGGCTCCGGCCAAGGTCAACCTCGGCCTGCGCATTCTGGGTCGCCGGGAGGATGGATACCACCTCCTGGAGAGCCTCTTCGTTCCCATCGATCTCGCCGATCGGGTCGAGATCGGGCTCTGCGACACCCCCTCCGTGGAACTCCGGATCGAGGGCGATATCGCGGGTGTGCCCGAGGGGGGCTCCAACCTGACGGTCCGGGCGGCAGTCGCGTTTCTTCAGGCGGCGGGCATCGACGCAGGTCTGCGGCTGGTGCTCGAGAAGCAGATCCCGGCGGCAGCTGGCCTGGGAGGGGGCTCCAGCGACGCCGCTGCAGTCCTCCGGGGGCTGGCCCGGATCTACCCCGGTGCCATCTCTCCGCAGCGCCTCCGCCAACTGGCCCTCGGCCTCGGTGCCGACATCCCCTTCTTCCTGAATCCGAGGCCGGCCCTGGTAACGGGGGTCGGTGAAGAGATCGAGCCGATCCCCGGAATCCCGGCGTTGTCGCTGCTGCTGGCGCACCCCGGGGATGCCCTGGCGACACCCGACGTCTATCGCGCCTACGACGCCTCCCGGGCTTCGTTGACGCCCGTTCGAGCAGGCTCTACGATGCCCAGGATTTCGGCGCTTCGGGAAGGCGGCGATCACGCGCTGGCGGAGCTTCTGGAGAACGACCTCGAGCAGGCGGCTGTTCGGCTCTGCCCCTGCATCAGTGAGCTCCGGGAGGTCATCGAGGGCAGCGGCGCCCTCGCGGTCGGCATGTCGGGGAGCGGCCCGACGGTTTTCGGAGTGTTCCGCGATACAATCGCCGCGAGTCGGGCTCGGGACCTGTTGAACCTCGCCCCTCCGGTCCGGACCTGGCTGGCGAATACGAGAGGATCTCGCTGAGGCAAATGGAGGCCGGGGAAGGCCCGGCAACGAAATGGCGAGTTCTGGGGCGTCGCCAAATGGTAAGGCAGCGGCCTTTGGAGCCGCCATTTGCAGGTTCGAGTCCTGCCGCCCCAGCCAACTCGAGAACGGGGTCAGACTCAGGGTCACATCATGCGGCACATCATGCTCTTTGCAGGGAACTCCAACATCGCCCTGGCCGAGGCCGTCGCCAACAATCTCGGCGTCGCACTCGGGAAGGCCGAGGTCGGCACCTTCAGCGATGGGGAGTGCTGCGTCGAGATCCAGGAGAACGTGCGGGGCATGGATTGCTTCGTGCTGCAGTCGACCTGCGCGCCGGCCAACACCCACCTGATGGAAATGCTGATCATGGTGGATGCCCTGCGCCGCTCCTCGGCGCGCCGCATCACGGCCGTGATTCCCTACTACGGCTATGGCCGTCAGGATCGCAAGGTGCAGGCCCGAGCCCCCATCACGGCGAAGCTGGTCGCTGACCTGATCACGGCAGCGGGGACCGATCGGGTCCTCTGCCTCGAGCTGCACGCCGGACAGATCCAGGGTTTTTTCAATCTTCCTGTCGACAACCTCTACGCGACGCCGGTCCTGCTGACCGCGATCCGCGAGCGCATCGGGAACGACGTGACGGTGATCTCTCCCGACGCCGGGGGCGTGGAGCGCGCCAGGGCCTACGCCAAGCGCCTCGATACCTCGCTGGCGATCATCGACAAGCGGCGCGAGAGGGCCAACGTCTCCCACGTGATGAACATCATCGGCGACGTGGAAGATCGGATCTGCGTCATGGTGGACGACATGGCGGATACTGCCGGAACCCTCACCGAGGCGGCGCGGGCCCTGCTGGAGGCGGGTGCCCGTTCGGTGTACGCACTGGCGACCCATCCGGTGCTCTCCGGGCCAGCCATCAAGCGCATCGAGGAGTCACCCATCCAGGAAATGATCGTCACCGATTCGATCGCTCTGCGTGACGACGCCCGGGACTGCAAGAAGCTCAAGGTCGTGACCGTCTCCAGGCTGCTGGCCGAGGCGATCCGCCGCATCAACAACGAGGAGAGCATCAGCTCTCTGTTCATTTAGACCGAGGAGAGAAGACCGTGGCAGTGAACGCCCTCGTCGCGGAGCTGCGCGACGCGACCGGAAAGGGTGTCGCGAGAAAGCTCCGGGCCGCTGGACGCATTCCGGCGGTATTGTACGGCAAGGGAGCGGAGTCGAAGGCGATCTCCGTCGATCCCAGCGCTTTGCAGCGGCTGCTTCAGAGCGGCGGTGCGGGTATGAATACCCTGATCGAGCTCAGGGTGGACGGCACCACACGGACCGTGCTGGTGAAGGAGCTCCAGCGCGATCCCGTGCGCGGCCGCCCCATCCACACCGACTTCTATCTGGTCGAGCTCGACCAGACGGTCGAGGTCTCGGTTCCCATCCACTTGGTGGGCAAGGCGCCAGGTGTCGAGCTCGGCGGCATCCTGGATCATCCCCTCCGCGAGATCGAGCTCGAGTGTCTCCCGCGGGCGATTCCCGAGCGCGTGGAGGTGGACGTCAGCGCGCTCGAAATCGGTGATTCCATTCACGTTCGCGACCTCGAGCTGCCCGAGGGGGTCTCGGTGCAAACCGACGCCAACCTGGCGGTCGCATCGGTCATCACGCCGGCGGTCGTGGAAGAGCCGGTGGCCGAGGAGGCCGTGGAGGGCGAGGAAGCCCCCGCTGAGGGTGAGGCGGACGCGGCAGCGTCGGCCGAGTCAGCAGAGACCGAGGAGGGCGGCGGGTAGCGCCGCACCCGCGGTGAAGCTGATCGTCGGCCTCGGGAACCCGGGGAGCCGCTATCGCGGGACTCGACACAACGTGGGCTTCCGGGTGGTGGATCGCTTCGCCTCGCGGTCGGGAATCCCGCTTGAGCAGTCGCGATTCGACAGCCGCTTCGGGAGAGGTCGCGTCCAGGGCATCGACGTCGGCCTGCTCGAGCCGCAGACCTTCATGAACAACTCGGGCAGGGCAGTAGCGGCGGCGCTCGCCTTCTTGCCCGTCGACGAGGTCTCCACCGACCTTCTGGTCGTCTACGACGATGCCGACCTGCCGCTGGGCCGCCTGCGCCTGCGCGCCCGGGGTGGGGACGGTGGCCATCTCGGGCTTCGCGACGTGATCGCGTCGGTCCAGACTCAGGAGCTGCCCCGCCTTCGCTTCGGGGTCGGTCGTCCGCCCGACTTCCAGGACACAGTGGCCCACGTGCTCCAGGAGTTCTCGGATGCGGAGAGTGATGCTCTGGCCGACGCCCTGGATCGAGCGTCCGCCTCCGTGGAGGTCTTCGTGGCCGAAGGCATCGTTCCGGCCATGGACCGGTTCAATGCACCGGCCAGAGCAGAGGGCGCGACCCCGGAAGAAGGAGGGGGCGGCTGAGCGGGGACCCCATCCGGATCTTATTGACCCCCGATTGTCTGCTGATTGACTGGTATAAATCTGATAAATTTTTGCAGCTTTGTCCCATTTATTGGCGATTGACCGGTGATTGACCCGGCGGTATTCTGATTGCGTCATGGAGCTAAGGATCGAAAGGAGCCGGGCGCCGGGTACCAGGAGCGCTGTCCCGGTCTACCAGCAGATCGCCGGGCAGATCCGCGAGCGGGTGGAATCCGGAATACTGGCGCAGGGCGACCGGCTCCCCCCGATCAGGGATCTGGCTGGCGATCTCGGCGTCAATCGCGACACGGTGGCCCTCGCCTACGAGGCACTGGCGGCGGAGGGGGTCGTCGAGAGCCGGGTCGGCCGGGGGACCTTCGTGCGAGGCCTGCGGCCGCGCGGTACCGGTCCCTCCGGACCCATCGAGCTCCAGTTCTCAGCGGTGGCCGAGCGGCTTCTCGATTACGACCACTCCCGTCCCCAATTCGGCGTACCCAGTGACACCATTCCCCTTCACTCCCTGGTACCGGATTCCTCGATGTTCCCGGTGGAGGCTTTCCGGCGGGCCCTCAACCGGGCCTTCGCCGACGTCGGTGCTTCACTGCTGGCCTACGGCGGCCCGCAGGGCTTCGCCGGGCTGAGAGAGGTTCTGGCCGACCGCTTTCGTGGCTTCGGAGTGATGGTGGGCCCCGATTCGGTGGTGCTCTCCAGCGGGGCGAGCCAGGGGATCTCGCTGGCGATGCGGCTCTTCGCCGAGAGCGGAGACGCGGTGGCGATCGAAGCCCCCACCTACCACAACGCCCTGGCGACCATGATCGGTCTCGACCTCAAGGTGGCCCCGGTGCCGATGCGCCGGACGGGACCGGATCTCGACGCACTCGACCGCCAGCTCTCGCGGCCGGAGGTGAAGGCCTTCTACACCATTCCGACCTTCCATAACCCCATGGGCATCTCGACATCTGTGGCCCACCGCAGGGACCTGCTCGCCATCGCGAAGCGGCACGGGAAGCCCGTGATCGAGGATGCGTACGAGATGGATCTGCGCTTCGCAGGACATCCGATTCCACCGCTGGCGGCGATCGACGAGAGCGGGCTGGTGGTGCAGCTCACCTCCTTCTCCAAGTCCCTGTTTCCCGGCGTGCGAGCCGGGGCCCTGGTGGCTCGAGGACGCGCCGTCGATGCGCTCCTCGTCCTCAAGCACGCCACGGATCTCGGTGGAACGCTGCCTCTCCAGGCGGCGCTGGCGGACTTCGTGCGCAGCGGAGCCTATGACCGGCACCTGGCTGCGCTGCGCAAGCGGCTTCGCCGCCGCCGGGACGCCATGATCGAGACTCTCGAGGATGAGATGCCCGAGGGCGTGACCTGGACGACCCCCGAGGGCGGGTATCAGATCTGGCTGGAGCTGCCCGAACCTCTCGATTCCCAGGATCTTCACGCAGAAGCCATGCGCGCCGGGGTGCTCTTCGCCCCGGGCTACCAGTTTCACCACGACGGACGACCCTCAGGCGGGCTTCGCCTCACCATCGCCCTGGCCGACGAGACAGCGATTCGGCGAGGTGTGGTGACACTGGCCCGCCTGGTTCGAGAACGGCTGGTGGCGGGCACCGCGTCGGCGCGCGTCGCCTCGGTTCACATGTGATCAGGTACGCATTCAGGGAGGAATACGGATGACGGATCAGAGCACTGGCAACGGAGGAGAGCGCGAGCGCAAGGGCGCAGACTCCTTCGAGATCAAGGTTGGCCTGGCCGAGATGTTGAAGGGTGGGGTGATCATGGACGTCACCACTCCCGAGCAGGCGAAGATCGCCGAGGAGGCGGGAGCAGTGGCAGTGATGGCCCTGGAGCGCGTGCCCGCCGACATCCGCAAGGAAGGCGGCGTTGCCCGGATGTGTTCGATCGAGGTGATCGAAGGAATCCAGCGGACGGTTTCGATTCCGGTGATGGCGAAGGTCCGCATCGGCCACTTCGCCGAGGCGCGGATCCTCGAGGCTCTGGGGGTGGACTTCATCGACGAGAGCGAGGTGCTGACACCGGCTGACGAGGCGTACCACGTGGACAAGCACCAATTCCGCTCTCCCTTCGTCTGCGGTGCCCGGGATCTGGGCGAGGCGCTGCGCCGCATCGCCGAGGGCGCGGCCATGATCCGCACCAAGGGCGAGGCCGGCAGCGGCAACATTGTCGAGGCGGTGCGTCATCTGCGCGGGGTCTGCGGTGGCATCAGCGCCCTCGGAGCACTCCGCTCCGAGGAGCTGGTGACCCGCGCCAAGGAGCTTCAGGCACCTGCCGAGCTGGTGCGCCGGGTGGCCGCGGACGGGAAGCTCCCCGTTCCGAACTTCGCCGCCGGGGGCATCGCGACGCCGGCCGACGCCGTCCTCTGCATGAGTCTCGGTGCCGAGTCGGTCTTCGTGGGCTCGGGGATCTTCAAGAGCGCGGATCCCGCATCCCGGGCGAGGGCGATCGTCCACGCCACCACCCATTGGCAGGAGCCCGAAGAGGTCCTGAATGCCTCTCGCGGTCTCGGCGCTGCGATGGAAGGGATCGAGATGGAGACCCTCGCCGAGAGCGAACGGCTGGCCAATCGCGGCTGGTAGGGGCTGTCGGAGCTGGTGAAGAATGCGGACTAGGACCCGTGTCGGGATTCTGGCGATCCAGGGTGACATCCAGGCCCACCGCCGGTCGGTGGAACGGCTGGGCTGCGAAGCGGTTCCGGTGCTCCGGGCGAGGGAGCTCCAGAGCCTGGACGCGCTGATACTCCCGGGTGGAGAGAGCACCACCATCGCCAAGGGACTCGATCGGCTGGAGCTCTACCAGCCGCTTCGGGAGGCCGCTCAGGGCGGCCTCCCGATCCTCGGGACCTGCGCCGGGGCGATCCTCCTGGGCCGTCAGGTGGAGGTGGACCGGCACCCGGTTGAATCTCTGGGCCTGCTGGACGTGGTGTCGGTTCGCAACGCCTACGGCACCCAGGTGGACTCCTTCGCCGCCGAGGTGGACCCGGGTGCCGCCCCAGGTCTCGAGGGCCTCCGCTGCGTCTTCATCCGGGCTCCCCGGCTTCGAGATGCGGGAAGTGAGGTCGAGGTGCTCGCCCGTGTCGACGGATCGCCCGTCCTGGTCCGGCAGGGGAGGCTGCTCGCCGCAACCTTCCACCCCGAGCTCACCGAGGATCTCCGCGTCCACGCCCTGCTGCTCCGCGGGAACGGCCGGGACGTTGGCTGCGCTGAGGGGTTCTGCTAAGCATTCTCTCTCCGACGGGGCCGGCTCACGGCCATGAAGTTCACCTCAGTCCCCGGACGGCAGGCTCCTCCCGCGGGAGACCGGCAGCAGACGGGGGCTCGGACGCGGCAAGCGTCCGCTCACGGGGGGATGCATTGCGGGAATACGAGACGACTTTCATCGTTCAGCCTGAGATCTCCGATGAGGGATGCCAGGAGCTGCTCGCGCGGATCGACGGAATCCTGGAGCGCGCGGGCGCGATCAGGCTGCTCCACGACGACCAGGGCAAGCGCAAGCTGGCCTACGAGATCCGCAAGTTCCAGAAGGGCCGCTACGTTACCACCTGTTACCTGGGCCAAGGTGAGGCGGTGGCACCCCTCGAGCGCACTCTGCGCCTGGAAGAGTCGGTGCTGCGCTTCCTGACCATCCAGGTGACGGACAGGGTCGAGGACATCGAGCAGCGGAAGCGGACAGCCGCAGCGGAAGAGCGGATCCGAGCCGAGCGCGCCCGGGAGCGCGCGGAGCGAGAGGCGGAGGAGGAGAAGGCACGCCGCGAGGCCGCCAAGCTGGCGAGCGACTCCTTCACGGAGCACGACGTCGATGCAGAGGACATCGGCGATGAGCCCGGTGACCTCGAAGAGGAAGACGAGGACGAGGAGGAGCTCGAGGACTCCGAGTCGGAGAACGGAGGTGAGCGATGAGCGCGGGATTCGGCGGTGATCGGCCTCCGCGGCCCGATCGCGGAGATCGGCCCGAGCGAGGAGAGCGACGCGAGCGCGGACCGATGTCGCCCAAGGGGCGCCTCCGCGCCAAGGCGCGCAAGAAGGCCCGCAAGGCGCTCAAAAAGAAGGGTGGGTTTCTTCGCAAGAAGGTTTGTCGTTTCTGCTCCGACCAGAAGCTCACCATCGACTACAAGGACCCCAGGGGGCTGCGGTACTTCATCACCGAGACCGGGAAGGTGATTCCTCAGCGCATCTCGGGAAACTGCGCGAAGCATCAGCGCGAGGTCACCACCGCCATCAAGCGGGCGCGGCAGCTGGCCCTGATGCCGTACGCGTCGCAGCACGTCAACTGAAGGGAGAAGCGATGGGCCAGGTGAAGCTGATCCTTCGGGAGGATGTTCCGAAGCTCGGCCATGCCGGCGAGGTCGTGAGCGTGAAGCCCGGCTACGCGCGCAACTTCCTCTTGCCCCAGGGCAAGGCGGCGCTCGCCAGCGAGGCGAAGGTGAAGGAGCTCGAGCACCACAAGCGCCTGATCGGCGAAAAGGTGGCCCGGGAGCTCAAGGATTTCAGCGCGACGCGCGATCGCCTCGAGCAGCTCCTGCTGGAGGTGGAGGCCCAGGCCGGCGAGGAGGGAAGGCTCTTCGGCTCCGTGACGGCCATCCAGATCGCAGAGCTGATCGGTGAGAAGGGCTTCGAGATCGATCGGAGAAAGATCGAGCTCGCCGAGCCGATCAAGGAGGTCGGCGAGCACATCGTGCCGATCCGGCTGCATCGCGAGGTCATCGCCAGAGTCAGCTTGAAGGTGACTGCCGCGGAGTGATACAAAGGGAGACGCTTCACTTCGAGTTCCACTTCGAGTGACGGGGGGAGGGTGGCAGGGACGACCCTGCGAGCCAGCGAATCTTCCATGGCAAAGTCCGTGTCGCAGCGGGGTGGCGCCGCCCCGGACGCCGTGGGTGGCCGGATTCCGCCCCACGACCTCGCAGCGGAGAAGGCGGTCCTCTCCGGGCTGCTCGTCGACAACCGCGCCTTCGACGAGGTCTGCGCGGAGGTCAAGGCGGAGGATTTCTATCATCCCGCCCACCAGATCGTCTACAAGGCGATGGTCGCGATCCACGACGACGAGAAGCCCGTCGATCTGATCACGCTCTCCAGCCACCTCAACGCCCAGAAGCGCCTCGACGCCATCGGCGGCACCGTCTACCTGGGCGAGATCGCCGACTTCGAAGCCACGGCTGCCAACGTCGTGCATCACGCGCGGATCGTTCGCGACAAGGCGATCAAGCGGCACCTGATCCAGGTCGCCACCGAGATCGTCGAGGTCGGCTACGAGGAGAGCGAGGCGGCGGAGCGGCTGCTCGACATCGCCGAATCGAAGATCTTCGACATCAGCAAGGAGAAGAGTCGGACCCGATTCGCCAGTCTCCACGACGAGATGTCCGGCACCTTCGACTACGTCGAGGCGATCATGGAGCGCGGCGGTGAGCTCACCGGAGTTCCCACCGGCTTTCGGGACTTGGACAAGATGACCGGCGGCCTCCAGCCTGGAGAGCTGATCATCATCGCCTCGCGGCCCTCCATGGGGAAGACCGCCCTGGCCCTGAACATCGCTCGCAACGCCGCCATCGATCACGGCAAGAAGGTTGCGCTCTTCTCCCTGGAGATGACCACCCGCTCGCTGATCCTGCGGCTGCTGGCCTCGGAGGCGGAGATCGATCTCTCCACGCTGCGCTCGGGCTTCCTGCCCAGGTTTGCGTTCGACAAGCTCAGCGAGGCGGGATCGAGGCTCTCCCAGGCGGAGATCTGGATCGACGACAGCGGGATGGCCACGATCCTGGAGATCAAGGCCAAGTGCCGGCGCCTGAAGGCGGAGCGGGGTCTCGACCTGGTGATGGTCGATTATCTGCAGCTCGCCAGCGCGGACGGTCGCAGGGACCGAAAGGACCTCGAGATCGCCGAGATCAGCCGAGGCCTCAAGGCCCTGGCCAAGGAGCTCCAGCTTCCGGTGGTGGCGCTCTCTCAGCTCAATCGCGGGCCCGAGCAGCGGGATCCCGACAAGCGACGGCCGATCCTGGGTGACCTGCGCGAATCCGGGGCCATCGAGCAGGACGCCGACGTCATCGCATTCATCTATCGCGAGGTCGTCTACAAGAAGGAGACCGAGGATCCGAACCTCGCCGAGCTGGACATCGCCAAGCAGCGGAACGGTCCCACCGGCACAGTGAAGCTTCACTTCGAGGGGCAGTGTGCGCACTTCAAGGATCGGACCGAACGAGCCGATGGTGCGCCCCCACCGGGAGGCGGCTTCGTCGCCCCCCGCGAGGGGGGCTTCGACGGAGATGGGCCGGAGGGAGGCGACCCCTTCGACGACGAGCCTCCTTTCTAGGTGCCGGCTCTTCGCAAAGCCCGAGCCCTCTCTCCCGGCGCCACCATCGGCATCGCGGCTCCCGCCTTCGCGGTGGACCCCGAGTCTGTCGAGGCGGGCGAAGCGCAGCTCCGGGAGGCCGGCTTCAACACCGTACGCCGGAAGGATCTCACCGATCGCTGCGGGTACCTGGCGGGCGACGATCGCCGGCGGGTCCGCGAACTCATGGATCTGGTCGACGACGATGGCGTCGATGCCATCCTCTGTGCCCGGGGGGGATACGGCTGCCACCGCATCGTCGCGGATCTGGACCCGCTCCGGGTCCGCGCCGCTGCCAAGCCCCTGATCGGGTTCAGCGACGTCACCACACTGCTTCTCTGGCAGCGGAAGAGCGCCGGCCTGGTCGGGTTCCACGCTCCGATGCTCGAGCGGCGGGAGGGAATGCTTCCCGAAGAGCTGGATTCGTTCGTGCGCGTTCTCAGCGGCGACGTTGCGCCCTTGCTGAAGGGAGAGGGCCACGGGGGCGGCCGCGGAGAGGGTCGCCTGGTCGGTGGCTCGCTCACCATGCTGGCGGCGAGCCTGGGGACGCCGTGGGAGGTGAACACCCGCGGCGCGATCCTGCTCTTCGAGGATGTCCATGAGAAGCCCTACGCTCTCGACCGTCTGCTCCAACAGCTCCGGGCCGCGGGAAAGCTCCAGGCTCTCGCGGGGGTGGGAGTGGGGCACCTGCTCGACTGTGTCGATCCAAAGCGGGGCACGCCCAGTGCCGAGGAGGTGGTTCTCGAAGCGCTGAACCCCCTCGGGATTCCGGTCGTCCTCGGCTTGCCCTTCGGCCACGGGCGCCCCAATTTGGCCTGGCCCTTCGGGGTGCGCGGCGTCCTCGACGGTGAGCGCGGAGCACTCGAGATTCTCGAAACCGGGGTGAGGCGGGGATGAGACACAGTGTGATTCGACGCAAGCTCCGCCGCGTCGACCGCGCGCTCGACAAGTCGATCGATGCGGCGGAGATTCCCGGCGCGGTCGTCCTCGCCGAGATGCGTCGTGACGGAGAGCTGCTCGAGCACGCGTCGGTACGGGGGCTGGCCGTCGTCCGGCCGGAGCTCATCCCCATGGCACGGGAGACGATCTTCGACCTCGCCTCCCTGACCAAGGTCCTGGCCACCACCACGGCGATCCTGCGGCTCTGCCAGGACGGCGCCGTCGCCCTCGACGATCCGGTCGCCAGGTTTCTCCCCCACTTCGGCGAGATGCAGAAGGACGGGGTCACACTGCGTCATCTTCTGACCCACTCTTCGGGGCTCAGGCCCTGGCGCGCCTTCCACGAGCCGTTGCTCGAGCGCGAGCGCAAGAAGGGCGAGCGCATCATCGGGACGCCCGCGGCCAAGCAGTGGGTGATCGAGAGCATCTGCCGTTCCGCTCTGGTGCACGACTGCGGCACGGCTGCGCTCTACGGCGATCTCGACTTCATCATCCTGGGCGCCGTGGTCGAGGCGGTCTCCCAGCAGTCCCTGGACGTCTTCTGCCGGGAGCGGATCTTCCGCCCGCTGGGCCTCGCCCAGACGGGCTTCGTCCCCAGCCGGGAGGGAGGCGGCGCTGCGCCGGACTCGCTGCGAAGGGGCTTCGCGGCCACCGAGAACTGCCCCTGGCGCGGCCGCATCATCTGGGGCGAGGTCCACGATCCGAATGCATCGGTCATGGGGGGGGTCGCCGGTCACGCCGGTCTCTTTGCTCCCGCCGATGACGTGCTGCGCTTTGCGCGGATCGTCCTCGACGCGTGGCAGGGGCGGAGCGATGCTCTTCCCCGGGATCTTCTACGAGTGTTCCTGACCCGGCAGAATCTGCCCGAGAAGTCGGACTGGGCGCTGGGATGGGACACCCCGACGCCTGGGACCTCCTCTTCGGGTCGCTTCTTCTCGAGCAACTCCGTCGGTCATCTGGGGTTCACGGGGACCTCCCTCTGGATCGATCTCGATCGGGAAGCCATCGTGGTAATGCTCACCAACCGCGTCCACCTGGTCGCGAAGAAGAGTAATTTCACCCTGCGCCCCGTGATTCACGACCTGATCATCGAGGCGTTCTCCGCGTAGCTTTGACGGTCCGAATATCGCCATGCGGCACGTACACTTCATCGCCATCGCCGGAACCGGCATGGGGTCCCTCGCCGGGCTCCTGAAGAGCCGGGGTCTCGAAGTCACCGGCTCCGATTCCGACGTTTATCCGCCCATGAGCACGGCCCTCGAGGCCTGGGGAATTCCGGTGGCGAAGGGGTTTCGGCCCCAGAACTGCCTTGAGCGACTGCCGGATCTGGTGGTGATCGGCAACGCCGTGCGCGCCGACAATCCGGAGGCGCGGGCGGCCATCGAAGCCGGATTGCCCTACCTCTCCTTTCCCGACGCGCTCTACCAACACGCGATCAAGGGGAAGCACTCGGTGGTGGTGGCCGGAACCCACGGAAAGACCACCACCGGTAGCATCATCGCCACTCTCCTCTTTGAAACCGGCCGCGATCCCTCCATGCTGGTGGGGGGCATCACCGCCAACTTCGAGGGAAGCTTCCGCGACGGCGCCGGTCCCGACTTCGTGGTGGAGGGGGACGAGTACGACACGGCATTCTTCGACAAGACGCCCAAGTTCCTCCACTACCACGCCCGGACACTGGTGATCACCTCGGTGGAGTTCGATCACGCGGACATCTACCGCGACCTCGGCCAGGTGAAGGACGAGTTTCGCAAGCTCGTCCAGTCGATGCCCGCCGACGGTGCCGTCATCGCCGCCGTCGAAGAGCCCAACGTTGCCGATGTCGTGGCCGGGGCCCCCTGCCGCGTGATCGGATATGCCGTCGACGGGGATGGGGACGCGGAGATTCGCGCCCGTGCGCTCCGGGCGAGCCAGACGGGGACGCGCTTCGAACTGGTCCGCGACCGGAGGATGCTGGCGCGCCCCGAGGCGCCGTTTCACGGCCGTCACAACGTGGCGAACGCGCTGGCGGCGATCGCGGTGCTGGAGTCCCGGGGTGTGCCGATGGGCGAGATCGTCGCGGCGCTTCCCCGGTACGCGGGAGTGAAGCGCCGCCAGGAGGTGCGAGGCGAGGTTGACGGTGTCACCGTGATCGACGACTTCGCCCACCATCCGACGGCGGTGCGTGAGACCCTTGCGGCCATGCGCGCCCGCTACCCCGGACGTCGGGTGATCGCGGTTTTCGAGCCACGATCCAATACCAGCCGGCGCAGCGACTTCCAGCACGACTACGCGCGGGCCTTCGGGGATGCGGATCACGTCGTGGTCGCGGAGGTCCAGGAGACGCCGATCTACAGCGCCACGGGCGAGGTCACCGAACGCTTCTCCGCCCGGCGGCTGGCCTCCGATCTCCAAGCCCAGGGGGGAGAGGCCGTGGCGATCGACGGCGTCGACGCCATCGTCGACCACCTCTTCAGTGTGCACGCACCGGGCGACGTGATCATCACCCTGAGCAATGGTGCCTTCGGCGCCATCTGGGACAAGCTACTCGACCGACTCGGCGCGGTAGCGCTGGAAACGGATCCCGTCTGACCAGTGGTCCTCGCTCAAGCCCGCTTTTCGCTTGAGCTCGGTGAGGAACTTCTTTGGCTCTTCGAGAGACTCCCAGACGCTGGGGAGGAAGGTCGCACGATACGGACCGTCCTGAAGGATGAGGCCGTCGATTCCCGGCCGCAGCTTCGAGAGCAGCTCGGCCTCCGAGAGGCATGGCAGGGGCTCCGGTGGCGTCAGGATCGACAGATGGACCTCGAGGTCTGCCTCCTCTTCCTCCGTCAACGGCTGGAAGCGCGAATCGCGGAAAGCCGAGGCGAAGGCATTGTGGGCCACGTCCTCGACGAGGGACCGCGTGGCCTCGAGGGAGCCCACGCAGCCGCGCAGCTGGCCGGACCAGCGGAGCGTCACGAAGCAGGCGGCGGGCTCGCGAAGCCGCGGTGAGAAGCGGTCCGGATCCACCGGGAGGGGGGATCCGTGCTCGATACCGTGCCGGATCGATGCGCGGGCGACCCCGAGAAGCGCCTCGCGGTCTTCGGGACTCTTCAGGGGCAGCGGCTGGGTCTGACTCATGCCACACTCTTTAGCAGTGGAGTCCATCGTCCCGACCCGATTTTGGCACCGTCTTCCGGACGGGAAGGTGCAGTGCGACGTCTGTCCGCGAGCCTGCAAGCTGAACGAGGATCAGCGCGGGCTCTGCTTCGTCCGCGCACGTCAGAATGACGCAATCGTTCTCACCAGCTACGGACGATCGAGCGGCTACTGCGTCGATCCCATCGAGAAGAAGCCTCTCAACCATTTTCTCCCCGGTACCCCCGTGCTCTCCTTCGGGACGGCGGGGTGCAACCTGACCTGCAGGTTCTGCCAGAATTGGGACATCAGCAAGTCCCGGGAGATGGATACCCTGGCGGACGACGCACCGCCGGAGCTGATCGCCGAGGCCGCCCGGCAGCTCGGCTGTGACAGTGTTGCTTTCACCTACAACGATCCGGTGATCTTCCTCGAGTACGCCGTGGATACCGCCCGGGCCTGCCGTGAGGTCGGGATCCGCTCCGTGGCGGTGACTGCGGGTTACATCAGCGAGGGAGCCCGCGAGGTGTTCTTCTCGGAGATCGATGCGGCGAACCTGGACCTGAAGGGATTCTCGGAGAGATTCTACAAGGGCCTGTGCAGCGCCGAGCTCGCCCCGGTGCTGGAGACTCTCCTCTACCTGAAGCATGAGACCGACGTATGGCTGGAGATCACCACGCTCCTCATCCCCGGGGAGAACGACTCCGACGCCGAGCTCTCCGAGCTCTCCGCCTGGGTCGTCTCGAACCTCGGTTCCGAGGTTCCGCTCCACTTCACCGCCTTCCACCCCGATTTCCGTATGCGGGATCGGCCGCCGACGCCGCCGGATACGCTGCGACGCGCTCGCGGGATCGCCAAGCGCCACGGCATCCACCACGTGTACACCGGCAACGTGCACGACGAGGAGGGTCAGAGCACCTACTGCCACGTCTGTGGCGAGCGGCTGATCGGGCGCGATTGGTACACGATCACCGCCTGGAATCTCCTGGACGAAGGCCACTGCGGCTCCTGCGGGGCACTCTGCGCAGGGATCTTCCGAGAGGAGCCGGGCAGCTGGGGCGCCAGGCGGCGTCCCGTCCAGCTCCGAGCCTTCGCCCGCCACGGGACCCGATGAGAAAGTGGTCGGATCAGATCTGGATCGCAGAGGCCCCACTGCGCTTCTACGGTGTCCCCTTCGGCACCCGGATGACCGTGGTGCGGCTGGCGCACGGGGGACTCCTGGTCCACTCGCCGCTGGATCCGGCGCCTCCGCTGCGCGCCGAGATCGACGCGCTCGGGGCGGTTCGCTACGTCGTCTCGCCGAACAAGCTTCATCACCTGTTTCTGGGTGGCTTCCTCCAGGCCTACCCGTCCGCGCGGCTGTTTGCCCCGCCGGGCCTGCCGTCGAAGCGGCGGGATCTCCGCTTCGAGAGTGTGCTCGGCGACGCAGCGGATCCGGCCTGGGCCGCCGATCTGGATCAGGCCATCGTGCGTGGGAGCCGGGTGATGGAGGAGGTGGTGTTCTTCCACGCCGCCAGCCGGACCCTCATCGTCGCAGACCTCTGCGAGCACTTCGGTCCCTGGAGCCCCCGCCTCACCCGCCTGGTGGCGCGGGTCGGAAACATGTACGCCAAGCCGCGCATGCCCCCGGACTGGCAGCTCTCCTTCCGCAACCGCGAGGCGACCCGAGCGTCCTTCCAGCGCATCCTCTCCTGGGATTTCGATCGCGTCATTCTCGCTCACGGCGCGCTGCTCGAGCGCGATGCCCGCGAGATCTTCCGCCGCGCCTACGCCTGGGCGCTGGGCAAGCGCGGCGAGACCTAGCCCAACTTCCGCAGTTCAAGGGTCGGTTTTGAGGTTTTCCGGGCACTTGCGGTTCCGGGTTGGCA
>Ga0307423_1000966_pt1 | contig 18273 bp, 18 predicted proteins | sample SalMarWE160310MG_FD_202154 | JGI IMG/M metagenome (GOLD analysis project Ga0307423, IMG submission 202154) | Salt marsh sediment microbial communities from the Plum Island Ecosystem LTER, Massachusetts, United States - WE1603-10 | ecosystem: Environmental > Aquatic > Marine > Intertidal zone >...
ACGTATGACATCGGGCTGCAGGCCTTGTCCGGCGCCGCGGAGCGTGGCCACAGGATGCTGTATGTATGCTATGACAATGAGGCATACATGAACACGGGCATACAGCGCTCGAGCGCGACGCCCATAGGCGCCGCGACGTCGACCTGTCCGGCTGGCGATGTGATCCCGGGCAAGACCCAGTACCACAAGGACATGACCAAGATCATGGCCGCTCACCGGATTCCCTATGTTGCCCAGGCTTCGCCCAGTCACTGGAACGACCTGGTCAAGAAAGTGGAGAAGGCACTGGCGAAGGACGGGCCGAGCTTCATAAACATCATTTCCCCGTGTCACCGGGGATGGCGCTATCCCATGGAGGACACCATAGAGATTGCCCGCCTCGCGGTGGAGACATGCTTCTGGCCGCTCTATGAGTTCGATGAGGGGACCTGGCGCATCACCTATACTCCGAAGGAGCAGCTGCCCTTGAGCGACTTCACCGGCAGGCAGGGGAGGTTTGCGCACCTGAAGAACAACCCGGAGATCCTCAAGGCCGGGCAGGACGAGATCGATCGCCGCTGGCGTGAGATCCAGGCGCTCGCAGGGATCGGCAACCTCTGCGCGATGCCCTCTGAAGAGGCCGGGGACTCGAATTGAAGAGATCTTTCGCCGACCGGCTGGCCGCCATAGCCGGCACGGCACTATACTCGGGCTACTTTCCGGTCTTTCCGGGTACGGTGGGCAGCGCGGCGGGGCTGGTGCTTTATCTTATCCTGGTCAAGTCGGGAGCCCTCGTTGAGGGATCTCCCGTCGGCTGGGTAATCACCCTGGCGGCATTGTTCGCCGTCGGTGTGCCCGCGGCCCACCGTTGCGAGAAGCTCTATGGACATGACGCCAGGCCCATCGTGATAGATGAAGTCTGGGGAATGCTTGTCTCGCTTGTATATCTGCCGGCGACCTGGAAGTGGATCCTGGCCGCCTTCCTGCTGTTCAGGTTCTTCGACGTGGTGAAGCCTCCTCCGGCGCGCCACGCCGAGAGGGTGAGCGGCGGCCTGGGCATCATGCTGGATGATGGTGTCGCGGGGCTCTATACGCTTGTCATACTTCATGTCGCAAGAAGCCTGCTGGGGTGAGGTCTATGCGGGCGATCATACTTACCATCGGTGACGAGCTCACCGGTGGTCACACTGTTGACACCAACGCGTCCTACCTGGCCGGACGGATCGGCGAGCTCGGCATAAAGGTGTCCAGGATCGAGACTGTCGGGGACGATACCGAGGTCATAGCACGGCAGCTCTTGATCGCGCTCGAAGCCGCCGATCTCATCCTTCTCACCGGCGGGCTTGGATCTACCACGGATGATATCACCAAAGAGGCTGTCGCCCTGGCCACGGGAAGGAAGATGGTGATCGATCCCGGCTTGAGGTCCGAGCTGGAGGCAAGGCTGAAGAGCTACAGGACCGCGACCCCCGCCGTGCTCGACTCACTCGCCGGTATTCCGGAGGGCTCCGAGATAATCCAGAACCCGGTCGGCGCTGCTGCGGGCCTTTTCATAAAACAAGGAGACGCGCGGATCTTCGTGATGCCCGGCGTGCCGAGCGAGATGGAGGCCGTCTTCGTCGATGGAGTATTGCCGATCCTCGGGCGCTTGCCGAGGCCGGAGATCACCGTGACCAGGGTGGTGAAGACCACGGGTATGAGCGAGTCGGCGATTGCCGGCAGGCTAGAACCGTTGATCGGGAAGATCCAGGCCCGGCTTGGTTACCTCCCCCGGCCCGAAGGTGTGGAGCTCCGCCTGACGGCAACCGGTCCCGGGGAGACGGTCGACCGCCTTCTTTCGGAAAGCACCGGGATCATAGTCGCGGCCCTGGGGGAACGCGTCTATTCGACAAAAGGTGAAGACATACACTTCGTTCTGGGCAGGATGCTGATCGACCGCGGACTCACGATCGCGGTTGCCGAATCTTGCACGGGTGGCCTGATCGGTCATCTGCTTACGCAGGTTCCGGGGATTTCCTCGGTCCTGGACAGGGCCGTGGTAGCGTACAGCAACGGCGCGAAGACCGACAGCCTGGGTGTTCCGGCCGCATTGATTGAGGAGCATGGAGCGGTGAGCGCCGAGGTCGCCCAAGCGATGGCGCGCGGAGTAAGGGACAGGGCCGGGACCGACATCGGGCTCTCGACAACCGGCATAGCGGGGCCCGGCGGAGGTACGCAAGAGAAACCTGTGGGCCTGGTCCACTTCGGACTCGCCGGCCCGGACGGCTCAGATACATCGAGAATGGTCTTCCGGGGATCGAGGGAGATCGTCAAGATCAGGGCTGCGGTCCACGGTCTTGATCTTGTGCGATGCCGTCTGCTCGGCACGGAAGCCGGGGCAGGAGGATAGGATGCGGGAGAGAAAGAGGCGGCCTTTTGAGCGGCCTGAGGACAGCGTGCGCCCTGAGGCGATACGTGCCTTTGTGGCGGTGCCCGTCAGCGATGAGGTCAGGTCAACCGTCGAGGCCCTGGAGCGGGAGCTCAAGCGGATCGGGGCGGGCATCAAATGGGTGGCCCCCGGGAATGTCCACCTGACGCTCAAGTTCCTGGGGAACATCCGGCCGGACGATGTCGACAATCTGAAAGTCTCACTCCGCGGGGCCCTCCATGGCATGACCGCCTTCGAGGCTACTGTTGCGGGGCTGGGGACTTTTCCCCGGGGCCGCGGTAAGCCCCGCGTGGTCTGGATGGGGCTCGAGTCGGGCATCGACAGCCTTAGAGCCCTGGCGGGCAGGGTCGAGGACGCCTGTGCCTCTCTCGGCTTCGAGCGCGAGAGACGGCCCTTCGCCGGACACCTCACCATCGGCCGCGCGAGGAGGGATGGAGGCAGGCTTACCGAGCTCGCCGCAGAGGCGGCAGAGCTCCGATTTAATCCCTTGCAACTCAAAGTCGATCGGGTTAATCTCGTTAGAAGCAGGCTTAGTCCCGAGGGGCCTACCTACACAGTTCTCGAGAGTTTTGCTCTCGGGGGTCAATGAGAAGGGGGGCTGGGCAATGGCAGCAAAGCAGAAGACAAAACCTGCTGCTGAGAAGATTCCAAGCAGTGACACCAAGGCCAAGGACAGGGCTCTGGACGTGGCTATCACGCAAATAGAGCGCCAGTACGGCAAAGGATCAATCATGCGCCTGGGTGAGGGAGCATCCAGGGCCGAGATCGGGGTGATTCCCACCGGTTCGGTCGGACTGGATCACGCGCTCGGTGTCGGCGGCGTGCCGAGAGGCCGCGTCGTCGAGATATTTGGACCCGAGTCATCGGGAAAGACCACCCTGGTACTCCACATCATTGCCAATGCCCAGAAGCTGGGAGGAATGGCGGCCTTCGTGGATGCGGAGCATGCGCTTGATCCGGATTATGCCAGGGCCCTGGGGGTGGACATCGATAACCTCCTGGTCTCCCAGCCGGACACGGGTGAGCAGGCCCTGGAGATCACCGACATGCTGGTAAGAAGCGGGGCGCTTGACGTGGTCGCGATCGACTCGGTCGCCGCGCTGGTACCGCGAGCCGAGATAGACGGCGAGATGGGTGAGAGCCAGATGGGACTCCAGGCCAGGCTGATGTCTCAGGCCTTGAGGAAACTGACTGGTTCAATCAGCAAGTCGCGCACCTGCGTGATCTTCGTAAACCAGATCAGGATGAAGATCGGAGTGATGTTCGGAAACCCCGAGACCACCTCCGGCGGACGGGCGCTGAAGTTCTATTCGTCCGTCAGGGTCGACATCCGGAGAATAGGTTCCATCAAGGACGGCGAGCAGGTGGTCGGCAACAGGACCCGCACCAAGGTGGTCAAGAACAAGGTTGCTCCCCCCTTCAGGATGGCGGAATTCGATATCCTCTATGGGACGGGCATTTCGTACGAGGGCGAGCTGATCGACCTGGGCGTGATCCACAATGTCATCGAGAAGAGCGGCACCTGGTTTTCCTATGGCAAGGAGCGGTTGGGTCAGGGAAAGGACAATGCTCGCAAGTACCTCAGGGAAAACGATGAGATGAGAGCCGAGATCGAGATGAAGATCAGAGAGGCCCTGAATCTGCCCATGCCGTCGACCGGTAACGTGTCAACTTGTGACGAGTCAGCTGAATGAAATGACCGGGTTTGAAACATGACCGGGTTTGAATCTTCGCCTGTAGTCTCCGTCGTGGAGCGTGTCCCCAGGAAAAGCGAGTATCTCGTGAAGCTCTCCGATGGGTCCGAGATAAGGGTTCTCGAGGATCATCTCGGCCGGTTCGGCATTGAGGAGGGCACACCTGTCGACCGGGCCCAGATTGAGGCTATCGAATCCGCATACGCTTATGGTAAGGCCCGCGAGGCCGCCCTCAGGCTCCTCAGGGTCAGACCGCGGACCGAGGAGGAGCTCAGGAGGCAGCTTCGGGCGAGGAAGATCCCCGGAGGGGCCTCGGACAGGCTGATCGAGGACCTCAAGGCCGAGGGGCAGGTGGATGACCGGGTATTCGCCCGCCTGTGGATAACGGAGAAGCTCTCGAGAGGGACTCACGGCAGGAAGCTCCTGGAGCATGAGCTCAGGACCAAAGGCATCAAGAGGGAGGTCCTGGAAGAAGTGCTGGCACGCGACTACAGTGCTGAGGCCGAGACCGAGGTCGCCAGGGAGCTGGCTCTAAAGAGACTCTCGAAGTTCGGCCACATGCCGGAGGCAGCCCGAAGGCGCAGGGTGTTCGGCCATCTCCTCAGGCGCGGTTTCGCTTCCGAGGTCGCGGCGGACGCTGTTGACCATGCGGCCGGTCGAATGAACGGAGAAGACTGAACATGAAGTCAATTGAGCTCCGCAGGGCTTTCCTGGACTACTTTCGCGAGAGGGGCCATACGGTGGTGCCGAGCGCCTCGCTGGTTCCCGAAGGCGACCCTTCTTTGTTGTTCAACATAGCGGGCATGGTGCAGTTCAAGCAGTTCTATGCGTCCAGGGGAGCAATTCCCTTCACCCGGGCGGCTTCGGTGCAAAAGTGCCTTCGCGCGAACGATCTCGACGAGGTCGGGCGCACGGCCATGCACCATACTTTTTTTGAGATGCTGGGCAACTTCAGCTTCGGTGATTACTTCAAGCGGGAGGCCATCGAATGGGCCTGGGATTTCATCACCAATGTGGTCGGCCTGCCCGTGGAGAGACTCTATATCACGGTTTACGAGGACGATGACGAGGCCGAGGATATCTGGGCCGAGCAGATGGGCGTTCCCCGCGAGAAGATCTATCGCCTGGGTAAGTGTGACAACTTCTGGGGTCCCGCGGGCCTTACCGGAGCCTGCGGCCCGTGTTCGGAGATCCACTTCGACAGGGGTGTCGAGGTCGGATGCGGCAAGGCCGATTGCACGCCCGCATGCGACTGCGACCGCTTCGTCGAGGTCTGGAACCTGGTATTTCCGCAGTTCTTCCAGGATGAGGAAGGCAATCTGGGCCCTCTGGAGCGCAAGGGTGTGGACACGGGGATGGGCCTGGAACGCCTGGCCATGGCCAGCCAGGGAACCGGTTCCACTTTCGAGACCGACATATTTCTGCCTATTATCGAATTCGTGAAGGACGAAGCCAATATAGATCGCAAGGACACCTCGCAGGAGGTGGCGGTTCGGGTGATCGCGGATCACGCCCGCGGCCTGTGCTTCGCCATATCCGAAGGCGTGCTTCCCTCAAATGAGGGCAGGGGCTATGTGGTAAGGCGGATCCTGAGGCGCGCCGTCGTCAAGGCGCTGGAGATCGGAATCCAGGAGGCCTTCATCTACAAGGTGGCGGGACGGGTAATCGATGCCATGCGGGACGCCCACCCGGAGCTGATTGATAACCGGGAGAAGATCGCGCTGATTATCAAGGCCGATGAGGAACGCTTCGAGAAGACCCTTTCCAGGGGCATGGCCATCTTGAAGGATGCGCTGGACCGCCTCAAGGCAAAGAAGGGTGACATTGTCCCGGGTGACGTGGTTTTCAAGCTCTATGACACTTATGGATTCCCGGTCGAGATAACCCGGGAACTCGCGGAGACAAGAGGTTTCAAGATCGACCTGGACGGTTTCGAAAGTGAAATGGAAGCCCAGCGCGAGAGAGCGCGCCAGTCAAGCAAGATTGGCGGTGACCAGGAGATCGCGGACGACATGGGCCGGGCGCCTGCCACTTTCATCGGTTACGGAGCCCTCGAGGTCCCCACGGTGATATCATCCGTGAGACGCGCCGGCCGCGATATCCAGTCGGCATCCGAAGGCGAGGAAGTTGAAATTGAGCTGGAGAGAACCCCCTTCTACCCCGAAGGCGGCGGCCAGGTAAGCGATGTGGGTACGCTTGTTGGAACCGGCGGAAAAGGCTGCGTCAGATGTGTCGCCTGGCTGGGTGGGGATACGATAATGCACAGCGTCGCCGTCGAGAGCGGGACCTTGAGCGTCGGGGACGGGGTGGTGGCAAAAGTCGATGTGCCGAGGCGGAAGGCCACCCAGCGGAACCATACCGCCACCCACCTCCTCCATTCGGCGCTGCGGTCGGTTCTCGGCGGTCATGTCAGGCAGTCCGGATCGCTGGTCGCGCCGGACAGGTTGCGGTTCGACTTCACGCACTATGAGCCTCTTTCCGATACAGAGATCACAAAGATAGAAGACCTGGTCAATGCAAGGGTGCTGGATGACATGCCCGTCCAGTCCTCGGTCGAGGCCTATGAGACCGCGCGAGAGCGAGGCGTCACAGCTCTCTTCGGCGAGAAGTACGGCCAGGAAGTCAGGGTGATCAATATCGAGGCCACCAGCTGCGAGCTCTGTGGCGGCACTCATGTGACGGCAACCGGAGAGATCGGCGCGTTTCGAATCATCTCGGAATCCGGTATAGCCTCGGGAGTGAGAAGGATAGAGGCCATGACCGGCTTGATGGTTGTAGATCAAGGACGGGAATCGGACAGGGAGCGCGAGCGCATCGCCGCTGTCTTGAGGGTTCCGGTCCATGATCTGGAAGAGGGGGCGCGCAAGACTGTCGAGAGGCTGAAGGCCCTCGAGCGAGAGGTATCGGACCTTCGCGGGCGCCTGGCCGGGACAGAGGTCGGCGACATCTTGAAGTCGGCCGTGGAGGTGGAGGGCATCAAGGTAGTCGCCTCCAGGGTCGACGCACCCGACCTCGAGATGCTCAAGCGCCTCGCGGACGAGCTCAAGGAGAAACTGTCCGAGGGCGTGGTCTGCATCGGCAGCGCATCGGGGGAGAGGGTGTTCATAGTGGTGAGCGTATCGCCTTCGGTGGTCAAGGAGAAGGGTGTCAAGGCGTCCGCCATAGCCAAGAAGATGGGCGAGATGGTCGGGGGACGCGGCGGCGGCAAGGACACTTTCGCCCAGGCCGGCGGCAAGGATGAGAGCAGCCTGGAGAGTGCCCTCGGGCAATGCGCGGAGGTTGTCGGGAATCTTGTCCGATAGAGCGTCGAGGGGCGAAACAGCCCGGAGCGAATCCGTTTGTGTCAGCTGCGAGTGGATGTGCGGCGTATGCAGCGCCGTATGCCGGGAAGACGCCATAGCCTGCGAGGGTGGCGGTGTCAGGGTGGATCCCGAGCGCTGCATCCGCTGCCTGGTGTGCGTGAGACTGTGCCCCGCCGGGATCCTGGAGGATAGGACATTTGAGGGACTTTGACGTAATAGTGGTGGGTGGCGGCTGCGCCGGCCTGTGGGCGGGCATCGCTTCGGCGAGGAACAAGGCCAGGACCCTGGTGGTGGAACGATGCTCCCGCATCGGCGAGAAGATAGTATGCGCCGAAGGTGCCGGCTATCCGGGCCTCAAGCAGTTCATCGAGCCGCAGGCCGAGTGGATATCAGCCGGCATAGAGCGGGCGGTGCTGGTAAACCCCGAGGGTCGCTCGGTCGGCATACGGCAGCAGGGAGCGGGATGCGTGCTTGATAAGGGCGCCTTCCTCTCCGGCCTGTCGGAGATGGCGCGCGAGGATGGAGTGGTAATCCTCACCTCCTCCGGCGCCGGCACGGTGCGCTCGCTTGATGACGGCGGCTTCGAGATCGAGATCGCCGGAGGGGGAGCGATGAAGAGGATGACCTGCGGCGCAGTGGTGGGCGCGGACGGGATAGAGTCGAGAGTCGGGAGACGGATGGGGATCGTGGACGGCCTCAGGCCGTCGGACGTCTTCTCGTGCGCTCAGTACAGGGTCGATGGAATCGAAGTCAATCCGGACACGGTGGAGTTCCATTTCGGAAAAGACGTGTCGCCGGGCGGGTACGCCTGGGTTTTTCCCAAGGGAGAGTCCAGCGCGAACGTGGGTGTCGGCATCACATATGAAACCAAAGCGGGGCCCGCGGCGATCGAATATCTTGAGGCCTTCAAGCGGAAGCGTTGTGCGGCCGCCGAGATCAAGGGGATATTGTGCGGCGGTGTGCCGAGCCGCAAGTCACCGCAGAAGGCTTACGGGAGGGGCGTTTTCCTGGCCGGCGACGCGGCGGGGGCAGCGGATCCGGTTTCCGGGGCCGGGATAGTGCCCGGAATGAAATCCGGCGACATCGCCGGGCGCTCAGCCTCGTCATATGCCCTGGGAAGCTCCCTTCGTGAAGCTGAAAAGGGCTATGAGGCCGGTGGCAAGGCGGTTTTCGGCGACAGGGGCCTCAGGCTGGCCGTCAGGAAGGTCCTTTCCAGAATGAGTGACTCGGAGCTGGTGAGAATGCTGGACCTGACCGGGGAGTATGCTTCACAGGATCAGCTGCTTCACGGCGACCCATTCAATCTGGTAAAGTTCTTCGTGAAATCCATGCCCAGGACATTCGGCCTGGTCAGACACTTGGTGGGGGTCTAGCATGAGCGGAGTCCTGAAGCACATGATGGAGGTCAAGCGGGACCGCGGTGCGGGATACGTGATCCTGGTGGACCCGGACAGGTATGACCTGGCGGAACTTTCGGAGCAGGCCGATCTTCTCAGCCGGTATGCGGATCTTCTCTTCGTGGGGGGAAGTCTATGCGTGCGGCACGATTTCGGCGAGGCCGTAGGCCGCGTCAAGCAGGCCTCGCGTGTGCCCGTGGTGATCTTCCCGGGAGATGCGACCCAGGTCTCATCCCATGCCGACGCGATACTCTTCCTTTCCCTGATAAGCGGCAGGAACTCCGACCTTCTCATAGGGGAGCACGTGAAGGCGGCCCCGAGGATACGCAGGTACCGCCTCGAGGCCATCCCGGTGGCCTACATCCTGGTTGAATCGGGAGAGACGACTTCGGTTCAGTTCATGAGCCAGTCGCTTGCGATACCGCGCGGCAAGTCGGAAATCGCCTCCGCCCATGCCCTGGCCGGTGAGTATCTCGGAATGAAACTGGTCTTCCTCGAAGGTGGGAGCGGCGCGGAGAAGCATGTACCGCTTGAGATGATAGAGAGAGTCAGAGAATACGTTTCCATTCCCCTGATTGTGGGGGGCGGGATAAAGAGCCCGGAAGAAGCCGGCGCGATAGTGCGCCGAGGCGCCTCTTTCATAGTAACGGGTGATGTGATAGAGAAAAACGGAAGCGAAACCATATTGCGGGAGTTCACTGCAGCTGTTCACGCGGGATGATGCGACCGCCGTGGATTGAAGGGAGTTGATCGAGATCAAGGCCGTAATCCTCAGCGGAGGGAAGGGAACGAGACTCAGGCCCATAACTCACACCAGCGCCAAGCAGCTGGTCCCGGTGGCCAATAAGCCCATACTGTTTTACGGGATCGAAGCCATTCGCGACGCCGGCATCACGGACATAGGCATCGTGGTGGGAGAGACGGCCGGCGAGATAAAGGCAGCTGTCGGCGACGGAAAGAAGTTCGGGGTAAGCGTCACCTATATCCAGCAGGAAGCTCCTCTGGGCCTGGCCCATGCGGTTAAGATCTCGAAGGACTTCGTGGGTGGGGACCGGTTCGTGGTCTACCTTGGGGATAACCTGATCACCGACGGGGTGGCGGGTTTCGTCAAGCAGTTCGAGGCCAATGCCCCCAACTGCCAGATCCTTCTGGCCCACGTCCCCAACCCCGAGAGCTTCGGAGTGGCCGAGCTGGATGGTGAGCGGGTGGTGCGCCTGGTGGAGAAGCCGAAAGAGCCGAAGACGGATCTTGCCCTGGTCGGCGTCTACATGTTCGACGAGAGCGTGTTCGAGGCGGCGGAGGCGATCGAGCCTTCCGGCAGAGGCGAGCTTGAGATAACCGATGCCATCCAGTACCTGATAGAGAAGGGCCGCGATGTGCGCTGCCAGATCATCACAGGATGGTGGAAGGACACGGGCAAGCTCCAGGACATGCTGGAGGCCAACCGGATGGTCCTGGGCAGGCTTGAAAGTAGAATCGAAGGCGAGATCGACCAGAAGACCCAGGTGGATGGTCAGGTGGTCGTGGGAAAGGGCGCCAGGGTGGAAAACTCAATCCTGAGGGGCCCGCTCATAATAGGCGAGAACTCGACCATCGTCAATGCATACGTGGGACCCTTCACCTCGATCAACTACAACTGCGAGATCAGAGGCAGCGAGGTCGAGCACAGCATCATCCTCGAGAACAGCCGCATAGTGGATGTGGGCGGCCGCATCGAGAGCAGCCTGGTGGGCAAGAACGTGGTGATAGAGAAACACAGCAGGCGCCCCAGGGCTTACAAGTTCATGGTGGGCGACTATAGCCGCATCGAGCTCGAATAGGGAGGGTGCCGCTGTGCGCATACTGGTGACAGGCGCAAGAGGTATGCTGGGTACCGATCTTTGCGAGGTGCTTGCGTCCGGTCACCAGGTGACCGGCGTGGACCTGGAGGACTTCAACATCGCCGAAGCCGGCCCGACCGCCCGGGCCGTGGCCTCGATCGACCCCGAAGTGATTGTTCACCTGGCGGCGTTTACGGATGTTGAAGCCTGTGAAACCCAGCACCCCAAGGCATTCGAATCCAATGCCGCGAGCGCGATGAACATTGCCGGGGCGGCAAGGGACGTGGGCGCCTATCTCATCTACCTGAGTACGGATTACGTCTTCGGCGGCGACAAGCGCGAGCCTTACACGGAAGAAGATGAACCCGATCCGATAAACTACTATGGTTTGACCAAGCTCCACGGCGAGCACTATGTTCGGAAGCTGGCGCCCAGGAATCTGGTGGTGAGATCCTCCTGGCTCTTTGGGCCCAATGGCCGGAACTTCGTGGACACCATCGTCAGGAAAGCCCTGGAGCTCGAGGTCGCCGCAGACGGCCGCGCGTTAACGGTGGTAAACGACCAGCGAGGATGCCCCACCTATGCCGGACATCTCTCTCTTGGCCTGGCGCGGCTTCTTGAAGCGGGACTCGAGGGCACGGTGCATCTTACGAATTCGGGGAGCGCCACCTGGTTCGAGCTTGCCCGTGAGGCGGTGAGGCTTGCGAGGATCAACTGCAGAATCGAACCAGTCTCCAGCAACGCCTACCCGATGGTCGCGGCGCGCCCGGCCTATTCGGTGCTTGCGAGCAGCGTGCTCGAAGGTATGGGCTTCCGGCCCCTGCCCGCCTGGCAGGAGGGTCTGAGGGAGCATCTCAAGCGGAAGGGCAGGCTCAAGCAAAGCGAGTGAAAGGAAAGCGGGTGGAGTGATGGATTCAGACTGGGTGAAGAAGGGACTTTCTTCTGCGAGTGATACCTTCGCGGAAACCGCGAAGCGCTGCGCCGCCGACATCGAAGCCGCGGCAGGCCTGGTGGTGGATTGCCTCAAAAGCGGCGGGAAACTCCTCCTGTGCGGGAATGGCGGGAGTGCCGCGGACGCCCAGCACGTAGCGGCCGAGATGAGTGTCAAGATGAAGCAAGTGCGTTCGCCCATGGCGGCCATCGCACTGACCACCAACTCATCGTTGCTCACGGCACAGGCCAATGACCTGGGTTTCGAGACCGTCTTCTCCCGGCAGGTCGCGTCCCTTGGCCGGACAGGTGATGTCCTGGTCGCCATAAGCACAAGCGGGGAATCACCCAATATACTGAAAGCCGTCGAGGCGGCCAGGGAAAGTGGAATCAGAGTGCTCGGGCTGACCGGGTGTGGAGGGGGCCGGCTTGCGCCTCTCTCGGACATCGCCATCATCGTGCCTTCCGACGACGTGCCGCGGATTCAGGAAGTGCATATCGCGGTAGGGCATCTCATCTGCGAATACGCTGAAGCCTCGATCTTCTAGGTGAAGGACAGAGTCCGAGGCCGGCCTTGACCCCGCCCCCACAAGTGTTAGCATGGTAGCGGATGTCGATCAAACCAACGAGGAGGTCCATCATGTTGAAGATCAGGAAGTCGATGGCACTGTGTACCATCGCGGCGATCATGGTCTCGGCCTTTCCAGGTTGCGGGGGGAGATGATGGGGGTACCGGCACACAGTTCACGGCGCCCGACCTTCCGCCGCTGTCGACATTTCTGATGGATTTTTCTGATTTCTCCGAGGGGAGCCTTGGGGCGTCGGTACCCGGTGAGCGGGCATCGGATGGGAGCCTTGCCAAACTCAACTGGACCTGGGCCGCGAGCAATGTTGTGGTCTGGAACACTTTGATAACCTTCGGCTTCGCCATTCCGGTCGCGGCCTTCCTGGAGTCCTTCAATCACGAGCCCGTCAGAGAGCCCGATGGTAGATGGCTGTGGGACTACACTTTCAATGTGGGTGCGGATCACCTAGCCGAGCTCTATGGCAGAGTCGAGGATGATGAGGTAGCCTGGGAGATGTACATCTCAAGAGAAGAGGCTTACACCGATTTCCTGTGGTTCTATGGCCGGTCGGCCCTGGATGGTTCGGGGGGAAGTTGGACCCTCAATCAGGATCCTGACAGCGAGACGCCGGTGATCGGAATCCTGTGGCACCGGGACGCCGAAGCCGGCACCGCGGACATCAAGTACACCAACATAGTCCCGAGAGATCCCGAGAACGGCGGATATATCCACTACGGCGTCACGGGTGGCGATCCCTATGATGCTTTCTATGATATCTACAATGCCGGCAAGGACAATCACACCAATATCGCGTGGAACCTGGATGATAAGTCCGGCAGGGTGAAGGACCCGAGTCACTTCCCCGACCAGGACTGGCACTGCTGGGACGGGTTGCTCGATGACACAATGTGCCCGACTCCGAAGTAGGAGGGTGACGTGAAGATCAGCATAACCTATTGCGTGCCTTGAGACTACTACCCCAGGGCCGCCAGGCTGGCGGCCGCCATTGAGGAGAGGCTCGGGGTGAGGCCTGAGTTGATTGAGGGGGATCAAGGCGTTTTCGATGTCATGGTGGACGGGCACGTGGTCTTCTCGAAGAAGAAGGCAGGATCGTTCATCTCAACGCCGGACATGACCGAATGCGTGGCGGCGCATCTCGAAACGCCGAATCCTTAAGAGGGGGAAGTCATGAGAAGAGGACTGATTATTGCCGGCGCACTCGGAGCGATTGCTGCAATAGGGTCTGCCCGGTCGCCGGGGGCGCAGGCTCGGGAGCAAGCCGAGTCGGTTCTCAGCCAGGCCTTCGACCTCGGCGGCGAACGCTCGGAAGTGGCCCAGTACTACAGAATGGAGTCAAAGCTCCTGACCTATAACCCTGATGGAAGTCTCCAGAGTACCGATGTCTTCAGGCTGGGTCTGGAGTACCTTCCCGCCGCGCTCGCCGGCGGAGAGGACGCGAAGATAACCTGCCTGTTCTTCACCGTCCAGTTTGCGGATTCACCCGAGGTGGCGATTCCCGTCCTCGAGAACTGGAGCTATGCTCTCGAGGAGACAGGGATGGACGAGAAGGGTCAGGTCTTTGGAATCGACCACGCCAAGTTTGAGAGTCTGGTGGACGGAAACGGCAAGGCCATCCCGCCTCATCTGACCTACCACGTATACAATGCCTTCGTGGATTTTCATTCCTTCTGTGATGTGTTCGCCGAGCCGATGGGGGAGGGCGGAGGCGTTGGGGATCTTGAGAGGATAGGCGATACCGTCGTGCATGCCGCGGCCTTCACCGAACCGCCGGTCGACCTGGGCAGCAATGTGATGGAGGGCTCCTTCTTCAGGAACGGCCGGATAACCCTCGCCTTCAAGGGGCTCAGCCTGGTACGTGGCCGGCCGTGCGCTCTCCTGGAGTACGATTCGGGCGAGAGCTCCTTCAAGATGAAGGTCAAGCCCATGCCCAGCCTGGAGGTTGAGACCGTGGGCAGTTCTCACTATAAGGGCGACATCTACAAGGACCTGAAGAGCAATTGGGTCCTGAAGGCCACCCTGAGTGAGATGGTGGTGAGCGAGACCACGCTTCCCATGCCGCCGGGCAAGATCGACACGGTCAATGAGCGGAGCATCTTGATCCTCAATGTCAGCGAGGATGAGGCAAGAGCGGAATAAGCCCCTCCTGATGTCAGGATCGCCTCTTCAGGACGATCTCCTGACCGGCCATGCTCTTGGCCTGTCTCCAGAAGCCGACAAATCTCTCCAGGTCATCGAGATCCACCGTTTCCTCATTCAGTGAGAAGGTTCTTCTGGCGATCACCTGGTTTCCAACCGAAGTATACTCAACGCGGAAGGAACCCCAATGCCCGGTGCTATCGGCGTTGTGGGGTACGGTCTTTATCTCCCAACCGGTGGGGATATCTATGCATATGGTCTCAACCTCGCTCCAGGTGTAAGGAAAGACCACAGCATACCTCCTGCTATCCGCCCGATCAAAATCCTCAGCCAGCCCTGGCAGAGATGGCTTCAGGAAATCAAGCCGCAGGGCCATCTGATCCTCCAGTTGAAACGCGGTTCGCGGCCTGTTGAACTGGGCAACCGCAATTACTCTTGGAGGGATCTCCTCGAGGGCTGAAAGCTTGCAGCTCCGAATTGAGGCGTCGATCACATAGGTCTGGGCGGCTTCGCGGATGCTCTCTTCAATCTCCTGGTCTGTGGCGCCCTGATAGTCGTGGAGCCTTGCAAGTGCGAAATCACCTTCATATGTCACCTTCGAGTTGCCCATCACGGAGCCGTCCGACATGAGGGTGATCAGGGTCTCAGTCTGCTTTCTCGAAGAGAAGGGGGGATCTACAGGTGTCCTCTTCCAGACAGCAGAGTCTCCTTTGATCAATAGAGCGTCTACGCCTCGTTCTGAGTGGTGAAGCATGCCCAGAGGTGCCCGTCCGAGCGTCGGGTCCATCCACATGTTCTGGTCCTCAATGTATACAATCATGTGATTGAACCTCGGGACAGGGACTGCCCGGTCGATCTCACCCTCGCCCTTTGTGAGGAGGAGGGCCTGGCAGGCCTCAAAGCCGGCCTCCCGGAGCATACACACGGCCAGAGTTGACAGGTCCTTGCAGTCGCCATACCCGTTTCTGCAAACCTCGGTGGGCTTATGCGGTTTCCACTGCGTATCGCTCAGTTCGATGGCAACATACCTGTAGTCTTCAGCGAGTATGTCGCGGATTCGCTCCATCCTTGCGGCCGACTCCGGCAGTTCGGCTTTGAGCATCAGCATTTCGTCTCTCAGCGTGGAAGGAAGAACACAGTAATCTCTGAGCTTGTCATAGTACCAACCCGTAAAGGCGTCCCAGCCGGCTGATGAGCTTTCTTTGACTTCTCCGCTCAATTGGATCCTGGGTGCATACTTCTCCACGGGCGGCATCCACGCTTCATACGGGAACGCACCAACACCCTCAACCACCCACGTGAATTCGTGTACAAGGTCATATGCCGTCCTGTAGACCACTTCATCCGGGACCATGCCGGCAAAGTTGTAGCACTTGTACTTGAGATCGCACAGCCTCGTCAACGTTGAGGACACAATGTAGGAATAAACCCCCCTCTTGACCGGAATCGCCGCGGCGAACCAGAACCCATCATCGAGGTTGGGCTGCCAGCTCTTCACCTGGTACTTCACATCCAGAATGCAGTGATCTTCGAACTTCGGCATGGCAAAGATCTTCTCCTTGCTCTCTGAATACAGCATGAAGCCCGGCGCCGCGTTCCGGTCATAAGAGTCTCTGACTTCCGTGACCTGGCCGTCAGAGGAGATCGTAGCTGCTTCCAGCTCAATCAGCCGGGAGTCCGGGTGGAGTTTGATGCTGAAATCCGCGTACTCCTCCATCTTCCTGGCATCCAGGACGACTATCACGCTGTGGTGGCGGGTTGTCGTCGCCCAATTCCCCGACTCCCACTCTATTGTGGTCCTTCGTTCCTTCAGTTCGTAGTATCCACCATACTCGCCATAGTCTGCCTCTGCTTCAGCCCAAAACGCTTCTTCAGCAAATCTGCTCTCTCCACCCACTTCCTTGAGACGGCCCCCGCAGGAACTGAAGAGCATCGACGATACCGCGGCCACCAGAAAGAGCACGACAACGTGAACGGTCATTGAATCTGCATCGCAACGGCGCATCGCTCTGCCCCCGCTTTTCGGCATGCTCGGCGTGAATGTGCTCTGCAAGTATGCCACGACGACCAAAGTGCTGTCAAGTACACGGCACTGCGACTATACTTGTCAGAGTATCGGCCCCTGACGGATCAGAGGCGCCGCCTTCTCGAACAAGTGAGGATGGAATGGCAAACTCCATTCAACGGATATTCGCCGAGGCGGCGGCTACCTATGAACTGGTGAACCGCGTCCTCACCCTGGGCCTTGATAGGCGGTGGCGCCGCCAGGCGGCGGGCATCGCCGCGGCCGGGGCCGAGCCCGGCGAATGGGTCGACATGTGCACCGGAACCGGCGAGATGGCCGTGTACCTTAAGCGGCTGGCGCCAGAGGGAACAAGAGTAAGGGGCGTGGACATGTCCGCCGCGATGTTGGCCGAGGCGCGGAAGAACCCGGAGGCGGGCAACATCGACTTCACTCAGGCCGAGATCACCGCCCTTCCTTTTCCGGACAAGAGCGTTGATCTTATCACCATGTCCTTCGCCACGCGCAATGTGAACCTGAGCAGGGAGGCCCTCCTCCGGGCCTTTTCCGAGCTCCATCGCGTCCTCAAGGGCGGTGGACTCTTCGTCAACCTGGAGACCAGCCAGCCCGCATCGCCGCTTATGAGGAGGTGCTTTCACCTTTACGTGAGGCTTCTCGTGATACCGGTGGGGAGGTCGATCTCAGGTTCCAATGCGGCCTATGCCTATCTGGCGAGAACCATCCCCCGTTTCTATGCGGCGGACGAGCTTGCCGGTATCATGCGCGATGCGGGTTTCGGCGAGGTTCACTTCCGGCATCTGCTCCTGGGAGCCGTGGCCATCCATGAGGCGAGGAAGGCCCGGGGCTGATTTGCCCACTTGTCTTGACATACGGACAGGGGATAAATAGAATCATCCTGCCCGGTGCCCGGGCAAAACAGAAGAAGGGAATGGAGAGAGACATGAAGAACTTCGCTCTGATAATCTTCAGCGTGCTGCTGGGTGTGGCCGGGCAGATTTCCTTGAAGCATGGGGTCGGGCTGGCTTCGGGGGGAGGGACCTCGGAGATAGTCCACACCATCAGTGTCAGCTCCGTTGCGAATCTGCTCAGGGGCGCGATAAGCAACAAGTTCGTCGTGCTGGGTTTTCTCTGCTATGCGGTCAGCGCCGCAAGCTGGCTGGTCATTATCTCAAGGGTGCAATTGAGCTATGCCTATCCGCTGATAAGCATAGGCTACATCCTGGTGATGGTCCTTTCCAGGTATCTGTTCAATGAGGCATTCAACGGCTTCCGGGTCGCGGGTACGCTCCTGATCTGCTGCGGCGTGTATCTCATCACCAGGTCGTGACCATGCATCAGCCCGTACTGATAGGCATCGCCGGCGGAACAGGCTCGGGAAAGACCACGGTCGCCCATCTGGTGAAGTCCCGGTTCAGGGACGAGAGTGTCATCATCATACATCATGATTCCTATTACCGCGACCGGGGTGATGAGCCATTCGAGGTGCGGGAGAAGGCGAACTATGATCATCCGTCCGCTTTCGACAATCAGCTGCTTGTCGAGCATCTCAAGTTGCTGATGTCGCGAAAGCCCATCGAGATGCCCGTCTACGACTATGCCAGCCATACCAGGCTCAAGGAGCGCAAGCGGGTCGGTCCCGCGGAGATAATCCTCGTGGAAGGCATCCTGGTCCTTGAGGATGAGACCTTGAGATCCGTGCTTGACATAAAGATCTATATCGACGCCGATTCCGACGAGCGCTTCATCCGCCGGCTCCTGAGGGACATGAAGGAAAGGGGCCGCACCACGGATTCCGTGATCGAGCAGTATGCTTCCACGGTCCGCCCGATGCACCTGCAGTTTGTCGAGCCGAGCAAGCGCTATGCCGACATAATAATACCCGAGGGAGGGCACAACGCGGTGGCGATCGACCTGCTTGTGACCAAGGTCGGCGATGTCCTTAGGAACAGTGACCATGCATAAGTTAGGCCTCTACAT
>Ga0307423_1000967_pt1 | contig 18253 bp, 22 predicted proteins | sample SalMarWE160310MG_FD_202154 | JGI IMG/M metagenome (GOLD analysis project Ga0307423, IMG submission 202154) | Salt marsh sediment microbial communities from the Plum Island Ecosystem LTER, Massachusetts, United States - WE1603-10 | ecosystem: Environmental > Aquatic > Marine > Intertidal zone >...
TGACGGTCCGGTCACCTTCTGGCTGGAGGTGAGCCCGCCGACGGTCCGGCCAGGCAGGGCTTGAAAAACCTGTATTTTCTAATGAAAAATGGCGGGTGTAACCGCACATCAAGCTGTTACTATATCTTGGGATCTGATGATTTTTTATTCGGCGGGAACATAATCTATGTCACAGCGACAGGCTGCAATCACGCGGGATACGCTGGAAACGCAAATCAGTGTATCCGTCAACCTGGATGGAACCGGCAAAAGCGCCTTCGATACCGGCGTACCGTTCCTTGAGCACATGCTCGATCAGGTTGCACGCCATGGCATGATTGACCTGGAAATCAGGGCCAGGGGTGATTTGCACATCGATGCCCATCATACGGTGGAGGATATCGGTATCACCCTGGGACAGGCGGTTGGCAAGGCGCTTGTCGACAAGCGCGGCATTCGACGTTACGGTCACGCCTATGTACCCCTGGACGAGGCGTTGTCACGCGTGGTGATCGATTTTTCGGGACGGCCTGGCCTGGAATACCACGCAACGTATCCGCGCGCCCGCATCGGTGAATTCGATGTTGACCTGCTGCACGAGTTTTTTCAGGGATTCGCCAACCATGCACTGGTGACACTGCACATCGATTGCCTGCGCGGTGACAATGCCCATCATGTCGCCGAGACCATTTTCAAGGCCTTCGGTCGTGCCATGCGCATGGCGCTTGAGATCGATACGGCCATGGGCGACAGGCTGCCGTCAACCAAAGGGAGTCTTTGACACTACCCGTGGCCCGCCTGTACGGGTAAGCGCCTTCTGCAAGCTACCGCTATGTCATCCATCGCAATCATCGACTACGGCATGGGCAACCTGCATTCGATTGCCAAGGCACTCGAACATGTCGCCGGCAGTGAGCGTGTGATCGTCAGCCGAGAAGCGGCGACTATCCTCGACGCCGATCGCGTGGTGTTCCCGGGGGTCGGCGCCATACGTGACTGTATTTCAGAACTGCAGCGGACCGGGCTTGACCGCGTGGTCAAGGAGGCCGCCGCCACGCGCCCCGTGCTGGGTGTGTGCCTCGGCTTGCAGGCGCTGCTTGATACGAGCGAGGAAAATGAGGGTACTCATTGCCTCGGTATCATTCCAGGCAACGTGGTGCGCTTCCGCAACGACATGTCGGATCCGCACACCGGTGTGCGGCTCAAGATCCCCCACATGGGCTGGAACGAGGTGCACCAGGTGAGTGCGCATGCCTTATGGAAGGATATTCCCGCGGACAGCCGCTTCTATTTCGTACACAGCTACTATGCCGTGCCGGCGAACCCCGAACATATCGCGGGAACCTCGCCCTACGGCCAGGATTTTGCATCGGCCATCGCACGTGACAACGTGTTCGCCGTGCAGTTTCACCCGGAAAAGAGCCAGCATGCCGGTCTGAAGTTGCTGGCAAATTTTGTAGCCTGGAATGGAGAGCCCTGATTTATGTTGATAATACCTGCGATTGATTTGAAAGACGGCCGGTGCGTGCGGTTGCGTCAGGGTCGCATGGAGGATGAAACCGTCTTCGGCGATGATCCGGTCGAGGTGGCACAGCGCTGGGTCGATGCCGGCGCGCGCCGTCTGCACATGGTCGACCTCAACGGCGCCTTCGAGGGACGACCGGTGAATGCACGGGCGATCAGGGCGGTTGCGGAAGCCTTTCCGGAACTGCCGATCGAGGTGGGCGGCGGCATTCGTGACGAGGAAACCGTGCAGGCCTATCTCGATGCCGGTGTGCAGTATGTCATTATCGGTACCAAGGCGGTCAGTGCGCCGCATTTCATCAATGACCTGTGTGTCGAGTTTCCGGGGCATATCATCGTCGGACTGGATGCCAGGGACGGCAAGGTGGCCATCGATGGCTGGTCCAAGCTGTCCAATCATCCGGTCATCGACATCGCACAGCGCTTCGAGCAGGACGGCGTCGAGGCCATCGTGTTTACCGATATCGGACGCGACGGCATGATGAGCGGTGTGAATATCGACTCGACCGTCGAACTGGCCCGCGCCATACATATACCGGTGATTGCATCCGGCGGTATTACCAGTATCGAGGACATCCGCGCGCTGTGCGCTGTGTCCGATGAAGGCATCATGGGCGCCATTACCGGACGTGCGATATACGAAGGCAGCCTGGACCTGGCGGCCGCGCAACAGCTTGCCGACGAGCTGTGCGGCGACGCGACCGGCTGAGTGCATTCAATGGGACTGGCAAAGCGCATCATTCCCTGTCTCGACGTCGATGCCGGCCGGGTCGTCAAGGGCGTACAATTCGTCGATATACGCGATGCCGGTGATCCGGTGGAGGTTGCGCGCCGGTATGACGAGCAGGGTGCAGACGAGCTGACCTTTCTCGATATCACCGCCAGTTCGGACCAGCGTGAAACCATGGTGCACGTGGTCGAACAGGTGGCCGGCGAGGTATTCATTCCACTGACAGTCGGTGGCGGCATCCGCCAGGTGGCCGATATCCGCCGCATGCTCAATGCCGGTGCCGACAAGGTCGGTATCAACACGGCCGCGGTGTCCAACCCGGATTTCGTGAAAGAGGCGGCCGACCGTTTCGGCTCGCAATGCATCGTGGTTGCCATCGATGCCAAGCAGGTGAGCGCAGCGGGCGAACCCGGGCGCTGGGAGATATTCACCCACGGTGGCCGCAAGCCGACCGGTATCGATGCACTCGAGTGGGCGCAGCGCATGGTGGCGTTCGGGGCCGGCGAAATTCTCTTGACCAGCATGGACCGCGACGGCACGCGTGACGGTTTCGATCTCGACCTCACGCGGGCCGTGAGTGACGCGGTCGAGGTGCCCGTGATCGCCTCCGGTGGCGTAGGCACGCTCGAACACCTGGCCGAAGGTGTAACGCTGGGCAGGGCCGACGCCGTGCTGGCCGCCAGCATCTTTCACTTCGGCGAGTACACGATAGGCGAGGCCAAGCGCTACCTGGCCGACAAGGGCATTGAGGTACGTTTGTAGCAAGCTGCGCGCTGCAGGGCCGCAAACGGCGGGCGCGCAGGGCGCCGCACCTGCCCGGTGGTTGCCGGTCAGCACAGTCATGGTCATGAAAACGCGGTGATTCCCTTACGTTTCTTGCGACATTGCGGTCAGAACATGGAACCCGGCATGCAAAACGAAGACTGGCTCGATGACATAAAGTGGGACGCGAATGGCCTGGTGCCCGCGATCGCCCAGGATGCGGCGGATGGCAGGATTCTGATGGTCGCCTGGATGAACCGGGAGGCGCTGAGGCTCACGGCGGAGGGGAAAACGGCCGTATACTGGTCCCGTTCACGGCGCAAGCTCTGGCACAAGGGCGAGGAATCGGGGCATACCCAGAAGGTGCAGGAAATCCGCCTCGACTGTGATAACGACGTGATTGTGCTGCAGATCGAACAGCTGGGCGGCATTGCCTGTCACACCGGGCGGCGCAGCTGCTTCTACCAGCGGCTGGAAAAGGACGGCTGGATCACTGTGGAACCGGTGTTGAAGGACCCGGCCAGTATCTACGGCAAGGGGTGAGCCGGCAACGGAAGGACGACATGAGTGATACACTTGAACAGCTTGCTGCGGTAATCGAGTCACGCAAGAACGCGGATGCCGATAGTTCCTATGTTGCCGGTCTGCTGGCCAAAGGCATGAACGCCATCCTCAAGAAGGTGGGTGAAGAGGCCGCTGAAATCATTATCGCCGCCAAGGATGACGATGACCAGGCGCTTGTGCACGAGACGGCCGATCTGTGGTTTCACACCCTGGTCATGCTCGCGGCGCGTGACCTCGGCCCGGAGGCGGTGCTGGCAGAACTGGAGCGGCGCTTTGGCGTGTCCGGGCTCGAAGAAAAGGCGGCCCGCGGCAAGTAGGTTTGCACACACGGGTATATTTCTGTGCTGTGATACAGATGGAGAGGATCGATGGGTATAAGTGTATGGCAGTTATTGATCATCCTGGCTATCGTGCTGGTGCTGTTCGGCGCAAAACGCCTGAAGAATATCGGTTCCGATCTGGGTGGCGCAATCAAGGGCTTCAAGCAGTCGATGCGTGAAGGCGAGGACGAGACAGGCGGCGACAAGAAACTGGACGACAAGGAAGGGCGCGTCATCGATGGCGAAGCCACCCGCCACGACAAGGACAAGGTCTAGCCCGCATTAACCAGCGGTGGCGGTCGCGCGGCAAAATGAACTGAAATATACCAAGTGATGCGATTACGGCAACAAACAGCAAGTGATCGGGTGGTGCCTGTCCTGGCCCTGGCTGGTTATTGCGTGCCCCGACTTGTGACAGCATCCGGGATCCCCCCGGATAATGCGGGCTAGCCCGTCACACGCCGGGTAGGTTCTTTCCGGGTTCAGCATGTTCGACATCGGTTTTTCTGAAGTCATTCTTATTTTCGTTATCGCGCTGCTGGTCGTCGGGCCCGAACGACTGCCGCGCATTGCGCGCACGGCCGGCTTGTGGGTTGGCAAGATGCGCGGCTTTGTGTCTTCGGTGAAGGCCGATATCGATCGCGAGCTTGCTACCGAGGAGTTGAAAAAGGCGCTTGCGAAGCAGGCCGCAATGCCGGAACTCGAAGAGCTGGTCGACGAAGTGACGGGTAAGCCGGTGGCAGCGCAGGAAGTCACAAGCCGGGACACCCCCCCCACTGCGCTGCCGGAAGACAGCGCCGGACCTCCTGCCGATGAGCAGAAATAACAAACAGGATCCGGCAACGCCGGAGCTGGCTGATACGGAACAGCCGTTCATTTCCCACCTGGTTGAGTTGCGTGACCGCCTGTTGCGGATCGTGCTGGTGGTTGCCGTGGTGTTCCTGGTGCTGATGCCGTTCTCCAATACCCTGTTTACGTTGTTGTCAGGCCCGCTGATGGCGCACCTGCCCGAGGACAGCAGCATGATCGCCATCGAGGTGGCATCGCCGTTCCTCATCCCGTTCAAGCTGACGCTGTTCCTGGCCGTGTTCATCAGCATTCCCTGGCTGCTGTACCAGGCCTGGTCGTTTGTCGCGCCGGGCCTGTACCGTCACGAGCGTCGCCTGGTGCTGCCGTTGCTGGTGTCCAGTACCCTGCTGTTCTATGCCGGCGCGGCATTCGCCTATTTCGTGGTTTTTCCGCTGGTGTTCGCCTTTTTTACCAGTACTGCGCCGGCCGGTGTATCGGTGATGACGGATATCAGCCGTTACCTGGATTTCGTGCTGACGCTGTTTTTCGCATTCGGCGCGGCATTCGAGGTGCCAATCGTGACGGTGCTGCTGGTGTGGACCGGCACGGCAACCCGTGAGGGACTGCGCGAGAAACGGCCCTACGTCATCGTCGGGGCCTTTGTGATCGGCATGCTGCTGACACCGCCAGATGTAATCTCACAAACTCTGCTCGCGGTACCGATGTGGATATTGTTCGAGTTGGGGATTTTCTTTTCCGGATGGTTTGTACGCCAGGCAGAATCATCAGACGACGAGGCGGGGCAGGGCAACGATTACCGGCCGCTGAGCCAGACTGAAATGGATGACGAGCTGGACAGGATTGAGGCCGGGGAGAAAAAACAGGAATAACGGCAGGACAGGTCCCCAGCCGGGAATCACCTCGTGACTTCCGCGGGCGGGCATCGAAGGCCGTGCTCAGTCGGCGGCTGCCTGTCTTGGCTGTGCCGGTTTGTCATTGCACAGGTGGGTCGGCCTGGCCGTATCGCTGAACAGGGCGATTTCAATCGGTACCGGCTTGCTGATGTAGTAGCCCTGCGCATAATCAATGCCGATGTCGCGTACGGCCTGAAGTGTCTCGCGGTTTTCGACGTATTCGGCAATGGTCTTTATTTTGAGCGTGTGGCCTATCTGGTTGATTGCCTCGACCATCGCGAAATCGATATTGTCCGAGATCATGTTCTGCACAAAACAACCATCGAGTTTCAGGTAGTCGACAGGCAGATTCTTCAGGTAGCCAAACGAACTCAGGCCGACACCGAAATCGTCCAGTGCGAGCCGGCAGCCAATCCCGCGCAGCCTGGAAATAAACTTCGACGTGGTGCACAGGTTTGCGATCACCGCGGTTTCCGTAATTTCAAAGCACAGTAATTGCGGCGTTACGCCGCTGCTGCTGATCTCGCTGAACAGAAAGTCCATGAAGCGTTCATCGGAGAGTGACTGGCCCGATAGGTTGATGCAGCAGGTGTCAATATACTGCTCGGCGCGTTTATCGTTCAGTGTGAGCAGCCTGAATGTATTCGACACAACCCAGCGGTCGATGGCGGGCATCAGCAGGTAACGCTCCGCCGAAGATATAAATGCGCCGGGACTGACAATGGTATTGTTCTCATCGAGCATGCGGATAAGAACTTCACCATGCATCCTGCCGTCATCATCCGGCAACTTGTTGAGCCTCTCGATCGGCTGGAAATACAGTCTGAAGCGATTCTCCTCGAGGACATTCTGTATCCTGTTGACCCATTGCATCTGGCCATGCCGTTCGGCCACCGCCTCGTCATTGTACTGATAGATGTGTATGCGGTTTCTGCCCTGTTCCTTGGCAACATAGCAGGCTGAATCGGCTGCAGTCATGATGTCGGTGAGTGATCCCGAGGTGCGGGACAGGGGTACGAGACCGATACTGACGCCGATCCGGAAGAAGGTGTTGTCCCATACAAAGCGGAAGTTCTCGGAGATCTTCCTGATGGATTCGGCCAGGTCATAGGCATTCTCGATGGAACATCCTTCGAGCAATATTCCAAATTCGTCACCACCCAGTCGGGCCAGCGTGTCTGCCTCGCGCAGTTCCATGCGAAACTTGATGGTCAGCTGCTTGAGCAGTTCGTCACCGGCTATATGACCACAGGTGTCGTTGACGACCTTGAAATTGTCCAGGTCCATGTAGCACAGCGCATGGCGATTACCCTCGCTGCGGCAATTTTCGATCGCCTGTTCCAGGCGGTTCTCGAATTCACGGCGGTTCAGCAAGCCTGTGAGCGAATCATGGCTCGCCTGGTAGGACATCTTGCGCGCGAGCCCGCGCAGTTTGGTGACGTCATGAAATACCAGGACCACACCCGTAATATCCGTGTTCGAGTCCAGTATCGGTGAGGCGTTAACCTCGACAGAAAGGTGCTGGTTGCGGAACCGGTGCATGAGCAGCAGGTTGCCGGCCAGCGTGATGCTTTTACCCTTTTCCATGCAGTAACTGGAAGGATTGGGCGGTGTCTGCAGGGTCTTTTCATCGACGATATTGAAGACCTTGAATATGGGTTTGCCGCGGGCATCCTCGAGTTTCCAGCCGGTCGACTGTTCGGCCATGGTATTCATGTACTCGATATCACCGTTCAGGTCTGTCGTGATCACACCGTCCCCGATCGAGCCCAGAGTGACCTGCGCACGCTCTTTCTCCTGTTGCAGTGCCTCCTTGGCAAGATTCAGTGCTGTTGTGTCACGGATGGTTCCCTCTATGCCGGCTGGCACGGAATTGCAGTCGAAACGGTAATGCGAGTTTTCAGATACCCAGATATGCGTTCCGTTCTTGTGCAGCAGTCGTGTTTCGAAATGCTGCAACCGGCCTCCGTTGATATCCAGCGCATGCTTGAGATTGGCATGATCGTCAGGACAGACATAGAAGTCCTTGATGTTCCTGTTCACGAACTCGTCGATATCGTAGCCAAGCAACTGCTTTACCGATGGCGTGGCCCACAGTATCTTTCCGTCAATGTCGGTCTGGTAGATGGTGTCCTGCATGCTGTCGAAGATCGCAGCCATGCGTTGTTCCGAGGCATGTATGCGTTCTTCGACAAGTTCGCGTTCCCTGACCTGCTGCTCCAGCTCTGCGTTGACTCGTTCTGCATACTCCCTTGCATCCTCGGCCGATTCCCTCGTGGTCACGAGTTTCTTGATGAGTTCGGTGTTGTGTGCACCGAGGTTTAGCGATCTGGAAAGCATTTCGCGCATTCTGCGCGCGGAAGATAGCATGACATAGGTGAAGGTGAGGGCAAGACCGCCCAGCGCGTAGCCGATAGTCCCGCCGCTATGAATGAAGTATGCAGTCAGCGGTGTCAATGCGGGAAGCACAAGCGCGGCCAGTGCCTTCGGCGAGGCCTGCATGGATATGTAGGCAGTCAGTGAGATGCCTGCCAGCGCCTCGAGGGTGAATATCTGCTCTATGAAGTTGCCAAACCGGATCGACGCCATACCAAGCGTGCCCCAGCAAATACCCGTTAGCAGTGCGCCGGTGAAATACCGATCCCCCCGGTATCTGTCCTGATCGCGTGTCGCATTGCTGTTGATGAGCGAGTTGAACAGTGACCGTGTGCCCAGGGTCGTAAGCAATGCAAACATCCAGGCAAAGATCAGCATCCGCGGCATATTGTTCCAGAACACCGCGGCGACAATCGCCATGACCATGATACTGGTCGTCAGCTCTGTCTGGGTTTGCTGCATACCCAGTTGCGCCTGGCCGCTGCTGACCTGCCAGCGGGTTACCGGCTTGAAATCCTGGCGGGAGGACGGCACCGGTTCGGTTGAGACAGTGTCCTGATCGGCAGTCGGAATCGCCGGTATATCGTGCTTGCTGTCGTCGTGCATTCAGAGTAAGTCCGTGTTCCTGGCCTGGGCGGCCGGTCGCTGGCAATGACGGTATTTTTCCCAGGTGCAGGGCGGCTGGCCTGCACCAGAAGTAATCGGTCCGCGACAACGAGACTTTAATGGGATCTATAAGAAAAATATTTAAAATCATTGCCTTATGATTTCGTCGGTTGTTGCCGGAAAAGCACAGAAATACATCGGGTTACTTGTCCCGAGGGCGAGCTGCGTCCTGCACTGACGACCTTGTGCAATAATCGGGAGGGTGTGATAAAACTTACTAAGCTCCTGATTCTTTATAGAGCCCCGCCAACAGGTAATGCTGGCTGCCGGCTGCGCACAGCCTCGGTGTTCACAACGCAGCCGGGCCCGCGGCTGGTGATGGGCCATGAAAATGTATTTGCCTAATAACAAAGAGATAACAAATGGTTAATCGTCAAACAGTCATTCACGCAAGAGTCTCGGTGCCGTTTTACCTGGTTGTGCTGGGTTGTCTGCTGGTGTGTCCGGTACGCGCTGATTTCAACCTGCGCATGCAGACCGACCTGGGTGCACTGGATATCCTGATGCTGGACAGCGTCGCACCCATGACGGTGGCGAATTTCATGAATTACGCGAACCGGGGCGACTATGACCGCACCTTCATTCACCGGAGCATCCCGGGCTTCGTGGTCCAGGGCGGCGGGTATGTATTCAGCGGGGTTCCGGGCACCTTCTTTTCCGGCGGCACAGTACAAATCCCCAAAGATCCGCCGGTCATAAACGAATTCAACCTTTCAAACCTGCGCGGGACCCTGGCGATGGCCAAGTTGCCAACAGGTCCGGATACCGCCACAAGCGAGTGGTTTTTTAATCTTGCAGACAACTCTGCAAATCTTGATGTCCAGAACGGCGGGTTTACGGTGTTTGCGCAGGTGCAGGGTGCCGGCATGGATGTAGTAGATGACATTGCAGCCCTGCCGACTTGTCCACAATTGCTCTTGAACTGCTTTACAGCCTATTCCCAGAATGTGCCACTGGTCAGTGCGGCACAGATCGGCAACGAAGACCTGATAAACATCTATGTCGGTGTCGACAACGATGGCGACGGTGCCATCGACAGGCTCGAAGACGCGGGGCCGAGCGGCGGCGACGCCAACGGCGACGCCATTCAGGACAGCATCCAGGCGCACGTGGCCTCTTACCCGGGAGAGGGCGGCAGTTACGTGGTCGTGGAGTCGGCGCCGGCAACAGCGCTGGCAGATTTATCCCACCAGGATGCATCGTTCTACCTGGCCAATCCGGCAGGCACCTATGATCTGCTCATGCTCGCGCAGGCCAGTGGCATGAAGATCATGCGTGGCTATGCTGGATTCGATGTTACGGGGCTGGCGCCTGGCGGCGCGGCAACAGTAACGGTGACACTGCCTGCAGGTGATGCACCGGACAGCTTTTTCAATTACGGTCCCACACCATCAAACCCGCTAGCTCACTGGTATGAATTCAACTACGACGGCACTACCGGCGCAGTGTTTGCGGGCAACGTTATCACGCTGCACTATGTCGACGGTTTGCGTGGCGACGCCGACCTCGACAACGGCAATGGATTGATTGCCGGATCGACCGGCGGCGCAGGCGTAATGCCGGCGGACCTGGATGGCGTAGCCGCTGCCATCGAAGATGGGGCGCCCAATGGCGGCGATGGCAACAATGACGCCATTGCCGACAGTATACAGAGCGACGTGACGTCATTGCCTGATGTCGGTAGCAACTACGTGACGCTCGAAGCGCTACAGCCTGCTCAAACACTACATTATATTGCTGCGCTTGACGGCACGTCCCTCGGTATCAATCCCGGTATCCCGGGGCCACCCCAGCTTGCCGGGTACAATTTCGAGAACGGGTTTTTCGAAATACATATCGCGAACGTATCACCGGGGGGAGCTGCAGAGGTGAAGATCAGCTTGCCGGCAGGCGCGCTGCCGGATACCTATTTCATGTTCGGGCCGGAACCGGGGATTCTGAATGACCACTGGTATCAGTTTGATTTCGACCCGGCCACCGGCACCGGTGCCGTCATTAACGGCAACGAGGTCACGCTGCACTTTGTCGATGGCGAGCGCGGTGATGCCGACCTGGCGGCAAACGGCGTGATTGCCGATCCAGGCGGGCCAGCGACATCCATCATCAACACCAATGCTGTTTCAGGTAGCAGTAGTGGTTGCGTATTGCGCAATGGCGTTGCTCAACCGGGACAGGCAGGCGCCTGGTGTTTGTTGCTTCTGCTGGGTACGGCATACGCCATACGCCGAAAATACAGACACTGAGCCGGAATTGGTGGGCTTGCCAGCCCGAGGTTTACTTATCCGCCGTTCGATACATGGCCCTCAGCGCCTCTATGGGGTACAAGTGCTTGATAGCACCCATCGGCATATGATTGAGCCTGCCAAGGGTGTCGGGCACGGCATGGCTGTGAACACCTCCCGCCTCCAGACTATGGTACTTGTAGTGGAATCCCGGATCATTCATCGAACCGAGAACGCTATTGCTGCTCGTATGGGCGAATCCTGTCTGGCCGTACTCTGAAAGAGTTCTGGCCCGATCTGCTTCTGCAATACCAGCATCAGTAATTAAAAAGAGCAGGTAATCCTCGAATAGCTTATCCAGCTTTCTGAGCTGCGACCTCGAAACATCGGGTGCTATGAAATTGAAAAGCGTTTTCTCATTGACAAACATTACGCAATTTCTCCGATCAATGTGAATCAAATTGGCATGCCAGGGACCAAGCTACGAGAAATTCGGTTCCTCACTGCATAGTTCAGATTGCGTTAGCTCCATTTCCTTACGGAGCGCTTTCGTATACCGAATCAGCTGCATTCTTCATCATGCAATGTATCTGAATTGAGCCTCAAAGGGTTTTATTGTGGGCCGCCTGTTTGTTTCATTTATCATCAGAATTTTGACCACAAGAAAATTGTCGCTCGCCAGAAACCAAAGCCAATCATGTAGAGGATGGATGCTGCCAACCACACAAACACGACAAGGCCTGCAGCATCAGACATATTCAGAACAAGCTCCTTGCCACCTACAGCCACCAGTGGCAGGGTGATCGGGAGAACATGGGGACCACCAACAGCCAGAACAACAAATACAATAATGGCGCCTGTCAGGGCTTTAAGCATCCAGTCAAATAGTGTTTTCATGTTTTATTTTCCCCTAATCAGAATAGTCTACAATCGCTCACGCGGCATTTACCTATACAGTCCCCGCGCACGGGCGACCGAGGCCACAAGCCGGTGAATGTAACGGGTAACCTCTCGATAGTCTTGGCTGCCCTGGCGGAAGATTGCATATTGAAGGCGTTGTAGATGATCCTGGCCAGGCTGGAAATCGTAACCCTTGGTCATAATGGTATGTAGTATTCTTGTCTCTCAGTTCATAAACCAGTAGGCAGTCAAAGCCAGCCATGTGAGTATGAGGAGCCCCCATGGTAACCAGTGTTGCTTATAGGTCACATTCTCCTGTACTTCATTTTCACGCGCGTCCGAAGGAGTGGTTTGCTGGTTGGCCTTCTTGAGCTTTTTGTCCAGTTCCCTGGCCCTGGCATTCTGCTGGTTCTTGTATTGCTCGATACCTTTTTGAATCCCTTGAGCGATAAGCTTCGTCTGCTCTTTTGTCTGCCCTGGTTGTTGTGTTCCACGGGCTATTCGCATCGCTACGTCTTGTGCGGTTTTTGATATCTGATGCCTTTTTGAATGCTTGGCCATCGGCTTTTCTTGTTCCGTATGGTGTTTATATATAACCTGGGCTGTTTCGACCGTTTAGCTGGTTGTCCTGTTATCTTCCTGGCCATTCCAGTTTTCCCTGGCAGGCCGGAGCTGAAAAGCCAGAGGGCTGGAGGCAGGAAATTACTCGGGGAACCTGAAACTGAAATAGTCGCCCAGCGCCTCCTCGATCCGGGTCAGAGTGACCGGTCGCCCGGTCAGGGGCCAGTCGTAGTATTCGCAGACCATCGGCATGATCCCGGACTGGCTCTTCGATTTCAGCCGTAAGATCTTGTAGAAACGCTTGGTGTGCGGGTAGTTCTCCCACTCCTGCTGGCTGCTGTAGCTGGTGATCAGGAAGCTATCGGGCTGTATGATCCGCGGGCCGAGGTCCCTGACCTCGAAACGGCAGGCGACCTCGGATTCGCTGGCCGCCCCGGCTACCTTCCCGTGCTGCAGCATGACATGCGCACGCTGCGCCGGAATGGTCAGTGCCCGGTTCAGCACCAGCTCCGTGCCGTGCGGCATCCTGAACCAGATCGAGCCGCGGTCATCGGTCGCCATGGACTGGCAGCCAGCCAGCAGCAGGCCCATGGCCATCACGTACAGTGCCTTCACATCAGCCATCCGTTTATGTGCACCCGTTGCTAATTCTGCAGCATGCACAGGGAAGCACTACCAGTCCACTATTCGGGCGGCGGTAACGTGCCGGATAAGGGCGGCTTGCCGCGCCATCCAGTACACTTTGCTGCAGCCATAACTGACAGGAGTCCCCGAGCATGCGAATCCTCACCACAATCGTTCCATTTGCCCTAACAATACTTCTTTCCTCCTGTGATCAACAGCACTCCGCCCCGGATATCGATCCCCGGCTGGGACTTGAATGCTATGAGAGCCACCGTGCCTCACTTCCGCCGGGAACCCAGTATGAAGGAATCGAGAAACTTGCTGAGAACGGGCTAACGATAAAGATCATGAACGGGGTGGAGGTCGTGACGATAGAATGCGGCCTGAACCCGGACGGGACATTGCAGAGCCCCGGGAAATAATGACCGGCAGTGGCATCGCTAGAGAGGGGTTATTGCTCACAACCGTGAATGACGATAGCGAAGGAATTCCCTGCAGGGCCGTGCACTTGAACTTATCTTACTTCCAGGTGGCGGGAAAGGGCTGGATAAGCACACTTGATTATATGGCGGGCCCGCCAGGCTCGAACCCGGGACCAAGGGATTACGGGCATGATAAAGCTAGGACTTGGCCCTTCCGGGAATGGTCACTCCATCAATATAGGTTTCAGCCCACTGTGCCATTGCCTTGATTACAGGCAGCAATCCCTTGCCTGACTCGGTCAGATGATATTCGTAACGTGGAGGATGTTCCTGATACAGACATTTTTCGATCAAACCGTTCTCAACCAGCTGCTTGAGCCGGCTGGCGAGGATATTGGATGGAATATTTTCCGCGGCTTCCTGGAAGTCCTTATTGCGGTGTTTGTCAAACAAGGCGATATCGCGAATCAACAATAATGTCCACTTGTCACCGACTACATCCAGTGTGGTGATGGCGATCATCGCCTGGTCCCTGATATTTGCCTGGTATGTCCATCCGTCTCTGCGTAAGAGGTCGATCGTGGCGGCCATGCGTCCGTTGTTGCTGCTCAACAGCTTCAGGTACATCGGCCTGATGTTCCTGATTCCAGGTGTCACTGCCGGGAATCTGGACATGCGCTTTGCGTGGCCGGCGGCCTATGGTGATCTATTGGCAGTCCTTCTCGCCCTTACTGCACTGGGAGCATTACATATGCATCGGCTTGGAGGATTTGTCGCAGTGTGGATCTTTAATATCTGGGGGCTGGCTGATTTGCTGAATGCTGTGGCGAGAGGGATCATGTTCACACCTGACGGAGCTCTTGGCGCAACATTCTGGATACCTGCATTGATCGTACCGTTATTGATTGTGACGCATATGTATATCTTTGGTCGTTTGTTGCGCGAGATTCGAGAATCAAAGATTCATCAGGTGCCGATATTGAATCGAGGTTTGGTGCTGAGCTGAATATCCAGAGGGCTACTCCAGTGCATCTGTTGGCACTGCACCAAAGCGATTGTCGGTGGATTCGCCTTCTTCCGCCAGAAACATAATCACCACGATCCACCCGATAATGGGAATGATCCATAGCAGTTGCCACCAGCCACTCCGATTGGTGTCATGCAGGCGACGTGCACCCGCCGCGTAACATGGGAGGCTTATTGCCAGCGTGGCAATAATATTAAGGACTTCACTGACAATCCCGGTCGCCACTCCCAATAAAAAACAAAACAAAAAGAACCACCAATATTCAGGCCTTTTGGCTCTTCCATCAAAATCTGCATACTTAGAGAAGCATAACTTGATCGATTCTGTAAATGTCATGAGGCTTCTCCGTGAATTCCAGCCTGATTGATTCCTGTTGCTGGCTGGTTGTTTACTCTACATTCAACCGATACCAACAAGTACAGGCAAAATGAGTATTGGAATTGGTCAGGGTTTCCTACGAATCGTATTTTTCAAAATCATCCCACGGTCCCAGTAGATCGAAGCGGATATTTATAGAATTCCTGTCTTCAATGGCAATCAATTGTAGCCGCGCTTTTACATTATCTTCCATTCCTCTGTATACAAGGTGTTTGGCGATATCTTCAGGAACATATCCGAGACATTTTTCTGATTCAAAGAACCAACCTTTTGATTTGCCGATGACTCGTATTGCATTTGAGTCATTCTTGCTATCGGATACACGCTGTAGATAAATTCTCCGCTTTCTGCGTTTGGCAAATCTCCTGGCAATGCGGCGTCGCTTCTCGGGTACCACCACATCCACACCATGTGCATAAATTTTCATACCCATTGGAATGGATGACACGAATTTGATTAACCTCGACATAGTCTTGCAGCCATACAGTCAGATTGAATCTTGTTGCCGACTCGCAATGCCGAGGATATCAAATGGGCGAGTGGATGCGTCTGACACAAGTCAATAAAATGACCCGACTAATACATCTGTACTAGCTTTCGGCTGCTGTCGGCATTGTCCTGCAGGCCCGCCATTGGTTCCATAGCATATTGACCAACCGAGCGACCATGTCTGCGATCCGATCGAGGCGTGTGACGGGAGGGTCTGGGGGAGGGAGCTCCCGTTAGTGCATGGCTCTTTCAATCATGAGTATCATTGGCGGGATTATGGCAACGATGAAAATGAGTGTGCCGCAGATAGCAGAACAGATTGTGCGAATCATGGTATGCCCCCATTTATATACAGCCTATAGGGCCATTCCGTCTCGTCCTTGAGTTAGTTTGGTCAGTCACCCTGTCTTGAATCAACAGGCCGGTAAAGTAGTTATAGACGAGTTATGTCGAGTTGCATACTGCAATAAATTTGACGGCCCAGGCGGGGGTAAAACTGTCAGCGATCTGGCGTTGCTGGGAGAGGTTGCAGACGCTATGAATAACCTCACAATCACAGTCCATATCCACAAGCAATCAGAGCTATACCAGGAGCTGCACTCTTCTATGATGAATCACACGCAATATCAGAGTTGTTACGTCATGCAGTATTCAGAGCATCGCGGGGAAGCTTACGATGCCAGGTATGAACGGCTGGTGCTGCAACGGTTCATCGGTCGACAGCCGCTTTGAGCGTTTGTCGGGCATGATCAAAATACTTGTTTGGTCGTCTTGTACGCCAGCAGCGCTGCTGTAGCAGTCTGTACGGCATGACGCATGCGATTTGCGCGATGGGTTGCCTGCTCGCCCCAGGAACCATCCGCACGCTGACTAGCTACAAGAAAGTCGGCACCAAGAGGTAGTTCCCCTGTCAGGGGCAGGCCGAGCATATGGTTGCACAAGAGGATTTCTGCCAAAAGATCGATGTCCGATGACGCCATGGCTCGTCGTGAGCCCTGCTGGAGAATCCTGCCAATGTGAACTCGACGTTCGAGCAACCAGGGAGACAAGGGAAGACGACCAAAATCTGTCAAAGCAGCGACTTCGTGCACCAGGGCGTAGTATGCAAGCGGATGTTGGAAAAGTGATCTGCTGAGCGGTTGGCCAGAAAATGGCAAGAATCCACGTTGCGTAACGCGATTGATAAGGCTGGCATCCAGGAGTTCATCCATGCTGACATGCGGCCTGGCACCAAGGCGTTGTAGAAATAGGGCAATGGCAAGTCTAAATGTCGGATTTTTGATTCGGCTGGATTCAAGCGCGTGCTGTGCATCCGCGACAACACTGTCATGACTCACCGTCGGCTTTCTAACAATCTCTATGAGATGGGTGGCCAGCAATAGATGATAGTGTTCCATCGATGCCTTGTTCTGTTTTTCCAGTTGCAACTCAAAATCGAGCGATGCCTCGAGCCGAGAGATGCAATTCTCGAGATTTCGCTCGTAGGACGAGTCAAAAGTTTTATCAGTACCCAGGCGCTTGATCGTAAGATAGAACAATGCTTCATCGACGATATCCGGGAAACCCCCGTCCTGATCGGTTGCAGGGTGTGCCATGACCCACGCCAGACCTCGATTGATCGCGGCATCAATTTCACTTTCTTGCGCAGAAAATACCGGGTTACTTAACAATAGAAGCAGGCCAATGAAATAGCTGCAAAGTCCCATCTGTAGACGCATACCAACAGATCCCCTTATTCGTGGTTATAAATACCGTTCTCGCCCGGATCTGTTATTGAGGCCAACATCATCAGACTGCATTAGCTGGATTGCACAATTGAGAGGCAGCACATAAATTTGTGTGACTTCACTGATGCGCATGAAAACATCTCCTGAAGTTATTTTCCGTGCGCAACCTGTACATGCTTCATCGCCCAATAGTTATTATTGCCCTACAATCATACAGACAGTTCGCAGGAACATTTGACCGTATCCCTTAATCCGAGCATACGGAATGCGGAATGCGGAATGCGGAATGCGGAATGCGGAATGCGGGATTTCTTATGTTGGGATTCCGCTCGGGCTGTTGACATCGCTACGGCACACACCGAGGGATCCCGATTCACCGGTTCCAACGTCATGACGCCATGATTTTATGAGAGATGGTGGGCCCGCCAGGACTCGAACCTGGGACCAAGGGATTCACTGTAGCCTGATATTTCTACCAGGAGCGGACTATCTCATCACCCTCAGCAAGACTGTTAGGGTGCGGGACGCTCTTGCCTGTGATTAAGGACGCTGAAGTCCCCAGGTAGTCTCTGCACCTTCCGGAGGTGTACCTCCGGCTTGGCTCAGGGTTGCCAGCAGCCTCGCTGTTAAGGTTTCCCTGAATTCATCCCGTTCAATTCATGCCTTTCAGCATGAATGCACCATTTTGATGAGTCCCCTGCTCTAACCAACTGAGCTACAGGCCCGAAGTCGTGCATTCTAGCAAGTTTTCTGATGGGTCGAACAAAATATATTTGATTATGAAAATTTTCATAATCTATAATTCCCCGCATGCAAAATTGTATGCAATGCGGGAAGACGCTTGTTGGCAGGCAAAGAAAATACTGTTCGAGGCAGTGCAAAAACAGCTATATCAATCAAATCCTGCAAAGTTACCAGGCTCAGCAGCTCAGGGGCAGAAGGCGCAAGGTCCGATTGATTGGATATAAAGGATCAAAATGCGAGGTGTGTGGCTATAAAAAGAATTTTGCAGCGCTCGAATTTCACCATAGTGACCCGGAAACTAAATTATTCCAGCTGGATCTGAGATCGCTATCTAACAGAAAGTGGGATGCAGTGCTAAAGGAGGTTGATAAATGTCGTTTACTGTGTTCCAACTGCCACACGGAGTTGCATAATCCGGACTGCAAGCTCTAACCAACTGAGCTACAGGCCCTGCATTATCGCGGTGTGAAAAAAAAGCGCCGTGGCCTGAACAGCCACGGCGTTTATTTTTTACTCGGCTTCCAGGAAGCTGCGC
>Ga0307423_1000968_pt1 | contig 18247 bp, 15 predicted proteins | sample SalMarWE160310MG_FD_202154 | JGI IMG/M metagenome (GOLD analysis project Ga0307423, IMG submission 202154) | Salt marsh sediment microbial communities from the Plum Island Ecosystem LTER, Massachusetts, United States - WE1603-10 | ecosystem: Environmental > Aquatic > Marine > Intertidal zone >...
ATGGATCGAGGTTGAGCGTGTTCAACCACGTCTGTGCCGACATTGGCGACGAGCAGAGCATCGAGCAGTCGCTCTCGACCTTTTCTTCGCACATGGGCCATATCATCGATATCCTCCATACCGTCGACGATCGTTCCTTGGTGCTGCTCGACGAGCTGGGAGCGGGGACCGACCCGGTGGAAGGTGCGGCGTTGGCCCAGTCCTTGTTGACGCACCTCTTGCAGCGTCGCGTGACCACGCTGGCCACGACGCACTATGCCGAGCTCAAGGCCTATGCCGCGGGCACGCCCAGTGTGGTGAATGCCAGCGTCGAGTTCGATGTACGTACATTGGCTCCCACCTACCACCTGACCATTGGTCTGCCCGGCCAGTCCAACGCGTTCGACATTGCCGAACGCCTCGGGCTCGCCGAGCCGATCGTTCGCCGTGCCCGGAGCCTCGTCTCGGCCGATCACGTACAGGTCGAGCGTTTCCTGGCCGAGATCAAGGAGGCCCAGGCACGAACCGCGCAGGCGCAGGCGGAAGCCGAGCGCACATGGGCCGAGGCGCAAGAGACGGCAGGAGAGCTGCGCACGCGCTTGAGAAACATCGAGCGTGAGCGAGACGAGATCCTGCGCCAGGCGCGCGAGCAGGCGGCTGCCGAAGCAGAAGCTGTGCGCAAGGAGCTGCGCGCCGTGCAGCGCCGCCTGTCGGTCATGACGCCGTCGACGGTCGATCTCGGCGAGCTGGAGGCCACGCTCGACCGGCTGGCGCAAGGGGCTGAACCGCAGGCGCCTGCCGCAGCACCGCCCGCGCCGTTGGTACCCGAGGGCGAACAGATCGAGGTGGGAGATACGGTGTGGGTCGCCGACCTCAACGCCACCGGAGAGGTGCTGGGCATGGATGACAGCGGCGTCGACGTGCAGGTGGGCTCTTTCAGGGTCCGCACCCGCCGGTCGTCGCTGGAGCTGCGGCACAAGGCGGCCCAATCGCCCGAGGAACAGGAGGCCAAGGTGGCCCTGCCGCCCGCGCCTGCCGTCAGCCTCGAGCTCCACCTGCGTGGCTTGCGCGTCGAGGAGGCCCTGCCCCGCCTCGAAAGGTACCTCGACGAGGCATACCGTGCCCAGGTGCCTTTTGTGCGGATCGTACACGGCAAGGGCACGGGCACGCTGCGCCAGGCCGTGCGTGATTTTCTGCGGGACTATCCTCTCGTCGAATCGTTCCGCGATGGCGCCGAGGGCGAGGGGGATACAGGGGTCACTGTCGTCCATTTCGCGCGCTCGTAGACAGGTCGAGCGCGCTGATGCAATTGAGGATAAACGTGTCGAACCGCAAATCCGCTGTACAGATCGCGCTGCTCTTGCTTCTGACAAGGCTGCTCCTGGCTGTGCTGGGCGGGCCCGCGCTGGGCGCCTGGTTCCAATCGCCGGTCTCACCGCTCTTTGTCTCGCCAACGCCGGTGCCACCGACGCCCACAGAGATCCTGCCTACGCCGACGACAGTTCCCCCTACCGAGACGCCTCCTTTGCCAACGCCGACCGAGGTCCCTCCATCTCCTACGGTGACGCCGACCACGGCGGTCGTTCCGCCCAGCCCGACGCCGCCTGCCACCGCCACCGTGCCCGCGGCGTCGACGTCGGCATCGACGATGACGTCGCCGGTCCTGCCCGACATATCTTCCGGGAACTCGCCCTTGCCACCTACCGTCCAGTCGGAAGCGGCAGAGCCGTCTCCGGCAACCTCTCCCCTTCCAGCGGCCTCACCGCTCGGGATCTCGACGTTTCCATCTACGCCGCAGGGTCCCAGCCCGTGGTCGTCGCCCCTTCCGTGGGCAGGGGTTGGCGTCCTCTTTTTCGGTGGGATGGCCTGGTTGGTGATCGCGATTGCCCGGCACTTGCCCACCGAAGGATCGGCGTGAACCAGGACGCATTGTGCCATGCGTGACCTGCGAAGGGATCTGGCGATGAACCGCGCTCCGGCCTGGCGCGGCTTGCTGATTGCCGTCCTACTCCTGGCATTCGCGGTCCGCATCGGCGGGTTGACGGCACAGAGCTTGTGGCGCGATGAGGTGGATGCGCTGCGCTTTTCGCAGGCGCCGCTGACCACGATGATCGCCAATTTCAGCCGCCCCGGCTGGAATGGCCCGCTCTATTACGTGTTCTTGCGCGCCTGGGTCGCACTGGCCGGCCAAAGCGCGTTTGCGCTGCGCTACCTCTCGCTCTGCTTTGGCATCCTCGCCGTAGTAGGGACCTATCGCATCGCGCGGTCGTGGTTCGCCGCGCCCGTGCCCGTCTTGGCCGCACTGCTCATGTCGACCTCACCGTACATGGTCTGGTATGGACAGGAGGCCAAGATGTACACCCTCCTCTCTGTACTCGCCATCGCGACGATGTACGTGTACGGCCAGGCGGTCAGGGGGGGGCATTGGGCCAACTGGGCCCTGGTCCTGGTCCTCACGTGGACGGCAGTCGGCGTGCACATCATGGGGGGATTGCTGATCCCGGTGATGGTCGTCCTCTTTGTTGCATGGTGGCCGGTTGCGCGCGCGCAGTGGCGGCAGGCGCTGCTGACCTTGGCGGGGCTGGTCGGGCCGGCCCTCATTGCCCTGCCATGGGTCTGGCCGCTGCTCGTTCGTGGCGGCAATATCGGCCATTCCTTCGTCAGCTTGCTCGGTATGACCAGGGTGATGGCACACGCCTTCAGCCGCGGGATCCTGCCCACCGGCCAGCTCTGGCCCATGGGCCTCTCTCTCTTTGGCGTGCTGGCCGGCAGCGTGCTGTGGATGGAGCGAGGTGCATCGTCCAGGCGCGGCGCAGCTCGCGGCAGATCCCGTGCTCGCGATGCTACACCATGGGCCCGCATCGGTGACGTGCTGGCGCTCTGGGTGTGGATCCTGGTCCCGATCCTGGGTCTGTACGTCATCTCGCTGCGCGTGCCCTTGTTCGTCGACCGCTACTTGATCTGGATCGGGCCGGCCTTCTATCTGCTGCTAGCGCGCGGCTTGAGCCAGATCCAGCGTCGATCGGTGGCTGTCTTTGCCGTATGTCTCGTCCTCCTGCTCTGGTTCAACGGGCAGGGGATCGTGCAGCAGAGCACGACGCCGATCAAGTCCGATTTTCGGGCTGCGACCGAGTACGTGCGGGCACACCGCCAGCCCGACGAACTCGTGATGTTTCACATCTCGTACATTCGCTACACGTTCGAGTACTACTATGGAGATGCATCCCCCTGGGCAGAAGGGGTCCCGACCGATGCATCGACGACCGAAGAGACAGTAGATGCCCTGATGCGTGAGCGTACTGCAGGTTACGATAGCGTGTGGCTCGTGCTTTCAGAGGCCGAGATGTGGGACGCGCGCGGAATGACGTTGGCCTGGTTGGAGGCACATGCCTGGGTTGACCAACGTGCCGAGTTCGAGCGCATCACCGTCATCCGCTACGTGCTGCGGCACGTATCTTGACAAGCATTCGGGGGCTGTGTATAATCTCACCTACTAAATGGCTTTGTGTTTCATGGAGTGTGGGCAGTCGTGTGAGATGGGCGTGGCATGTGTGTACGTCGGGCCTTCACAACTGCACGTGAGCTGCTAAGCTGGTCTCTGCTCTTGCCAAGCGGGTAGGGGGGACCAGTTTTTTGTTTGTGCGTGGGCTGTGGATAGAGAGGATAGCGGGTGATGTTTGAGCCGGGAAAAGACCGTGCGCCGTGGGAGATCCCACCAGATGAGGGGTACTGGCGCGCGCTGCTGGAGGAAGGGGAATACGTGGAACCGGCCGCCGCTCCGGACGCCGCCGAGGCGACCGCCGTTACACGTGAGACGGCGCAGTCTCGCTCCGATGTACCGCTTCGCTTCGATGCGCCGCTTCGCTTCGATGCGCCGCTTCCTGGCACAGACCTGGCGACCATCCAGCGCGACACGTTGACCCAGGGACCTCAAGCGGCGCAGGAGGCTGCCGAGCTCGAGCCGGCCGAAGTGGCGTACGAGAGCGAAACGACACCTCAGCCGCAGGCCGTGGATGAGGGGCCTAATTGGGATCGGTTCCAGGCTTGCCAGGAGAGCGACGACGAGATCGAGCTGCCAGTGATTGGCTACAATCGTGGCGGCCTATTGGTCAAGTGGAGCGAGGTCGTCGGCTTTGTGCCCGCCTCGCAGTTGTGCGACGTGATCGTCTCGGGAGACGAGTCGGCGCGGCAAGAAGCGCTCTCCGAACAGGTTGGCCGCACGCTCACGCTCAAGGTGATCGAGGTCGATCCGGGGAGAAAACGCCTGATCCTGTCCGAGCGTGCCGCGCGCCGCGTGCAAGAGCCCGATCTCAGCATCCTCGATGGGCTGCTGCCGGGTGACGTGTGCCGTGGAACAGTCACCAACCTGTGTTCTTTTGGCGTGTTCATCGACCTGGGTGGCATCGAGGGCCTGATCCACATCTCAGAGCTCTCTTGGGGACGCGTCACACACCCATCGGACGTGCTGCAAAGCGGCGAGGACGTCGATGTCTATGTCCTCAACGTCGATCCAGAGCGCGGACGCATTGGCTTGAGCTTGAAGCGCCTCTACCCGGATCCGTGGGAGACGGCAGACGGCAAGTACGGTATCGGTGAGATATTCGAGGGCAAGATTACCAATATCGTCAACTTTGGCGCGTTCGTCCGCCTCGAGGAAGGGCTCGAGGGCCTGATCCACAACTCTGAGTGGGGAGATCCCGCCTCGCAGCAACGCGTGCGCGAAGGCGATCTGGTCCAGGTGCGGGTGATTAGCCTGGACAGTGAACGTCACCGCATGGGCTTGAGCCTCGAAAAGATTGCGGGAGACGAGTCGCCGCTCGTCTCGATCTGAGCGGAAAGACAGACCGGCTCCAGTGTGCGCCGGATCTGGCTAGCGTCGCGGCGTCCGCGACGGCATGCCGGTTAACAGTCCCTGCAGCCCCTCGAACCTCTCCGTAACCGCGATCCCCCCTCGCCTGATCTCGTATCTGTGGATGCCCTGGGCGTGGGCACTGCCGCGCGTTTTGAGGATCAACAGGGCGCGCTCGATCGCGCTGTTCACCTCGACGTACTGCATCATCAAGAGGGCATCGACGACGTAAGCGAGCTTGTCTCGCTGCGGCCGAAGGCGCGTGCCGCTTACCTCGCGCGTGAGCAGCGCCGTGATCTCTTCGCGCTTGAGAGCATTCAACACAGTCGCATAGATCTCGCGCAAGGCCACGGGATCGGACGAGATGCGCTGCAGGTGATCCACGCTGTCGAGGACAACGCGCCGGATACCCCACCTCATGATCGTGTCGTTGAGCGGGCTGCCAGGAGATTGCAGGCTGGACAGCAGGATGCCGGGTGAGGTAAAGAGGATGCGCAGCTTGTTGGCTTCCTCGAGTGCGCTCAGGTTCCATCCATGTGCCCGCGCGTCGCGCAGCAGCAGAGATGGAAACTCCTCGAAGGTGATCAGGAGCCCTGGCTCTCTCTCCTCGACAATGCCCGTATAGAGGAACTGCAGCCCCAGTGTGGTCTTGCCCGTGCCCGCCGCACCCTCGACCAGGACAGCCGATCCCTCGAGGAACCCGCCGTGCAGCATTTCATCGAGGCCGGCCACCCCTGTCCGGACTCGCTTGGTCATCCCTCTCCTCCCGCACGCAGGATGTGGTAGACAAGCTTCATCCTGAAGGTTCGATCGCCGGCCGCTTGAACCAGGTCGGCGATCAGCCGGCGTGTGTCCGCATCTGCAGTCAGGTGATAGATCGTGTGTTCACCCATCCTCCCCGACTCGAGGATTCCCTCCTCATTCATCTCTTGAGTCTCCCTCACGATGACGTGCGGTGCGCGGCCGACGAATCGTGCCAGGTTCGCGGCCGTGTCTTCGGTGTTGGGATTCTCGTGCAGGAAACGGATCACGTCCCATCGCGTGAACGAGGTGATGTGCTCCTTGATAAAGGTGAGCACATCCGCATCCATCTCGTCCATGATATCGGACAGCAGGGTGTTGTAGCTCTGCATGCCGGTTCCCTCGGGGCGTGGTTGGGCTGACACAGTGACGTATAGTTGATCGAGCTGAGGTGCTAATAGTTTTTCTGGAAATAGACCAAGATCAGGTTCGTCGTGCACTCTCCGGTCGTCCGGGTGTTCACCGTGGCCGACTCCTTGCTGCCCTGAATCACCTTGACGTGGACAGCGATCGACTCGTGGCAGCTCACGCCCAGAAACTGGTCCCACCACGCGCGTGTACCTTTGCCACCATAAGCCGAGTCATAATACTGCCAGTACCGGATGCCGGTGTTGGTCTCGACTTGGCCCGGGTGTGTCTCCCATACGTGCCCAAAGTCGTCCCAGATGCGGATCGTGACGTCCATGACCGCCTCGCCGTTCCGGTTAGTGACTTCACCCGCCACTCCCGACCACCAGTTCCTGGGCCACTGGCTATCCGGCTGCCCTGCGTACAGGCTGTCGTAGGCGATCTGCGAGGTAAAGATCGGCTCCTGGCGCAATGAAAATGCCGGCAGCGGCTTGGGCGTGGAGGTTGGCGGCCTGGTCGGCGTCGGCGTCCACGTCGGCATAGGCGTCGGCGTGTTGGTCACCGTCGGGGTCGCAGTGGGAGTCCACGTCGGCGGAAACGGCTGTTGTGGCGTCCACGTCGGTACCGCAGTTGGCGTAGAAGTAGGATCAGGGTTGGACCCACCCAGCGGTATCTCGGCCACAGGCGGCTTGAACGGGTTCAAAAAGATCTGCGGATTTGCAAAGATCACCGCGTACAATGACAGAACGACGATGGTCAGGAGCATAAAGAGAACCGACCCCACCCGAGCAGCGGGCCGTTCTTCTTTTTCCTCTTTGAAGGATGGCTGCTCCCAATTCATGGCGGCTCCTCCTGCTGGGCTCGTGGCCTGGGGCGTAGCAGCCAGGCCGAGGGAGCGCAGTGTCCCTGGCAGCGCCCACGTATTATCTATTTTTCAGTATACCATAGCGAGCTATGCTTGTCTACCTGGGCGAGATGCCCACGACGACGCGCGGCCGAAGGCATCCCGGCGAGGACGCCCTGTCCCCTGGTCTTCTCGCCACCGGATCCACGTATGCCTACACGGCAATCAGGACGTCGATCTGGGCGTTGGCCCACAGATCGGAGACCCAGTCGCGAAAGGTGACTTCTCGTAGCGCTTGCCACGATTCCTCGGTCAAGGTCATTCCTTCAGAACGTTCCACGACCTGCACGATGTGATAGCCCATGGCGCTGTGCACGACATCGCTCACCTGCCCGACCGAGAGCGAAAAGGCGACGTCCTCTACCTCAGGAACGACCAGCGTCCCGCGTGGGAAAAAGCCCAGGTCGCCACCGCTCTCCTTCGTGCTTGGATCGAGCGAGTTCTCGCGCGCGAGCTCGGCAAAGTCGGCTCCGTCTTGCAGTTGTGCCAGCAGATCACGCGCTTCCTGTTCATTGGCAACCAGGATGTGCCTGGCATGCACCTGCTCGGCTTCAGTGGGTACGTCTTTTGTCACCTGCTCGAACATTTGCGACGCGATCATCATGGAGCGCTGGCGGCTCTTGTATTCTTCGTAGGTCCAGTTGTTATCCTGCAGCCAGGCGTTGAATTGATCCTGCCCGCCGTTCTCCTCGATGTCGCGCGCGATGACGCTTTCGACCTCGGCATCAGAAATGGCCACGCCCTGCCGGCTAGCAGCTTGCTCGATCAACAGTTGTTCGATCATCACGTCCAATACCTGCCGCCGGCCCTGGATCAGCATCTCTTGCCTTTCCTGCTCCGACAGCTGGGCATTCTGCGCGAGGAACGCCGACTCCCATTCGTCTACCTGCTTCTGGTAGTCGATGAGGTAGAGCGGACCGCCGTTCACCTTTGCTGCCAGTGCGTCCTTGTCGGCTGCTACGGTCGGTGGCAGCGCGTCTTGCGGCGTGGGGGCCGTCTCTCCCGGCCCGCTCGTAGCCGTCGGGCCGGCGTACGGTTGTGGCGGCGGAATGGTTTCGGCAGGCTGCTTGCATCCTGCCAAGGCGATCAGCATGCCCACGGTCAGCGCGAGCCACGCCATCCGAACTATCGTCCATCTCTGCTTCATATCAGTACTCCTTCTGCTCCGTCACCGAGCGGTGGTAGGTGCCAAACCATTTACTGAACTCAGCATACTGCCGTTCGGTCTCCTCGCGCGCCCGTTCTTCCCTGTATGCCGTGAGCCGTCGAAAGATCTCTTGCTGCACTTCGCCCGGACGCGCAACGAGATCGAAGGTGAACGCTGCCTGCTTTGAGGCCGTATCGATCGTCACGTTCCCGATCCTGAGGATGCGGTACAACCAGTTGGGACTGCTGTAATCGGTGCTCTGGATCACGTCAAAGGTACCCTCGATGCGGCTCTCTCCCTTGATGTGGAAAGGCGATCCCTCCACGTCGATGATCCGTTCGTCGGTGACGATATAGATGTCATTTCGCCAGCCATCATACCGCCACAGCCACCACAGCAGGGAAAGAAAGGTGACGCCGGCGGGGATCGGCACCGCCAGGCGCCAGGAGATCTGGCTCAGGAAGCCAGGCCGGATGATGGTAAGGGCCAACACAGCTGCCGAGAAGAGGGAGAGCAGGGCCGGTGGCGTGACCTTGCGCACCAGGATCCACCAATGCCTGCGCCAGATGATGCGATCCGGCTTGACGATGCGCGTACGCGGCACGAAATAGTCCACGATCTTGAGCAAGCCCTCTCGTTCTGGCGTGACCGGTTCGCCTTCCTCTGCCTGCAGCGGCTCGTAGGTCCGCGTAGCGGGGCGATCCAGCTCGTCCATCAACCTGCTGCGGATCTGGCTCCGCTCCTCACCGATGCGCCGAGCCCGGGCCAGTTCGCGTGCTTGAAAGATCTCGTCGCGGATCCCCTCGGCGTCTTCCAGGTAGGGAAACTCGACCAAGCCGATGCCGGCTGTGCGGATGACGAGCGTCTCGATCCCAAAGAGCGAAGTCCACAAGCCGTGGTTGCGCGTGGTCATATCCTGCACGTGGCTCAGTGCGACCTCGTGGCGTTCGATCGGGAAGGGAGGGACGAGAACGCGCTCGATCTGGATCACCCGCTTGGAGGTGACGATCAGGTCGTCATTATGCCAGTCTTGGTACATCCAAGAGATCCACAAGCCAGCGCCGATCATAGCCGCCAGGAGCACGCTGATCAGGATCTGATCCGCAATGCTGGACAAGAAGATCAACGCGCCCAGCAGCCCGATGGCAGCGAGCAGGACCAGCGACGGCACCACGATCGCCCGCGCCAGCCCGAACCAGCTCTTGTGGGCCATAACGATCGTGATCTCGTCCCACTGCTTGCCCTCGAAGGACTGGTTGCTCTTGCGGATGCGTTCCTGGCCCCAGGTATGCAAATAGTCGCTGATCTGCGGATGCTGGAGGATGCGCTCAAAGCCCTCGCGGTCGAACGCCACCAGCTCGGTATCTGTGATCATGTCGACGTTGGCTGCGCGCGGCTTGTCTTCCAGGAACGCGAGCTCCCCGACAAAGTCGCCCGATCCGTGATAGTTCAGCAGGCGTCCCCTGCCCTCCTCCATCCGATCCCAGACCCGGACCTGGCCGTCGATGATCACGTACAGGGTCTTGTCCGTATCGCCCTTGCGAATGATCAGATCGCCGGCCTGATAGCGGACGAGGCGTGCTCGTTCTGCGATGTATGCCAGTTCTTCCAGGGAAAGGGACTCGAACAGACTGACGTGGCGAAGCTTGCCCACGATCTGGGCAAGTTGCTCCTGACCGGAAGGGGACAGACGCCGATAGCGGCCCATAGCTTGAATTTGATCGAGCAATTGCTCCGTCATTCCCCCCCTCCGCTGTGGTCCACACAGCAACGGAATGCGTCCGTATTCCCATTCTATCACAGCTACTTTCAAGCTGTCAATTTTATGAAAAGTAACTTCTGCTGAGGACGGGGATCACCATCGGGCGGCGGCGCGTCTCGGCATAGACATAGTCCTCGATCTGCTGGCATAGCTTGCGCTCGAGGTCGCCATTTTGCGACGCCAGGTTCTTTTCCAGGACTTCCATAGCCTGTTCCGAGATTCTGGAGAGCAGACCGCTCGAATCGGGCTCAAAGACGAACCCGCGGGTCACGATCTGAGGTGGAGCGCTGAGGTGATAGTCGCGGGTCAGCGGGACGATCACGATCACAAAACCGTCGCTGGCGAGCTGATCTCGCTCGCGCAGCAGGGTGGGACCTACTTCGCCGACGCCTGTCCCATCGACAAAGACATAACCGCCCGGCACACGGTCGCCGACGAAGGCCTGATCGGCGGTGAACTCGAGCACGTACCCGTTTTCCACCACCAGCACCTGCTCTCGTGGCATGTCCACCTCGTAAGCCAGCCGGGCATGGGCGTGCAAATGTCGCAGCTCGCCGTGGATCGGCACGAGGAACCGGGGCCGAGTCAGGCTGATCAGTAGTTTCTGTTCCTCCTGGCTGGCGTGTCCCGACACGTGGACCGGTGCGATCCGATCGTATACGACCTGGGCGCCCTGCTGGTAGAGCCGGTTGATCGTCCGGTGCACCATCTCTTCATTGCCCGGGATGATCTGCGCGGACATGATCACCGTATCGCCCTGGCGGATCTGGATCTGGCGGTGCCGCTGAGCCGCCATGCGCGCCAGCGCAGCCGAAGGCTCGCCCTGCGTGCCAGTTGCCAGGATGACGACCTCCTCCGGGCACAAGCGCTGGGTCTCCTGGAGCGAGATCAGCAGATCCGGCGGAACGTCCAGGTAGCCCAGGCTACGCGCGATCGACACATTGTCGGTCATCGTACGGCCGGCAATGGCGACCTTGCGCCCACACTGCTCTGCACAAAAGAGCACTTGCTGGATGCGTGAGATCAGCGAGGCGAATGTGCCGACGATGATCCGTCCCTTTGCCTGGCGAAAGACGTCATCGAAGGCCTTGCTCACCGTCTGCTCAGAGGGCGTGAACCCAGGTGATTCCGAGTTGGTGCTGTCGGCGAGGAGAACCAGCACGCCGCGCCCCCCATACTGAGCCAGGCGTGCGAAATCGGTGGTGCGGCCATCGACGGGCGTATGATCGAACTTGTAGTCGCCCGAATGGATCACCAGCCCCACGGGCGTGTCGATCGCCAGTCCCACGCCATCCGGAATACTGTGGGTGACGTAAAAGAACTCGATCTCGAACGGCCCGATCGTGAGCCGATCTCCGCTGCGCACCGTGTGAAAGGTCACTCGATCGAGCAGGTGATGCCGCTGCAGCTTGATCTCGGCCATGCCGCGCGTCAACTGCGTCGCATAGATCGGTGCGTCGATCTGGGCCATGAGGTAGCCCAGGGCGCCGATGTGATCCTCGTGCCCGTGTGTCAGGAGGACGGCCCTGATCTGATCCTTCTTGTCCAGCAGGTATCCGAAATCGGGGATCACCAGGTCGACGCCCAGCATGTCGCTCTCTGGGAACATCAGCCCGCTGTCGATGACGATGATCTGCTGGTCGTATTCCAGGACCATCATATTCTTGCCCACCTCGCCGAGCCCGCCGAGGGGGAGGATGCGCAGTCGCTTGTCGGTCAATGTCCTTCTACTCCGTTACACCCGAGTGGTTCTCCATCCGAGGCATCCTCTTGCTCGCGCAGCCGATCGAGGAACGCCCGATCGTCCTCGCTGAGCGGCGCTTTTTCCAGCAGGTCGGGCCGTCGCCGGTAGGTACGGCGCAGAGACATCTCTCGCCGCCAACGGGCCTGCCTGGCGTGATGCCCAGAGAGCAAGACCTCGGGGATCGCCCAGCCCCGAAAGACGGCCGGGCGCGTGTATTGAGGATGCTCGAGCAGACCCTGGGCATGCGAGTCGGCGAGCGTCGCGCCCGGATCGCCCAGCGCGCCCGGGAGGAGGCGGGTCACGGCATCGGTCACGACCATGGCCGCCAGCTCGCCGCCCGACAGCACATAATCGCCGATGCTGATCTCATCCGTCACCAGGTACGCGCGCACCCGCTCGTCGATGCCCTCGTAGCGGCCACAGATCAGGACGATCTGATCCTGCTGCACGAGTTCGCGTGCGACCGCCTGCGTAAAGGTCCGGCCCTGGGGGGTCAAGAGGATCACGGGACAGCGAGGGGCATCTCCCGGCATCATGTCCAGTACCGCTTCCACGGCGCGAAAGACTGGTTCCGGCTTCATGATCATGCCGCCGCCGCCGCCATAGGGGATGTCGTCACACTGGCGGTGCTTGCCAGGCGCCCAATCGCGGATATCGTGGATCGCAATGGAGATCAGCCCTGCCTCACGGGCACGGTGGATGATGCTTTCGTCAAAGGGGCCGACGAACATGCCCGGGAACAGGGTCAGGATGTCGATATGCATGCTGTGTGCGCTCGCTTTGGGATATACACTGGCATTATATCACAACGCCACCTGCGCTGCAAGCCTTCCGCCTTGCTCCTGTTGTAACCGCAGAGTATAATCCACGCCGAAGCCTTGGCCAGCCGGTGGACAGAGTGGGCCAATCGCAACAAGATCCTCCTGTGGAGTGCCACATCCGCTGGATCAAGAAGGAGTTTCGCATGGGTGCAGTGGTCGAGGGCACAGTGCTATACAGCAAGGCACTGGGCTGCCTGCTCGGCGGCCTGATCGGAGACGCGATCGGGACACCCACCGAAGGCAAGCACTATCGCGACATAGAGGCCCAGTACGGCTGGGTCAACGATTTCGACTGTGACGGTACCGACGACACGGTCATGAAAACCCTCCTGGCAGAAGCCCTGATCCGCACCGAGGGGTACGCCACCCTCGATGACTGGGCACAGGCCTGGCTGGATTCCTGGGACGCGATCTTTGGCCCTAAAATGGACAAGTTCTTTGTGTCTGTGGTCCACACTGCGCAAAAGATCAGGCGCCACAGCGTACCCCGTATGGCGGCGCTGGGCAACATGCCCAGCTCGAGCTCTGCGATGTGCATCTCGCCGGTCGGGATCGTCAACGCCGGCAGCCCTGCCCAGGCAGCTCAACAGGCCTACAACCTAGCCTCCTTGATCCACGTGCACGATGTGGGCTACTGCCAGGATGGGGCAGCCGCGATGGCGGCCGCCGTGGCAGAGGCGATGCGGGTGGATGCCACCGTCCCCTCGGTGCTAGGTGCGGCCCAGGACGCCATCATCCCCCGCAGCGGTCGCGAGATGCGCGAGCGCATTGCCGCTGCCCTGGAGCTTGCGCGCCAGGCAGATGGCTACCAGAGCTTTCGACATGCGATATATGCGCGGTCCGAGACCTTGCTCTGCGAGATCACGTGCGATTCACGGGAGACGGTTCCGCTTGCGCTGGCCCTCTTCTTTCTGGCCGAGGGAGATGTGGAGCGCAGCGTGGTGTATGCCGCCAACCTAGGCCGTGACGCGGACACCATTGCTTCGATGTGTGGGGCAGTTGCCGGGGCTATGGGCGGGGTTGGCGCCATCCGCGCCGACTGGGTCGATAAGGCACAGGTCGTGGCTGCTGTGAACCAGGCCGATTTGGCGGCACGCCTCGCAAGGGCTGCCCTGGTCAAACACGAGCGAGAGATGGAAGCACGTCGTCGATTCGAGCAACTGTTGAGCACATGTGAAGGCGTTGAGCATACAGAAGGAGCCTGATATGGTCGATACACGTATAGTCTACCTGGAACCGGGCACGATCAGGATCGAGACAATGACCCTGCCCGAGGTGGGACCGAACCAGGTCCTGGTCAAGAGCTACCAGTCATCGGTGTGCGGTTCGGAGCGTTACTTTTACCGGGGTATCACCGTTCGCCCGCAGGATGAGGCGCGAGGAGGTCCCCAGGCCCGACTCGGCGCGCAGCCCTATGGGGAGGGTGAACACGCCTACCCGATGGGCCCGCTCGGGCACGAGGGCGGTGGCACGATCGTCGAGATGGGCAGTACCGTGGAGACCTATCTCGGCGGCGGGGAGGTACGTGCCGGCGATCGCGTCGGCAGCCTGGTCTACCCGACCTACACGGACTATTGGGTGACCGACGTGGCCCACGTGCAGCCCATCCCCGAGGGTGTGTCGTTCGAGGTCGGATGTCTCTACGAGCCGCTGGGATGTGCGGCCTGGGCGGCGATGCACATGGGGGTCAAGCTCGGCGACACCGTGGCCGTCAACGGCGTGGGCTTTGCCGGGAACATCATGCTCCAGGGCGCGATCAAGAGCGGCGCGTCGATAGTCATCGCCGTGGACGTTCAGGAGAACAAGCTGCAGGTCGCCCGGCAGCTCGGCGCGGATCACGCGATCGATGTCCGGGATCAGGATCCCGTGGCCGTGGTGAACGAGCTCACCCACGGCGAGGGCGTCGACGTCGCGGTCGAGGCCGTCGGCGGCACCGGGATCGGCATCGTCCAGGCCCTGGGCATGGTGCGGCACAACGGCATCCTGGCCTTGTACGGCGACAACTATGCACCGCTGCCCGAGTTCTGCTTTCACCGTTTCCACGAGGATGGCCTCGAGGTGCGCAACCTGAACGCCGTCCACTATACGCGGCTGCGCTCGATCGAGCACATGCGCGAGGCATATCGTGCCGTGCAGCGTGGGGTATTCGATCTGGACATCATCTTTGCGCACTCGGTCCGCTATCCGCTGAGTGCGCTGCACGAGGTATTTGCCCGGGAGACAGAGGATGTGGAGGCCCAGAGCTCGCTAAAGACGGTCATCTTTCCCGATTAGGCAGCCCGCTCCGTCTCGCGTCCTCCAGGGACGGACGCACGGTGTCCCGAGTGACAAAAGTCGTATCGGCAGCGGGCGGGCCGTGCTATACTGTTTCCAGAGTTTAGAGTTTTCGCCGAATGCAGACGGGATCGTGTGCAGCGGGGGAACCGGAACCAGGGGCGAATCGCTAGCGAGCACAAGAGAACTGGCGAGGGGCATGCCTTTGAGCCCTAGCCCGTCAGCTAACCCCGCAGGCGTTGAGAGGGGACATGTCAAGAAAGCAGTCTCTTCTCAGTCGGAGGCCACGCACATCTGAGGAGGCGAGGCATGTTTTCAGGGGAACTGTATTCTGTGGTTGATGCCGCCAAGCAAAGGACGGCGCTGGCAGAGCGTAAAGCAGAAGAGCACCATCGCTTCAGGGAGATCAAGACCCCGGAGGCGAAGGTATTGACCGCGGTCATAACGAGTGTGCTTGGCTTGTTCATTCGCTAGGCACAAGAGTGCAATAGGTAACAGACAACTAACGTAGAGCAAAACTCCCCACCTCGTCGTGGGGAGTTTGCCTTTCGATGGATAAGGATAGAGGAGAAGCAAAGATGACGGACGGAAGGACGAATGGCCTGGAACGCGGGGTGGCGACGCTCGGCGGTGGCTGCTTTTGGTGCCTCGAAGCCGTGTACGATGAACTGGAGGGGGTGGAAGACGTCGAGTCGGGCTATGCGGGCGGTACTGTGCCCAACCCCTCCTACGAGCAGGTCAGCACGAGCAGGACCGGGCATGCCGAAGTCGTGCAGGTGACGTTCGATCCGCGCCAAATCTCCTACCGCGAGATCCTGGAGGTCTTTTTCAGCATCCACGATCCGACCACGCTCAACCGGCAGGGGGCGGACGTGGGCACCCAGTACCGCTCTGTCATCTTTTACCACGACGAGCAGCAAAAGGCGACTGCCGAGCAAATGATCCAGGAACTCGACGCATCGGGCAAGTGGCACGATCCAATCGTCACTGAGGTGGTACCACTCGACGCGTTCTACAAAGCCGAGGATTATCACCAGGAGTACTACCAGCACCACCAGAACCAGCCTTACTGCCGCGTCGTGATCGCGCCCAAGCTAAACAAATTCCACAAGGTGTACCTGACCAAGCTCAAGTAACCTAGTCTGTCACGTCGATGTGAGCATGGCGATCCGATGCTGGGGCAGCGCGAGGCCCTGGACATCGGATCTCTCGCGTCACGCCAGCTTGCGCTTCACGGCTTATCTGGGTACAATCCCCTCGATAGCACACGCGTACCTGGCGCCCTGTTCGTGAACACCCATCCTTGTCCCACCGGCGCACTGTAAAGGAGGAGGTATTGGTTCACCGAAGCACGCGCGCCGTGCTGCTGGCGGTTGTGCTCTTGATCGGTTTCGCACCCCCTGTCCTGGCCCAAAGCACCGGTGCTGCGCCGGAGCCGGGGGGATCACTGTTGGCAGTATCGCTTGCCTGGTTGGTGCCCATCGGGCTGGGCCTGGTTGCATGCGGTGCGGTCCCACCGGGTCGCGTGGTCACGGTGATCCGGGTCGGCTGGCTGGCCCTTGGCGCGGCAGCGATTGTCTACTGGGCGTGCGGGTTCGCGTTCCAGTTTGGTGGCATCGGCTTTGCCGTTACCCAGCCCGGGCTGGCCGACCTGGCGCGCGAGTGGAGCTGGGCGCCGCTCGATGCCTCGTGGGGCTCGGAATGGGGTGTGATCGGCCTGACCGGCTATCTCTTGCGCGGCCCTGCGTCGACGCCTGCAGCGCTCGCGCTCTTTTTTTCGCAGCTACCCTGGATCGTGACCGCCGTGGCCATCCCTCTGTGGTCGATGCAGGGGCGGGCCAGACCCTTCGTCCTCTTCCTGAGCGCCATCTTGTTTGCCCTGCTCTATGCCCTGCTCGGCAACTGGATCTGGGGCGGCGGCTGGTTGGCCAACCTGGGCCTTAACCTGGGCCTGGGGCGTGGCTTTCTCGATCTCGGTGGGGCCAGCCTCGTGCACCTGGCCGGCGCGGCGAGCGCCCTGGCCGGCATGCTCGCTTTCGGCACACGTGCGTTCGCGCGCGAGCCGGCAGAGCAGCTCCCCCTCCCCACCCTGGAGGTGATCGAGGCGACAGGCCAGGTCGCTCCACAGGGAGAGGCGTACGTCCCTATGCCCCCCCTGCACCTGCCCCTGTTCGCCACGCTCGGGGCGTGGCTGGTCCTGATCGGCAGCATGGGATGGCTGATCGACACGCCCGCCCACGTGGTAGGGGATGTGCCGGCCTCCTGGGTAGAGACGGGCATCTCGCTCGTCCTAGCGGTCGCCGGCGGGGCGATGGCTGCGCTCGCCTTTAGCTGGCTCACCACCGGCGAAGGCAACGGCCTCATGACCGCCCGCGGCGCGGTAGGCGCATTGATCGCGACCAGTGCCGGCGTCACCCTGCTTCCCCAGTGGGCAGCCTTGGCCCTGGGCGCGGCGATCGGCATGTTCGTGCCCCTCGTCCAGTACGTGGTCGATCACCTGCTGCGCCTGGACGATTCTACCTCGGCGATTGCGATGCACGGGCTCCCGGCGCTGGGAGGGTTGCTGGCGCTGGGTGCCCTGGATCAGGGCACCCAGATGCAGGCGCAACTGACCGGCACGATCGCCGTGCTGCTCGTCGCCTTTGTCCCCTCCTGGCTGCTCTTTGCTGCCGTGCAGGGTCTCACGCACGGATGGCAAGAGGGATACACGCTTCGCCTGCCGCGCCTATACCGGCCCAGGCGCCGCGCACTGGCGCGGCGGCGCAGTGCACGACATGCAGCGCCTATCGCACCCGCCAGCGCGACCGCTGTCGTCCCTGCGCAGGAGGCGCCGCAGTCGCTCGACGAGGAAGCTGGCCGCGTCCCGCTTCGTACCCGGCTGGGTGTGTGGTTCGAACGGCTGCGTAGCTGGTCCCGCGGGGCCGGTGCTTGGCTCGGGCCGCTTTTCGCCCGGTCTCGCCAGACCGGTGCTGCCTGGTTCGAGCGGCTCCGCACCTGGTTTCGCCGGGCTCGTGTGTGGGCTATGGCGCGCCTGTCGTCTCTCCGGCCCGCGGCTGCAGTGGATGAGGACGTGGAGCCGGCATCGAGCACGTCTCCGGAGGAGGCGAGTGCGCCTCAGCCAGAGAGCAGAGGGTAGCGGCGCATGCGGGTGGGCGTGATCGGCGGCACGTTTGATCCGATCCACATCGGGCACTTGATCCTCGCCGAGGGGGCGCGCGACGCGCTGCAGTTGGAGCGCGTGATCTTTGTGCCTGCCGGGCAGCCTCCGCACAAGCGCTCGCTCCGGATCACCGCGTCACAGCACCGCCTGCAGATGGTGCGCCTGGCCATCGAGGGCAATGGCTGTTTTGCCATCTCGCGCGTCGACCTGGATCGCGTAGGGCCTTCCTATACCGTGGAAACGATTCGCTTGCTCCAGGAGGCCTGGGGACCGGACACACGCATCCATTTCTTGATTGGCGGAGACTCGCTTTCCGAGCTGCCGACCTGGCACCAGCCAGAACGCCTGATCGAGATCTGCCAGGTCGTAGCCGTGCCGCGTCCGGGCTACGAGCCGGATCTCGAGGCGCTGGACCACGAGATCCCTGGCGCAGCGGATCGCGTTCAGGTGCTCCGCAC
>Ga0307423_1000969_pt1 | contig 18241 bp, 15 predicted proteins | sample SalMarWE160310MG_FD_202154 | JGI IMG/M metagenome (GOLD analysis project Ga0307423, IMG submission 202154) | Salt marsh sediment microbial communities from the Plum Island Ecosystem LTER, Massachusetts, United States - WE1603-10 | ecosystem: Environmental > Aquatic > Marine > Intertidal zone >...
TCGAAGAAATAAGCAAGGATCTTTCCAGCGTGCCCCGCGAGGCGATCCGCTTATCCGCCATGAGCAAACTAATGGCTGCCGAGACAGCGATGAAAGTCACAACCGATGCTGTGCAGGTTTTAGGCGGATATGGTTATGTCAAGGAGTACCCAGTGGAGCGCATGATGCGCGATGCCAAGATAACTCAAATATACGAAGGTACTAGCCAGGTGCAGAAGATGGTTATTGCCTCTTGCCTTTAAATAATGAAAAAGCTGGTAGCGGTTTCACTGGCTCAACCATAGAGAAATATTTGTCAATCCCAAGTTAAGCCTGCTAGGTTGCTTGACTAGCGGGCTTTATAAGCCACCGTTGCCTAAGCAGTTCATAATAAAAAAATACCCTCCTCTTCCTTGTACCGAGCCAGCCTCTTCTCTTTATGGTACAAATTATGCTATTCAAGGGCTTATAACAGGCCTGGAGAGCAGCAATGGTAGAGGTCCCCAAAGAGAACAAAGACGCCAAATACCTTCGCGAACGCATTCTAGAACTCAACTGGGAACTAGACCAGTGCGAGACTCGTCACAAAGAAGCGGAGACCGCTTTTCGTGAGGCCTTGCTGGTGTTGGTTGGGCTGGTTTCACCTCACTTGGATAAGCGGCAAAGCAAACAGCTAAAAAAGACCAGGAAGGCGTTTGAATCGGAAAAAGCTGATCCAGTGGCAATGCGTGCCGCGGTGGCTGATCTGAAAAACACGCTCCTGAATGGTCACGATTTGGATCAAGCAACCAAAGCCACTGTTGGCGAGGATGAAACCGGCCGACATGTGGCATTAGCCCTAATGGAAGGGTTACGGCTTGGTGATCCAGAGTTCGACCCAGGCCTGGAACAAGACATTGTAGAGATTCAGAGACTTATAGCTACTAGTCAGGTTCGGGCAGCCATGGTGCGCACCATGGATCTCATGGATCGTTTTCGTCAAGCCTTGGAGCGTCGGAGCAGACAGGCGGAAATGGCCTTCAAGGAGGTGGTTGGCGAAGTTTTTAGGACCGAGGAGGCGCTTGCCGAAACGGTTTACGAGGCTCAAAACGGGATTGTCCAAGTTAGCCGCGATTTCGATGCCGAAGTTACTGCCTCCATAGGCGGGCTGGCACAGGCACTTAGGGAATCGGATAATCTGGAAACCATGAAGGCCAGGGCGGTTGAGCATCTACGAACCTTGCGCGAAGGCATAAAAGCCCGCCAAGAAAAAGAGCAGGGGATGCTAAGCGCCACCCGCCGTCAGTTGGAGCAAGTGCGTTCCAACCTGGGGCGCTTGCGGGAGCGGGTGCGCCAAGTTGAGAAAATGAGCGAACGGCTCAGCGAAGAGGCACTCACCGACCCGCTTACTAAAATATGGAACAAGCGCGCGTTCGCTAATAGGCTTTCCGAGGTTTTGCAATCTTCCGATTACAAGCCTATCTCTTTGATAATATTTGATATTGATAATTTCAAGGGCGTGAATGACACCTATGGCCACCAGGCTGGCGACAAGGCCTTGCAGGCCATCGCCGATCGGGCCTCCAATGCCTTGCGGCGTTCCGACGCACTATTCCGTTATGCTGGCGACGAATTTGCGGTAATTTTAGTGCAAACGTCTATAAAGGATGCTGCTGATGCCGCAGAGCGCATTAGGCAAGCCACCGAGACCATAAGATTCACCTATCGTGGGCAGGGCGAACTGCGCATTACGGTTACTCTGGGTGTGGCAGAGGCCAAAAAAGGCGAGAGCCTGACCAGCTTATTCGAACGGGCAGACCAGGCTCTTTTGGACGCCAAACGGGATGGCCGTAACCGGGTGGGGAGGGCCTAGCGAGCATAAGAGGGCAAGAATATTTGTTATTACAGACCGATTTATTCATTAAAAGCATTGGTTTAAATTGGCCTAAGTTAAGCGCAGAAATTATCCGGTAAATAATCAGCCACCCTTGGTCAGCCGATCGTATCCTCCCCCAAAAAAAATAGGGCCCTGTCGGGCCCTTTTGTTTTACGCTTCCTCGCCTTTTCTAGCTCAAGACACAGCCTTAATAATTGCGGACGTCACGGTTTTAGGATCAACAAACAGAGTTTCATGACCGCCGGGAACTTGAATGAGCTCAAAAGCGCCCAGGGCTTGAGCCATACCAAGATAAGCTCCAGGAGGCAGCGATTGATCGTCCTGGCAAAAAATCACGGTGCGCTTAGCTGCGATGTCCTTAAACGGATTGGCATTGATCTTGGTGGTGAACAAGGCAAGAGGCTGGGGAACCAGGTGCGAAATCAGTTCATCCTGCTGGGCAGTGCTGGCATCCTGCATCAGCATGTTGCGCACAAAGTCTTCGTCAATGGGCACCGACATGTCAGGTGAGCTTTTTGCTGCCGCAGTCATGCCCTCGGCAACCTCAGGTGGCACCAGGTCGAATTGGCTTTGGTCATGACCCAGGATAAAGGAATTGATGAAAATCAATTGCTCAAGTTTATCAGCAACTAGGGGAGCCGTGCTTTGCATCATATGGCCGGCGCTGGAGTGACCGACCAATACCACCGCGCCCGGCTGAGCTGAGACAATATCCTTAATGGCATTAATATAGCTGTCATAAGTGATTTCCTTCCGGTCATCGGAAGGCGCGTGTCCCGGCATGGTCGGTGCTAAACAATTATGCCCCTCAGACTCCAAAGCCTGCTTGACGCCATCCCAGCACCATCCACCGTGCCAGGCTCCGTGAAGCAATACGAACTGTTTGGCCATGATGGGTTCCTTTTTCTGTTAATTTTTAATTTAATAGCGGATGATCAAGGCCTAACGAGGGGTTAGACGTTAAAAACCCACCGCAACAATACATCAGTATGCAGACGCACATATTTTATTACAGGAATTAGGCTGTTAATGTCCAGGACAAGATCGAATTAAAAGTTAAGGGGAGAGGATATGCCATTCTGCCAGAAAGCAATATCCGCGTATGTTAAGTGTGTTATCCCTTGATGACCACCAGCGGGCGTGTTCGGACCACCTTGCGGGCGATTCCTGAGACATGCATGACCTCGACCACCGCGGCCGCGTCTTTGTAAGCCTCCGGCATTTCCTCGGCCAGGGTTTTTAAATTGGCGGTTCTTACGTCAACGCCCTTTTGAGCCAGGGATTCTATGACTTGGCGGCCGCTGGCCATTTTTTTGGCCTGGGTTCGGGATAGGCAACGGCCCGCACCATGAGCAGAGGAAGCGAAAGTTTCCTTCTGAGCCAAATCAGTCCCGTGCAGCACGAAACTGGCTCTTCCCATGTCTCCGGGTACTAATACGGGCTGGCCGCTTTTGGCATATTGGGATGGAAGGTCTCTATGGCCGGGACCCAGCGCTCTAGTCGCACCCTTGCGGTGAACCCATAAGGCCCGGTTACGGCCTTGCCATTTGTGTTCTTCCAATTTGGCCACATTATGGGTGACATCATAAACCAGGCTTAAGCCCAGCATTTGGGGGCTTGCTTTTAAGGCATGTTCCAAGGCGTGTCTGACTAGCGCTGTAAGCACTTGGCGGTTGGCATATGCATAGTTTGCAGCAGCGGCCATGGAGCCTAAGTATGATCGGCCAATTGAAGAGTTGGGCGGAGCAGCGATGAGTTGCCGATCCTGTGGCCTGATAGCCTCAGGAGACCTGCCCAAGGCTTTTAAGGCATCAGTGCATACTTGATGGCCCAAGCCCCTTGAACCAGAGTGAATCCACAAAACCATTTGTCCCAAATGCAGGCCAAAGGCCTCACTGACGCGCTGGTCGTAAACTTGATCAATCTCGGCTATTTCTATGAAATGATTGCCTGCGCCCAGCGTGCCCAACTGGCCGGACCCGCGTTTTTGAGCATGATCGCTAACCCCGGCCGCTAAAGCGCTTTTCAGCGTTCCCTGATCCTCGCAGAATTCCAGATCGCTGGCCGTGCCGAAGCCGCGTTTCACCGCCCAGGCCGCCCCCTCGGTTAATACCTTATTGAGGTCTTTGGCTGATAGCTTTAGCCCGCCCCCCTTGCCCACCCCCGCCGGCACCTGAGAGGCTAAAGCGTCTGCCATTAGTCTGAGTTGATCCTGGCTAAGCTCACTGGCGAGCAATTTACTGCGAAGAAACCTCACGCCGCAGTTGATGTCATAGCCAACGCCGCCCGGCGATATCACACCGGAAACAGGGTCAAAGGCAGCGACGCCTCCGATGGGGAAGCCATAACCTTGGTGGGCATCCGGCATGGCCAAGGCTGGGCCGACGATACCCGGTAGCGCGGCAACGCCCATGAGCTGGTCTAATGCGCGGTCGCGCTGCATATCTTCTAAGAGATTTTGGTCTGCAAAGACTATTGCGGTTCGCTTTGGGTCCTCAGGCTTAAATATCTGCCAGCGGCAGGGGCCAATATTTTGGGTTTGTATCATAATACTAGGATACTTGCCGCGTTATGCTCTTGGCAAAACATATTGGCAGCCTAGCCGAACTCAAGCACAGTGACCAAGCTAGACATCCAGCACGACCTCGGCGCGCCAACCTGCCTCGGTTTTGGCAACGCTAGCCTCGTGGTAAGTGACCGCCTTGACCGGCTCTCCTAGGGTGTGGAGAGCCGGGTCCAAGGCAATAACGCCAAGTTTTGCGTCCAGGTAATTCTGTGACAATGAACTTACCCGAGCCGCTGCAATTAATAAGCCTTCAGCATCGGCCTGGTACACCACCTCCGAAAGTAGCAGCACTAAAAGATCCGCTAAATCAATGCCGTCGGTGGAAAAGGAAAGCCACTGCATCTCCGCTTCACGCGGGCCCTGATACATCAAGCTTGCCAGGGCCAAGGCCGCTGAGGCGAAAAGCTCTTCTAAAGAATCCGCCTCCACCCAGAACTTCAAGTCAGCAGTATGGCTTATGGTGCCGAACGATGAACTCATTAAAAACTTAGCAGCAGCCTAAGCCCAGGTTATCATGGGCTCTTTTCGCAATGGAATCCGTTGATATTTAAAGACGGGCTTGCCCAGCATCATGGACCCGAAGACTTGGTGGTCCTTGGGCAACCCCAGTTCTTTTACGATTGGGGGGTAAAAGAGAGGGGCCATGTTGAAGAACCCGGCCCAACAGGCGCCCAAGCCATGGGCTGTCGCGGCCAACTCAAGGTAAGCCATGGCGATAGTGCATCCTTGGGGAGCGGTGCGGTTTTCTTTGTGGGCGTGGACTTGGATTAAAACCGGGGCCCCGCGCAAAATGGTGTCCGCGCCGGCTTCCCATTTATTTACAACGCGATCAAGATGGAGCATGGCAACCAAGGGGTGCTCTGCTTTGACGAGCTCGCGCAACCAATCTATGACCATCCCGGAAAGCCGGGTCAGCTCGCTACGATCATCGCGCACAATCCACTGCGCGGGCTGCATGTTATGGCCTGATGGCGCATAAGAGGCGATTTTTATTAAGTTATTAATGTCTTCCCGAGGTATATTTTCGTCTTTATAAACCCGGATGGAGCGGCGGGAGGTTAAAAATTGATCGGCTTGCTCGCTGGTAATGGCAAGGTTCTTTTGTACGGGCGTGCAGGCATCCGAAGGCATTTCCCTATGACTCAATGCGCCGTGGGGGCAAACCGCAACGCAGTGCCCGCACAAAATGCATAGTTCTTCTGCTTTAGGGCTGCCTTTTGGGTTCTCACCCTTTGCCCAATCGATAATGCCCAGCGGACAGACCGCGGCGCAAATGCCGTCCTTTTTGCATTTTTCGGTATCAACAATGAGAATGCTCATGGTTATTCAGCCTTTGGTGATTAAAAGGAAAAGAAAAGTCGCGCGGTGACCTTTAATAGTAAAAGCTTACCACATTGAATCAGAGGCGTGGAGGCTAGGGCTTAAAAAAACTATTCATGCTCGGCTTTTAGCGTCCGAGTCATGAGTTCGTGCAGGGCTTGCTGCGGCGATTTGTCTTGGTAGATCACGCCATAAACCGATTCGGTGATCGGCATCTCAACCCCGGCTTCACGGGCAAGCGCACGCACCGTCTTGGTGTTGATAACACCTTCAGCCACCATTTTCATGGAAGAAGTGATTTCCTTTATGGTCTCGCCCTTTCCTAAGCGATACCCCACCGTCCGGTTACGGGAAAGGTCGCCGGTGCAGGTGAGCACCAAATCTCCTAAGCCGGCCAAGCCCGCCAAGGTTGCCATCTGGCCACCTTTAGCAATGGAAAGGCGGGTCATTTCGGCTAAACCCCTAGTTATTAAGGCCGCAAGAGTATTGTGGCCCAAGCCGAGGCCGGAGACCATGCCGGCGGCAATGGCCAAGGGGTTCTTAACCGCCCCGCCAAGCTCGACTCCGATGAAATCCGGCGAAGTATAGACCCTAAAGAGTGGCGTTGAAAAAATATCCTGGACCAGTTTAGCGTTGCGGGCGGAGCGGCTGGCTACGGTTACCGCAGTGGGGACGGAGGCTGCGACTTCCTTGGCAAAACTCGGCCCGGATAGGCAGCAAAGGCTGCGATGAAATTCTTTGGGTAGTGCGTCCTCGGCAACTTCACACATGGTAAATCCGGAATCAGCTTCGATCCCTTTGGCGCAGGAGACGATAACGGCATCAGTCATTAAAAAAGAAGACGCTTTAACCAGCACTTGGCGGAAAACATGGCTGGGCACCACCATTACCACCACCTCGGCGCCTTCAATAGCTTCCGTAATATTGTTACAGGCAAGGATACTTTCTGGAAAGGTGAACCCCGGCAGGTAGATAGAGTTGGTATGGCTTTGGTTTAACTCCTGAACCAACTCCGGTTCATATGCCCATAAACGCACCTGATGGCCGGCCTTGGCCAAATGGATAGCCAAGGCGCTGCCCCATGAGCCTGCGCCGATAACGGTGACATTGCTGGATTGAGAAGTCATGACAAGCGCCCCATATGGCAAGAAAGTAATGTGAGTAAAGAGGCATTTTAAAAAGAAATGGAGCTGAAAGGAAGCCCTATGTGTATGGTGCTAATTCTTATTTTATTGGGTGCCAAGGACACCGAAATGGCCGCCTTGGCATTGAAACTAGTGAATTTTTAGGGTTAAATTTGGCGCGCCCTTTTTTCTAAACCTCCCCGTCTTCCGCTTCCTCCTCGTCGTCCAAACCGTTATCAGACTCGGCAAGGCTGGCCACGCCAACCAGACGCTCATCCTGATCCATCCCTATAAGCTTTACGCCTTGCGTGTTGCGGCCGATGATTCTTAAGTCGGCAATATTCGTGCGGATTATCTTGCCCTGATCGGTAATGAGCATTACGTCGTCATCATCTCCCACCAAGAGCGCACCCACCACCGAACCGTTGCGCTCCGTGGTTTTGATGGTGATTACGCCTTTGCCACCCCGATGCTGCAAGGGATATTCATCGATCTGAGTGCGTTTGCCGAAGCCGTTTTCCGTGACAGTAAGCAAAGACGGGGCGCCGGCCACGGCTTCCATGGCCACAACCTGGTCTCCGTCAGCCAGATCAATGCCCTTGACCCCAGCCGCGGTGCGACCCATGGAGCGCACATCGGTTTCGCGGAAACGGATGGCCTGGCCCCCTTGGGTTGCCAGGAATATCTCCATTTCACCATCAGTAAGGCGTGCAGCCACCAAGTGATCTTCCGGATTGATGTTAATGGCTATAATGCCGCCTGCCCGGGGGCGGCTGAAGGCCATGAGATCGGTCTTTTTGATGATGCCGTTCTGGGTGGCCATCACCACTTCGCGGCCTTCCGAGAACTCCCGCACGGCTAAAACCGTAGCCACGTGGTCGCCAGGCTCAATATTCAGAAGATTCACAATGGCCTTGCCCCTGGTGGCACGGCCACCTTGGGGCAATTCATGCACCTTGATCCAGTAAAGGCGTCCTTTGGCTGTAAAAACAAGCATGTATGAATGGGTGGAAGCGATGAATAAGCTCTCCACAAAGTCTTCGTCTTTGGGAGTCATGCCTTTAACGCCCTTGCCGCCGCGGCGCTGGGAGCGATAGAGGCTGATGGGCGAGCGCTTGATATAGCCGGCGTGGGAGATGGTAACCACCATCTCTTCTTCAGCGATCATGTCCTCCAGCTCGATATCGTTGCTGGCGGCCACGATTTCGGTGCGGCGCACATCGCCGTATTGATCGGTCAGGGCTTCCGTCTCCTGGCGTATGATGGCTAGCACCTTTGCCTCTGAGCCGAGAATCTCGCGCAAGCGAGCGATTTCTTTTATAATGTCTTTGTATTCCTGCAGGATCTTTTCGCGCTCAAGGCCGGTGAGGCGCTGCAGTTTCATGTCTAGGATGGCGCTGGCCTGTATCTCGCTGAGGCTGAGCTCGGACATGAGCTGCTCGCGGGCGGCGGCGGGGTTCTTGGCGGCCCTGATGAGCTCGATGACCCGGTCCAGGTGATCCAGCGCGATTTTGAGGCCTTCCAAGATGTGGGCGCGGGCCTCGGCTTTTTTAAGGTCAAAGGCGGTGCGCTTTAGGATTATGACCCGGCGGTGATCGATGAAGTGGCCGAGCACCTGCTTAAGGGTGAGCACTTCCGGCCGGTTGTTGACGATGGCCAGCAGGTTGATGCCAAAGCTCATCTGCATTTGAGTGAACTTGAAAAGCTGATTAAGGATGATTTGGGGCTGCACGTCGCGCCTTAGCTCCAAAACCACCCTAAGGCCGTCGCGGTCGCTTTCATCCCTGATATCGGTAATGCCGTCGATCTTTTTCTCTTTGACCAAATCGGCGATGCGTTCCAGCATTCGGGCCTTGTTCACCTGATAGGGAATCTCGCTGATAATGATGCTGGTTTTTTTGCCCCGGGCCGCCACCTCGATGCTGGCCCTAGCCCTTAGATGCAAGGTCCCCTTGCCGGTGCGGTAGGCGTCCCTAATGCCTTGCCGGCCGAAAATAAAGGCGCCCGTGGGGAAGTCCGGGCCGGGAACATACTGCATCAACTCGTCAATAGTTATTTTGGGGTTATCTATCAGCGCCACCACGGCCCGGCAGATTTCGCCCAAATTGTGAGGCGGTATGTTGGTGGCCATGCCGACGGCGATGCCGGATGAGCCGTTGATTAAAAGGCTGGGCACCTTGGACGGAAGCAGCGACGGTTCGGTGAGCGAGCCGTCGTAGTTCTCCACGAACTCCACGGTTTCCTTGTCAATATCCTCAAGGAACTCGTGGGCCAGCTTGGACATGCGTACTTCGGTATAACGCATGGCCGCAGGCGCGTCGCCATCCACCGAGCCGAAGTTGCCCTGGCCGTCCACCAAGGGGTAGCGCATGGCGAACAGTTGGGCCAGGCGAACCAGGGCGTCATAGACCGCCTGATCGCCATGAGGGTGGTACTTACCTATTACATCGCCAACCACGCGGGCGGATTTTTTATAGGGCTTGTTGAAATCATTGCGCAATTCGCGCATGGCAAAAAGAATGCGGCGATGCACGGGCTTAAGGCCGTCCCTAACTTCCGGTAGGGCGCGGCCGATGATTACGCTCATGGCGTAATCCAAATATGAGCGTTTGATTTCCTCTTCGATGAGGATGTCTTGCTGGCGCTGATCGGTAGGTAGCACTTAATGACTCTGCGGTTAACGGTTCTTTTGGAGCGTCACCATCTAAACTTTTTCGGGAGCGAGTCTGATAATTTGGCGGCGCTGTTGTCCAATGGCTTGATAAGGCAGAATAAAAAGTCCCCCTGCCGCCCATTGGCCAACTGATGGATATTACCACTAACCATTGGAAAAGGCAAGGTTATTCAGTAAAATTAAGCTAATTGAAAAGGGTTGAAAGCAACCCCAAGGAAGACTTGGCTGAATGAAGAAACAAAGAAAAAAGGCCATAGTACATGAGTCAAAGGGTTATGGGCCAATCGTGAAGTGCTGGGAAAAGGATAACCCCGACAAAAAAGAGACTAGGTCTGGGTGCTGCGGAGAGCGGTTTCCAATTTTCCTAAAACCAGCCGCGCTATGTTGGGAGAAGGTATTTGGTTAAGAATTTCAGCTAGTAAACGATCGCGCAAATTAGCGCCTTGCTGCAAGCGCTCGGAACCAGCCGGGGTAATTATCAACCGGCGGGCCCGCCCATCGGTGGCGTCTTTTAGCCGATCAATAAGCTCGGACTCTTTAAGTTCCATGACCAGGCCGGAGAGAGCCTGGGGGCGAACACCCAAGCGGAAGGCGGCATCGGTGACGGTGATTCCCTTGCCACCAGCGGATGATACGACTTCAAGCAAGGAGAAAACAGGAAGCCGCAGGCCAGCTGCGCGGGCTTGGTGTTTACGAATTTTTTCAAGGCCGCGGGCCAAGCCGCCTACCATCTCAAGGACTTCCGCTGCATCATGAAGGAGCCGCGGATCTTTTCCCAGAGAAAAGTCTCTATCATTTTCGGTCATTGCTAAATTCAATTTGGCGCCACCTTTTTTGCGTAGCATTCGTCTGGAAGGAGACAAATGGCAACGAAGGCTGCCGCCTAAAACGAATAATGAGCGAGTGGGCTGACTAGGATGCAAATAACAGATTAGGCATTACAGCCGATTATGAAAAATTAGATTACGTAAATTAATTGTATATGTCAACAGTAAATTCAAAAAACCAATTTGGTAAAACTCAAACTTTCCCTTGTGCGGAAGCAAGCAAAAAGGATTCCCTAAATACGCAAAAAATATGGACTAGACTGATAATAATTGATATTTAATGCTAAGTGTACGACAGCGAGATTTGGAATAACATGGGCGCATATATATTCACAAATGATGGATATATAATGGACTAGACTGATATAATTATAAATAAATATATAGTTGTCAATACGGGCTGGTTTTAAGGAAAATTGTGGTTGCTTGATCGCTGAACACCTAAATCACCGCGAAGAACCGCAGGCCGAAGAGAAGAAAAGCGACGCTTTTTTCCGAAAAGAAATTCTCGGCCAGAGGAGAAAACAAGCACACCATTGGCCAGCAGCATCGCCAGGGTCTCCTGGCCAAGCTGAGGTGGCTTTAGGGCATTTAGAAAAGAGGCAAACTTTAAAGAAGGCAAATTTAGATCACGGGGCGACCCTAGAGAACGAGCACTGCTAAAGTACACCTGTGGCGATTATGCCAAATATAATTACGCAATGTAGTGCCTCATATAAAGTATCATGCTTTGTTTGGGCATCATTGGGCTTAAAAATGCTTATAATAAGCTAATCAATATTAATCTAATTAATACAAACGAGTACATTATATTATCTTAGTAAGTTAGCGGTTAAAGGTAGGCCCTGACTGTGGCTGGGGGAGTGAAAAGCGAAAAATAGTTTCGTATTTAATATTTCGGTTGTTTGCCGCAAGAATGAAGGCTTTTGCGGCGCCTGTCTCATCAGATCCAGGCCCTTGATGCCATTTGGCGGACCCGCCTCGCGGTTTTACCCCCAATTGCGCCGTAATTTCTGACCGAAGCCTGGTCGGCGCCGACCTTTTGGGAAAAGCGATTTGTGGAGTGTACATAAGAAAGCAACAAGCTTGGTTAAGAATCAGGGCCCCAAGTTTTTCTGAAACAGAGCTGGTAAAGCCTTGGATGGTTGGAGAGTGATCATATAATAAGTGGCGGATATCGTGATATTGCGCAAAACCAACCGCCTTTTGCCAGTTGCTGATAAGCTTGCCAATTTGGTCTGTGACTCGAAACCGTATTCGGCCATAATTGAAAAATATTGAAAAATTAATTAGTAAGCCGGATAGCTGACACGCTGGGATTTAGGATTGCTTGCTGCAGGCCGCAAGGGGAGGTCTGCAGGTCAATGGGCCAAGAGATGCTTTAGTGGCTTTATATGGTGAAAAGCTAATATAATCTGAGGTTAGCTTCAGGAGCCGCGCTATAATTAGGACGAAATCGCTACTGCAGAGCAGGCCTTTACACTACGCTTTACCTGGAGTATCCTTGACCCGCAAAAAGGGGCTTGTTTTTGCCGCAAATGCAAACCGTGGACAGGACATAGTCGCATGACTCTTCGCAAGGTGGGAAACATATTAGAGTTGGTTGGCAAAACCCCTCTAGTGCGCATTAACCGTCTGAACCCTGTTCCCGGGGTTACCATATACGCCAAATTGGAATTCATGAATCCGGGAGGTTCGGTAAAGGACCGGCCGGCCTTGAAGATGATCGAGCAGGCGGAACAGAGCGGCGAGCTTACCAAAAACAAGATCTTGTTGGAGGCTACCAGCGGCAATACAGGCATCGGCTTGGCCATGGTTTGCGCGGTGAAAGGCTACAAAATGCTTTTTACCATGAGCGAAAGCGCCTCCGAAGAACGCCGTAAAATATTAAGGGCTTATGGCGCGGATATCCTCCTGACCCCCGCCCACCTTTCCACTGATGGCGCCATAGAGGAGGCCTACCGCCTGGCCAGGGAGGAGCCGGACAAGTACTTCCTGGTGGATCAGTTTAATAACGAGAACAATTGGCGCGCCCATGATGAAGAGGGAACTGCCAAAGAGATATATGAGGCCACTGAGGGCAAAGTGGACGCCGTGATCAGCACCATGGGCACCACCGGTACTCTCATGGGACTCACCCGCGGATTCAAAAAGCTGAAGCCTGGTGTTCAAGTTGTGGGCGTCGAGCCCTATCAAGGCCACAAGATTCAAGGCCTCAAGAACATGAAGGAGTCCTATCCGCCGGGAATATTTAATCCTTCCGAGGTGGCCCGCATAGAATTCGTGGATGATGACGCGGCTTATGAAACCGCCCGCAAGCTTGCCCGCGAAGAGGGGATCTTCGTGGGCATGAGCGCCGGCGCGGCCATGCAAGTGGCGCTAACTTTGGCCAAGGAGATAAAGACCGGCACCATTGTGGTGTTGCTGCCCGATGGTGGTGAACGGTATTTATCCACGCCATTATTTGTATCTGAAAAAGTGCCGATTCCTCTCAAGTTCTACAATACCCTCACCCGCCAGGCGGATGATTTGGTGCCGGTGCGGCCAGGGCATGTAGGCATATACGCCTGCGGTCCCAGCCTTGACGGCCCGCCGGACTTGGGCCTGTGCCGGCGCATGGTATTCGCGGATATGGTGCGCAGGTGGTTGGAATTCCGCGGGTTCGACGTGAAGCTGGTCATTAACATCGCTGACATCGATGACCGCACGGTTAATCAGTGCCTAAGCGAGGGGGCCAAGCTTGCGGATTTCGCCGCCCGCTGGCAAGAGGTGTTTTTCGCCGACATGGAGACCCTGAAGGTCGCCCCGGCTCATGATTATCCAAAGGCCAGCGCACATGTTAATGATATGATTGATGAAACACGGCAGCTTTTGGACAAGGGCCTGGCCTATGAAAAGCTGCGCTCAGTCTACTTCAACATCAGCCGCTTTCCCGAATACGGCAAGCTCTCAGGGGTTGATCTAAACGCTGTCCAGTGCGGCAAGACAGTGGATTTCGACTATTACGAAAAGGATAACCCAAGGGATTTCACGCTGTTCAAGCGAGCTTCCCTGGCCGAGCTGAAAGCCGGCATTTATTGGCAGACCCCTTGGGGCAATGTCCGCCCTGGCTGGCACGTGGAATGCGCCACCATGGCCACCAGACACCTGGGCCAACCTTTTGATTTGCACCTGGCTTCCTCGGATCTGGTCTTCCCCCATGGCGACAATGAAATCGCCGTGGCCGAAGGCTTGACCGGCCAGCCCTTGGCCAGAATGTGGCTGCATTCGGAAGTGGTTATGGCCGATGGCAAAAAGGTGTCAAGAAGCGGTGGCAACGATCTGACTCTGCGCGATTTGTTGGCCCAAGGTTGGGACGCGGCTACCATTCGCTATTGGCTCATTACCCACCATTATCGCCGGCCTATCACTTGCTCTGAGGCCGAATTGTCTTTGGCGGCCAAGGCGGTGAGCCGCTTGAATGAATTTATTGCCAGGATTCTGTTCGCACCCAGTGGAGAAACAGCCCCGGACCTGGAACAATTGATTCATAAAACCAGGTATGACATGCAAGCCGCCATGGACATCGATCTGGGCATGCCCAAGTCCATGGGGATACTTTTCAGTTTTATGAAAGAAATAAACCGGATGATTTCAGCTGGGCTGGTTGACTCAGAGCAGCGTGAAAAGGTGCTGGATTTCATGCAGCGGGTCAACCTGGTTTTGGCGGTTATGGATTTCGATCAAGCCGCGGATGACCCTGAGATCGATAAGCTGTTGGCGGACCGTGAAAAGGCCAGAGAGGCGGGTGACTTTGATACCGCCGATGCCATCCGGGAACAATTAGCCCAAATGAGCGTGCAGGTGATCGATACGCCCCAGGGGAGCCGCTGGCGCAGGCTGTAGCAGTATGATCTTGTAATGTAAGTTGAATTGGCGTTTGAGGGGGGTGGCATGAAGTGGCTAAAAATCGGATTGGTTTTCGTTGCCTTGATGGTCATGGCCGCTGGCGGAGCGGCGCTGCTTTCAATCCAAATCAGCTTGTCAAACGCCATTGGCAAGGCTCAAGCCCTGTACCCGCATCCTGGCGATGATGTGACGGCCCTTATTGCTTACATGGATTCAGACAAGCAGCAGATAGCTGGGCGCAACAGGGCGGTATGGGCGTTGGGGCGCATTGGCGATCCCAAGGCCTTGTCTGCGCTGAAAAAGCACTATGACGGCAAGCCCTGCAACCATGATGAGCGCCTATGCCAATACGAATTGGCTAAAGCCATCAATTTATGTTTGGACGAAATGCCGGGAGAGCACCAGCGTCCATCGCGAGATGCTTCCAACTATGAACAACTATCTAAAAATGGTGGCAAATAACTGTGGCGGCCAAGACGGATAAAAAAAGGGAGCAATTACGGTGGGTGGAGGATCTGCAATCCTATCCAGCGGTTTTTGTGCCGGTGCCCGAAGGGGGTTTCGAGGTTGTTTTCCCTAATTTACCAGGTCTTAAGGCTTACGGGGTCAAGTTGGAAACAGCAGAAATCGCCGCCCGGGAGATGTTAACGGCTGACCTGCTCGAGCGCCTCTTCCAAGGGGACGAGGCGCCCCGCCCAAGCAATCCCAAGAATTTGATACCTGATGAGGATGAGCCCGCGGGTACACGATTGCTTATGGTGGACCCTGACGTGGCGGCCCTGCGCAAACGTTTGGGGCTTGTCAAGGCTGATAAAGGCAAGGCTCTGAAATCTTTTGGTTTATACGGTCGCTAAGGGAAAAGCTATCCCCAACGCCCTGGTCCCTGCCATTTCCTTAAAAGAACATAAACCGCTCCGGTTCCACCGTCGCGTTGTAGGGCGGTGCAAAAGGCCAGAACCCTTTTGCGCAGGCGTTTGTGCGAGAGCGATTGAGTAAGCCCCCGCTTTAAAACAGGAAATCCCCCAGGTGACCCGGCGCCGCGGCCGTGAACGATAAGTACGTGCCTAAGCCCTTGGGTGGCTGCGCGCACTAAAAACTGCTCAACTTGCTTTAAGGCCTCATCTAGGGTGAAGCCGTGCAGGTCCAAATAATCCTGTATGGGAAAGGCGCCGGCTGCCAAGCGGTCCATCAGGTCGGGTCCGATGCCGGGGGCGGCGCCCCAGACGAACTCATCCGAGTAGCGCAGATCCATTTCAGCAATACCGCTAATTAGATCGGCTAGCTGTGCCATTACCTCCAAGTCGTCATCAACCTCTTGGCTGAGAGAAAATTGCTTTGAGTCCGGCCGGCAGTTGATGCGATCGCGGGCTTTATCGGGTAAAGGCGCCACATCGCACATAGCCTGTAAAAAAGCCTGCTCATCGTTTTCAGGCTCGATGGGCTTATCTTCAGATCGAGTTTCAGGTTTTGCAGGAGAATCGGGTAAGGAGGCCTTACGCAAGGCTTGCTTTAAACCCTCAAATGGGGCGTTTAGGGGACCAGCCTGCTTCTTGGGGGAGCTCTCTTGGGCTGATTTGCGCTTTTTTTTCTTGGCCATGAAAAAGAATACCTTGCAACCCCTAAGTTTGGCAAATGTATCCCGTAAATAGCTCTACACTCGACATGCGCGTTACCTGGAGTTACGATTAAAGACTATGGCTTTGGCATCTGGCAAAAAAAGGAGACCATAAATGGCTAGGGTGGATGATTATCAGCAGAGCTTTGATTTGGCTGCAGAGGAGCTGTCTGGCCGTAATTTCTTGGATGTGGCCCGTCGGGCAGGAGCAAAGCACGCGGAAGATGGCGAAAGCATGGAATTTCTCTATTATGGCCGGCCGGTTAAAGTGACCCGCGCTCCGGTGAGTGTCGTTCATTTGGACCAAGGTCCGGAGATACCCATAGCCGAAAAAGCGCTGATTCTCCACTATCTAGTCAATGCGGACGGCACGGAGCCCACCGGAGAGTGGATCACCTTCCGTGAAGTGCCCTCTGGCGAGTTTTATTGGTCGGCCTTTGTCAAGCGCGCCAAGAGCCCCTTGGTTGGCTTTTTTGGTGAGCGCCCCCAATTGCTGCTGGAACTGGCTGCGGGAGTGGGCGGCAAACCAGCCCAAGACCAGGCTGGCGACTCGGCTGTGATCGTGCAAGCGTTTCCCAGGGTGCCGCTCATGCTCCAGCTTTGGGAGGGCGATGATGAATTTCCGCCGGAGGGCAATGTGCTGATGGACTCCACCATTAGCGGATATCTTTCAACTGAGGACGTAGCTTTGGCCGCGGGACTTCCCATATATAAAATGATGGCCATGGCCAGGCAGTCAAAGTAATTTATAATACAATATGACGTTTATTAAACTAATACCGGCATGTGAGCCAAAAGGCATTTGACTCCCAGACAAGCCGATATCTGGGGGCATTAGGCCGAATGTCCTCACCCGAGAGAACATCTTTGCCTCGGCTCTTTTCGGCTCATCTGGGTTGGCGGTGCTATGGAAAAGAAAGACCATGATAATGACCTGTAGGACTGGCGCAAGCCAGGTTCAGGTCTTACTTTTTTTAGGAATAAAGTGCAATAGGCGCTTTAAATGTTGCTTTGACGCTTTTGGGCATATGGAAAATTAGAAAGTTGTGGGCTTTATAAAGGCAAAAGTGGTCAACAAAAGTGCTGTATATGCTATGGAATAAATCGGTGGTCTTGGCCAGACCAACCCAAAACCGATTGGAGTTTAACAAATAATATGGATGACATGAAAGGCGAGAGCGGATGCGGTTGTGGGTGCGGCCATCATCATGCTTCTCCTGCCGGCACCTATGATGGGCCTGATTGGAACGCAGAGTCCCAAGATGCGCTGGTTTGCCACTGCATGGGGGTGACCAAAGGCCAGGTCCTGGAGGCGATTGACAAGGGCGCCTATACGGTACCTCTGCTGAAAATTATGACAGGGACAGTACACGGACAGGATTGCAAAAACAAGCATCCCTTGGGGCGCACCTGCGAGGTCGACTTGGAGCAGCTCATCCGGCTTTATCAGAAAGAGCCTCCGCCATTGGAGCCCAAGGGTGGATGCGGTTGCTGAATCTGGACCAAAGCCTGAAAACTCCGGTTGCAAGGATTTCGAATCTCATGGGGCAAGAAAAAAGGAGCAGCCATGAAGATAGCGGTTAGCGGTAAGGGAGGCGTGGGCAAGACTACTTTCGCAGCCATGATGGCCCGGGCTTTGGCCGAGCGGGGCCTGCGAGTCCTGGCGGTGGACGCCGATCCGGACGCCAACTTGGGGCAGGCCTTGGGCTTCCCTGATTATGATAAATTAGTACCAGTAAGTGACATGAAGGCGCTAATCGAGGAGCGCACCGAGGCCAAGGATGCGGCCAGCGGTATAGGCTCATACTTTAAGCTCAACCCTACGGTCAATGACCTGCCCGACAAGCTTTCCACCGAGCACAAGGGCGTGCGGCTGATGGTCATGGGTACTGTGAAAAAGGGTGGTGGCGGCTGCATTTGTCCCGCCTCCACCATGCTCAAGGCCCTCATGACCCATCTCGTGCTTTTGCATGAGGATGTATTGATTCTGGATATGGAAGCCGGCCTGGAGCATCTGGGGCGGGGCACCTCCAGGGGGGTGGATTTTCTTATCGTGGTGGTGGAGCCTGGACGCCGCTCCATAGATACGGCCAATCACATCCGCAAGCTTGCCAGCGATATCGGACTCACCAAAGTGCTTATCGTGGGCTCCAAGACCAGGGGCCCGGAGGACCGCAAGTTCTTGCGGGATTCTTTGCAGGGCTTCGATTTCCTGGGATTTATCGACTATGACCCGGAGATAATCGCCTGTGATATGAAGGGCGAGTGTCCAGCTGATTCCGCGGAAAAAGCCAAGATGGAAGTAACCAAGATGGCTCAGCGGCTGGTGGACATGGCCCAAAAGGGCTAAACCGCTATCATAAATATTCAGG
>Ga0307423_1000970_pt1 | contig 18218 bp, 12 predicted proteins | sample SalMarWE160310MG_FD_202154 | JGI IMG/M metagenome (GOLD analysis project Ga0307423, IMG submission 202154) | Salt marsh sediment microbial communities from the Plum Island Ecosystem LTER, Massachusetts, United States - WE1603-10 | ecosystem: Environmental > Aquatic > Marine > Intertidal zone >...
CGCGCTGACCGCGGTTGCCGGGTTCTATACGGTCCTCACGGCAACCGGAACCGAACCGAGAAAAGCCGTCATCGCACTCGTGGCCCTCGGCTTCGGCGGGAGTCTGATATCCATCTTCGCCCGCCTCGGCGGTGGCATCTTCACCAAGGGCGCCGACGTCGGTGCAGACCTGGTCGGCAAGGTCGAAGCAGGCATCCCGGAGGACGATCCCAGAAATCCGGCGACCATTGCCGACAACGTCGGCGACAACGTGGGTGACTGCGCGGGAATGGCGGCCGACCTGTTCGAGACCTACGCCGTGACTGCCGTTGCGGCGATGCTTCTCGGCAACCTGCTGTTCCCCGAGGTCGGCATCGCGACGGTATTTCCCCTGGTTCTGGGTGCGGTCTCCATCATCGCTTCGATGATCGCCGTGTTCTTCGTCCGGCTGGGCAAGAACGAGTACATCATGGGCGCGCTGTACAAGGGGATGTTCGGATCGGCCATTCTCGCGGCCATCGCCTTCTATTTCGTCACCACTCGGCTGATGGGTGGGATACCGGAAATCCCGGCGACGAACATCTACTTTGCGACCCTTGTGGGGCTCGTGTTGACCGTCGCCATCGTGATCATCACGGAGTACTACACCGGGATCTACGGTCCTGTGAAGCACATTGCGCAAGCTTCGACGACCGGGCACGGCACCAACATCATCGCCGGGCTCGGCGTCAGCATGCAGTCTACTGCGGCCCCGGTTCTGGCCATCTGCCTGGGCATCGGAGTGGCTTACGGTCTGGCCGGGCTCTACGGGATCGCCATGGCGGCCATGGCGATGCTCTCGATGACGGGCATGGTGATTGCGATCGACGCATACGGACCCATCACGGACAATGCCGGTGGTATCGCGGAAATGGCAGGGATGGATGACAGCGTGCGCGCCGTGACCGACCCGCTGGATGCCGTTGGCAATACGACGAAGGCGGTCACAAAGGGCTACGCGATCGGCTCGGCCGGCCTTGCCGCTCTGGTGCTGTTTGCGGCCTATACCCAGGAGTTCGCCCTGCACGGCGGGAGCGGCAAGTTGAGCTTCGACCTCAGCAATGTGAACGTGATCATCGGCCTCTTCATTGGCGGACTCCTCCCCTACCTGTTCGCGTCGATCGCCATGCAGGCGGTGGGAAAGGCCGGCGGTGCGGTGGTCGAAGAGGTCAGGCGACAGTTCCGCGAGATCCCGGGAATCATGGAAGGTACGGCCAAGCCCGACTACGGCGCCTGTGTCGACATCGTCACCAAGTTCGCGCTCCGGGAGATGCTGGTTCCGGCGCTGCTTCCGGTGGCCGCTCCCATACTGGTCGGCCTGTTCCTGGGCAAGATCGCCCTCGGCGGTCTTCTGATCGGCAGCATCATCACGGGCGTCTTCGTCGCCATCTCCATGACGACCGGTGGCGCCGCTTGGGATAACGCCAAGAAGTACATCGAGGACGGGCATCACGGAGGCAAGGGGAGTGAAGCCCACAAGGCGGCCGTGACCGGCGACACTGTCGGGGATCCCTACAAGGATACCGCAGGCCCGGCCGTCAACCCGATGATCAAGATCCTCAACGTGGTGGCCCTGCTGATGGTGCCGTTCCTGATCTAGAGACGGCATCATCCGGTACGACGGAAGAGGGTTGGTGTGTGGTGACACACCAACCCTCTTTCACATGGCGGGATCGATTTCTATTGCGTATCCCGATGGGTCGATCTGGGTAGCCGGTCCAGCTTGAAGATGGTCGTGAACTCCCGATTGGCGCTGATCCAGAGGGTTCCGGCGATGATCGCGTTGGTCAGGGAGTCTTTGAAGGTCATCCAGTCGACCAGAAGCTGGGGGTCCTCGGCGATCATCACGAAATCCGAACGACCCCTGGGCTTCCCCCGGGTGACGGAGAGTTTGCCGTCGTCGATTCGAAGCCCCAGATTCCCGGCGGCCGTGCGGACCGCGATTCTGCGCTTCCAGCCGGCGAGGTTGTGCTGTGCGCGGGTGCTCCGCTCCACGTCCTGCGAAAGCCTCGTCAGCATCTCGACCGCCGTATCGAAGGCGGCCCGGTGGGCATGGGTCGTTGCCCCCATCTCCGGCTCGACGGGCTGGGAGAAGTCGAGATCGGCCTCCATCAACGGTGAGGCGGAACGCTGCTCGGGTGTGAGTTCCTCGAGCGGCACCGCAAAGATGTCGGTCGGCTTCCCGATGCGCTCTTCCCGGAACACGATCTTCACGGGCGTCCCCCGCTTGAAGATGAAGGGGGTGAGCACGCCCTTGGTGGTGTAGACGTGGATGGGGAGCGCCGTCTCGGCACCCTCCAGGACCACGCGGCCCCTTCCGAACGGCACCCACGACTGGAACAGGGAGTGCGCGAAGTAGGTGATCGGCGGGGTGCTGTTCATCTTCCCGAGGTCGGGCATCTCGATCCAGTCCATCTCGACGAAGTCGCACTCGGGGCACATCTGCGCGAAGGGAGGCACCCGGATGGCTTCGCACTTGGGGCACTTGATGCCCCAGATCTTCTTCTGGTCGCGCAGGCCGAGAAAGTACTTCGACAGCTCACCCTTGGTGCGCTTGTAGAAGGTGAACATCGCCTCGTTGCTCTGCAGGTAGGAGACGCCCTCCCGCTCGACGATTTCGGACTCCTGGGGCGGGTTCATGTGTTCGGGAATGACCCGCGGCTCGCTCTTGGATGCCATCTTCCTAGCTCCTCTCCAGGACCATCGCGACGCCGTACTGCGCCACCGTCGATCCGGTTCCGTGGACCAGCCCCCGTTCGATTCCGCGATTGAACATCTCGCGGCGGGCGCTCCAGGTGGAGAAGACGTTCGAGCCGCCGACGAAGTGTCCGCCGAAGGTCAACCCGCCGGACGGATTGACCAGGACCTTGCCTCCTGGCGTCATGATCTCCTCCTCGATGAGTGCGTCGGTTCGGCCGATCGGGACGAAGTCCAGCTCACCCATGGTGATCTGGAGCTGCTTGACGAAGGCGTCGTGGAGCTCGACGACACCGATCTCGTTCAACGGGTCCACAATTCCGGCCATCTCGTACGCCTTGTGAGAGGAGATGTAGTCGGACCAGATGCGCCCCATGTATTTGTGGCGCTTGTAGTCCGGCCCGGCAACGTGATGCTCGTTGCTGGCGCCGATTCCGGTGATCCAGACCGGTTCGGTTCCCGCGTTGCGGCAGATTGCCTTCGCCTGGTCCTCGGCTGCGAACACGACCGCGCCCGCCCCCTCGCTGTAGACGCACATCTCGAGGAGCTTGAAGGGATAGACCACGTAGCGCGAGTTCATCGCCATCTCGGCGGTGACCACCTCGTCACGACGCTGCGCGTAGGGGTTGTTCTTGGCCTGCTGGCAGAGAATCTCCGCGATCTCGGCGGAGATCTCCGGCTTGAGGTCATCGGGGTGGTCGTCCATGTATGCGAGGACCACCTCTGCGTAGCTGTCCGATGCCGTCCAGCCCAGCTCACGCTCGAAGAACGTGTCGCCGGACCAGCCGATCGTCTTGATGACCTCTGGCGTCTCGGTCATCGACTCGAAGTCGAAACAGTCGGTGGCCTTCTCGACGCCCAGTACCAGCACCGTGTCGTAGAGACCGCTCGCCACCCAGGTGTAGCCGGCCAGCATGGCGTAGGCACCCGTGGCGCCCCCATTGGTGACGCGCATGCCCGGCTTGTTGACCATCCCGATGATCCCCTGGAGCGGGTGCTCGGGGATCGCAGAGAGCTCGAAGATGTCGTTGTAGATGCCGAAAACCACGGCGTCCACGTCCTTGATGCTCATGGCCGCGTCTTCCATACACGTCTTGACCGCCATCTGCGACAAGCCGTAGTAGGTCTTCTCGACCCAGCGGCCCTTGCAGGGGGTGATCCCAGCGCCGACGATTCCGACCCTTCTCATCGATGTCTTTCCTCCCGCTCGCTGATTCCCCGCGTACCACGTGACAGGGAAAAGATCAATAGAGACGATGCGGCCCGTCGCCTCAGCTCGAGGTCCCCGCCAGCATTCCGCGGAGATCCCGTTTCAGGATCTTTCCGGTGGGCGTTCTTGGGATCTCCTCGATGAACACGATGGCGGCGGGAATCTTCTCGTTGGCCAGGTGGTGCCCGCAATACTCCTGGATCTCGCACTCCCGGAGAACAGCCCCTTCCGCCAAGACGACGAAGGCCGCCGTGGTCTCACCGAAATCGCGATCCGGCCGCCCGACCACGGCCACGTCCTCGACCCCCGGCATCCCGGCCAGGACCTCTTCGATCTCGGCGGGGTAGATGTTCACCCCGCCCCGAATGATCATGTCCTTGACGCGATCGACGATGTAGACGTAGCCATCGGCGTCCCGGATGGCCACGTCTCCCACGGTCATGTACTTGCCGCGACAGGTCTCGACGGTGGCCTTGGGGTTCTTGTAGTACCCCTCCATCAGCAAGGCGTTGTGCATGTAGAGGACGCCGCGTTCGCCGTCCGGAACTTCCTCTCCGGCCTCGTCGAAGATCTTGAGTTCATTGTCCGCAAACGCTTTCCCGACGCTCGACGGCCTCTCGCGCATCTCCTGGGGAGAGATGAGGGTGTTAATCCCGGTTTCCGTGGCCCCGTAGTACTCGTAGAGGCAGTCGCCGAAGCGGTCGAGGAAAGCCAGCTTGTATTCGGGGAAGAGGGGAGCCGCGCCGCAGATGACGGTGCGCAAGCTAGAGAGGTCGAGTCTGGCGACGACGTCGTCGGGAACCTGCAGCAGGCGAGCCACCATCGTGGGTACCAGATGGACCGAGGTCACCTTGTGCACGTCCACCAGTTCGAGAAGGCCGATCGGGTCGAAGCGCGGCTGATAGATGGCCGTCCCTCCGAGAACGAAGTTCACCAGATTGAAGAAGGAGGGCGCGGAGTGATAGAGCGGACAGCAGACCAGATGCACCTCCTCAGGGCTCATTCCCAGGAAGCCGATGGCCTGCATCACGTACTGGATGACCTCGGGCTTCGCGGCGACGTCGGTGCTGCGGGCCGCGCCCTTGGGCTTACCCGTGGTGCCGGAGGTGTAGATCATGGATCTGCCCGCCGCCTGGCTCGCCGACACGCTCTCCAGATCCACCTCGGGGAGGTCCTGGAAGAGGTCCTCGTAGTTCCTGGCTCCCTCCGCGGCTCCGCCGAAGACGACGAAGCCGTCGTCCTTCAAGGTCCTGTAGTTGTCCTTGAAGGGGAGAATTCGGTCGGCGAACTCGTGCCAGAAGAGCAGGATCTTGGAGTCGGAGTCGTCCACGATGAATTGGATCTCCGGGGCCTTCATCCGGTATCCGACCATGACCACACCCACCTGCAGATACTCGAGGGCCCGGGAGATCTCGCTGTACTCGGGAAGGTTGTAGGTCATGACCGCGGCCTGATCTCCAGGCCGCAGACCCAGCTCGTAGAGCCGTCCGGCCAGCGTCCGGGCTCTCCGGTGTAGCTGGCGGTAGGTCAGCGACCGCCCGGATCCGATCACCGCCAGCTTCTCGGGACGGGTGCTGGCGTGAGTCTCGAGCAGGTTGAGTCGCTGGGATCGCGCTTCCGGCATGCGAAGCTCCTCTGGAGAGACGGTGAAGGCGGCGAAGGTCAACGATGATGCTGACTGATACACTAGCGGTCTTGGAGGGGCGCTCGCATTGAAGGAGATCAAGATTCTCTCCCCGTGCGGACTTCTCGGGTATGGCTATCCCGAGACGTCCTTTCGCAGGGGACTGGAGCAGTGTCCCGACGTCATCGCGGTGGACGCGGGTTCGACCGACTCTGGTCCCTACAAGCTCGGGGCCGGCATGGCCATCGTCAGCAGGCAGGCGACCAGGAAGGATCTCCTCCCGATTCTCGCCGGGGGCCACCAGCGGAACATCCCCGTGATCATCGGGTCCGCCGGCGGGGCAGGGGCGAGGACGCACGTCGACTGGTCGATGGAGGTGATCGAAGAGATCGTTCGGGAAGAGCGGCTCTCGCTGGAAGCTGCGGTGATCTACGCAGACGTCGATCGCGGCTATCTCCATCAGAAGCTGGACGAGAACCGGATCGAGCCCCTGGGACCGGTGCCGGAGCTGACGCACGCCGCGATCGACGCTGCCCTTCGCATCGTGGGTCAGATGGGGTGCGAGCCGATCATCGGCGCCCTCGACCAGGGGGCGCAGCTGGTCGTGGCGGGACGCGCCTACGACCCGGCCCCTTTCGCCGCGCTGCCGATCCACCGCGGCTTCGATCCGGCACTGGCACTGCACCTCGGGAAGATCCTGGAATGCGGAGCGCTCTGCGCCACACCGGGAACCACCAAGGATGCGATCCTCGGCTACCTGAGAGACGATCACTTCATCGTGGAAGCTCTGGACGACGGCCGCAAGTGCCATCCGACGTCGGTCGCGGCGCACACCCTCTACGAGAAGGATCATCCCTACCTTCTCCAGGGCCCGGGGTTCGAGCTGGATCTGTCCGAGTGTGCGTTCGAGGCGCACGGCGAGAACGGCGTCCGGGTGTCCGGTAGCCGCGCCAGCGCCACGGAGCGGTATGCGGTCAAGCTGGAAGGTGCCTCCCAGGTGGCCTTTCGGACCATCTTCATCGCCGGCGTGCGGGACCCGATCCTGATCGAGAACATCGACGAGATCACCCGGGGTGTCACCGACCAGATTCGCGAGGACTACCGCGAGCTTCCGGATTCGGGCTATCAGATCCTGTTTCACCTCTACGGGAAGAACGCGGTGATGGGGAGGCTGGAGCCGCTCGGAGAGCCGGGGCACGAGATCGGCGTGGTCCTGGAGGTGGTGGCCTCGACGCAGGAGCTGGCGAGCGCGATCTGCGCCCGGGCGAGGTCGACGATGCTTCACTACCCGTATCCGGGGAGGAAGTCGACGGCGGGGAACCTGGCCTTTCTCTACTCGCCGTCCGACATTCCCTGTGGCCCGGTGTACAAGTTCAACGTCTACCATCTCGTCGAGGTCGGCGATCCGTGCGAGCTCTTCAGGACCGAGTACAGGAAAGTCCGGTAGGAGGGAGAAAGAGGAAGATGGCGAGGGCAGCGAGGCTCTACGATCTCGCCACGGTGCTGCGGAGCAAGAACGCCGGCCCTTTCGAGCTGACCCTCGACGTCATCTTCGACGACGAGGAGAGCTACCAGATCGTCAAGCGATCGGGCGTGATCAACAGGGAGCTGGTCTGCAGGCTATACCGGGTTCGGCCCGAGGAGGTCTATCACGTGGTCTGCTTCGATGCGGCCCGCGCCATCAAGATCACCATCAAGCGGCCCGTCGACTCGGGTGGCATCGGAGACACCGACGTATACGGGGCGCAGCAGCACGCGCCGCTGATCGACGTGATGATTCCGATCGAAGATTAGAGTTTTCCTATCCGAGATCCGCGTGGTAGCTCTGTAGAGACCTGACCTCGGGCATCCCCTCGCGACACGCCGCAATCCCGGTAGCTGCTGCCGTCGCTGCGGCCACCGTGGTGATGTAGGGGATGCGGAATCTGATCGCCGCCTTGCGGATGTAGGAGTCATCGGCCTTGCTGGCCTTGCCCCGGGGCGTATTGATCACCAGCTGGATCTCGCCGTCCATGATGCCGTCGGCGATATTGGGACGCTTCTCCCGCATCTTGTAGACGCGTTCCGACGGGATCCCGCGCTTGGCGAGGAACGCTTTGGTTCCAGCGGTGGCCTTGAGTGAGAAGCCGAGCTCGACGAAGCGGCGCGCCACATCGACGATGTCTTCCTTGTCCTTGTCCGCGACGGTCAGGAGCACGGTCCCCTCCAGGGGAAGACGGCCCCCGGCCGCGTCCTGGGCCTTGTAGAAGGCCAATCCGAAGGAGCTGGACATTCCCAGGACCTCTCCCGTCGACCGCATCTCCGGGCCCAGGACGGGGTCGACTTCGGGATAGAAGTAGAATGGGAATACCGACTCCTTGACGCCATAGTGGGGTATCGGGCGCTGCTTCAGCTCCAGCTCCGAGAGCTTGGTGCCGAGCATCAGCTGCGTGGCAATCCGCGCCATGGAGAGACCACATACCTTGCTCACCAGGGGCACGGTGCGGCTTGCTCTCGGGTTCGCCTCGAGAACGTAGACCTGATCGTTGCAGATCGCGTACTGGATGTTCATCAGGCCGATGACGTTGAACTCGGTGGCGATCCTGCGGGTATACTCGCGGATCGTATCGATGTGCTTCTGCGGGATCGTCGTGGGCGGTATCACACACGCCGAATCGCCGGAGTGCACGCCGGCCAGCTCGATGTGCTCCATCACGGCGGGTACGAAAGCGTCGGTTCCATCGGCGATGGCATCGGCCTCGGCTTCGATGGCGTTCTCGAGGAACTTGTCGATCAGAATCGGCCGCTCGGGTGAAACGTCGACAGCCGCCTGGACGTAGCGCTTCAGCATCCCCTCGTCGTGCACCACCTCCATGGCGCGGCCACCGAGTACGAAGGAGGGCCGAACCATCAGCGGGTAGCCGATCCGCTCCGCCACCCCCATCGCCTCTTCGAGGGTGCTGGCCATGCCGCTCTCGGGCTCGGGGATGCCGAGCTTCTCCATCTTCTTCCTGAAGCGGTCGCGGTCCTCCGCCAACCCGATGGTGTCCGGTGTCGTCCCGATGATGTTTACCCCCGCCTCCTCGAGCTCGGCGGCGATGTTGAGCGGCGTCTGGCCGCCGAACTGGCAGATGAGGCCGTCTGGCTTCTCCTTCTCGTAGATGCTGAGTACGTCCTCGACGGTGAGCGGCTCGAAGTACAGTTTGTTCGATGTGTCGAAGTCGGTGGATACGGTCTCGGGATTGCAGTTGACCATGACCGACTCGATGCCGGCGTCGCGAAGCGCAAAGGCCGCGTGGACACAGCAGTAGTCGAACTCGATCCCCTGTCCGATCCGGTTGGGTCCGCCGCCCAGGATCATGATCTTCCGATTGGGCGACACCTCGGTAGCGTCGGGGGCATTGTAGGTCGAGTAGTAGTAGGCGGCGTCTTCCACCCCGCTCACGGGGACCGGGTGCCAGCCTTCCTCGACGCTGAGCTTCTTGCGTTGCTCGCGGACGCGCGTCTCGGTCGAATCCAGCAGCTGGGCCAGATAGCGATCCGCGAAGCCGTCCTGTTTGGCTCGGATCAGAAGGTCGTCGGGGAGCTCGGCGCCGCGGCAGGCGAGAATCCTCTCCTCCAGCTCGACGAGCTCCTTCATCTGTTCGATGAACCACGGCTTGATGTAGGTGGTCTCGTAGAGCTTCTGCACGTCGGCGCCCTTGCGGAGGGCCTCGTACATGATGAACTGCCGCTCGCTGGAGGGTTCGGCGAGCAGTAGCATCAGATCCTCGAGCGATTTCTGGTGGTAGTCCTTGGCAAAGCCAAGACCGTAGCGGCCATCTTCCCTGGAGCGGATCGACTTCTGGAAGGCCTCCTTGTAGGTCTTGCCGATGCTCATGACCTCGCCCACGGCCTTCATCTGGGTTCCCAGCTTGTCCTCGAGGGCATCGAACTTCTCGAAGGCCCAGCGGGAGAACTTCACCACGACGTAGTCACCGGAAGGCGTGTACTTCTCCAGGGTCCCGTCTCGCCAGTACGGGATCTCGTCCATGCTGAGCCCCCCGGCGAGAAGCGAGGAGACGTATGCGATGGGAAACCCAGTGGCCTTGGAGGCGAGGGCCGAGGAGCGAGAGGTCCTCGGATTGATCTCGATCACCACCACGCGTCCGGTCTGGGGATCGTGAGCGAACTGGATGTTGGTACCACCGATGACCTGGATGGCCTCGACGATGTCGTAGGAGTACTTCTGCAGGCGTTCCTGAAGCTTCTTGTCGATGGTGAGCATGGGCGCGGTGCAGTAGCTGTCCCCGGTGTGCACGCCCATGGCGTCGACGTTCTCGATGAAACAGACGGTGATCATCTGGTTCTTGCTGTCGCGAACCACCTCGAGCTCGAGCTCCTCCCAGCCGAGCACCGATTCCTCCACCAGGATCTGTCCCACGAAGCTCGCCCGGAGTCCGCGTTCGGCGATCGCCCGGAACTCCTCCATGTTGCCCGCGAATCCCCCACCGGTTCCGCCCATGGTGTAGGCCGGGCGGATCACGCAGGGTAGGCCAATCTCCGCAATGGCCTTCTCCGCTTCTTCCAGGTTGTTGGCGATCAGGCTGCGCGGCATTTCGATGCCGAGCTTGTCCATGGTGTCCTTGAAGGCCTGGCGGTCCTCGCCGCGCTTGATGGCATCGACCTGGACGCCGATCACCTGGACGCCGTGCTCGTCGAGCACGCCGGCGTTGGCGAGCTGGGAGCTGAGATTGAGTCCGGATTGACCTCCCAGGTTCGGGAGGAGGGCGTCCGGTTTCTCCTTGGCGATGATCTTGGTCATCGCCTCGAGCGTCAGCGGCTCGATATAGGTGACGTCCGCCATGCCCGGGTCCGTCATGATGGTGGCGGGATTCGAATTCACCAGGACGATTTGATACCCGAGAGAACGCAGGGCTTTGCACGCCTGGGTTCCCGAATAGTCGAATTCACAGGCCTGCCCGATCACGATGGGCCCGGAGCCGATGATCATCACCTTGTTGATGTCGTTTCGTTTCGGCATGGCGGAAACCTCTCTGCGGAGTCAAGATCAGGGACTTCCCAACGAACGGTCGTCGGTAGCTTATACCATCTGCCCCAGGCCGGAGCCGGTTCTTTGCGAAAACAACGGCTTTTGGGATCGGGGCGCGAAGCTGGCGAGACACGGGAGGTGCGGTGCGCGCCGAATCGGGCCTTGGCCCGGAGCGTTTCTGGTAGACTGCGGCGGCCGCCTCGTCGGCTGGTGGCGTCTCGAGGGGCCGGGGGCGGGCCATCCCGTGAGGGGGGCGTCTTCACCTCCCGAGCCTCCAATAGAGGAGTGACCGATGACCGATGCAGCCCAGGGAGCCCTGCGGATCCTCCGGGACGGAAGTCAGTTTCAGTGGTACGTGATCCCGCTGTTCGCTCTTGTGATCTACGTGTACGCGGTGGAGATCGAGAGGAAGAACTGGAATCTCGTCCTGGCCGGGCTCGCCTTCTGGGGGATGGACTGGTTCAACGAGATCTGGAACGGGCTGGTCTTTCACTTCACCCAGTACGCTCCCGTCTGGGGAGCTCCGGGGGATACGGCGTACCTCATCCTGATCGGGCTCAACATCGAGATCTGCATGATGTTCTTCATCTCCGGAATCGCGTTCTCGAAGATGCTCCCCGCCGACAAGGAGATGCGCATCTTCGGCATCCCCAACCGGCTGGCTCTGGCGATCTTCGGGTCCGCCTTCTGCGTGTTCGTGGAGGTGCTGCTGAACTCCGTGAATGCGCTCACCTGGGACTACTCCTGGTGGAGCGCCCGGGCGCCCTGGCTGATCTTCCTGATCGGCTACTTCCCCTTCTTCGCGGTGTCGTTCTGGGTGCACGACATGAAGAGCCTCAGGAGCAAGATCAGCACGGTTGGCGTGATCTACACCGTCGACATCGCCTCATTGATCGTCTTCGGGGCAATCCTGGGCTGGATCTAGGCTTGGTTGGCGCTACTTGTAGCGCGCCTTGAATTCTTCCTGACGTCTCTCTCTCTCCGCCTTGATGGCCGGGTCTTCCTTGTTGAGCGACCACTTCCAGTCGTCGCTGTTGTTGACCTCGGCGAGCTTCTCCTCCAGCGCCTCGACCTGGTTGGGCGCGGTGTCCCTGTACTCGTGGATGATGTCCTTGACCTCGGGAACGAGCTTGGACATCCAATGCTTGGCGAGATCATAGGTGCCGTGCCAGTGCGTGTAGTCCGGGGCCATCATCGCCGCCGCGTGTCGAGCGCGGCGGCCCTCGTGATGCCAGATCTCGAACCAGGTCCAATCGACGGGGTGCGAGAACTTGGTGTACTCCGGATTGGTCTTCAGCACCGCCACCGCGGCCTCGTAGAGCCCCAATCCGGGCACCGCGTACTTGCTGTCGTAGAGGTCGAGCAGGGCCTCGTACTGGGTGAAGAAGTTGTCGACGAACCTGCCCTGGTGGCAGTTGAGACAGACGTCCACCATGTTCGCGCGGCGGGTATTGGCGTGGATATTCTGCGACGCCAGATTCCAGCGCTTGTCGGTCTCGTGAGACAGCATGGAGCGCGGCGGGCGATTGTTCCACTTGACGCGCAGTCCGATGTTGTCGGTGATGTTCTGGTTGGCAGTGGCGCTCATGTGGCAGGTGGCGCAGGTGGGCGCGGCGCTGTAGTCCTCGCCGACGATCCACTTGGCCGAATCGAGATTCATGTCGTCGATGTGTGCGCGGAAGGCGATCCCGTGCTTCGACTCCTCGTAGATCTCCTTCTGCGGGTGGTCCGGTCCCAGATGGCACTTGCCGCAGTTGTCCGGGTGACGCGCCTGGGCGGCCGAGAACTCGTGCCGCTGGTGGCAGGCCGTGCAGGATCCCTCGGAGCCGTCGGGGTTGACCCGGCCCATGCCGGTATTGGGCCAGGTGGCGGGATCGAGCGTCCCGTCCTCGTTGACCTGGATGACGCTTCCGTGACATTGCCAGCAGCCGTTGACGGCGGCGGCTGAGATGCCAGCGGGGAAGAGGGGCGTGACCATGCCATTGTTCCCCTCGATCACCTCGGCGAGGAGGTTGTCGAGGGAGCCCATGATGCGACCGGCCTTGGAGTGGTGCGACCCGAGGAACTCCTCGCCCTCGACCTTGTGACACTGCCCGCAATCCTGTGGCGACACGATCGTGGCGATCAGGAAATCCTCGTGGTCTTCGTCCCGAAGCACGTCGGGGTCGCCCGCCTCGGCCCTGTGACACTCGTAACAGCCCACATTGGCCCCGAAGTGCTTTCCAGCGCCCCACTGCTGGTAGAGACCGGGGTTGTCGTCCTTGTGACATTCGAGACAGGACTCCGTCTCCTCGCTCAGCTCGGCCGGCAGGTTGGACTGAAAAGCGAGGGCGGGGATGGGCAGTAGGCCGAGCGCAAGGAGTATCGATATGGCCCTCATGAACTTTCCTCCTTTGACCCTAGGTATCCGACTCGATTTCGCGGATCTTGAGGAAGATGACGACGGCCAGGAACGCCATGATGCCGACTGCGACGAGAAGGCCGTTGCGCCGAAAGCGATACTCTGCCTCGGCTTCGGCGACCAGGGCCCGGCCCGTCTCGACCTGCTCCCGTCCACGCGTCTCCACCGGCTCGAACTCCCCCCGATCGAATGCGTGAATGAGCGAGCGCGACTGCCTGAGAATGTCGCGCAGCTCCCCGACCGTTGCGGTCAGCGCGTCCACGTCGAGTCCTCTCTGGGCCAGTGGCTGGATGCGTCCGTCGAGCCACTCGCTCTCCCGCGCCAGCGAAGTGATCGAGGCGTGGAAGTACTTCGCGGTCTCCACGCACTTCGGGTTGTCCTCGGCGTACTCGCGGTGGCACTCGTAGCAGAGCGGACTCGACTGCTCGCTGAGCATCGAGTCGTCCGTCTCGGCGATGGCGTGGTTTCCATGGCAGGTCTCGCACTCCGGCCAGCGATGACGCTCGAAGGCCTGCTTGTGCCTGCTACCGTCGAATAGTTCGCCATTCGCCGCGTGGCAGGTGCGACACACCTGGGCGATGCTGGATATCTCGGGGGGCATGGCGGCGTGATTGCCGTGGCAATCGTTGCACGCCGGGGCGCCGAGATCGCCGCGATCGAGCAATGCACGCCCGTGCACGCTGGTCTCGAATTCCCGCAACTGGTCCGTTGGCAAGGGTTTGCCATCCGATCCCACGTAGCCTGCCATGTATTCCTCGTCGGCGTGGCAGCGGCCGCAGGTGTAGGGGACCCTCCGCGGGTGCACCGAGGAGCGTGGACTGTTCGGCCGAAGGATGCCGTGAGCGGTGTGGCAGCTCACGCACTGCGCAGCCTTCGAGTCTCCCGCGCGGAAGAGGCGCTCGCCGTGGCGGCTCTCCTTGTATTTGGCGTACTGGTCTGTGGGAAGAGCCGGGTTGAAACGCCGGATGAAGACGGGATCCGCGTGGCAGCGGGCACAGAAGGCCGGGATCCATGTCCGATCTTCATGGCGTTCTGGCGCTTCCGGCCAGCGGTCATAGATCTCGTCGGCCATGTCCTCGTCCATCGGATCACCGCCATGGCATCCCGCGCAGGAGAGACCGCGACGGAAGTGTACGTCGCTCACGAACTCCACGAGATCGAGATGTGACGGAGAGCCGTTGGACTCCGGGTCGGTGGAGAAGAGGGTGTCGGAATCCTGCGCAGTGGGGTCGGTATGACAGACGATGCAGTTGTCTCGCATCAGGAGTTCGACCTTTGGAGCGGACAGGCCGAGGGAGAGGATCTCTCTCAGATGAGTGGCCTCGCTGAGCAGCTCGTTTTCGATCGCTTGGTCGAAGAGCTCCTTGGCACGTGGAGGTAGCTCGGAGAAGTACTCGCGCTCCCGTCGGCTGATGAGCGGCTCACCGTCGTCGCCCGGGGCCAGGAGCAGCGCGGTCAGCTCTTCCGAAGGCGTGAACTCCTCCTCTGCCCGCGAGCTGGTGGCACCGATTGCAAGGGCCAGGGGGGCCAGCAGCAGGAAGACACCAAGATGCCTCACGGGTTACCTCCCGCAAACGGAGGAAGGCGCCTGGCGCGAATCGAGAGGAAGCCGATCGCGACGGCGGCCAGGGTCGCGGCGATCGCACCCGCTGCGAGGTACTGGACGCCTCCGATCCCGTGCAACACGGCGTGCAGGAGCGCTGCGCCGCTGAGGATGAACCAGCGGTGGTGGAAAAAGCTGACGCGTACCAGCGTGATCGCCACGGTCAGGGCGGCGAGAATCCAGGCGGAGTTCCGCGCTACAGCCGCGGGGTCGGGCAGTTGGCCGTCAGCACCCCCACCCCCGCCGATATCCCATGCCTTGAGAGTGAGAAAGGCCAGGAACAGGATCGCGCTCACGCCGAGATCGGTGAAGCCGGCCGAGGGCTTCTCGGCCCGAGCCGAGCGGTCGAGCCACGGGACCAGCGCCCAGATCGCCACAAGGACGTTCACGACCACGAGGCATAGCTGGGGTCCCTCGATTCCGAGAAGGTGGGGTGGGAACTCCTTGAGGAGCTGATAGATCCAGAGAAAATACCACTCCGGCTTGATCCCCGGAAAGGCCGGGGCCAGGGGATCCGCTTTCTGCCCCAGCTCCCACTCGAACCCGGGAATGCCCGCGCCGTAGGGGAAGAACAGCGCGAGCGCCGAAAGGGCGATCAGGCAGATCAACCACAGCAACAGGTCGCGTAAGGCGAAGTTGGGAAAGAATCTCATTCCCCGCGGCGCCTCGCTCTCCCCGACGGGCAGCGCCATGCCCTGACGCTGAACGAAGAGCAGGTGAACGCCGATGATCCCGAACGCAGCGATGGGAAGAACGCAGATGTGGAGCGCGAAGAAGCGGTAAAGCGTATTGATCGTCACGTCCGGCCCGCCGCGCAGCACATTCAGTAGCCAATCCCCCAGCAATGGCACAGACTTGACCGAGTCGGTGCCAACGGCCGTCGCGAAGAACGCCAGCTCGTTCCAGGGCAACAGGTAGCCCGAAAAGCCGAACCCGAGCGCCAATGCAAACAGAGCAAACCCCGTGACCCATGTCAGCTCGCGAGGGGGCCTATATGCCTTCAGCAGCATGGTGCTGAGCATGTGCGTCACGAGCGAGATGATCATCAGGTGGGCGCTCCAGCAGTGCACGGAGCGGACGAGCCAGCCGAAGGGGACCTTGGTGGTCAGGTAGCGAATGCTTTCATACGAGGTCGTCTCGCCGGGCTGGTAGTACACGAGGAGCAGCAGACCGGAGAGAATCTGGACGGCGAAGAAGAAGAGCGTCGTGCCGCCCACGTAGTACCAGAGGATCGGATGTGCTCCGAGCGGCACCTCCTTGTGTCGAACGAACTCCAGGAGAGGCGAGATCTGGTATCGCTCGTCGATCCACTTGAGCAGGCCTCGGCTTCCGCTCGCGTCACTCATGCTTTCGACACGGCCACCATGATACCTCCGTCGGCCTGGCGCTGAACCGCGTGCCGGGCGAGAGGCCTGGGCGGGGGCCCCCCCAGCACGTGCCCCTCGAGATCGAAGCGACCATTGTGGCACGCGCACCAGATCAGGGACTCTCCTGACACGTACCGGACGGTGCAGCCCTCGTGCGTACATTTGGCATCCAGAGCATGGAGCTCCCCGGAGGAATCCTCGAACACGAGCACCCGCCTCGTACCGACCGGGATGATCGCGAACTTGTCTCGCTCGATCTTCCCGATCTCGGCCCGCGTCAGTCCGACGGGACCGCTCGGCCCCTGCATGGGCAAGGGCCTGAGGTAGCTGATCACTGGATAGAGAACGCTCGCGAGCCAGCCCAGCCCGCCCATCGTGAGCAGCAGGTTGAGCACGCTGCGGCGTGTCGCGGGGCTGGAAGTTCTACTCTCGGCCACCCAACCTCCACGAGAGCTTCGATCCGAGCCACCCCAGGAGCACGCGGACTCTCTTCTCGGTTTCTCCTCTCGGCGGCGGTGCGTGCGGGCTCTGGGTACTCGAAGGTTCATTCTACTCAGGGACGGGTGAAGCTGCAAAGAATGAGATGTAGGCGCGGCCCCCCGGGCGAAGGCTTGCGGCCGGGGATCGGCTAGGGCCAAGCCCGGCGGCTCACTCGGGCGACCGGCGGCGATTCTCCAGATCTGCCTTGTGGGCGGTGGCCAATTCTTCGCGCTTTGCTCTCAGCTCCTGGAGCACGGCCTCGGTCTTCTCGCCGATCGCATCGAGATCGAAGGTGTGCCAGGTCACCGTGAGATCGTGGATCCGGCCGTCGAACTCTTCGAAGAACCTCTTCGTCTCTGCGGGATCGCCGCGCCTGGTGATGTAGCGGTAGTAGCGATGGATCGAGAGGAAGCGGTTCAGCAGCGCCCTGGCCTCCTGCGCGTTCTCCGGACTGTTCCGGGTCTCCTCGTTGTGGCATTTCCGACAGGTCTCCTCGACCGTGTTGACGTTCAAGACCGCCACGTTGATCGAGCCGTGGCAGGTGACGCAGGTGGGGCCCTGATCCTCCTGACCCTTGCTCACCACGTGCTCGAAGTGGGTGCTCTCGCGGAATCCCTCGTAGATGTCTTCGTGACATCCACCGCAGGTCCTGGGGATGTTCCGGAAGTTCACCGCGCTGTTCGCCTTCGCCTCGTCGAGGTCTTTTCCGTGCGCCTTCTCCTTGTCGGAGCTCTGGGGGTCGCCTCCGTGGCAATCGACGCAGGTCACTCCCTCCTGGCTGTGAATGGATGAGCTCCAGCGCTGGAAGTAGTCGTACAGCTTCTTGTTCGTTACCAGAAAGGAGGCCTGGCTGTGGCACTCGACGCAGGAATCCTTCGCGTCCTCCGCGGATAGATTCTTCCGCGGCACGAGCACCAGCAAGAGTAGCGTCGACAGGAGCAGGATGGCCAGCTTCAGAGCTTCTCTCCTTCTCTCTGAAACGCGGGGTCTCCGCCGTTTACGACTCATCCGATCCTCCGTCAGTGGCGCCCTTGCATGGTGACAGGCAGTGCCGCGGTCCTAGGGCCCCACCGCATCTGGTCTGTAGGGGACCTCCGGCCGACCGTCTGTCGGCAGCTGGTTGCCCCACTCGAGGGGCTCGCTGAAGGTGAGGGGGATGGCGGCCTTGCTGAGAAGGGTAAAGACGAGGACTCCAACTCCCACGATGCCGACGCCGATCATCACCTCCGGACGCGAGGGGAAATACTCGTATAGCTCGCCGAGCGTGCCGGGCGTGAATCCGGGGAGGACCAGGCCGATGCCCTTCTCGATGAACACCCCGATGAAGACGAGCACGCAGCCTAGATTCATGGTGATGGGATTCTTCCGTGTCCTCGGTACCAGCAGGAGGAAGAACGCGAGCACGTTGCACGTAGCACCGAACCAGGCCCAGCCCACCAGACCGATGTGACCTCCGATACCCGTGAAGTAGTACTGCATGTGGACGGTGTGCGCGGTCGCCGAGCGAAACTCGGTCACCACTTCGGCGAAGAAGAGAAGGAGGTTCACGAACAAGACGATGGCCATCATCTCCGCGATCTTCACCAGGGCCTCGTCCCGGATGTTGATGTTCGCGGCCTTCCTGAGCACCTGAAAGGCGAGCACCATGAGCGCCGGTCCCGCACACAGAGCCGTTGCGATGAAACGCGGGACGAGGATTGCCGAGTTCCAGTAGGGTCTCGCGGGAAGGACGTTGAATATGAAGGCGGTGGTCGTGTGGATGCTGATCGCCGCCGGAATCGAGAGCAGCATCAGAGTCATGAAGAAC